>ERZ772966.185-NODE-185-length-24993-cov-5.525784_pt1 | contig 24993 bp, 30 predicted proteins | sample MGYA00580680_ERZ772966 | MGnify/ENA primary metagenome ERZ772966 (study PRJEB29015, sample SAMEA2738055) | human oral metagenome | biome: human oral; feature: human-associated habitat; material: saliva | place: China | collected 2225 ...
TTGAAATTACAGGTAATTTTGACTCAATCAACAAAATAAAAACATTGCCAAAAACCGCAAGATCCATTAGAACAATACTGGTATCAGATGCAGTTATAAAGGCTATACAACGTCAAGTGGCTCGACTCACTGAACGTTATCAACCGCTAAAAGATGATGATTATATCTTTTGCTTAGAGGTCTGGAATAGCCCGATAACGTTAGCATCTTTTATCCAAATTATAAAAAAATACGGTGCAAAAGCTGGAATAGAAAAAAATCTTTCAAGCCATATTTTCAGACATTCTCATATTTCCTATTTAGCAGAAGCCGGACTTCCTATCAAGTCAATCATGGATCGTGTCGGACACGCCAACGCAAAAATGACACTTGAGATTTATTCCCATACGACTAAAGATATGGAAGATAAACTTGTAAAAACTTTGGATAGTGTTTTTTAATTCTGCCCCTTACCTGCCCCTTTTCTACACAAAGACATAACAAAAGCCCTTGGAATACCAATGTTTTCAAGGGCTTGTTTTTATTTATTAGAATCCATCTACTTTTAAAAATGCTATTACATATATTTACATCAAATTCCTATATATTATAAAATCGCTACATTTTCAGCTTTAAAATAATTGTTTTTACATCGTTTTACATAAGTTTACGACATTTTTGCCCCTTTTTTGCCCCTTATTTTTTTCAAAAAACTTTATAAAAACTCTTGACTTTCTCGGTATACCGTGATATAATGTAATCAAGATAAGGAAAGGAGGTGAGGAAGTTGAACAAAGAAGATTGGCTTAGGTTACTTGAAAAGGCAATAGACAATATTCCTGAAACAGTAACTGCTATCGCAAGTCTAGTAACCGCAATAACGGTCGCAAGGCAAAACAAAAAGCGTAAACCCAACTCCCGCAAAAGAAAAAGGTAAACGCTAAGAGGTGGGGGCGAAAGCCCCTCACACCTCTATTTTATCAAATGAAAAGAGGAAAAGCAATGGTTAGTGCAATAGCTATTTTTATAATTGTGATCAATGTATATATCTATCTAAAAAATAAAAAGGACAAATAATATGAGAAAAGTTATTCAAGAATTATTAGACAGTTCGATGTCTACATCTGCTATTTCACAAGGTGCTGGAGTTCCATGGACTACTGTTTCTGACCTTAGAAAAGGAAAAACAAGCATGGACAAAATGGCCCTTCTCACAGCAGAAAAGCTCTATGAATTTGCTACAGCTGATAAGCAGTGATTTCGGTCACTGCTTTTATTATTGCAAACAAAAAAACCGCAAGCCTGAGCCTGCGGTTAGTGTAATCTATTTTGAAATTCTTTCTGTTTTTATTTTTCTTCTTTTGGTTTATCGACGATAGTGATAAGCCCGTCTGGTTCGGTTTTGAATGCTGGGTCTGTGTGAAGTTCACCGTTTGCCTTCAAGTAATACCAGCCGTCTCCCGATTTGATGAATTGTTTAGACAGCATATAACCATCTTTTTCTTCCATGAAATACCAAGTTTCTCGGTATTTTACCCATCCAGTGGCCATACGGCCATCTGATTTGAAGAAATACCAGCGATGGTTTAGAAACATCCAGCCTGTGACCATTGCGCCACGTTTGTCAAGATAAAACCAATCTTTGCCATCATTGAACCAACGGTTGATTAGGCAGTATCCACGTTCATTGAAGTAGAACCACTCTCCCTTGATTTGCTTCCATGTTTTCGTAGGATAAGAGCCGTCTGACTCCTCCCACCACCAGCCTGTTTCATTGCGTTTCCAGCCGGCTTCAGTAGAGATACCGCCTTCAATATCATTTTTAAATTGTTCACGGCTAATGCCCCATTTAGCAAGATAAGGATACGGGTCAACATGGTCAGAATAATTTCGGGGCTGGTTATACGTACAGTATTGATGCGTCTTAATTCCAGCCAAGCTGTCAGAATCCAGCGTCTTAGGAATGCCAGCTTCATCAGCAAGGTTACGCAGCAGTTCGACGTATAGCTTGTAATCGCGCATAAACTCTTCTTTTGTTTCATGGCTTTCAATCAGCTCAACTTGGCCGTAACCCTCTACGTTCCAGCCACCACCTACATCCCATGCTCCACGATCAGTGTACCAGGTTTGCATCACACGGCCGTTCCCAACAACGTGAGAAAAGAAACCAGAATCAGCTGGTCTGCGCATGTGGTAATCTGCTTCATTTTGGGCGGTTGAGTTGCGATTTCCAGTTGAGTGAGCGTGAATCTGACGGTAGGGTTGCTCTCCAACCTGTGGAAGATTGGTTCTTAATCTGCTTTTATCTATATCCATGATTATTTATCCTCGTTTGGTTCGTAGTATTCTAGCGCTCGCTTGCTATCAGTTAATCCTGAAGTTGTTGGGTCATTGATAACTCCCAGCAACACAAGAATATAAACGAATGTATTAAGACCGTCTTGATAATTCTGCGGAATTTCAAGCCCAAACTGTTGAGCCATCAAGAAGATAGCTCCTAAAAGAGCAATGAGCGTTACTTTGTTTTGTAGTCTTAATTTCCAATTGATCATGTTATTTCTCCTTTTCGTCAAATTTGTCTTTCTGCTCAATATTTACTAGCAATTGACCAAGTTTTCTAGCATTGTCTTTTTTAATTTGGTTAATGTAAGGTTTTAAGAATTCTGGGAACGCCCAGCCAATCGCTTCCCAGTTCTCAAGTACAGACCCTAGATAATTCGCAATGAAGAACATTGTCCAGGTAATCCCTAACGGACGAACACCAAGCGAACGAGCATACATCGCAACAAGTAAAATGACTGTAAATACTACGAAATGACGAATCAATCCCATTGTGCCAATTTTACTATCAAATCTTTTAGTTTTAAATGCTTTGATATATCCTGTAACGATATCTAAGATCATTAACCAAAAAAAGATATGGATGTAAGGGCTGGAAGAAAGGTTCTGCAGATGTTCGATAAGTTCATGAAATGGTAAATCTCGCATAAACACCTCCTAACGTGAAACTGGTTGAGTTTCTAGTTCACTAGATGGCTTCTCTGGTTTAGGTTCTGTCCACTTCCAGATGCCTAGCTTGCCGTTTCGTTCAAGGCCTGCGAGCTCTTCAAGTGTTTGCCCTTGATAAGTGAAGGCTTCATTAACTTGAATCATCACACGCTTACCTTCCTGGAACTTCTCGACATGCCCAGGATTCTCAAGCGCAAAAATTTCTTGTGGTTGATAAGCTTTCCCAGTTTGTCCAAGGTCTACCAATTCAAGACCACGTTTGAATAATGTCGGATCTAGTGGATTATCTACATCTGTTACACGAACCAAGACTGCCCAATCAGCTACTGCCTTAACTTCTGCAATCTTGGTATCTTTTTCAGCAAGTTTCTGCTCGTAGGTTTCAGCTTGAGTGTGTAAGTCCTCTTGTAACTTCTTCACACCCTCAGCAGGGTTTAACTCGGTCGCAACTTGGCCAAGTACGGCTTGGATCAGTACTTCATCTGATTCGTTGGTACGGTCCCCAATCAAAACACGCTCAAAGGCCGTGTAAGGGTTCGCTGAACGGATTGAAACGAAGGTGCGTCCTTCTTCTTGCAAGTATTTGTTAATGATTTTAAATTCCATAAAGATTTATTCCTTTCCTAACTTCTGTGCTACTTCTTCAAATAATTCTTTGAGAGCTTCGTCTGATTCTAACACGTTATTTACACGCTCTAGTTCTTGACTTAAGCGCCCGTTATCTTCCAAGGCTTCGTTGTATAAGACCTTGTAATTCGCTACTTCTACTGCTAAATTGGCAATTTTAACCGCCAGCTCGTTGATGATTTTATCTGTTGTGTTCATGTTTCCTTCCTCTCTAATACAGTGTAATATCCCAAAATCCGGGCGAACCTTCCCCGTTCTGTACACGATATTCTCTTAGTCGTTTAAAATTGTCATTTATCAATTCAAACAAATCTTTTAACGAGGTTGTTTGAATACCTTGATTGGCATAGCTTGTTAGTATGAGATCGCCAATAATTACGACCTGTCTAGCATCTGGTTGATTGAAGATTTTCAAACCGACAAAATCTCTGTTTGGGTCGTGGTCTCCTCTGTCGTTGACACCGAAAGCAAATGCTGCGTAATTAGTACCTTGTGACACTGTGGGAGCAAGGAATGCCTTACGCCCTCCAGAATTAAATTCTAGTGAGTTGTTGGGTGATTTAAACTCGATACTAGCTCGTCCGTTAAATATAAATTGGTTCGTCTGTAAGTTTATGTGCATATTTCCATTGATGGAATCAATCTGACCGCCTCTAATCTTCATACCGGTTAGCGTGCCGGCTAAGATGTTGCTAGCGTTAACGTTAATAATGTTGACTTCGCTTGCATCAATCGTGCCACCCGTGATTTTATTAGCGTTTAAGTTAGCAATCATACCATCCTTAATCACTGCATTATCAATCAGAGTCTCGCCAGTGATGTGAGTTAATTTACCATCAAATCGATTATAACCGTTAGCGCCAAGATTAATTCCTGAAATCAAATCACCTGCGCTATTCAGGTTCTTAATCGCATACGAGCCAGCAAGCTGCGCGACTTGTGTCCGTGTCGCTTCGATAGGCTCTGCTGAGTCTTCGGGTGCTGGTTGCCAGAGTCGGTCATTTGAGCCTTCGTAAAAGTCAAGCTCGGTCATGAACAAACCGCCCCATTTATTCGGGTTGTTTCGGTCGTACTCGAATTGAAGATAACCTTCGTCATAATCCCCAATATTAAATTTGAAGGATTTTTTAACGGTTTTTTCGTTACTAAATACTGGTCCGTTTGTCCATTGAGGTCTACCGACAAAGACAAGCTGTTTCTCTTCAAAGTCTTCACTTGAGCCTTTTTTTCGCTTGCAGAAATACACTCTAAAATATTTTGAATTATTGTCAAATCCTAAAATGTTCAATGTGTAATCAGCGCTTCGTTTGACAATGAAGCGTGGGCTTTTCACGACTGCACCTGGTCTTAATTCAAACATTCGTTTTTGGCCGTTAAAATAAAAGTCGTGAGATGTAAAGCCTAGTCTATTATTAGCTTCTGTCCAGTATTTCAAACCGTCATCTGCCCGTGAATTTCGGAGCATATTCGGGCCACCTTGAGTTGAATACTTCCCAACCTCCGTCTGGAATATCTCGCTACTCATGACAAGCCGTGATAGCTTGTCAGGTGCTCCTGTTTCGGATGTGCCTAAAATGCGCTCGTAGAGTTGGCTCGTTTCCTTAACATGCTGGAAGTCAGTTAATTCTACTTTTTTTGCCAGCTGATTCCTTACATTTTCGATTTGATCATCTGTGCTATTTTTGTTGTTTACAATTTGGTTTGATAGATCTCCAAATTTTTCATCTGTAACCTGCTTATAAGTCGTAACTTGACTGGAAATATCCGTGAATTTTCCATCAATAGATTGACGATAGTTTGCGATTTGGGTAGCAATCTCTTTATTAGCAGTCGTTTTGACCGCTTCAATCTTCTGATTGATACCCCTCACATCCTCCTGATAAGTCGCTTTCCCTACATAGTCCCTCGTAACCAGCTCACGAACAGCTGTCGCTTGCCTAGCACTCTCCTCACGAGTGTAACGCTGTAAGACTTCTTGGCGCTGACCGTCTTTGTTAACATATTCCTGAATAGCTGATAAGTCAGTCCGTAAGCCCTGAGCCGTTTGCTCAAAAGTGGCCTTAGCTTCTGTGATAAGACCGTCAGTATCTTCAATAGCTGGACTCCAATCTGTCGGAACATTGCCTTTCTCAATCTTCACATCCCAAACACTCTTGGTTGCTTCTTTATGATAGGTGTTAACGCGTAGATGATAGATTCCTGTCGGTTTATTCCAGATGAATTTCGTTCCTGTTGTACCTGTATTAAGGTCCGATACAATTTGATAAGGTCTGAGTTTTTTGCCCATAATCCAAAGAACCACATTATCAGACTCCTTGCTCCAATCGTGATTGTTCGTAAAGTTACCGTCCGTTTTGGCTGAAATGATGTATTCCTGACCCTGTTCCATGTAGATAGATGTGTTTTCTACATACAGAATGTTGTTGTCAAAATTAGCTGGCTTTATGTCTGGCATAAAAGGCCCTTTAGAGCCTTTCAACAAATTTCTCCCCCCGACCTTCATCTTAGCAAAGGTCTGCGTAAGTCCATCAATGTCCTGTTTAACCTCTGATTTCGTCGCAAATCCGTTTATCTGACCAGTCATGCGACTAAGAGCTTCTGTGGTCGTTCTACGATACTCTGAAGCTTGGTTGATTTCATTGTTGACCGTCCGTTTGAAGACATCCAAGTCACCCGACAAAGCCGTCTGAGCGTTCGTAGCCTGTCTCTTGAATTCTTCAAGTTTGGCAACAGAATCCAGCCCAATCTGCTTTGCTTCTTTAGCTAAATCTTCACTTGCACCAGCTTTTTTTAAGGCTTCTGAACTACGCTCGTTCACTTCTGAGATGGCACGGTCTATAGTAACCTTAACCTCTTCAAATTGTCTGTTGACTTCTTTCTTAACCTTGTCTACATCTTCTGTGTCTATGCGCTTTTCCCACATTTCACCATTCCAAACATAGATGCGATCATAAAGACCATTCTTCTCAAACCAAGTGTCACCGACTTTATGCTCTCTTGTATTATCTGGTGTTTGATACCAAACCTTATTGCCTTTCCCATCTAAAAGATATGCAGGTATATTACTTTCAAGTCTTATCTGCCGATTTTCCAACGTTTCTAATCTTTCACCAAGGCTACCTACCATCGCAGACTTCATCCCTTGTCCGATAGTACCAATTTCTATAGATTCGTTACGATCGTTGAGAACATCATAGTTAACTACTACAACTTTCCCATCTTCATTAGTCAAGCCAATTTTTGGATAAAAGATAGGGACTATATCACAAAGTTCAACCTCCTCCATGAAAGCCATGTCTGCGTAATCAAGTGTTTTCGCTAAATCTACATACTCTACTTTAATGCTCGTCTTAGGTATACCGATACGATTGTCATGAACATATCTTTCAGCCATTTTCCTAAGTTTATCAAGAGTAGGTGTTTCTTTTTCAGCAAATTTAGACGAGAAATCTACAATTTGAACACGTCTATCAGCGTACATTTTGACCCACTGGCTGTCTACTATCTTTTCAGGTAAAGTAACAAATACTGGGTCAGCCTGCCTTCCACCTTCATCAGCTTCTGGAGTATAGCTGGCATAAGGGTAAATAGATGTATAACTAGATTCCGAATTTTCATCTTCCTCAGCCGATAAAATATTTCTCCCATACTGCAAAACTGTTGGAGTTTTCCTCCCTAACTGTTTATGAAGTCGGATAGTTGTGTTATCGAACTCATACTCTCCTCCCCAAACATCTAATATAGACCCTTCTACTCCACCCAAAGCTTCCCGAGCTGTCTTGAATTTGTCAACTGTCCAACTCGCTTTACCTTCAGTTTCGATATCAGACCATGTTCTAAATTCAACACCACCAACCAAAGACCCGGACCATCGAGCCAAAGCGACGTTAGCATCGCCAACTACAGTCGTTCCGTGTACAATACCCATCGTTTCTGTTAAATGGCTAATATGTTTAGCGTAGATTTTAATCACATGACTACTGTCTTTTACAATCCTTGAAATGTAGAATGTTTGATTCTTGGTACGAACCCCAGCATCTGATTTGATTCTCATATCTTGCTTAAACAATGGAGTTAGAGAACCACCTACGGGGTACTCAATATACAGAGAGTAATTCCCGTTTCTCTCTCTTGTTACCGTCGCTTTATTAGCGCTCATTTCTCCTAAACCGTAAGAATCAAATACAGTTTCAGTCGCATTATATAAGATTGGTTTCAAATCATCACCCCCCAATAAGGGATAAGTTCCACGCTGAAATTACCCGTCCAAGAAATTCTATTCTCTCCTGGATCTAATTTTGGCATAACGTATTGCGGAGATCTCACAACTTTATCCCAAGCCGGTAAATTCCCACTGTATACAAGTTTTTTTTGCATATCAAAAACAATCACACCTTGGACATTCTTAAACTTTGTCTGTCTGCCGTTGATTGTTAGAATCCCCTCTCCGTTTCCACGGATTGTAAGAACAGGGTCACTCATTACATTACCTTTTCCCAGAATGGTTGAGTTATTGGATAAATTGATTCTGTTAAATCCATCTTTACGATACTTGATGGGATGAAGCAAAAAGTTTAGCTTTGTTTTCCCAAATTGCTTCAAGGTTTCTTCTACACTAAAACCTTCCAAATAAGCTCCTTTATAGATATGTTCCTTGTCCCAAGAGAAGGACATATCACGAAAACCTTTCACGCTTAGCCACTCAGTAATTTTAGGAATAACATCTGTTGTCAAGCCTTTTTCTTTTACCAAAAGCAAAGGGAAAGACTGCTCGATAGCCTTTCTCCTATTGTTATATACAAGCAACTCTCCATCGCGACCTGGTACTGTTACACGTTCTAAATCGTTAGAGGATGTTGCATACTCAATCCCTTGACCTAATTTCAAATTAAATTCTTCATTAGATTTTCCGTTAAATGTAAAAAAAGACATTAAGCTAAACGTCCTCCTTCCTGATTTGTATAATAGGCGAATTCTCTCATCAATCTCTGAATGAATTCTGGAGAGTATGGATCTTCACCATTTGAACCGTTCCAGTTAAGTGTATAGTTAACATTACCAACTTGACTTGATGAATTTTGTTGTGAAGAAGATTGATGGACCAATTCTGACAACAATTGAACAACACGTCTATCATCGTATTGTTGCCTATACTCATTCACTTTACCAATCCTACGACTAAGGTGCGAGATTTTAGTATCTTCGAATCCAATACCTTTTTCATAATTTGGAATACCTAAACGGTTCATTAAACTACGAGTTTTACCAGCTCGCATGACTTTAGAGCCTGGAGGAAGTGGCAAGACTACGTTACGACCTTCAGGGATAAACGATGTACCATCAGGCAATGTAATCAATTCCTTGTAAAGTGTACCACGTTGATCGTTGACTGTCGCAAGACCACTCGGGTGATTATCTGTACCTTTCGCATGCTGTTCGGTAAAATGACGTGTGATGATATCAATAAATTTAACAGCTGGCAAGGACATCAAACCTGACCACACACTATTGATCGCGCTACTTGTATTATTTTGAGCCTTAATGCTGATAGGACTATTTTGTTTCACAGCATTTACTGATTGACTCGCTGAGTTTGCTTCGCCTTGTGTCTTATTCGTAGCATTGATATCAATCGGAAATTTTTGCTTAATCGCATTGATTCCAGCGCTTGCAGATGCAGATTCTGGACCTGTTAAGTCTGTTGCATTAATACCAATTGGTGTTTCTTGTTTTGGAGAGTTCACGCTTAATAATGCGCTTGCGACTGCACCAGCTGTGTTATCAACTGCATCTAGTGATTTTGTATCAGCGTTTGTTAAATTCCAAGACATGATTTTATCAATAGATAACTGACCATTATTTAAGACATCTGTTGCATTTGCTTTGAAGTCTTTGGTAAATGGAGTGGTTGCATTCCATGTAGTTAGAGTATCTGTTGATCTAGCGACTGCAGTTCTGAAACTCTCATCTGTCGCTAGTAACTCTTTCCGTTTCGGTGCTAATGCATCATAATTTTTAAGAGTTTGCGAAGCAATTTCCACATTGTTCATCACATCCGTTTTATCCAGTAGAAGTTGTTTCACTTCAGCTGGCATACTATTCCAAATCTTAAGATTTTCCTGACTATCAAAAATAGCTTGTAGACCCGCTTGGTTTTGAATAATTAGTTGTTTCTCTTCAAGGGTCATATTCGACCATTTACCTGATTCTACAAGGGCTTCTGCGATTGTCACACGAGCATTGGAATTGATATCTGCATTTTTAGCGATAAACTTAAATTGCTCCCATCCTTCGGCAGATTTAGTGGCTTCTCCAATCACTTCCTTAACATTTGATTTAACTTCAAAATTACCATTTTCATTGATATTCCCAACCAGCAATGACCAAGCATCGTTTGCTTCCCTTGTCTCCTTGCTCATATCACTTGTATATTTAGCAAGGAGGCTATGGGAATCACCCATTTTTTGAGAAGCTTCTGCCGCTTTCTGACCAATTGCTTCATAGGACAGACCGTATTCTTCCAGAACCTTCTTAGCTTCTTCCCAGTAATTATTTCCAGTGTTTGAACGAGTCCGAGTCTTCCATTCCTCATCCATAGCTTTCATAACCTGGTAATACTTGCTTCCAAGAGCTTCCATGGTTTGGGTGTGGTTAGCTTCAAGTTCTTGCATTTTCTTGTTGTAAGTCTCTTGATCTATCGCCTTACCTTTTAGCAACTCTCCTAGTTCGCTTTTAGATGTTTCGTAAAGAGTCTTTTCTTCATCTAAAGCTTGTTTTAAAACATCTTTTGTATGTTTTAATTGAGTTTCATTTAGATTGCTAATTTCTCCATTCAGGGCTTGGAGTGCTGCTTTCTGTTGTTCAGCAGATAAGCTCATCATAGAAAGTTTAGCTTTAATCATCTCATTTTGGTTATTCAAGATGATTTCTTTTTCTTCTTGAGAAAACTTGCCCGCATCTCCATTGTGACGTTGATAAATCTCATTAATTTGATTCATCATGGCTTCTGTATTAGATACAACCTGACCATTCTTTTCTCTAGCTCTAGCAATATCTTCTTCACTAAGACCCCATTTAGCACCTAGTTCTTCCATACGTTTGTTGGATTTCTCTGCGCTCTCTGCTACCTCATCATAAAGCTTTTTAAAAGCACCTGTGACTTTTTCAACATCACCAGCGTGAGTTCCAAAGTTTGCGACTGCAGTAGCTGTTTCATCTACTGTTTTTTGGAAGCTTCTTAACTCTCCTCTTGCAGTATCACTTAGTTGTGAACCAAATTCTTCAGTCTTGATTCTCGCTTTATCTTTCTCATTCCCAAGATAAACAAGGCCTGCAGTTACTAAGGCTATACTACCAACTATCAATCCTAAAGGATTTGCAAGAGCGCCAAATGCACCAGATAAAGACCCAGCACTTGTTGATACACCTGCCATTGCAGTTTCAGCTGCTCCTGCTGAACTTGATAAAGCAGTTAAACCAGCTGGTAGATTTGCAAGATATTTAGCTGAACCACTCAGGAAGCCAATACCTTTTGATAACCCACCGATAGCTTTTACAAAACCACCTATAACTGAAATACCACCACCTAACAACTTCAAAGCTGGTCCTAATGCTGCTGCGAACAAACCCCATTTCAAGATGTTTTGTTGTTGCTCTGTCGATAATGAACTGAACTTCTTAGCTAACTCTGATAGGTTTTCAATCCATGGTTTTGCTGCATTCAGTCCTTCTCTTAGGGCTTTAATCAATGGACCTCCGAATTCAATAGCGATATCTGTCAACTGATTTCTAAACATCTTTAATTGAGACTCAGTAGTCTCATAACGTTTGTTCGCTTCATTGGTCAATGCAGTATTTTCTTTCCATGCTTGGTTAGAGCGATTTACTGCTGCACTCATTTTATCCGATGATAAAGCTAGAGATTTAAGCATATTCCCTTGTCTAACACCTGTCATGCCTAACTTCATCAAGATAGCATCCATGTTGGCGCCTTTTTCACGGGCTGTATTAAGCCCCTTAATAAAGGATTGTAAAGCTTCAGCGGGTTTTTCTTTCCAAGCTTGTTGAAACTCTTCTGATGTCGTTCCTGCTACTTTAGCAATTAATGCTAGATCATCTGCTGAGTCCTTAGTAGTCAATGAAACTGCATTACCAATAGCAGTAAGAGTTTGAGTCATGGCAGTACCACCTGCTTCTGCTTCAATACCTACACTACTCATGGCAGTTGCAAGACCTAAGATTTCAGGTGCAGTTAGTCCAGCTAGTTTACCACCTGCCGCTAAACGATTGGCCATCATTACGATGTCTTTTTCAGTTGTGGCAAAATTGTTACCAAGGTCTACAACGGATGCACCGAACCTTGAATAATCATCTGAACTTAAACCCATAATGTTTGCTACTTTAGCGATTGCAGTTGCAGCCTCTTCAGCACTCAAGTTGGTTGATTCTCCCATATCAATCATGGTACGTGAGAATTTAAGGATATCTTCTGCCTTAATACCTAACTGACCTGCAACTTCTGCTACATTTGCAATTTCTACTGCACTAGCTGGTAATTCCTTAGCCATTTGACGAATACCGTCCGATAGGTTTTTGTAAGATACTGTGGCAGTTTCATCCACGGTTTTCTTAACTCCAGCGAATGCTGACTCATAATCGATTGCTGCTTTTACTACAAGACCAGCTCCCGCCACGATTGGAGCAGTAACTCCACGGGTTAAAGCAGAACCAAAACCAGATATTGTTTGACCTACTTGACTGATTTTATTACCGACTTCTTGAGCACCTCTACCAAATTTAGTGAATGCACTATCATCGATATAAGCTTGTCTCATAGAACTAGCTAACTGTTCATAGCGATTTTGTAATTCAGCTACTTTAGCAGCGGTAGCTGTCATACTAGCACTTGCTTCAACTAACTTCTGCTTTTGCTCTGCAGTTGCAGTAGATACATCTCCAATGCTTGCTTTCAATTGGTTGTATCGTTCACTTTGTGAACTCAAAATCTTTTGATATGAGTTTAAAGCTGAACCAGTTTGCGATAAAAGGCCTTTCAAGTTGCTGACATTCTTACCAGCGCCCTTAAAATTGTTTTCCATCGCTTTTAGGGAATTATCAACACCTTTTAGATAGGTTTTCAACCTCCCAACATTCGACTGAAAAGGAGCGACATCTAAGGTTGCTGTGGCGACTAATTCGCCAATGTTACTTGCCATTTAATCTCCTTTCTTTTTATCCAAAAAGGAATGGGAAGGCCTTATCAAGGGTTGTCTCTTCTTCCTCTTTGTTTTCTTTTGTTTCCAAAGCTTGCACCATCAAATCAAAATCTGATAAACGCATACTTTTAATGTCATGGATTGTATATCCTTGACTCATTAATGATTGAACCCAAACTAATAAATTGTTTTGAGCTTCTTTAGGGCTTAACCCTTTTTCTTCTTTTTTCCCTCTGGGGTCTCTTTTTCTTCCTGTTTTCCACCGAGAGCTGCAAGGTATAAGTCATTCAAAGTCTCAAGTGTTTCTACACTAGCGCATTTAATATCATTTACTTCAAACTGTTCACCGTACATTTTCACAAACATATCTAGATATGCTTCATTCAATTCACGATGTTTAATAGGATTTAACAAATCCTCTTTATTTTCGTACAAGGCAGTTTGTCGTACTTGATGCTCCAATGCTAAAAGGTTATCTTCAACATTTACATAGTCTTTAGAAAATTCTTTCAAAACACCCGCTTTTTTAAACTTAATTTCAAACATTTATTAACTCCTTTAAAAAAATAAAGGCTTGGAAAAAACCAAGCCTAGTCCAATTACTGTTCTCTCGTGGCAACTACTCCTGCAGGTGCAGCACCACTTACGACTTTGGGAAGACTAATTTACGGAACTCAGATTCTTGGAATTGTGGGTTGTCTTCACGACCAACTACAATTACAAGACCTTCATCATCATCCCCACGAGCCACAAAGCTTCCAGATACAGTATCGTTCTTAGGTTCTGGTGAACCGTCTTTTGTTTCCAAATCCATTCCTGGAAGTGAGAACTTACCTTTAAGAAGACCAACCCAGATACCTTTACCATCATCACCAGTTGTACGGAACAAGCAAGCGATGTCGTTCGGAGTCATCTTCTTGTTGTATTTTTCAACACCATTCTCAACAGTGATACCATAGAAATCTTTACGAGCATCACTACCCAAATCCAACCATGATACTTCAAGAGTTGTTCCAGTGATACCAGAAGACAATACTACGTATGGTCCATCATCTGCTGTGATAGTGTTCAATTCATTTGTGATATCCAATTTTGCTGATTTCAAACCAGGGATTTTTTTAGTTTCTCCTGGTACAAGGTTTTTATCATTCAAAACCCCATATTCAAAACCACGTAAACCAAATTTAACTTTAGACATTTATTTATTTTCCTTTCATTTCTTCGAGATCACCCCAATCAAAAAGACGATATTTTCGGACATTCATTAGTAGTCCAATATCGTCATCCATGTATCGAGGTTTCTCATTTGCTGTGTAGCGTTCAAATCCACTACTTTCTAAGACCACATCCATTCTTTTGGCAATTTGGTCAGCTTGTTTTGCGTTCTTACACCAAAAGTTGATTGTGATACGTTGTTCCATTGAGATGATTTCATCATCTGCGTACTTGTGAGGTGCTTCGTAGGTTAAATAAATTCTTGCAAACGGAGCAAGTTCTTTTCGTTTTAAGTTCGTAGGTTTTTCAGGAATATCATAAGTAAAGATACCTTGTTTGTATCCTGGAAACTCCTTACCTCTAAACTTATTAAAAAGTTGATTTAACTTTTCATCTGCCACCAAAAGTTTATAAGCTTCAGTTTCAGCAATCATTTATTTTAACACCTCCCTTATTTTTGTTATGTAAATTTCTTTAGCACGAGGAGTGACTGCATTGATAGTCTTTTCCTCGAAGTCCTGTGCTTTTTGATAAATTGTTCCTGCATTCGGATATTTTGCACGCCAACCAGTAGTACGACCAAATCCAATATCTTTTGAAGGAGCATCTCCACCGCCTTTGAAATTACTGATCCTTATATCTTCTTTCAAACGAGTGGGTGTAAACTCATCAGAAACTGGAGTATTTACTTCAAGTTCTTTTTCAAACTCTTTAGCTACCATTGTGACTGCTTCACGGGCAACTTTAGGAGCTTTCGCTTCAAGTTTAGCAAGGTTTTGAAGACATAAATCCAATCCCCTTGTCATGACAACATCACTCCCTTAATTAAGTCAATTTCCTTGTTTGCATAATCATGTTCGATAGCATCGATTTGGTATTCGTTACCATCAAAATCTACATAGCAAGAATTGTCAAAAGGAAGTTTTGGAAGATGACGAATTAAGAATGTTTTAGTGTCTTTATGTTCTACCAATCCACCAGCTTTTGTGATAGTCGCACTTTCTCTAAAATCCTTAATAGATGTTTTAGGCACTTCTGCCCAGCAAGTATATAAATCTTTCCTTTCGAAGTCTAGCACTTCTCCATCTTCGTTTTGTCCACCTACTTTTTGAAAAAAAGTAATGCGAACATTCATTTTACGTGTTCGCATTAGCTTTCCCTCCGTGTTCTGAGTTGATGGATGATGTTTAGTACACCGTTCGCTAACGGATAACGCATGGTATCTGCTGACATTCCACGATGTTCGTATTCTTCTTTTACTTGCTTTTTGACAGCTAGTCGGAATTTTGCATAGTCTACTAAATCATCTGGACTTAAATTATTATCGATTGCAAAGCATATCTGCTCTTTTGCTGATTCAATAAGTTCAAGTAGTAGTTCATCTTCAAAGTCATAGTCGATTTTACAATACAATTTGACTTCTTCAAGAAAACCATTCTTTTTAGCTTCCATGACTCTAACCTCCAATCAAGGCTAGTAGTTGCTCTTTGGTTTGAGAAGTTGTGTAAGAAATTCCCTTGCTATCTAAGTAAGCCATGATTTCTTGCTTGGTGTTACTTGCGGTTGGTACTGCTAAAGTTACTGCTGACCGTGAGACACCCCCACTGATTGGGGGAGTATTAGGGCATAGTTACAAAGTAACCAGCTTTAGCATCTGCTTTCTTAACATCAAAACGTACAACTGCTTGCAAGTATTGACCGTAGATTTCATTGTCAGTCCAGCGAAGACCTAATTCTTGACGGTCAGCAAAGAGTACAGCACGTTGTACATCTCCGATAAAGGCTTTAGCTTCACCAGTTGCACCAAGTGTTGTGTCTGAAACTACAAATACTGGATGACCAAGGAAGGCTTTACCTGATGCAGAAACGATAGAATCTTGAAGCAAGTAGCGACCATTCTTGTCTTTCAAAGTGTCAAGTTTTTGATAGAAACTTTGAGAAACTACGAATGATACGTTGTAAGCTGGGTCAAGGTTTACATTCAAGATTTCTTTGATAGCGTCAAGATCAGTAGCAGTCTTAGCTTCAAAGTCTTTTAATACAGTAGCGATTGCATCGTTTGTAGTGTTAACTTTGATTTGGTTAGCTGCTTCAGCTACGATTGCAAGAAGGTCAACATCTGCATCGTCAATCGCTTCTTGTGAAAGTGGAATAGCGCCACGGTAAGTCTTAACTTTCCAAGGAACATCTGTAAATTCTGGTTTAGCAAGAGCTGGGTTCTTTTCCAGTTCTTCTACACTTGCCATCTTAGATGTGGCTTTCTTCAAGATAGGATATGATCCTTCACCTTTAGATGCTTTGTGAATTGTAGTGAATTGTTTAAGATCAAGAACAGTCTTAACTTCACGCATTGGTGTAGTAACAATTTCCTTACTAGTTACTTTTTCAGTGTTTGCTTTTTTCAATCCGTCTTGTGTTGGATTTACTGCTTCATTCATTGGGATAAGAAGGTCTTTTCCTTCAAGTTTCAAGTTTGAATCAGCAACGGCACCTTTAGTACGTACCCATTCGTTAACAGATTCTCGGTAAGATTTACCTTCTGCTTTTACTTCATGTTTTTCTCCAGTTGCTACCATTCCAACTCCTTCTTCTGCGATTTCATAAGTTTTCAAATTAGCTTTAGCTTCAGCTTCTTGTGTTTTTAACGCTTCAATTTCAGCACGAATTTCACGAGCTTTTTCAAGATCATCAGAGTTTAAAATAGATTTTAATTCATCTGTCTTAGCAACAATTTCAGCACCGATATTTGCAATCTGCGCTTTAAGTTCTTTCATTTTTTCTTTAAACATACCTTGTTTTTTCTCCTTTTTTGGTATTAAAAAGAGAGCTTTATAGCCCTCTAAGTAGTTCTTCTTTTTCGATTTCTCGTAGCATGTTTTGAATTTCTGACTTACGCTTGCTACGGTTAGCGTAGAAATCATCAATAACAGCTTGTGGCAACAGTCCATCTCCAAGACTTGCAACTGCACCAACGTCATCAAAGGTCATTACTTCATCTGCAAAGCCTTTTTCAACTGCTTCACTAGCTGACATGAAGGTTTCATTTTTCATCATGTCGATGATCACTGATTCTTCCAATCCTGTCTTAGCTACATACGCATTCACAATAGCTTGGTCGCTAGATTTTAACGCATTTGAAGCTTTATCCAAATCATCGCTATTACCAGATACGAAACCATACAACGCTTTGTGAATCATTATCTGAGCTGTTGGACTGATAAGCACTTTATCAGCTCCCATGATTGCAACACTAGCAGCGCTTGCTGCCATTCCTGTCACTTCTACAGTCACATGCCCTGGATAACTCTTTAATGCTGTATAGATTTCACTTCCAACAGTTACAAGACCACCGTTGGAATTAACTTCCAAAACAATGTCACTATTGTCTTCTGGAAAAGCATCTGTGATAGATTTAGCACTGACTGCTTCCAAACCGAAGTAGTCGTATGCTTCCTGGCTGTTATTCGGAATCAGTGGACCTTTCATCTTGATTCTCTTTGGCATCTCTTGTCTCACCTCCTTTCATTGTTTGATACTCTTCTTTCTTATCTAAGAAGACATAGTTCAAACTTGACTGGTAACGGTCCATGTTTGGATCAGTAGAACGTTCCTTACCAAGTTCAATCAAAGCTTGATTAGGTGTTAAGATTTGATTGTTTACAAGTTTTACAATCTCATCTACATTTCTACCAGTTACGCTACGAGTATCAAAGTCAACACGATACTTCCTGCGTTCTTCATCACTGAATACTTTCAAAGCAAGCTCACTTGTGATTGCATCAAAGTAGAATGGAAGGTCGTTGGTTACATAATCTTCAGTTAGCTGTGCAACAGATTGGTTAGGGCTATTCACTCCCAGTTTGAAACTAGGAACTCGTAGAGCTTTAGCAATCTGTGCAGTAGAGAAGTTATTAGATGTAATCAACTGCAAGACATTCGTATCAATTTCAAGTGGAGTGTATTCTTGTGTGTCATCAAAAACCAAAGGACTGCCACCAGTTGAGCCTTCACGCATCTTCTCAAAGTCCATACGGGCTTTCTTACGGGCTTCACCGTTTAATTGAGCGCCTTTAAGCTTGATAATTCCACTTGAGAAACCATCTCTAAAGAATTTAATCAAGGTATTCAATCCACCATCTTGCAAGCTGATTTCATTTCCAAGGGAAAGTAGTGGAGACCTACCAAGAATAGTGTCATGGCTGAAGAATTTCCAATGGATAACATCTTCTGCTTTACATACGATTTCTTTCCCATTCAGACTGTCACGAAAAGTGTAAATTAATTCATGGTCATTGGTTTCTTCGACAGTCGTTTCAGACGGTCTAAAAAATCGAAATTCTAATGGCTTGCCACTAAATGGATCACGTAGAATACGAGAGAATGAATTACCAGTCAAAATTGCATTGACTGTCATTGCAAACTTCCATTGCCTTGCTGATGTGTTGCTTGTAGATTTAACATTCAAAAGATAATTCATATCTTCATCTTGTTCGATATTACCCATTAAATCTTTTTTCAACAATGGAAAACGAGCAACATCTCCAGCTATGATAGATACCGCTGTTAAGACATCACTATTCTTTAAAGCAGATATACCAGTATATTCAGGACTTGAATTACCAGAGATTACCGAAGAGATGTAGTCATCATAAGATAGTTTTGACGAACCTAAAGATTGAAAAAAAGTCATTTTATTTTCTCACCTCCTTTCTAATTCACCCCCTTGTTTTACTGATATACAAGGCTAATAATATTAAAATAGTTCCACTACATAAAAAACCTGCTACTTGATTCAATAAGAAAAAGCCATAGATTAAAAATCCAAGGCCTATCAATAGCAAAATTGTGTGGATATGTTCCAGTATTTTCAAAATAGCGAACCTCCTTCTAGGATTTTCTCGTTTGTCCAATAACCACTTCCATCGAATGGTTCTAAGTAACAAGCAGCGTACGCATCCAATAACGCATCCAGAGGGTCGATTTTATTACTGTTTTTGTTTTTATCAATCCTCATACCGTTATTATCAACTCTGGTATATGCGTTATTGATTGCCATTGTTAGCAACTGATTGCCACTATGCTTGATTTTCCCTTGACGAACATCATCACGGAATTGTTTCGTGGGCATATTCAAGACCATGGTGGTTTGTGGTATCTGGACTAGTGGCCACTCTGGATGTCGCTTTTCTATCATAGTTAATAGTGAACCGAATTGATAAGGGTCAAAGTAAATTCCTTGCAATTCCCAATCATTGCTATATACCATTTCTTCAATCTTCTCAAGAACACGCTCATCATCGATAACCCCACTCTCAAGCGTTGTTATCTCGCACTCACCAGCTCTTTCCAAGTTGGTATAAGAAACACCGTCTCTTTTTTCTTTTGCGATTAAGCCATATTTAGTGGCTACAAAAGAAAAGCTATCCGCATACCAATAATCATCCATCATGACCATCGGAGAGATAGAGAATAAGTCACTTGATCTACCAACATCGACACCTAACCAAACTCTACGCTTTTTAGTGTTTGGTTTATCAATCTTAGCTTTCGCCCAGCTTTCTTTGTCCATGTAAGACTCTTCTGATGATTGTCGCCACATGTTGTAGTTTTTGACTAGGATTTCATTTATTGTTCCTGTCTCAAGTGCCACCTTCCTACGTTTTCGTAGGTAGTCCATCATCTTCTTACGTAGCGCTTTGACTTCAAGAATTGGATTTGATTTTATCCAGTTCTTTTCATCTTTGATTTCCTCTTCATCATCTTGTTCAGCAATGAAGGCAAAGTATTCATCGTTTTCAACTTCTTCATCGAGAAGTTTTTCGATATACGCATACTCGATAGTGTGCATTGGTACGTTTAAATCAAATCCAGCTGTTGAGATAATCAAAATCAAAGGGTTATCCAACTGACCTTGACCAGATTCTAGAAGCTCAATCATCTCATTAGTTTTAGATGCTGCAAACTCATCTAAGATACCAACGTACGGTTCGAATCCATCGACTGCTCCAGTCTCGCGACTCAATGCACGCACATAACTTTCATCATTCAAGTTACGGAGTTCATCTCGTACTACTTTAGTAGCTTTTCTGATGTCTGAATTTTGACTTCTTAAAGCATCTAACTGTTTACGGATCATATCGTAAGCAATACGTGCTTGTGAGCGGTCATTTGCTGTACAAAACAACTGTCTACTCATTGCAGGGTTGCGACCGAATAAAAACTCATATAAAGCAATACCAGCTACTAAAATAGTCTTACCATTCTTTCTGGCAAGACTGATTAAAGCTTTTTTAAATCGTCTAATCGATGTATCAGACTTCTTTCTCCAACCATATAGACTACTCAAAATAAACTTTTGAAAATCTGCCAGCGGATATGGTTTTCCCGTTTTGACATCTGGGAGCATTTCGATAAAATCTATCGGATTTTTTGCTTTATCAGGTAAGTAAACATACGGAAAATCTTCATCATCCATACGCTTCAAGTCTCTCAAATGTCGCTTGCAAGCTTTTATAACTTTCTTGCTGGCTATTATTTCTCCATTTACAACTTTTGAAGCGTATTGATAAGCTATATCTTCCATTGTTTCACCTCCTAACTACCAAATTTATCAAAAATACTCTCTTTCTTCTCTTCTTGTTTTGGTACAAATAACTTCATGCGACTGTCCACAGTAAGACCAAGTTGTGATGCTGCTTTTGTTAAGTTAGTAGTCGCACGTTCCAAACTATACAGCATCTTATTAGGCAATACCTTGCCATTATCTGTTTCATAAACATACCCTTCTTTTTGCAATCCACGAGATATTTCTTTATAGACTGCGTACCAGGTGCAGTAACTTTCTAATACTGCTCTATCTAGGTTTCTGAGGGGTAGCTTTCTCAAATCTTCAATCACACGCTTATATTCTGCTTTTGCGATTGGATCAAAATGTTTTGGTGGTGTCAGTTGCAATGCTTCTAAACCATCCGAAGCCTTTTCTTGTATGGTTTTTCTTGCAATCTTCTCTTCTTTCGTCAAATGGCTTTTAGTAGTTTCCACTATCTTCATTTTTCGTCCCAAATCGACCACCTCCTTTCAAATTTTATAGGGTTTTAATATTTCAAAAACGGAATTTTTTGCGCGGAAGAGGGCAGCGTTCTTATATCCGAACAATACCTACCCCCCGTTTAAAATCAAAGGGGGTATTTCCGTACATTTTAAGGTGCATTCCCTCATAGTATTCCATCTGATTTTTGTTATTTTTTATTATTTTCAAAAAGAATATTTCTCTTTTATTGCTTTCTTATCATTACATTTCTTACAACTTGCTTGAAGATTACTTCGATCTAATCTTCTTGACCAATCTTGTTTCACACTAATGATATGGTCAGTCATAGTAGCTTCATCGCCGCACATAGCACAGATATAATCTGCTTCAAGCAAGACTTGTTGACTCGTTCTCTTCCAGATGGTTGAGTTATAAAATTGTTTAACCTCTCTATCATACTTCCAACGAGTACGATTATAATCTGTGTATTCTTGGTTACGTTTGTCATAATCAACCGCTGTTCTCCGACCGTTTAATATAGTCAGCCTTTGTGGCTTCATCCCTTTCTCCTTATAAAACAAAAAGCCACACATTTATTGTGTGACTTCATGTAAGACCTCTCATGAGAATAGTGGGATTTGCACCCACTGGCATCCATGCCGATGTCGACGAATCTGCTTATGCAAGGTCTAGAACTTTATCTCTCCTATGAGAGACCTGTTATTCCCAAAGTAAATAGACGGTAACTGAGATGAAAAATAGAAAACAAAATAAGGAGGCAAATCACCGTGCAACGTTATCTCGTACCGTCTAATCGATACTATCATAATAACACTTTAAAACTATCATTTACTATCATTACTATCAAACATTTTAGAAAGTTTGACTAGAGATTTGTCTCTGGCTCGTTGGATGGTAGCTTGACTGCAATTCAATTTCTTTTCCACCTGATGCCAAGATAAGCCATCAATGTAAAGTAGTCGCATAACGATATTCTCGATTGGTTCTTCTAGCTCTTCGATGGCTTTAACAAGTTCCTCTTGCTCTTTATATAATCGCTCAATTTCCTGATAAATTTCTGCGATACGATCAATAGCTTTGATATTCATTTCTTCTGTCCGATTATCATTACTTGGATTTTTTGGCATACCATCAAAACTTTGTCCTTTAACAATGCCGGCTCTTAGGTTGATAATTTCATAATGCAAAGATTGGATTTTGACATTTTTAAATTTTAGTTTCTTGAGTTCTCTCTCAATAATTTTTCCCAAACCTCCACCTCTATTCCAAAGTATGAGCAGATAATTTCTAGTGCATAAGTAGTAGGAAGTTTTCCTAACTCCCACTTTGCAATAGTATCTTTAGTATATCCAATCTCACCCCCTAATTCTTCCTGTGTCAGTCCAAATTCGTTTCGTTTTTTCTTTAACATTTCTGCGAATGGATTGGTTTTCTTTTTCAAAAACAATTGTGGGTTCAATTTCATCTCTTCACACATTGTTAGTATCTTACCATCAGGAGGTTGCGAAACTCCTTTCTCCCAATGACATACCGCTTCGGTTGTTACTCCGAAATATTGCGCTGCTTCAGATTTGTTAAAACCTTTCGCTAATCTCCACAGCTTGGATTGTTCAGCAAATGTTATTTTATTATTGGTCATTTTCCATCTCCTCAATTAACCAATCAAGGTTCTTTCTAGCTTTCTTCAGGTCTTCGAGACCGTTTTTCTTCTGGAAGCGTAACATATACTTGATTGCGTTGCCCCAGTAAAATCCTTCTACTCCTTCTAATCCAAAAGCAAAATTCTTAACAACTTCAATGGCTTCGAGTCCGAATTTCCCCTTATAATGACTAGGGTTGTTGACTTTATCAACATCGTTAAATTCTTCCAAAACTTGTTCATAAGATTTTTCTTTCATTTTAACTCCTTCTAATAAAAACCATATCATTCAAATTCCTCCAAGCGATATTGTTACTCTGATTTCTGAACTCTCGCTTTTTATAAGGAATCTGATGTTTGTTCAAGTAGTAATATACCTGGTTGTAGTGCAATCCTAATTTTTTAGCAATATCTTTTACAGCCATACCTTGATTGGCTAGTGAAACTACATCTTTGTGAAATATAGTCAGGTCTAAAATCTTTCGTTTTCCTAATTTTTGGATTCGGTCTCGAACGGCTCTCTCACTACGTCCTAAGATACGAGCCAAAGTCTTGTACGAAAAGCGTTGATAGTATTTCAGGATGTAGTTATCATCTGCGTCTGACCATTTGGGATGAAAATGCAAGCCAGGATTATATTTTTGTAGTTTGGCTAATTTAGACCGCACAGCCGTGTAACTTCTATCCAAAAACTTGCAAGCCTGTGTTAAATCCTGCTCTTCTCCAGATAGGACGTACCACTCCAGATAATCAACCTCATCTTCTGTCCATCTACGTCCTCCCATAATGTCTACTTGCTCCATGAAAATAATAAGTACCATCTTTTCTCTTGTTGATGTAATACGTGTACTGCCCATCTGGACTAGCGTAGGAAATCTGCTTCTCTCCTGCCCAACATCCGTTATCACGCATCATATGGCAATTATTCATTATCCAATCTACATCAGGCATCTCCCAAATCCTCCTCTTTCATATTTGTCGTCATAGCAACACCTACATTTCCTCTAAATCAAAATACTCTGTCAGCTCGTTCTTCAATTCCTCTAGAGTTTCGCATCGTTCAATTAAATCAGACATATCGTGTTGTGTATCTTCTTTGTTCAAGATGTTTTCTGCTACTGCATCTGCTACCCATTTCGGATGAGTGCCAGCGCGAGAGAATTGATCTTGTGGCAGTAGCTCTAGTAATGCTTCATATCGTTCTTCTAGTGAAGTCAAAGCACCAAGCGTGTCAATAAATGCAGTATCCGATTTTCTTTTTTTAAAAATTTCTGGGTAATTTTCTTCTGCAATCTCTGCATAAATAGCAGACCATTCTTTTTCTGAAAAACGTGATTTTTCAACCAACGCACCGTATTCGATTTCTTTACCATCGACTGTTACTTTATAATTCATATTCTTACCTCATCCCCTATCTCAACATTTTTATATCGTTCTTCACTCACCACAAACACATTCCCGTTGACCGTGATAGTGAATAGACTGCCAATTTTTCGTTTTTCCGTAACCTTGCCAGTAATCTGATATTTACTATCAGCGTGATAGACAAGCAAGGTTTTTTGTGCTTCACGTTGCATGAATAACAAGCAAGTCGTGAGTAAGGCATAGCCGATTAAGAAGTGTTTCATCACTTGTTTTCTCCCGTAATTTGATTCCGCTCAACTCTTAATTTAAAGCTACTGTTATCGCTCGTATGAATTATTGCAATCTCTTCAACCCACTGACTTCTTGTGTATGGGTATCTATTTGGTCGTTTCATTGATCTCCCTCCATATCACGCATTATTTCTCTAGCTCCTGAAACGTAGGCATCAAATACCTCGCTTGATGAATGCTTACTGATTGAATCATCTAAAGCTTTCCTAATGACTTCAGACCTTGAAGGATAATCATAGTACATCCTTAATGCTTCAAGGTGCATAAATAGATCATCTGTTAAAGTAATTGAGACTCTTTTCATCACTCCACCTCCTCAATTTTCTAGCGTTTTGATTACATTTTCAATCTGTTCTTTCTTCTTCTGCAATTCTTCCAAATTCTTGACTTCTAATGCTTTTTTAATAATTTCAAGTTGTTCAATTTCTTTTTTAAACTTGATAAGTTCTTGAACTTCTCGTGCATAGTCCCTAAAATTTTTTGCCCAGTCATATTCATCCCAACCAAAAACTCTTAAAAGTTCTTGTTTTAAGTCATAGTATTTTCTTTCCAAATCTCTATTGACCATCGCTTGAGAGTACATAATATAAAATGTCATAGCCG
>ERZ772966.187-NODE-187-length-24754-cov-4.856148_pt1 | contig 24754 bp, 22 predicted proteins | sample MGYA00580680_ERZ772966 | MGnify/ENA primary metagenome ERZ772966 (study PRJEB29015, sample SAMEA2738055) | human oral metagenome | biome: human oral; feature: human-associated habitat; material: saliva | place: China | collected 2225 ...
CAGGTTCTTTTTGCGTCTTGAAAGATACCGAACGTCCCACCATCATATCCGCTAACTCTTGGTCTGAAACATTACCAATCTCAACAGTTCCAATCACATTGCCTCGACGAATAACCGTACAGCGATCCGCAACAGCTTGGATTTCTTTAATCTTATGGGTAATTAAGAAAATCGATTTTCCTTCTTTAGTTAATTGCTTCATGATGACAATAAGCTCTTCGATTTCTTGAGGAGTTAGTACTGCTGTTGGTTCATCAAAAATCAAAATATCGGCACCACGATATAAAGTTTTCAAGATTTCAACACGTTGTTCCATTCCAACTGTAATATCTTCTACTTTTGCATCAGGGTCTACAGCTAGATGGTATTTCTTAGAAAGTTCCATAATTTCTTCTTTTACCGCATTTTTATCGATAAAACCGAACTTTGTTTGCTCCTTACCGAGGATAATGTTCTCCACTACGCTAAATTTCTTAACAAGCATAAAGTGTTGGTGAACCATTCCAATTTTTAAGCGATTCGCTGTATTTGGCGAATCAATTTTTGTTGGAACACCATTTACTTTAATTTCTCCTTCCGTTGGTTCTAATAAACCCGAAAGGATATTCATTAAAGTCGATTTCCCTGCACCGTTTTCTCCAAGAAGTGCATGGATTTCTCCCTTTTTCAATGTTAAATCAATCTGATTATTCGCTACAAAGTCGCCAAACTTCTTCGTGATGCCCTTCATCTCAATCACAAATGTTTCTTCTACCAATCGTCTCACCCCACAAAGTGTTCTATGTATAAAAAAGTAGGAGCGAAGAAATTCGCATTCTCTTCAGCTCCTACTCCTCTCAATTCAAGTTCGTTTATTTAAAATTAAGGTTTCGCAGGAACTTCTTGTTTTCCTTCGATGATTGCTTTTTTGTATTCAGCAACTTTTGCCTTAACTTCATTTGTTAATTGGCCGTCTGTTAAACCAACACCGTTATCAGATAGTCCGTAAAGTACTTGTTCACCACCGTGATAGTTACCTTTAGAAGCATCTTCACTAAATTTGATTAGCGCTTGTTTTACACCTTTAAGTGTAGAAGTTAATGTTACGTTACGAGAATCGTTCACTTTACCTTCTGCTTGTTGGTCTTGGTCAACCCCGATTACCCAAATTTGACGGTCTGGGTTAGCTTCAACGATTGATTTAGCTGCTGCGAATACTCCAAGTCCTGCACCACCAGCTGCTGCATAAATGATATCAACATCTGAAGCGTACATTGCTTCTGCAAGAGATTTTGCTTTAGCACCATCTGAGAATGATTCAGCATATTGAATTTCAACAGTTGCTTTAGGATTTACTGCTTGAACCCCTGCTTTAAAACCAGCTTCGAATTTGTCTAATGCTGGACCGTGCATACCACCGATGAAAGCTACTTTATTTGTTTTAGTTGTTAAACCAGCTGCAACCCCTGCAAGGAACGCTGCTTCATGGTCTTTGTAGTTGATTGAAGCAACGTTTGGTTGTTCAACCACACTATCGATAATCGCAAAGTGAGCATCTGGATTTGCTTTTGCTGCTTCGTCAACAGCTTTTTGTAATTTAAATCCGATTGCGAAAATGATATTGTATTCATTTAAAACTGCAGTGTTAAGGTTTGTAGTATAATCAGATTCTGCTTTTGAAAGAATGTAATCAATACCATTTCCTTTTGTTTTACCACCGTTGTTTTTACCCCATTCTTGAAGGCCTTCCCATGCACCTTGGTTAAATGATTTATCATCGACACCACCAGTGTCTGCAACCATTACCGCTTTGAAGTTGTCTGAAGAGCCTGCGCTTTGAGAAGATGCTTGTGAACTGTCAGATTTTGACCCGCCACATGCTGCTAATAGTGCAGTCGCACCAAGTGTCAATGCAAATAAAGCTAAATTCTTTTTAGTTTTCACGATAAAAAACCTCCAATAAATGATTTACTACAGTCATTCTAACATAAATAGAATGAAAATCAAGCTAAATCTTTTCATTGGAGGTATTTTTTATGAAAAATGTTCGGTTTTTGTATTTTTACGTGTTGGTTTCACCTGGTTCGGAAGCGTCATTTTCATTGAAAACATGAACATTAACTTTTCTTCCTTTACTTCCATCAGCAGGTCCAACATAGCCACGCGCTTCTAAATCATCAATTATACGCGCTGCACGGTTAAATCCGATACGGAATCTTCTTTGTAAATAAGAGGTACTAATCGTTTCTTGTTCTTTTAATAGTTCAATCACTTCGTAGAATAGTTCGTCTTCTGGTTCACTTCCGCTAGCATTGGTTGTATTTTCTGAAGGCATCATCGCTTCATCATACTCTACTTCTTGTTGATTCTTAACGAAATCAACGATACGTTCGACTTCTTCGTCTGTTAGGAATGCACCTTGTACACGAATTGGTTTATTCTCACCCATTGGCATATAAAGCATATCCCCACGACCTAGAAGTTTCTCAGCACCATTGGCGTCAATAATCGTACGAGAGTCTGTACCACTGGATACTGCAAATGCGATACGAGAAGGAACGTTGGCTTTAATAATCCCTGTAATAACGTCAACAGATGGACGTTGTGTTGCAAGAATCATATGAATTCCGGCAGCACGGGCCATTTGCGCAAGACGAATAATCGCATCTTCCACCTCATTACTTGCAACCATCATTAAGTCCGCAAGCTCGTCTACAATCACGACGATATAAGGAAGTGTTGGGTTATTTTCGCCAGTTTCACGATTATATTGTTCGACATGAGCGTTATATCCATCGATATTACGCATTCCCATTGAAGCGAATAATTCGTAACGTTTTTCCATCTCCGCTACTACTTTTTGTAAGGCTTGAGCCGCTTTACGAGGGTTCGTTACAACCGGAGTTAATAGATGCGGAATGCCATTATACACATTCAACTCTACCATCTTCGGATCGATCATCATTAATTTCACTTCATGTGGTTTAGTCTTCATTAAAATACTTGTAATAATGCCGTTAATACATACGGATTTACCAGAACCTGTTGACCCGGCAATTAACATATGCGGCATTTTTGTAATATCACAAAGACGAACATTACCAGAGATATCTCTTCCCAATGGTACGTCTAATGGTTTTGGTGATTGAATCGCTGATTGAATCACATCGCTAAAGGAAACAAAACTTGTTTGGCTATTTGGAACCTCAATTCCCACATAAGGTTTTCCAGGAATTGGAGCTTCGATACGAATATCTTTAGCTGCAAGTGCAAGAGCAATATCATCACTCAAGTTCACAATCTTACTTACTTTTACACCAATCGCTGGTTGAATTTCGTATTTTGTAACAGCTGGTCCTAGCATTGGGTTTGGCATTACTTTGGCATCCACACCAAAACTTGCAAAGGTACGCTCTAAAATACGCATATTCCGTTCTACAATCGTACGTTCATTTGATTGATCCGATTGTTGTACGGGATTTAATAAGGTCACTGGTGGTAATTGATAATCTTCATCATTTTGTTCACCACTCATTGAAAGTTCCCCGATATCTTCCCCATCATCCTCAAACTCAGGCTCCTCCGCTTTTGGAACGGCTACAGGAGCTACTGGTTCTACAGGCGCTACTGGTTCCACTGGAGGAATCGGTTCTACTGGTTCTACCATTGGAGACGTTGAATATTCTGCCTCAGTTAATGTTTCATCTTCATATTCATCAAAGAATACATCCTTCATTCGGTCTAATAATGAATGAGGTTTTCTTGGTTCTTTTGGTTTTGCAGGGGTTTCCGTTTGTACAGGTGCCACATCTGGTGTAACAGGGGTAGCCACAACCTGCTCTTCTCTTTCTTGTTCTTCTTCCAAACGTTGTGCTTCACGTTCGGCTTTACGCTCGGCTAACTTTTCAGAAGCATTCGCTGTTTGTGTACGTACGAAATCCATCACATCACTTAAATGTACGTTAAAGATTAATAGTCCGCTACATACTAATAATAGGAATACGATTAAATACGTTCCCCATTGCGAAACAAGGAAATACGTACAAGAATAAAGGAGAGTTCCCAATACCCCACCACCGAGACGTTGAGAAACGGTATTTGAAGTAAAGTCCACCATAAATCGACTCATCATCTCTTGAAATACTGGAGAACCGGAACTAGTGAAACTACTATAAGTCATCACAGACACAAATAGAAGTAGTGCCACACTTGATGAGATTGCAGCCGCAGTCCATCTCCAAATGATTTTAGGCATTCTTCCACGGAATAACATTCCAAATCCAGCTAGAACGCCGCACACTCCACCGAAAACAAATAAATCTCCGATAAAGAAACGAATCAGATTCGCAAAGAATTTTCCAAGGAAGCCTAATTGAAAAATAGCTAATATACTATAGACAATAATAAATACTGCAACAGCTTCAATGGATAAAAACGGATTTGTATTCTTTGTATTTTTTCGTTGTGTTTTTTTCTTCGTTTGTTTAGCCACGTTCTTCTCCTTTCAACTCTACTAATTGATTCTTCTCATCGACTAAAATGAGCCCGTGGAATACTTGAACATCACATTCACACGACACACAATATTCTTTTTCTTCTTTTGTCCAAAAGGCAACAGCACTCTCTCCCTTTGCACGCTTTTCTGGATAATTTGATTCAAGTCTTGCTTCATGCTTCGTAAAGCTTTCGTACGCTTCTTCTAATGTACTAAAAACTTCAGTCGAAACAATCATTTTCTCCCAGTCGTCAAAAAACCACCATGGTTCATCCTGACCTACTGTTTCAATTACTTTAAACATGTTTTCACCTCGTCTATTAGTATACCAAATTTTGCGAAATCATGGTAATCTTGTTTCATAGAGATGAGAAATAATTTATGATTTAGGAGGTCTTTCCATGATTACAAGACAAATTCGCGTCTGGGGACGTGTTCAAGGGGTTGGTTTTCGCTTTTTCACACAACAATTAGCGATCCAACTCGACCTGTGCGGAACCGTTCAAAATAAAATGGATGGCTCTGTATTTGCGGTAGCACAAGGTGAGGAAAAAGCTGTCACTCGTTTTATTGAAAGAGTTAAAGCCTCTACTTCCCCTTACGGACGTGTGGATCGCTATGAAGAAAGCGAGGTCTGTGACGCTCCGCTATACACAAAGTTTCAAATTATATAAAGAACGTTGCTATTTCAACGAAACACGTGTACAATAAATCATGTCATTAAATGAAAAGGAAAGTGATTATGAAACTAACTAAAAAAGCTCAACTTCTATTAGTTGCAACAGTTCTTCCCCTACTACTTGCGGGATGTACCGTTCAATATAATGAAAATAAGGAACCAATTGGGTGGCTCTATAATTATTTAGTAGTCCCAACACAATGGTTATTAAACCAAATTGCTTCTGTATTTAACGGAAACTACGCGATTGCAATTGTGATTGTATCAATACTTGTTCGTGTCCTATTGATGCCAACACAATTCCATCAAATGAAAACAATGCTTGTCCAACAAGAAAAAATGGCAGTATTAAAACCTTATATTGCTGAGATTACTGCTCGTGCAGAACAAGCATCAACTCCTCAAGAGAAACTTGCAATCCAACAAGAACAAATGGAGTTATACAAATTAAACAATGTCTCATTAATGGGTGGTATCGGATCAGGATGTTTACCAATCTTGATTACACTCCCAATCTGGAGCGGATTGTATAACGCGATTCTATTATCAAATGAAATTTCAAGCAGTGATTTCATGGGAATCAACCTTGGAGCACAATTCTTACCAATTGCCCTTGCGACAATGGTGGCTTACTATGTTCAATCAGTAGTCAGCCAAATGGGAATGGACGAAGAAACGAAAAAACAAAGTCGTTCAATGAACTACATTCTTCCAGTAATGATGTTCATGATGACTTTCCAATCACCAGCTGGGGTTGGTATTTACTTCTTCATCTCTGCCCTTATCCAAATTTTACAATCATGGATTCAAAACACTTACATTCGTCCAAAAATTAAAGCTCAAATCGACGAAGAATTAAACCATGAAAACATTGTGTTACCACAACGTACAACACCACGTAAAACAGCTCAAAAAGCAACACAACAAGAAACGTTCGCACAACGTCAAAACAAAACTGGTGGCCGTAACGCTGGTAAACAAAACCGTAGATAATAACGCAAAATACCTTTGAGAAATTTTCTCAAAGGTATTTTTTTATGCAAGTTGTATCATGCATGATACGTATCACAGGTGATACACTTTTATTTTTTCCTTTTGTATCAAAAATGATACGTATCATTTTTGATACAACTGACTTTTTCAACTGAAGATGTAACAATTATGAACCGTAACAAAAATGTGACATTAGCAAAAAAAGACATAACGAACCTCGTCGCTATGTCTTTTCCTGTTTATTTTATTCTTGCATCATCCCTGCTTGGAGTTGATACATCTTATAATAGAGCCCTTCTTTTTCTAGAAGTTCTGTATGCGTTCCGCTCTCTACGATTTCTCCTTTATCCAATACAAAGATTTGGTTAGCATCTTGAATCGTCGATAATCGGTGCGCAATCGCTAAAGTAGTACGCCCGTTTCTCATTTTCTTAAGAGACGTTTGAATGACTTCTTCGGTTTGCGAATCGATATTAGCAGTCGCTTCATCCAGAATCAGAATTTTCGGATTGGCCGCAATCGTTCGTGCAAAGGCGATTAATTGACGCTCACCGCTTGAGAACGTTGAGCCCTTTTCAGACACTTTATTGTCATATCCTTGTGGCAGTTGTTCGATAAAATGATGTGCATCCACGAATTCGCTTGCTTGTTTGACTTCTTCGTCTGTGATGTCTTGGTACATACGAATATTGGAAGCCACTGTTCCATGGAACAAGAATGGATCTTGAAGCACGAGTCCGATTTTATCGCGAAGGACTTCCTGTGAATAGTGTTGAATTGGGAGTTCATCAATCAAGATTTCTCCTTCTTTGAAATCATAGAATCGTAAGAAGAGATTCATAATAGAAGATTTCCCTGACCCAGTTGACCCAACAAAGGCGACGGTCTCTCCTGGATTCACTACAAAGTTAATATTTTTTAATACATTCCGTTTTCCATCATAAGAGAAAGTAACGTTTTTAAACTCAATCTTCCCATCTTTAATCTCAGTCACCTTCCCAAGTTGTTCAGGTTCGTAATCCGTATTATCGATCACTTCAAAGACACGAGTTGCTGCAATCATCGATGTTTGAATAATCGAGAAGTTTTGCGTCACATCAATTAATGGATTAAATAACTGATTTGAGAATTGAATAAAGGCGTACATCACCCCTGCTGTCACTCCTGCTACTTCCCAAGTAAGGCCAAAATATAAAATAATGACCGCATAGGCAACAAGCTTCAACAGCGACATTGCTGGGCGAAGGAACAGACTATTCACATTAATCGAACGATTTGAGAATTGCACATGCTCCTCGTTAATTTGTTCGAATTCTTTTCTTAACCGTTCTTCTTGGTTAAATGCCTGAATCATCTTCATCCCGTCAATACTTTCTGCTAGCTTCACGTTAATCTCGCTAAGCTTTTCACGCGTCTTCCGAATGACGCTATGAGAGAGACGGTTATAGATTTTAATGGATGCAAACATCACCGGAATAAAGAGAACCATTAATATCGTAAGGCCTACATTCATACTAAACATCGCAGATAAGGTGGCCACGACAATAAATAAGGTACTTAAAAACGTCGAAAAAATCGAACTAAACATATCGCTGACCGCCTGTGTATCGTTGGTTAACCTAGAAACGATGGCTCCAGCTGGTGTTGTATCAAAGTACGTCATATTGAGTTTTTGCATATTCGAAAAGGCCTCTTGACGTAAATCCCGTACAACACTATTGGATACATAGCTAAAGGCATAGGTCCCAATATAAGTTAATAAAACTCGCAGTAAGAACAGTGAGTAGTAAACCATAAGGAGCCAGTACCCCTCATTCCATGTGCCCTTTGCAATATACGTATCGATATAATAACGGGCCATTAGTGGAATCACTGTTGCAGTCACACTGGATAAGAGGATAAATAAAATCGCAATCGTACTAGCCATCTTATACCGCCATAAGTAGGCAATGAGTCGATTAAAGGTCTTCATGTTCAACTGCACTTCCCCCTTCCTCAAGTGTCGCTTCAAGCTGTTGACGGTCGTAGGTTTTGGCATACCAACCACCAAGCGCCATTAATTCTTCATGCGTTCCCTTTTCAACAATCCGTCCATCTTGGAGCACGATGATGAGGTCCCCATGCACAATCGCGGATAGACGGTGCGCTGTAATCATCGTAGTTTTGTCGCTGCGTTCACGTTTCAAGTTTTCTAAAATTAAATGCTCTGTCTTGGCATCAACAGCTGATAACGAATCATCGAGCATTAAGATTTCAGGTTTCACAATCAACGCGCGTGCCATCGATAGACGTTGTTTTTGACCGCCTGATAAAAGCACACCCTTCTCCCCGATTAACGTATCGAACCCTTCCGGCATCGCCATGATATCATCATACAATCCGCAGATTTTAGTGGCTTCTACGACAACTTCATCAGGAAGTGTTGGATTTCCAAAACGAATATTGTCTTTAATCGACATCGCAAATAGAATCTGTTCTTGCGGCACATATCCCATAAGCGCACGCAAGTCTTTAATGCGATAGTCTTGAATGGAACGTCCATTGATTAAAATCTCTTCTTTTCCTGCATCATATTGACGAAGGAATAATTTTAAAAGCGTTGATTTCCCAGAACCTGTTGGGCCCACAATCCCCAGCGTTTGCCCTTGGTGAAGGCTAAATGTTACGTCTTCTAATGTTGGCACATCTTCGTATTGGAAGTTATGAATAGCAACATCCATCTCACGAACTTCTTTAATGGGAAGTGCGTGTGGAGATTCTTCTACTTGGCTTGTTTCTTCCATTAATTTTTCAATACGACGATATGAGATACTTGCACGTTGACCGATATTAAGGAGCCAACCAATGGCTTGAAGCGGCCACACTAGCATATCTAAATACGTCATAAAGGTAATCATTTCCCCAACCGTGAATTCTCCGCGTTGGATTAAATATCCACCATATCCCAAACTGATTAAGTAGCTGAGACCTACGAAAATAAGAACAATTGGATCGAATAGATTATTATATTTTGCAGCGTGGTTATTCTTCTTCCATGCATCTTCGTTCGTTTTCCAAAACGACGCTGTTTCTTTTTCACCATAACCAAAAGATTTCGTCACTTTTATCCCAGAAACACTCTCATTCACATGGTTATTCAATAACGAAAAGGCTTCTTGTGATTCTTCAAAGCTCTGATGCTCAGCACGAACTACGATATTCGTCGCAATCGCAAGGAGTGGCAATGGAATAATTGCAACGAGTGTTACACGCCAATCCAGCACAAAAAACATCGTAGCTAAAGTCACTAATGCTGTAATCGAGGCATCGACAGCCGACATCACACCTCCACCAGCAGTCATGACTACCGCATACACATCATTGGTTGCATGCGCCATTAAGTCTCCAGAGCGATACTTTTGATAAAAGCTCGGAGACATGCTTGTAAAGTGTTCGTATAATTGGTTTCTCAGTCTCTGCCCTAACGAGTTCGCAGTCCCAAAGATAAAAAGGCGCCACACGAAACGGAGTCCGTACATGGCAACTGCTGAAAGGAGCAATAGCAGTAAGTTCCATAATAAAGACGATGTTGTTAGCGTCTTGAGGTCGATGGAATCGACGACTTCCCCAATCACTCTTGGCGGAATAAGATTGAATACACTGACGAGCGATAATGCAATGATTCCAATCGTGTATCGTTTCCACTCTAATTTAAAAAACCATGATAATTTCTTTAATAAATACATGTTTCTCTCCTTTCACGCGTCAATCTATTGTACTATAGTCGACTATCTATTTCATACAATAAGTTCTAAAAAAGACAATCCTTCTCTTGTTGGAAAAGGATTGCCTATTACTTAGTTTTTCTTTTGTGTTTGCGGATAAATCCATAAGAAGACAACAAGTGCCAAAACTCCTAAAGTCGTTACAAAGATGATACTTGTTTGTCCTGCTGTTACTAGATTGGAATCAAACGAGCTGAAAATACGAGCGATAATGGTCGTTGAAATTGCACCAGTGAACTGTTGTAAGGTATTCACGATACTATTTCCATCCGCTTGAATTTCCGGTTTCAACTGAGCTAACGAATATGTTACGTTACTTCCCATTACAAATCCAATCCCTGTCATAAAGATGACGTTGAGGGCTAATAAAGGATAAATCGTCAATCCTGGGAAGAAGAAGCTGATGGCTACTCCCCCAATAACTGCAAAGATTAACCCTGTTAAGAGTGGTTTTAGTGGACCTGATTTATCATACCAGCGACCAGACAAGGCTGAAAGTACGGCTACCATCGCAGCTCCAGGAAACATAAAGAGCCCTGCCACTGTAGCTGTTTCGCCCCACGCTAATTGAATGTAGTTTGGATAAATAAACGATAATCCGAGTACCATTCCTTGGAAAGCTAAGACGATATATAATGTCGCGTTAAACGTCGCAAATTGGAACGGTTTGAACGACAACAGTGCATTTTCTCGGTTAAAGTAGAAGAATGCTGCAAAAGCCACGACTACTACTCCAAGATAGATAACTGATAAATGTTCGATCGCCATCAGTAAGCTTGCAAGTCCAATCCCTAATGTGATAAACGCCATTAAGTTAAACGGCTGTTTCTTCGGAGATTCTTCTGCTGGAATCGCCCAAAGCCCCATCACTAACGAGAATACTAAAAATGGAATCAATGCGTAGAAAATCGCACGCCATCCAAATGCGCTTGAGACAACCCCGCCAAATGTTGGACCAATTGGTGGAGCTAGTGCTGTTGTCATCGCTCCAATTCCAATGACGGTTCCATGTTGATGAAGCGGAACTTGGGATAATACGATATGGAACATTAGCGGAAGCGCAATCCCTGTTCCTATCCCTTGCATAAAGCGTCCGAGTAATAAAATCAATAAGTTTGGTGAAATACAGTCAATTAAGACCCCACCAATAAATAAAAGGTTCGCTGCCAAGAAGAGTTGGCGAATCGTGTAGTTTCGTGTTAAATAAGCCGTAATTGGCACGACAATGGCAATGGCTAGTAAGTATCCTGTTGTGACCCATTGAATCCCTGAAGAATCTGTATTAAATTCTGTCATGAGGGTCGGGAAGGTAACATTCATTGCAGTTTCAATCAACACGCCACAAAAGCTCATAATCGCCGTTGCGACTACTGCTGGAATGACATGCCATGTTTTAGTTTGTTTTCCCATTGAGTTCTCCTTTCTTTGCGTTATCTTCACCATAAAAAAACCGCAACCTTACTAGACAGTAAGATGTTGCGGTTTAAATTATTTTATAACGCTGTTTCCTAACGTTTTTTCTTTAATTTTTTCAATTTATTTTGTTTTTGACGGCGTGCGTATTGTTGCATACCGATTTGAGCGAGTTTGTTTCCACGTCCGCCCATGCCCATTTGGTTCATCATGCCTTCTAAGCCTTTCATATTACCGTTGGACATTTGGTTCATCATCTTCTTAGACTCGTTGAATTGTTTAATTAAACGGTTCACTTCAGCAAGAGGACGAGCCGAACCTGCCGCAATCCGTTTACGACGAGCCTGTGATAAGATATCTGGATTTTCACGTTCTTGTGGAGTCATTGATAAGACAATAGCTTTCATACGTGCTGTATCTTTTGGATCCACTTTTAAGTCGTTCAGACCAGCCATTTTATTCAATCCTGGAATCATCTTCAAGATATCCTCAAGTGGTCCCATCTTATTCACTTGGTCTAATTGGTCGATAAAGTCATTAAAGTCAAAAGTGTTTGCTTTAATTTTATCCGCCATCTCTTGCGCTTTTGCTTCATCGAAGTCTTGTTGCGCCTTCTCGATAAGGGTCATCATATCCCCCATACCAAGAATACGAGAAGCCATACGTTCTGGGTAGAAGATTTCGAAGTCTTCTAATTTTTCCCCACGACCTGTAAACTTAATTGGTTTTCCTGTAACGGAACGGATAGATAGAGCCGCACCACCACGAGTATCCCCATCAAGTTTTGTAAGGATAACCCCTGAGATGTCCAGACGTTCATTAAATGTTTGCGCCACGTTTACGGCATCTTGCCCTGTCATTGAGTCGACAACGAGTAAGATTTCGCTTGGATTTGCGACTGCCTTGATGTTTTGTAATTCTTCCATCAAGTTTTCGTCAATATGCAAACGACCGGCCGTATCGATAATCACTAAGTCGCGACCATCGATTTTCGCTTTTTCAATCGCTTGTTTGGCGATTTCCACTGGGCTTACTTGATTTCCAAGTGAGAACACTGGGAAGTTTAATTGTTTCCCTAATGTTTGTAATTGGTCAATCGCGGCTGGACGGTACACGTCGGCAGCAACTAGTAATGGGCGTTTCTTTTCATGTTTTGCCATGAAGGAAGCCAATTTACCAGCAGTCGTTGTTTTACCGGCCCCTTGTAGACCGACCATCATCACTACCGTTGGCGGTTTCGCTTCGAAACGGAACGGCGCTTGTTCGCCACCCATTAATTCTGTTAATTCTTCGTTAACGATTTTAACGACTTGTTGTGCTGGTGATAATGCTTCAAGCACATTGGCACCTAACGCACGTTCGTTCACTTTACGTACGAAGTCTTTTACAACTTTGAAGTTAACGTCGGCTTCTAAAAGCGCAAGACGCACTTCACGCATCATTTGTTTTAAGTCAGCTTCCGTAATTTTTCCTTTTCGTGAAACGGAAGTCATCGCATTTTGCAGGCGATCTGATAATCCTTCGAATGCCATAATTTCACTCCTTGAGTTTATTTATTCATCTCTTGTAATTTTGAAACGATTGAAGCAAGCTGTGTTGCCTCAGGATAGTTCTTTTGAATTTCTTTTTCTAATTCATCATAGTGCTCTTGGCGTTTATAGAAATCAGCGACTAGATGTAATTTCTCTTCGTAGTTTTCTAATAACTTTGCCGAGCGGCGGATATTATCATATACTGCTTGACGGCTTACGTCAAATTCTTCGGCGATTTCACCAAGCGAATAATCATCCCCATAATAGAGCTCCATATATTCGAGTTGTTTATCGGTTAAAAGGCTGCCATAGAACTCTACAAGCAAGTTCATTTGCGTTGTTTTTTCTAATTCCATTCATTGCCCTCCCTTAAACTCATATCTTTTATTATAGCAAAGTTCTACCCTTTTCGCTATTAAAAATAAGCGCTAGAATCACTTCTAACGCTTTTTATAAGCTTCAATCAACTCTTCAATTTCAGCCAAAGTTTTCGCAAAATGAATCCTGCTTCTGTCTTCAATGCTCAGTAAGTTCGTCTCTACCATTTTGTCGAAAAATGCTTCTAAATAATCGTAGTAGCCTTCCATATTATAGAAAATACAAATCCCCTGTGTTTGGCCTACACGTACCAAAGAAACCACTTCTGCGATTTCTTCAAGGGTACCAGGACCACCAGGAAGCGCAATATAACTATCACTGAGTTCAATCATCTGATTTTTACGCTCGGACATCGTATCCACGATATGAAGTTTCGTGATATCTTGTTTAGCGATTTCTCGGTCTACAAAAAACTGCGGCATCACGCCAATGACTTTGCCGCCTTCGTTCATCACGGCAGTCGCTACCACTCCCATTAGTCCTGTATTTCCACCACCATAGACAAGCGTGTGGTGATTTTTTGCCATCCACTTCCCTAGTTCTTCTGTCTTTTTGTCAAATGCTGGGCAATTACTTTGGCTTGCCGCACAATAAACTGCAATATTCATACGTTCTCCTTTAAAACAAAGAGGCGTAATCTCTTACGCCTCCATAAACATTATTTAAATGCTGCGATAATTTCGTCAGCAATATTTTTAGAACAGATAACACCTGTTGTCTTTTTGTTAGGAACTAAGAAGTCAACTTCTTTTCCGTCCACTGTACTGTAGTGTAATCCTAATTCTTTAGCAATAATCATCCCTGGTGCGATATCCCAAGGTGCTAATAATGTAGAAACATACGCTACTGATTTTCCTAAAATCACTTGAATATGCTCGATTGAAGAAGCACCGTAAGTACGAGTAACCATTGCTTTACGAATCATTTCTGCTTCTTTTTCAGTCGCTTCTAATAACATAAATCCGTTCACGTTAATAGAGCTGTCGCCGATGCTATTAATTTCAGGCGTTGAAATGCGACGGCCATTGCAGTATGCACCGTAATCTTTAATACCGTATACGAAGCGATCACGCATCACATCGTAAATATATCCTAATAGACCGACGCCATCTTTATATAAAGCAATCATAATACCGAAGTCTTCTTGACGTTTCACGAAGTTCAATGTGCCATCGATTGGGTCGATTAACCAAACGTAACCGTCCATTGAAGTTAATTCGTCACCGAAACCTTCTTCTCCCATGATTTTATGTGTTGGGAATTGTTCGCGAATTTTTGCGATAAAGAATTGTTCAATTTCTTTATCCACGTTTGTTACTAAGTCGTTACGACTTGATTTTGTATCTACAGAAAGTGGTTCACCAAAGCTGTGACGAATTTTATCTCCAGCCTCCATAATCCAGTCATTTACTAATAAATGTGTTGCTAATAAATCCATTATTTTTTCAATCCTTCCATACGAATAATTTTTGTTGCGTTTTTACTTGCTTGGACCACACGATAAAGGCTATATCCAGATGCTTCCTCGAATTCACGACCTAGTCTCTTCTCTTCACCGATACTACGGACTACCGTTTTAAATTCTTGGTAGGCTTTTTTAAAAGCTTCTACTTGGATTCCTTTTTCGTATGCCTCTTCGACCGCATTCCAAAGTTTGATGACTTTATTCATCTCTTCATGCGACCATTCCAAATCAATTGGATAACTATAATTGGCCATCTCGCCACCTCACAATCATACCTATTTAGTATACACTTTTTCTGCAAGAGTTTCCATTTATGAAGCAAAAAAAATTTGTGATGAAAATGATAACTTCGAATCCTTGCGGATTTTTTCATTGTCGTTGTAATGGGGCACCGGCTCAAGTCTTACGTCTTTCGCCTTTAAAGCCTCAAAGCAGGAGTAAGAAATAAATTTCTACTCCTGCTAATTCGCATTTAATGCACTTCCCCATTACTACGACTATAAATCCGCAAGATTCTTCGTCATCATCTTCTTGGTGCTTTATATTGTTTCATACAACTCATCCAGAATTTACTAAATAGGTTGATTCCTCGCAAATTAGAGAAATCCGCTCAAACTTCATCACTGCTTTTCAGTTCGATTTGTTGATAGCAAATCCTTCAACCTTAGTCCCTGCACTCTCTAACTCGAGTAGCACAGTCCCCTTTCCCTTGGGCACAAATCCCAAAAGAAAATTATTCATCTATGGATTACGTCGTATCCACGGATTCTATATTAGCAATAACGGGAATAGCATTAAAACGAATAAGAGGGCGTAGGATTTCTAATCCATACGCCCTCTTTGAGGCTTTAAAGGTGAGAGACCTTAGGCTCGAACCGATGCCCCGTTATCGCTAATATGAAGATATCCGTAAGGATACAGAGTAATCCATAAAAGTACTAATAAGCCTTGGATTATTTTCCTTCTTGGTATTCTTTTGCGATTTGCGCACCAAGCTTCGCGTTATTGTAAACAAGTTGGATGTTCGTCTTCAAGCTTTCTCCGCCTGTTAACTCAACGATTTTCGCTAATAAGAATGGTGTGCTATCTTTACCGTGAATTCCTTTTTCATCTGCTTCACGAACTGCTTGATCGATAATCGCATCGATTTTTTCATGTGGAATTTCGTATTCTGCTGGAATTGGGTTTGTAACTAAGATACCACCTTTAAGCTCTAGTAATTCAGAGTAACGAATCATTTCCGCTACTTCTTTTGCTGAATCAACACGGCTGTTTAATTTATACTCAGAAGTACGAGTGTAGAATGCTGGTAAGTAGTCTGTTTGATAGCCTACAACTGGCACCCCTTTTGTTTCTAAATATTCAAGAGTACGTGGTAAATCAAGAATCGCTTTTGCACCAGCGCAGACAACTGTTACTGGAGTTTGTCCTAATTCATCTAAATCGGCTGAGATATCCATTGTTTCTTCAACGCCACGGTGAACCCCACCGATACCGCCAGTTACGAACACTTTAATTCCAGCTAAGTGCGCACCAATCATTGTTGTCGCTACTGTAGTTGCTCCTAACACACCTTTAGCAAACACTTCTGCTAAGTCACGGCGAGATACTTTTGCGACTGGTTTTTCTTTCGCAAGACGTTCTAAGTCTGCTTCTTCTAAACCGATTTTGTATTTTCCATCCATGATAGCGATTGTTGCTGGAACAGCACCATTGTCGCGGATAATTTGTTCTACTGTTTTAGCCATTTCAACGTTTTGTGGATATGGCATTCCGTGTGAAATGATTGTTGATTCTAAAGCAACGACTGGTAGGTTGTTGTCTAATGCGTGTTGTACTTCCTTGCTGATTGATAATAATGGATTCATGATAAACCTCTTTCCTTTAATTGTTGATATTCTTTTTCAAATGACTTAGCGTTTAAGTCTTTTCGAACGGTTTCAATGGCTTGGACTGTATAGTACGAATTCGTTAATCCGTATCCAATCGACTCTTCCAAGCTTGCCCCCTTAAGAGCACCATAGAGCACTCCAGAAGAAAATGAATCTCCTGCTCCTGTCACGTCACTGACTTGCTCTGCTTTGATTGGTGTAAAAGTCTTTACGACTCCTGTAGCATCTGCAAAGACACCACATTTCGTCCCTTTTGTAATGACGATATTTTCAACGCCATCCTTCTGCCACAAAGTAGCTAGTTCCGAAAGCGTGTGTTCGCCGTACCTCGTCCTGGACTCGTCCGCATTGACGACAATCCAGGTCACTCCTTGTAAATTATCTGGGATTCGTTTCATCTTCGGTCCGCTCACTGGAATAATCGCCAATGGAATCTTCTCAAGACTAGTCAGCTCTATGAGCGCTTGTACTGTTTCTTGCGGAAGATTCAGATCCGCAATCACTAGCGCTGCCTCTTTCACCGCTTCTTTATGGTTAGAAAGCCATGAAGGCGTCATTTCCTCACAAATGGACATATCAGCCAAAGCCAGACACATATCTCCTTGAAGGTCCAAAATCGCTGTGTAATTCGACGTTGTTTTCCCTTTTAAGCGGTCTACAAGTGAAAAATCGATAATGCCTTCAGTCTCTTTTTCAAGCCAAGTAAAACTTTCGTCATCTCCAGCCACCGATAACATCTTCACAGGCAGCCCCAGGCGACCAAGGTTTTCGGCGATATTTCTTGAAACACCACCAGCACTGAGCGACGAGACTACAGGATTACTTGTTTCGAGCACGAGATTTTCGAGTAATTGAACTTTTTTATCCACGTTCATTCCGCCGATACAAAGTACGTAGGAATCTTTAAATTTCTTGTCTTCTGACATGAAATATCCCCTTTCGTTACATAAAGGTTCTCTTGAATGAAGGTTAAAGTTCCCACCATTCGTTCTTACACGCCTCATTATAAGGGATAACCCCTTCCTCAAGCAAGCTATTCTGAAGAAAGACATAGATATTTCAAAGTTATGCGCATTAATCGTTCGGATTTAGCACAATAAAAAAAGGACTCGAAAATTCGAGTCCTCATTCGTATTTTTTAGAATTATACGTGAATTGGCATACCTAATGCTAATTCTGCAGTATCCATAACTACTTCTGATAATGATGGATGTGAGTGGATTGTTAATGCGATATCTTCCGCATTCATTCCAGCTTCAACTGCTAAACCTAATTCAGCAATAATGTCTGAAGCGTTCACGCCGGCAACTTGTGCACCAACAAGTACGTTATCTTCTTTAGTAGTGATTAAACGAACGAAACCTTCAGTAGCGTTCAATGATAATGCACGACCATTTCCTGATAATGGGAATTTAGAAGCTTTAACTTGTAAACCAGCATCTTTAGCTTGTTGTTGAGTGTAACCAACTGAAGCTAATTCTGGATCAGTGAAGGCAACAGATGGCATTGCACGGTAGTCAACAGCCACTGCTTTACCTGAGATTGCTTCTGCAGCGATTTTTCCTTCGTAGCTTGCTTTGTGAGCAAGAGCTGGTCCAGGAACGATATCACCGATTGCGAAGATTGATTTAACGTTTGTACGTCCTTGGTTGTCAACTTTAACTAAACCACGGTCAGTCATTTCAACACCAGCAACGTCTAACCCTAACTCATCTGTGTTAGGACGGCGACCTACAGCAACCATTACGTAGTCAGCTTCAACAGCTTCTTCTTTGCCGTCTACTGTATACTTAACAGTTACGCTATCACCATTGTCAACAGCTTCTTTAGCCATTGCATTTGTTACGATAGTAACGCCTTTTTTAGCCATGTCGTCTTCAACAAGTTTAACCATGTCTTTGTCGAACATTGAAAGGATGCTTGGAGCACCTTCAAGGATTGTTACTTGTGAACCTAAGTTAGCATATGCTGAACCTAGTTCTGAACCGATAACTCCACCACCGATAACAACTAATTTTTTAGGAACTTCTTTAAGTGCTAAACCACCAGTTGAATCGATAACGCGTCCGCCAAATTTGAAACCTTTGATTTCGATTGGACGGCTACCTGTAGCTACGATAGCATGGTTGAAAGAATAAGTTTGAGCGCTGTCTTCAGTAACAACACGTAAAGTATGGTCATCGACTAAGAACGCTTCCCCTTTAATAATTTCAACTTTGTTTTTCTTTAATAAGTACTCAACACCAGCAGTTAATTTCTTAACAACTTGGTTATCTTTCCATTCTTGAGTTTTAGCGAAGTCTAAAACAACTTCTTTAGCAGTCACACCAAATACTTCTGAGTGTTGTGCTTCTTGGTAATGATGTCCAGCTGAAATTAACGCTTTAGATGGAATACATCCAACGTTTAAGCAGACACCACCAAAATATTCTTTCTCGATAATCGCAACTTTTTGACCTTCTTGAGCTGCACGAATAGCTGCAACATATCCACCAGGGCCGGCACCGATTACGACTGTATCTAGTTCAATAGCGAAATCGCCTACTACCATTTTTTTCACCTCTTAAAAGTTTTCAAATAAGGAACCGACGTAAACCCATGTCTACGTCGTTCCTAACAGTTTAATGAATTAAGCTTCCATTAATAATAATTCTGGATCGTTTAATAGACGTTTCAATTCGTTCATAGCTTTTTGAGCAGTTGCTCCATCCACGATACGGTGGTCAAAGCTTAATGATAATTTCATGTTACGTCCGATTACGATTTCATCGTTTTCGTTGATAACTGGTTCGCGAACGATTGTACCAACACCTAAAATCGCAACTTCAGGGTAGTTGATAACTGGAGTGAACCAGCCGCCACCTACTGAACCGATGTTAGAAATTGTAATTGTTCCTTGTCCCATTTCTGCAGCTGTTAATTTACCTTCATGAGCTTTTGCAGCTAATGCGTTAATTTCATCTGCGATAGCAAACATGCTCTTAGCGTTCGCATCTTTGATATTTGGAACGAATAAACCTAAATCAGTATCAGTTGCAATACCGATGTTGATGTAGTTTTTGTAAACAATTTCTTGAGATGCATCGTCGATAGAAGCATTCAATACTGGGAATTTCTTCATTGCTACTGCTAAAGCTTTAACAACGTAAGGTAAGAATGTTAACTTAGTACCTTGTGCAGCTGCAACATCTTTGAATTTCTTACGGTGATCCCAAAGTTTAGAAACTTCAACTTGGTCATGTAATGTAACGTGTGGTGCAGTGTGTTTGCTGTTAACCATTGCTTTAGAAATTGCTTTACGCATTGGAGTTAATTTAACGCGTTCTTCACGTTCAGCTGATCCAACGAATGGTTTTGCTGGAGCTGCAGGTGCCGCTGGAGCAGATGTTTGAGCTTGAGCTGGAGCCGCTGCTGGTGCAGATGCTGCTGGAGTTTCTACTGCTGCTGGAGCTGCTGGTGTTGCTACTGGTGCGCCACCGAAGTTATCGATGTCTTCACGAGTAATGCGTCCACCTTTACCAGTTGGAACTACTGCTGTAATATCAACACCTTTTTCACGTGCATATTGACGAACTGAAGGCATTGCTAATACTAATTTACCAGGGTTGCTTGCTGCAGGAACTCCTGTTGGAGCTGCAGGTGCCGCTGGCGCTGCTGCTGGTGCTGGAGCTGCAGGTGCTGCTGGAGCCGCCGCTGCAGGTGCGTGAGAACCGCCTTCTGTTGCGATTTCAACGATTACATCACCAACGTGAGCTACTGTTCCTTCAGAAACTAAAACTGCTGTAACAGTTCCAGCTACTGGAGAAGGAATAGATTCTACTGATTTGTCGTTTTGTACTTCGAATAAAATGTCATCTTCAGCAATTTTGTCGCCTACTTTGATGTCGATTTTAACGATTTCACCTTCTGCAATTCCTTCACCGATGTCAGGTAATTTGAATTGGAAAGTGTTTGATGCTGCTGGTGCTGCTGGTGCAGGTGCTGCCGCTGGAGCCGCTGCTGGTGCAGATGCTTCTGCAGGGCCTGAACCATCGTCGATTACTACGATGATGTCGCCTACGCGTGCTACTGTACCTTCTTGAACTTTAACTTCTAATACTTTACCACTTACTGGAGAAGGAATTTCTTCTACAGATTTGTCGTTTTGTACTTCGAATAAAATATCATCTTCTTGAATTGTATCTCCGACTTTAATGTCGATTTTTACGATTTCGCCTTCTGCGATACCTTCACCGATATCAGGCATTTTAAATTGGAAAGCCATGCTTGTACATCCCTTCTTATTTTTATAAAACTCTAAAGAGCACACTCATGCGAGAGGCTCTTTAGAATGAAATTTGTTGAATTAGAAGTTCACTGTTTCGCGAACTTTAGCTTCAATATCGCTAGCATTTGGTAACCAGTCGTTTTCTGCTTGACCAAATGGGAAGATTGTATCTGGAGCTGCAACACGTCCGATTGGAGCTTCTAAGTTTAAAATTGCGCGTTCAGCAATTTCAGACATAACCATTGCGCCGATACCAGCTTGACGTTGTGCTTCTTGAACAACCACTACGCGACCAGTTTTTTCAACTGATGCTAAGATTGTGTCTAAGTCTAATGGAGAAACAGTACGTAAGTCGATAACTTCTACTGAGATTCCTTCTTTTTCTAAGTTCTCAGCAGCTTTAACTGCTTCACGAACCATTGCACCGTAAGTAATTACTGATACGTCTTTACCTTCACGAGTTACTGCAGCTACTCCTAGAGGAACTGTGTATTCTCCTTCTGGAACTTCTTCACGGAATGAACGGTATAGTTTCATATGCTCTAAGTAAACAACTGGGTCGTTGTCACGAATAGCTGAGATTAATAACCCTTTTGCATCGTATGGGTTTGAAGGGATAACCACTTTCAAACCTGGTGATTGAGCTACTAAACCTTCTAAGTTATCTGAGTGTAATTCTGGAGTATGTACCCCTCCACCCATTGGTGAACGGAATACGATAGGCATTTGACGAGTTCCACCCATACGGTAACGTGTACGAGCTGCTTGAGCTACCACGCTATCCATTACTTCGAATACGAATCCGAAGAATTGGATTTCAGGAACTGGACGGTAACCTTCTAATGCTAAACCGATAGCTAAACCACCGATACCAGATTCTGCTAAAGGAGTATTGAACACGCGGTCTTCACCGAATTCATCTTGAAGCCCTTGAGTCGCACGGAAAACCCCACCGTTTTTACCAACGTCTTCCCCGAAAATTAGGACATTTTCATCACGTTTTAATTCAACAGCCAATGCGTCTGTGATGGCTTGAATCATTGTCATTTGTGCCATAATTATTTATTCTCCTTTGCTTTAAAGTATTCGATTTGTTCTTTAATAACGTTTGTTGGTTCTTCAAACATTGTTTCTAAGAAGAATGAAACTTTTTGTTTAGGTTGTTTGTCAGCCTCTTTAATCGCTTCTTTGATTTCTTCTTTAGTTGCTTCAATTACTTCGTTTTCTTTTTCTTCTGACCATAAGCCTTTAGCTGTTAGGTAGTTACGGAAACGAATTAATGGATCTTTCTTAGCCCATTCGTCTTGAATTCCTTCTGGTTGGTAACGAGTTGGGTCGTCACCTGATAATGTATGAGGACCATAACGGAAGCAGATTGTTTCGATTAACACAGGACCGTTTCCAGCAACTGCGTATTCACGAGCTTTTTTAGTTACAGCGTAAACTGCTAATGGGTCCATACCATCTACTTGGATACCAGGAATACCAGCAGCAACTGCTTTTTGAGCTAATGTTGGAGCAGCTGTTTGTAACTCACGAGGAGTTGAAATTGCCCAACCATTGTTTTGGATAAAGAAGATTGCAGGTGATTTATAAGCACCAGCATAGTTAATTCCTTCGTAGAAGTCCCCTTGTGAAGATCCTCCATCACCAGTATAAGTTACAGCAACATTTTTCTTACCACGTTTTTTAAGACCTAAAGCAACACCAGCAGCTTGTACATATTGTGCGCCGATGATGATTTGTGGTGGTAAAGCTTTTAATGATTCTGGGTACATGTTACCTGCAACATGTCCACGAGACCATAAGAATGCTTGTGATAATGGTAAACCGTGTTTTACTAATTGTGGTACATCACGGTAACCAGGTAATAGAACGTCGTCTTTCTCAATAGCTTTGATAGAAGCTAATTGTGAAGCTTCTTGTCCAGCTGTTGGAGCGTAGAAACCTAAACGTCCTTGACGGTTTAATGCAGTTGAACGTTCGTGTAAAATACGTGACCATACCATGTCTGTCATTAATTCAACTAATTCATCGTCAGATAAATCTGGTACTAAGTCAGGATTTACAACTTTTCCTTCTGCGTCTAACACTTGAACCATTTCAAAGTTCGTGTTATTTGGTGTGAAAAGTGCATCGAGATTGAATTTTTTCTTCGTTGCCATACTTCTTTTTTCCCCTTTTCTATAAGAAATTGTGCTTAACAGAAAAAACAGGTAGTAAAAACTGTACTATTTCGTCTGTTATCGTATAATAATTTAACAAACTTTTGTGAATTATGCAAGTAAAGAAGACTTTATAGAGCGTTTCTGTTAACTTTGTGAAAAAACTTCCACTATCTTACGCTAAATAAAGTCTTTTTTTATTCTTATTTGTTCAATCGTTTTTCTGTTTTCATTTATTTTCAGTAACGAAACTGTTTATTTTCACAATAAAACTGTACTAGTCTTCTCGTGAGAACTGTACTATTATTTTAAAACAGTTTTAGTTGTTTATAGATTCTTTCTGTCTTTTCTAGATGCGAAACAGTGAGCCCTATCAGCCTTATCGGGCTTTCCTCCATTGTTTCTTCGAATAATTGTAATGCAATCGGATAGATTTCCTCTTTTTTATTAAAGTAATCACGTAGTGTAACACTCTTAGTGATTGTATTAAATTCCGAATCTCTCAACTTTAGCGTGACGGTTCTACAAGCCAGACTTCTCTTCTTCAACATTCGTTCTAATTCTTCTGCAAACTCCTCCAAGTATCCCGTTAGAATACCATGGTCGGTCGTATCCTTTATTAAGGTTCGTTCTGTTCCGATGGATTTGCGTTCCCTGTGAAGCGTCAGTTGGTCGTTAGACTCCCCTCGCACTTGCAAGTACAATCGTGGGCCAAGGTTGCCAAACTTCTTCTCGAGTTCTTCCTTAGATAATGGAAAGAGATCTTCTCCTGTTAATATCCCCGCCTGTTTCAATTTCTCAGCGCTCACTTTTCCAACTCCATAGAAATCTTCGATAGGAATTGTTCGAATAAACTCTTTAGCATTTTCCGGAGTAATTACTGTCACTCCAGAAGGCTTATGATAACCCGAAGCCATTTTCGCGAGAAACTTATTAAAGGACACACCAACAGAACAAGTGAGTCCGACTTTCTCATAGACGTCCTTTTGAATCGAATGTGCAATTACTGTTGCAGAGTGGATTCCTTTCTTGTTCTCTGTAACGTCTAAATAAGCTTCATCAATCGAGAGTGGTTCAATTAAATCCGTGTAAGTTCGAAACACTTCATGCACCTGAGCGGAAACTTCTTTATACAACTCATATCGCCCAGGCGTAAGTATCGCTTGCGGACAGAGTTTCACAGCTTTTGCAGTTGGCATCGCAGAACGGACTCCAAAAGCCCTCGCCTCATAGGAACAAGTAGACACAACCCCTCTTTGGTTTGGTTTTCCACCTACTATCACAGGCTTCCCTCTCCATTCAGGATGGTCCCCTTGTTCCACCGATGCGAAAAACGCATCCATATCCACATGTAAAATTTTTCGCATCGATTTCCCTCACTTTCTATCAACGTTTCTTCTCTATCTTATCGATTTTTCCCAAAAAATAAAAACGGAATGCACACCGGCATCCCGCTTTGTCATTATTCAAGATTGGCTACACTTCTTTTTCTTACAAAATAGCGAATGATTTTTGCGACCACAATACCGTTCGTGATGGCAAATATTCCAATCTGTACAACTCCTGCTCGCCCGATAACTTGCTGCATCCATTCATCAAGCGCTAAGTCTGTGGCATGTTTTAAAACAGTGACTCCAAACGCTCGAACGACTAATGTAAGCCATGCGATACAAAGGAGCCCTGCATTTTCAATAATAAATTCAAAAAAATCATCTGGGAACTTCTTCTTTGC
>ERZ772966.188-NODE-188-length-24746-cov-8.376615_pt1 | contig 24746 bp, 30 predicted proteins | sample MGYA00580680_ERZ772966 | MGnify/ENA primary metagenome ERZ772966 (study PRJEB29015, sample SAMEA2738055) | human oral metagenome | biome: human oral; feature: human-associated habitat; material: saliva | place: China | collected 2225 ...
AAATCTGGTAGTCCGTACCCGGCACTGTACGGGTCGTCACCCAATCGTGGATCAGCACGAACTCGCCGGTCGCACAGCGGCGCACCGACAGCTCCAAGGCCTTGAAACCGGCACGCAACGACTCTGTGAGGCCCTTTTGAGTGAACTCCGGGTACTCGGTACCGCCCAACCTGTGAGCCACATAGAACGGCCCATGGCCAAGGAGCTCAGCCACATAATCCCGCTCCGGAACCACCGCCGGGGAGTCCATGCGGGGGAACACCTCCACGTCACCACCCTCACGGCGGCGCAAGAATACACGCACAGCCGCATCACCACCATCACGGTGACGCACCATAAACCCAGATTTAAGCATCCAGGATCACCACCTGCACGCCAGCGCCGTTCGTGGCCTGCTCGCTCGGATAGGTGACCACCATCCTGGTAGGCTCACCCGCGCCCACCCACTTCGCGGCAAGCACCGTCTGCAGATTGCCATCATGCTGTTCAGCATAGTTCACAATCTCCCACCCAGGTGAGACAACGAGCTGGTCGCGAGTCTCAGGCTTCAACGTGCGCTCGAAGGCAAACGCAAGGCTGGTACCGAGACCACCAGCAACAACCGGTGCCGTGACCGTGGTCGATTCGACAGGCTCCTTCGTGCGATCCTTCACCTCACTAACGACCGGTCGGCCGCCACCACGCACCGACAGGGCCACGTATCCTGCTTCCACCGGCTTCGACGTGCGCACGACGACAGATGGGTCCCACGGGCCAATAGCAAGAGTGAACCGCATCGTGCCAACCCAGTAGGGTTCGACAAGCACCGTCCACCCGGCAGGCCACGTGAACGTCTGATCACCAATCGCCTTAGTGTTGACGGCAACAACAACACGATCACCAGCCTGCCCATCCACGCCAATCTGGACCTGGTCTCCTGCGAACTGGCCAGCCACATGACCCACGACCTGCGCCGTCTTCCCTCCCCCAACGGGAGGTGTGACCGGCCCCGGCGAAGGCGGGATAGTATCCAGAGGCAACGCATACACGATCCCATCTGGGAGCCCCTCAGCCTCCGACAGAGAAGCCACGACCTTAATCGGAGCTGCCGCAATCAGGTGCCCCTGCGCATCCATCAGGCCAGTCGCCCCACCAGGTGGCGCAGGCAACGGGGCCGCATCCACAATATCTGCAAGAGTCACGCTTTGACCGTCCACCAGCGTCACCTCCCTGTCAGCGAGCTGCTTCACCGGCGTAAACACCAGTATCCGATACTTGCCCGCGGACATGAGAGCCGAAACAGGGGCAGTCGATTCCGTAACGACACTACCTGCGACGATCACGTCACCCTCTGGCGTTCTGCCGGGCTCCGGAATAGGCTCGGCTCGAACAGTCAACGGGACGATACGCCCCGACGGAGTACGAACCGACCCCTCAATAAACGCAGTCATGACACACACCCTCCAAGAGTTCCATAAACATTCACTGGGTCGCCCCATCCGAAACCGCACCCAAAATATGTAGCCTGCGGTCCACGCTCATCGTGTACACGCGCTGCCCCACCGAGAGGGCACCAGCCAGATTCACCGGGTCAGCAGACAGAGGAGTAGGGTCCCCATCCAACTGCACACGCAAAGGCTTGGTACCAACCACAGTTGCCCACCGGAACAGAGGCATAGCATCAAGCCGGTCACGCAAACCAGCCACCACACTCATCAGGTAATCCAAATTCACAGGTCAGTCACCTCCAACAGCTTCGTCTTCACCAGCGCGGTCGGGTCAAGCGTGTACTCAATCTCCTTCACCACACCCTTAGCCGCATGCCCTTGGCTGGTAAAACCCACCACCTGGTTAGGCTGAATCGGCACAGGCATGTGCTGCAGGGTAATAGCCGCAGACGGCGTGGACACATCAATCAGACGACGTCGAGCCTGAGCGGTAATAGATTCCTGGTCAGCTGCCTCCACACCGGTGCGAGTCTCCACAACCCACCGACCCCTCGACGGGTAAGAGTAAGGGGAAGACGGGTCTTCATTCACGGCCACACCAACCAAGGCCGCCTTATCCGCACTACCCTGAGACACCAGCACAACCTTGTTCGGCACAGCAGCCGCATCCAGCTCACGCTCCCACTCAGGCACGTGGATAGCGCGCGCACCCTCACGAAAGTCATACACAACAGCCCTAGCAGCAGGGCGCGTGTAGGGGTCGAGATGAACCTGACCCGCACCATCAGGGTGAGCCGACCAGTAGCCGGCCGCACCCAGCAGCTCATTCACTATAGTCAGCTTAGACTTACCTGGGTCAAAGATCATGTCACTCGTTGCCACAGCCGACGACGGGGTGACAGACAGGCGCTCCAGCCCAGACTCATACAAGACGTCCGCCGCCATACCCACCAGGTTAGAGCCAGCCTTCACAGTGAACGTACTATCCACACAGTCGGCGTCAGGCACGGCCAGCGGGGAAGACAAGTCCACGCTCCACGTGGACCCCGCCTCACCATAGGAGCGCGTGGGGGCAGACAGGAGAAACACTCCCAGCCCCCACGACACACCGTTCGCCGTGTACTCTATACGAACCCTCTGGGACATCCAGTCGATGTGACCACACGCCTCGGTGAGGCTCAAGCTCCCAGACGCGCGCAGGCGAGTAGAGTTGCTGAGCGTGACATTGCCTCCAGTCACACCGTCCAGACGACGCACCACACGGTCAGCCCAGTCAAGGAGCGTGACCGTGTAGGCCGCTTTTCGGTGCGTGTCGAGGGCGCTCACTCGTTGACCTCCCTCACCGTTGACGCGAGAGCATTTTCCACCTGGTCAAGGCCATTACTCATGCTCTACCTCCTCTACCTCAATTTTAACACTCCACTTGCCAGACAACGCACGATCCACGCTGACGCTCGCAATCGAGCAGTACACGCTGCGGCCCATCGGATCCCTGTACAGGAAAGGCGCGGGCAGGTAAGACAAATCCTCCAAGCGCTGAATCAACGGGAAATCCTCATCAAACAACACAGCCGACAAGCTGAGTGTCTTCTCCCTGTGCCTACCACTCATCTCCACCGCCCTCTCACGGCCAGCGAAACGGTACAGTTTGCGGTTGGCAAGGCCCATCTTGCACGAATGCACAGGATCCCACCGAAGCGGCACAGTCACACTAAAATCCTGCCCGCCACTAAGCCACATCGCCCACGACTCGACATCAATACTTTCGACCGTAGTCGACGACGAAGGCAGATCAGACGTCGCCGTCACACGGTAGGACACACTCCCATGACTAGACGACTGATAATCCAGGAACATGCCAGACACCGGCAAATCCTCAGTGAGAATAGTCCATGTCAACCCGCCATCATCACTACGCTCCACGCGGTTACGCACAGCCCCCGGCTTACCGGCCTCAGGAGCAGGGTTCACCACACGCACGTGCACGCAACCAGCCTCATCATCCCACTCAAGGTAGACGCGCGGGGTGGGCGGCTGCTCGTACTCCACCTGGAACGACTGGCTGACAGTCTTCGACTTCACGCCGTGAGCATTCACAGCCGTCACACTCACACGGTATGACAAGCCATTCTTCAGGTAGGTCTTCAAGCGCACACTGGCCTGAGAGCCGCGCGCCACCTGAGTCTCAATCAGTCGATCCGCGCCCTGGTACAGCTCCACAATGGCCTTCGTCTGCACAGGCCCACCCATCGGCGAGTACGCCCACGAGACATCTACGAACGAGGTCTTCACCACCTGACCAGGCGACTGGATACTGATGATGGGACGAGTCTCCACATAGAACAGCGCGCGCCGCGAGACAGGAGACGGGTCGGCATGTAGGCCCCACGTCTGCACCCAATACTCGTACGAACCCTGCGGTAGGACACCAACAGTACACTGCTGCTTCGAAGCAGGCTGGTCAAACACAGGCCCCTGCGTGCCGCCCTGACGGCGAATGTACTGAAGCTTGAAGCGAGTCTGCGGGCTAGAATCCGTCGCATTAAAACGCCAGCCGAGTGTCACCGGCTCATCGGCAGGGAAATACAAGCCATCCGAGGTAGGCTCCGGGGCGTTCGGGCGCGCCAAGAGCTGCACGATATTCGACGGCTCAGAGCGCGGGGACGACATCGACCCACCCACGCACACGATACGGTACTGGTGGGTTACATCAAGACGCGGCGAACTATGCACCCACGTACACTTCTCGACATCCAACGTCACCAAAGCAGCAAGCTTATCACCGTCATACACCTCCCACCTGGTAGGAATGTAAGGCGCCTTATTCTCCCAAGACACCACAATATCACCAGACGCATTCTTCACCGCGCGCACATTCACCGGGGCAGGAGGCGTCGTGAACACAGGACGCTCAGCCTCCACATACTCCGACCCGCCAACCGAGTTATCTGTCTTCACGCGGTAGGAGTATTTATGGCCGGCCGCAACAGCCATGTCAGCAAAAGACACAGCATCCTTAACAGGAGCAACAATCGTCCACTGGTCAGACTCATCAAGGCGACGCTCAACCACAAAATAGTCGATCGGATTCGACTCACCAGCCGGAGGCGCAATCCACTCAATATTAATCTGCTGGTCTGACACGCGACTAGCCGACACCTTCGTCGGCGGATTAGGAAGACCCACCGGCCGGGCAGGAAGCGTCAGCGTATTCTCCACAGACGGGTTGCCACCATTCCAGATCGGCCCCAGGCTAGCCCCGATCGTGACATCCTTGGTCCGCCCATACTCCACAGGCACAGTGAAAGACCACTGGCTGATCTGCTTGTAGACCGTCTGCCCATAGCCAGATGAAAAGCTGAAGCCCTCCGACCCCGACCCATAGTAGCCCCACCAAGACCACGCCGACGAGAAACTATGACCATACCCATCACTGCAAGCAGTGACCGTGGCCGTGACCGTCACCGACCCACTCGAGGGGTCACCCGACCACTCCAAGCCCACACCGATGAACATGTAGCCGCTAGACGCGGACCATACAGTAGACATCCCACTGACCTTTCTCTTACTAAAAGCTAGAAGCCCATGCCAAACAGATCACGAGCACGAGACCTGGACGCCGGAGACAGCGCGTCATTCACAACACCGCGAGCCTCCACACGCATACGACCAACCAACTGGCCATCCTCATCCACAACAACCAACGTCTCCGGATACCCCTGCGCGCGCGAGTGACGCTGCAACACATCCCACTGACCATCAGTAAACACCGGCTCAGGACGGCCCGTCTTATTCAACACAGTGGTCAGCCCAGGCTGGATATAGCCCCCATTATCGAACTTATACGTGCCAGCCGTCGGAGACCCCCAAATACCCGTCTCACGCACAAACGCGCCCGGCTTCGGAGCCTCCACCATCATGCCATTACCAGAAGCGATAGCCACGTGCCAAGCCGGGTTACCCCAAAACAGCAGATTACCCGGGACTCGAGCATTACCAGCACCAGACCCAGACTGGTAGCCGGCAGCCGTCAAACGAGGAATCTTGGACCCCATCTGATGAGCAGCCCAATACACGAGGCCAGAACAATCCAGCCCCGGTGGGATAGACGAACCACCCCACACGTAAGGAACACCAATCGCCTTACGCGCAGCGTTAACAATGCCCGTCGCCCCCATGCTAGAAGTCTTACCCTTCAACCAGCTTGCGAATCCGTCGATCCACACGCCGGGCACCGCACGCATAGAATCAGCAACCATGCCCGTACCGGGCAGGCCGGACATCATGGCGTCTACCGGGGCCTTGATGAACTTCGCCACCGCGCCAGCCGGATCAGCAATGATCTTGCCCATCGTGTCGGCAGCATCCTTAATCCAATCCCACGCGCCCTGAGCACCATCCCAGATACCGCCATTAGCGAAGGCAGCGAACTTCACGCCCGTATCCCCACCAGGAATATGCGACGACCCCGAGCGGGCAGCAGCATTCATACGAGCCACAGCCTCAGGCCCACCCACCGCACGCACCCACTCAGGACGCATGATGGCCTCGCCGCCAGACAGGGCAAGCGCGCCGCCACCATCGGGAGAGAAGAAGTGGAACACATCCCGGCCGGGCGTGTACCCAGGGAGGACACCACCCGAGGCGTACTCAGCAATAGGCGAGATAGCCGGCAGACGCAAGCTCAGGCCCAGCTTCTCAGCCATACTGTCCGCAGTCTTCTTAATACCCGACGTGTACACCGTGTTGATGATGAAGTTGATGGGCTTCGCCACCACACCCTTCACAGACTCCCAAATCGACGCCACAGAATCCTTCATGGACTGGAACGCCGACTTGATACCATCCGTCACACTCGTGATCGTGCCCCACAGCGAGTAGTACATCCAGTCAGCAACAGTGCTAATCGAAGACTTGATACCATCCCAAATAACCGTCATCCACGACCACAAATTATTAGCGCCAGTCTGGATACCATCCCACACAGACTGGACGATGGGCAGGACATACGCGGTAAACCAATCCACCACGGTGAGTACAGCCGTCTGGATACCCCACCAGACAGTCTGAATACCTTGCCACAACGACTGACCAACCCAGAGGATACCATCCCACGCCGCCTGAATAACCGGCAGAACATACGTAGTGAACCAGTCAGCAACCGTCTGCACACACAACTGAATCCACTGCCAATACATCTGGATGCCAGTCCACAACAGGTTCGCGCCAGCAACAATACCATCCCACACGCCAGTGACAACAGGCAGGACATAGGCGGCGATCCAATCAGCCACCACCTGCACAGCCGACTGGATACCAGCCCACGCCGCCTGCATATACTCCCACAACAGGGCCGCACCAGCCTGAATGCCCTCCCACGCCTGCTGCATGTAAGGCCACACGTACGTGACCACGAAGTCAGCAACAGCCTGCAAAGCCAACTTCCACAGCTCAAAATACGTGATGACGGGAATCAGAGCCACCCACACGGCCGTCTTAATGCCATCCCACACAGCCTGAAACACAGGCACCACATAGGTGTTCAACCAGTCGACGCACGCCCCGATAGCATCTTGAATACCCTGCCACGCGGACGTAAGCCCCGAGACCACCGTAGAGTTAAACCAGTCGACAGTGCCGCCAACCTGGTCCCACGTGGACGTCCACCACGAAGAGATAGATTCCATGGCAGTAGACCACGCCGACCCAACCCAATCCACGAAAGAGTAGAATGCGTCCGTGATCGCAGCCCACGCTTGACGGCCGGTCTCTGTCTGCGTGAAGAAAAAGACGAGGCCCGCCACCAGAGCAGCCAACGCAGTGACGATCAGCCCAATGGGGTTCATATTCATCACGACGTTGAAAGCCACCTGCGCAGCCTTCGCCAAGTTCGTGGCCTTGACAAACTGCAGGAGGCCGCCCGCAGCCTTCACAGCATTGACAGCAGCCATAGTCGTACTCAGCAACTCGAATACACCCACAGCCGTCCCGACCACCACAATGAGAGGCGCAACAACATCCGTATTCCGGCTCACCCAGTCAAACACGGCCTTCAGCGCATCCGCTACTCCCTGAATAACGGACACGGTGCTACCACCGAACGCGCCAGCAATATCCGCGCCAAGAGGGGCAAACGCGCCTCCCAGGGCGGACCCAGCATCCCACAGGGACTTGAACATGTCCCACACAGACAGGCCAGCGTCCCTCAGGTTAAACAGGAAATCAACCAGCCCAGAGTCTTCTTGGAAACCAAAGATCGGACCCGTGAAATCACCCTTGGCGAGGATATCCCACACGCCCTGCAGGGAAGGCACAGCCGTATCGTTAATCCAACCAAACGCCTTAGACGCGCCATCAGACACCGAGCCCATGAAATCCGTGAGCGCAGGCTTGAGCTTGTCAACAATACCCATAGCGCCCGTCACCAGGGTGGCCTGCAGGTTACCCCACGCGCCCTCAATCGTGCTGGTGCTGGTTGCGGCCTCTGCGGCGACGTCCGTGAAGCCGAGATCCAAGATCGCCTGGTTGAACTCCTCGGCTGTGATCTCGCCCTTAGACATGGCATCACGGAAATCACCAACATACGCGCCATTAGCAAGGAGGGCTTCCTGGAGCTTGCCAGACGCGCCGGGGATCGCATCCGCCAGCTGGTTCCAGTTCTCCGTGGTCAGCTTCCCCTGACCAGCTGTCTGGGTCAGTACCATGCCAACCGACTTGAACGTCTCAGCATTACCACCGGCCACGGCATTCAGGTTACCCGCAGCCTCGGCAAGACGGTCGTAGCCTTGCACGCCGTTAGCCGCCAACTGGGCGGTGATATTCTGGATGTCGCTCAGCTCATAGACGGTGTCATCTGCGTACTTCTTTGTACTAGCAGTCAGCTTCCCGATCTCATCAGCCGACACGCCAGCGAAACCAAGCGTAGACTTGAACTTGTCGGTAGCATCAGACGCGTTCAAGGCCTCCCGAGCCACGTCAGCGAAGCCAGCTGCTGCCGCGATGCCACTGACTGCCCCGAGTGCGAGAGCACCGGCCTTGGCAACACGCTTAAAAGCCTCGCCAAGACCGGACTCAACCTTCTTCTCAGCAGGGCGCGTATCGGTGCCAGCTAGCTCCTTGCGGATCGCTTCCTGGAGACCCTTCATGGAAGGGGAAATCTGAATCCACGCAGTGCCTAGGGAAAAACCATTCTCAGCCATTGCCGATACTCCTAACTATGTGCTTCGACCCACCGGCGGCCCCGCTCTTCACGCTTCTCCCGCTCAGCTTCCGCCTTCTCGAACCAACCAGGGGCAGGAGGGCTGGCAGGCTTAGGCACATCCTTCTTCTTACCACCCAACGCGGTAATGAGGATGCCTTCCAGTCGGTTGCCTTGAGCGAACACGGCCGACACTTCATCAGTCCACGCGCTTGCCCCGCCAAGGCGCTTACGTAGAAGCGACCCAGCAGGTAGGTTGTTGATCAGAACCCCCACCCGACGCAGGCTCAGCTCACCTGTAAACACCTGCGTCAGGTCGAGGTTGTACGTCATCTGAAAATCCGCCTCCAACACCTCCCAGTGTTCCCACAGGAGGTGCAGGAGGTCAATCAGTTTCCCTGACCGGAAACCTGGAAGACCTCAGTCAGGAACTCGACGACAGTCGTCATGCGCAGCTTGCCGTTCTCATCACGCAACGAATCCAGGGCAGCCTTACGCTCACCCTCATCAGGGATAAGCAGGGCCAGCATCGGGTTGGGTCGACCCTGTTCCATCAGTGCCGTCATCGCATCGTAGTCGTCAAGCAGATCAGTGGGGTTGAAATCCAGGGCAATGCCCCGAACCTCAACGTGGATGGGCGCCGCCTCGCCACGATCATTCTTGGACTGGGCTTCACGGCGGGCAAGCTCAGCAGCGGTGGGGGCCTTCTTCGTAGTCATGGTTCTGTTCTCCTACCTCTGTTCTCCAAAGGGTTGTTGCCTGCCGTGTGCCGGGAGAACAGAAGCGCGACACACGGCAGGAGTCATAAGGTCAGCCGACCTTCAGGCCATCCTCGTTGCTGAGGAGCTCGTACTTATCCAGCACTTCGAGGTTGTACTCGTAGGCGGACAGCTCACCAACCTTGAAGGTGACGCCAGAGCGCTCTCCAAGTTCGAGGCGCGGGAAAATATAGCGACGCTGCTTGCCGGTAGAGACGTCGAACAGGTCAGCCACACCGCACAGGGTCTCCACCTTACGGGAGGCGGACACCGTCATGCGGGTGATGCTCTCCGTGCCAGTCGTGGTGACCTTCTCGGCCTTGGTGGCGCCAAGGTACTTCTTGAGCAGTTCCAGCTTGGTCTCAAGCAGAGTTGCCTTGAACGAGGTGGACGAGTCCGACATGTAGGTTCGGACAACGCCATGGCCCTGGTGGCCTCGAATCTTGTCCACGCTGTCGGACATGTCCAGGGTCATGCCGTCGTCACTGGTCCAGCCGACGTCCACCATGCCCGAGGGCATGGGCGTGGTCAGACTGGTAATGACGGACAGGTCGGTGCCAGCCGGGCCGAGATAGAGTGTATCCTTCTCGGAGCCTGCCATGAACGCGTTGTCAGCATTGGTCTTAGCCATTGGTAACTCCCAACTTTGCGGTAATCTGGTACGTCGCAGTGTAGCGGCGCATGTCGGTATCAGGGTCGGGCATTTCCGCTGGTGCGGGAGAGCTTACGACCGCTACAGGCCCATCCGCCTCTGGAAGGTGGTGGATGGCGTCTCCCACGTGGCGAGCGAGCTCGCCTGCCCACCAGGAAGTGGGTGCGTAGGAGTCAATGGTGATCTGTGCCGTGTAGAGAATGCGTTCAGACCGTCCGGGACCGCCTGTCGCTAGCACGAGCACGTAAGGGTGAGGGTTTTCCTCAGTGGAAGGTCGGATGCCGCCCACCGTGGTGCCCTTGAGTTCGCCTTCGAAGTCCTGCTTGTTCAGGTAGTCGATCACGAACTTCTGCAGGTCAATACTCATCATCAGCCCCTTCCTACAGCGCGTTCTAGCAAGTGGTGCTTGGCTTGGCGCCTGCGCGCTACGTACGTGTCAGGAAGCACATAGGCGCGGGCACGGTCTGTGCCGACACGCACCCCGGAGGTGAACCCGTCACCCGCGCGGGCAGCAATCCCTGCTGCCTTGGTGGCGAGCATGTCCTGCACCTCCTGACTCTTCAGGAGATCCTTGACACCATTCTTGTGAATAACGAACTCAACTTTCACGTGGTGCCTCCTTCCATAGCTTCAAGTATACCCCCAAGGGGTATACGACAGGGGTGCCGACAGGCTGCCACACGTCACCTCGAAGACGCACCCTGTCGCCAGGGCGGATGCGCACGGGCACACTTGTAGGAGCATCCCAGTACACGGTCACAGCTTCCCGGGTTCCGTAGTCTTCGCCTGTGCTCTCTCGGTCGGAGGACTGCGTTGTGGCGACTAGAACGGGAGGCAGGGGGATTTCCTGTACGCCACCGCTTCGGTAGGAGACCCCGAGCGGGTCACGCTTAGGTTCACTATGCCGCAGCAACACGGCTGGTTCCTTCCACGCGTCCATTGCGCTCATCACTGTCCGCCTCCGAACAGGGTGTCGGCTGAGCCGAAAAATGATGCTGACACCCCATTGACGTCGTCACGGTCTTGCTTGGTCAGGAACAGGTCACCCGAGGGGTTAGCCCATGACGTCGACATGGAGAACGGGCCGGTTGTCTGAGTGAGCTGCGTGGCATCTCCTGCAACGCCTGCAGGACGCTGACGAATAGCCCGGCTCACCACACGGCACGTCACGGCTGTCAGCACTGTCTTCGGTGCATTCTTCCAACCAGGGCAGCGGTAGCAGATGAGGTCGGTGGCGTCTTGTAGGAGAATCTTGACGCGCGCGTCTGCGATCATGGTACTGTCCTCGACGGGCAGGCGGGCGCGTAGATCATCAAGTGTAGCGAAGGGAATGCTACTCATGGTTACGACGCTTCCTACCAGTGGTGGCAGCGGGGACGATAAGTCCTAGCTCCTCGTCATTGCCTGCCAGTGCGCGCACCTCGGCTTCCAGGGCTTTGTCCGACACCTCGGCTTGACCAGCCTGAAAAAGCACGCGCCCAACAGGGGTGACCAGGAGCATCTCAGGATACTTCACTGATTGAATCTTCAACGGGTTCTCCTTACAAGAAACCTGTGGTGGGGCTGATACTCTCACAACCCCACCACAGGCGCGGGTCACGAAGCCTTCAGCTTCAGCTTGCCGTGGTGCTGCTCAGCACCATACTTCAGACCAATCTCACCATAGATCTGAATCTTGTCAGACGAGCCAGTGCGACCCAGGCTCTCAGCAAAGAAAGTGCCCTTACCCGGGATTTCCAGGAACACGGGCGAACATTCCTCCAGAGACACAACCAGGAGCGTATCGGCAGGCACGTCATTATCAAGCATGATGTTGCACGTACCAAAGTCCGTTTCGATCGCAGTGACATTCACGCCACCAACCGTACGAGAGGTCTCACGGTAGTTGTTGTCATTGATGAACACCTTGGACAGGGCGCGCTTGACCTTCGCACCAACCAGGATCGTGCGGGTCTCACCCTCACGAATACCACCGTTCTCCCAGACCTTCTGCAGGGTGTCAAGCACCAGGTCTTCGGTCAGGTTAGCGGTCGTAGCCGTCACGACGTTCGTCGTAATGGCCTCCACAAGGCCTCGCGTCTTACGCGGGGTCGTGTTGGTCGCAGGGTTGGCATAGACGCCCTGAATGAACGCCTTGTTGACGTCGCGGGCAACCTGCTTGAGCGTCAGGTCAATCTGATGCTGCAGCTCATCCTCGGGCAGGGTCGTGGTGCCAATTGTCACCATCTTCTCGCCGTCAGTGTTGCGCATACGGGTGGTGGCCTGACGTGTGTAGCTCAGCTCCACGACTTCCTGGTGAATCTCCAGGACGTTGGACACACGAGAGCGCGCACGCTCTTCACTGCCGGGGGCTGCAGCACCCTCAAGACGCTGACGGGTAATATCAGCATCACGCAGGTCCTCAGTCTGCCACTCGATGAGAGTAGACCCTGCCGAGTCACCACCAGTAAGCCCGCCGATAGCGGACAGGAACGGGGTGTCTTCCTTGGAGACCTGGAAAAGTTCTCCAGCGTAGTTGGGCAGATTATAGGTCGTGCCCACTCCAGTTGCTCCGGACATTCTTCCTCCTATATTAGAACATGTTGGATGCAGCCGAGAGCTTCGCCAGCTTCAGGCTGGAGAGGGCTGCACGGTCATTGTTTGCTTCAGCACGCGCGATCATCTCGTCGATGCTGAGAACCTCCCCACCGGGATTCTTTGAACCCACCGTGGGGAGAGTAGGTGTGGAAGGGACCACGGCACCAGCTGCCGGACCAGTGAGTCCAGACAGGACATCGGAAAGCGACTCAAGGTCGGCGTCGTCGCGGATGAACGAGCCGAGGGCCTTAGGGATGCCAGCCTTCTCCAGTCGGATGGCGCGCTGCTCGGCACGCTCCTTCGCTTCAAGGCGTTCCTTGGTTTCCTGGAGCTGGCTGGTGAGGGTTTCAACGCTGGCCTTGAGAGCGTTGATGGTCACCTGAACGTCATCAGTCTTATCCTCAACAGGTGCCTGCGCCTCAACGGGTGCCTGCGTCTTACCCTCAATGGGTGCCTGCGTCTCAACAGGCGCGGGCGCCTTAGTCTCAACAGGTGTATCCGTCGTATCTGCAACGTCGTCTCCCTTAACCTCAATGGGTGCGTCATTGTCCGCGGCAGTGCCCACCTGATTGAGGGCCACGGCCTCCACTGCCTGCGTGCCAGGAGCGGGGTTGCTGATCTTCTTCGTGCTCATTGCTGTTCTCCCTTGTCATTGTCTTTATCAAGAGAAGCTGCCAGCTTCTCAAGCTTCTGTGAGCGGAACTCACTAGCCGGGCGAGCAACACCCTGACCATCCGTGAACATCTCAGGGTGCCCTTCTCGCATGTATGAGGCAATTATACCCCCCGGGGGTTCCTTCACACCAGCCTTCACTGCGGCGCGCCGCGCCGACAAATACACCTCATACATCTCATCAGGATGGTAACCTGGAAGATTCTTATGCTCCCAATCCGGCACGATACGACAGTTGCACGAGTCATGGAACTCATGACCTGCACCACCCGCCAAATCCTTCGAGTGATACACCCACCCACGGGAAGCCAGCATGCAACAGAACGCACAGGTCTTACCAACCGGTACGCGCGCAAACCTTGGTGCTGACGGGTCCAAATCCGCAGCCCGAAGGATCGTACGCCTCGGACCCGTCTGAATCTCCCTACCAAGAGCCCCGGCCACGACACGGATAGCCTTACCCGCGTCCTCCTTGCCAAGCCCGGCCGCATACCGACTCAAACGGTCAATACGTTCCGCCTGACCAGCGGGCACAATAGCCTCAGGCGCGTAAGCCTTCTTGAAAGAAGGCCGCAACTCCTCATACCAGTCGAGGCTACCCTGTGTGAGTGCCGACCCGTACGTGTCCACAAGCTCACCAAGAATCTGCTTCATCTCCTCACGAGCCGCAGGCACGTCCTCGAAGTTCAGCTGCCGAAACAGGGCCGCCAGCTGGTCCTCCGACCCTTTCAGCACAGCATCGACCATCTTGTCGTAGACCTCAACCTCCTGCAGTGACGTCACGGCTACTCACCGCCCGCCCCGCGCAGAATCGCATCCAGGTTATCCCGGCCGCGCTGCTGGTCGGACTGGGCACGGATCCGCATGATCTGCTGACGCGTATAGCCCAGCTCCTCCAAGGCCACATCTGTCTTACCCAGTTCGGGGATCGCCTGAATCTGTTTGATCATTGCGTCGGACTGGGAGACGATGCTTGGGCGCGCAGGGTTACGCCAGTGCGTAGAAATACGTGCCGCATCATCAGGCAGCCAACCGTCACGCAACTGGATGATGTTCCTGTACACGCGGTTCAGTGCGTAGGAGTTCGCGTCGTTGAAGTCTGAGGCCTCTGTCACCAGTTCCTCCCTCGCCGCGTAGATCGCGTCCGCGCTAGACGGGTTGTCCTGGACAATACCCAGCGACCCGACCGGGAGGGACAGCGCACCAGCCATCTCCTGTGCCAGCTCACGAAGCTGGTCGACATAGGGCTGCATGGACTGCTGAGGCAGCACATCCACCTCAGGCAGCTCACCCTCCTCATCACGGCTGATGCCTTTCACCGACCCGAGACGCCAGCTCCACGAGGACTTAATCTGACTGAACGTCGCCTCATCCACGCCACGCAGCAGCAGGCCGGGAGCAGTGAACAGCTCCGATGACACGTCCATCCGCATCGACGCGCGCACAGCCCGATCCACGATAGACAGCACACCGTCGGTCAACCTCGACCTGCCTAGCGGCCTATCGAGAGTGCCTCGGTACACGAGGGCTTCCATGGGCGTGCGACCCAGGTTGTGCTCCACGTGTCCTGTCACGTACCAGCCTTGATTGCCGAACAGGCTCATGCTCACCATCACGGTGGGGGTCAGCATGATCAGCTCGGTCGGACGGCCGAGGTAGTCCACGTCGTTGATCAGCAGACCAGCCTTGATGCCGCGACGACGTCGATCCCACAGCGCAGACGCGGTCATAGCCGAGTACGGCAACACGAGGACCGGCGGGTCACCGGCCGTCACGTCACCGGGCAGGGTCACGAGGAATGACACGCCGTGCGTCGCTGCACTCGAAATAGCATGCCCGATCTCGGTAGCAAACCGGTTCTCATCAAGAAGGGACGCCAGCCCGTAGGGGTCCTCCGACCCGTCAGGGGCCACCACGCCGTCCCAGTGGCACCTCGACGTCAGAGAAAACACAGCCTTCTCCGGCCATGTGGAGACAATACGTAGATCACGCGCGATCTCACGCGGCAGGGAGATATTCAGGCTGTCCACGAAGACCTTGCAGTCCAGGTAAGCCTGACGGCGCATGTTGGACGCGTAGCGGGCCTGCCACGTGCCTACCAGCTCGTTCAGGGTGGCCTGCAGCGTGTCGGACAGGCCGGCTACGACAGGCGGGCTAAACATGCCGGGCCCTGTGCCGGTAATCAGACGGGTATCAACATTCATAGTCACGATAGAGCCTCCTGACTCTTGTTCGGTCGACGACGCGACGTGCGCGCCATCCACAATGCGACGCTCACAGCCTCCAGTGGGACTTCGTCACCCTCCTGCCCGGTTGAGTGCCAGCCCCACACCCCGTCGGCGCCACGAATCTTCTTATCAGATACTGCCACGGACGCGTCCAAGAGGTCAGTGTCTGCGTCGTGCCCGCCCGGGTGTGTCACAGTCTTAGCTTGGATGGCGTTGAGGAATCCGCTGCATGCGGTGAAGTACTCCCTGGTGTCGACAACGTGCAGGTAGCCCTTCGGGACTTTCATGGCGCGTAGGTCCTGCTCTAATGCTAGCCCACCTGACCTGCCTGACACGCCCACTGCGCTGTAGCGGGTGCGGCGCTCATACAGCCAGTCCGCGAGCGCACTGCTGGTCATGGTGCCCGTGTTGACGTCGATGAGTTCGACGTGTGCGTGTCCTGTCTTGCGGTCGTAGAGGCATCCTGCCACGGCCGTGCGCGTGCCATCCTTGGAGAAGGCGACTCCCAGGGCGCGTGTCACCCCCTGCCCAGTCAGCTCATCGGGGAGTTGCGTCACACCGGTGGCTTCCCAGTCGGCTACGCTGATCAGGCGGCGTGTGGCGTCGATGGATGCCCACCAGCCGAGGCGCTCGCGGGCGAACCCGTCGTCGGAGAAGCTTTTACGCTCACCCTCAAGCACACGCATTTTGAGCCTGCCTGAGAGCATGGCGGGGTTGGTGCGCACCCACAGGTCCCGGTCATTGAGGTCGATGTCTGTCAGGGACTTGGGGGCCCCTGGTGGGGACCATTCGTCCCAGCACGTGTACAGGGCTTCTCCTGAGAGTGCGTCTCGGCGCTTGCGGGAGAAGACTTCGCCGTTTGCTGTGGGGCTTGGGGGTGTGCCTGTGTATATCCATTGGGGGTTGCCTAGAGGCGCGGAACTCGTGGTGGACAGGAGGGCTTCGAGGGCTTCGTCGCCGAGCTCCTGGGCCTCATCTAGTACGAGGACGTCGACGGTGAAGCCTCGGCCTGAGCCTTTGGAGCGTGCGGCGATTTCGATGCTGCCACCGTTTTTGAGGTAGATGGCTTCTTGGCCGTTGACGTTGCGGATGCTGGCGACGAGGGCGTTGAGGTCGGGGAATTTCGCGGCCGGGTCGTTTGCGCATTCTCCGAAGAAGTGCTTGAGGCGGCGGAAGTGTTTCTGTGCGGTTTTGACTTCGTGGGCGGTGTGGAGGATCTTTTCTCCCCTGCCGATGGTGCCGAAGAGTTCCCGGATTTCGAGGATGGCGTTTTTGCCGTTTTGGCGTGGGACGGTGAGCCCGCAGGTCATGTTGGCCCACCCGTCCTCACCTACTGCGAGCCAGTGGCCCAGGACGTGTTCCTGCCATGGGTCGGCGTCGAGCTTGTAGGCTGCTGCGAGTGCTACGGCGAGGTCCCCCAACGACTCGGTCGCGGGGGATGTCACTGACACGCATGGCTGTTGCGTGGCTTCAAGAGGCGTTGATGTCACGCTTGCGTAGCCTTGCCTGGAAGATGGCGACGGCACTGGTGCCTTCCTCTTCTTCGTTGGTGTTCTCGCTTGTGGCTGCCTGCTTTTCGAGTTCGGCGAGTTCCTTGGAGAGGCGGTTGGCGGTGTTGAGGAGGGGTGCGATCTTGTTGGGGTCTGCGCCTTCGATGGCCTGCCATGCTTTGTTGAGGAGCATGCGGACTTCTTCTTCTCGTGTCATTGCTGTTCTCCTACTTGTGTGATGTTGGTGATGCTTGACTGGTTGAGGCATGTTTTCATGAGGTCGGTGACTTCTACGCCGTCTGTCACGTATGCGCGCACGGAGCCGTCGATGGCTCGGTTGCGGTTGACGGCTGTGAGTTGCCGGGGTGTGCGTAGGTAGACGCGCGCGCACCTCTTGGGGTCTTCGATGTATTCTGCGCGGTGGAGGCTGTGTGTGCGGTATAGGCGGCTGTATGTGCCGACGTAGGGTTGGAAGGCGGCGCGTAGTGCGCGTCGGTCGGGGTAGATGACGACGCTGTGTTCACCGTTTGGTGTGTCGTTGAGGATGTCTAGCAAGTTCATGTTTCAACTATACCACACTAGCGCTTTGTAAGTTGAATGTTCAACTGTGTGTTGCGGATAAAAGAATGCCCCCCTACCATGACATCACAAATGGTAGGGGGGCAGGATCACACCGGAAGGAATAAAAGGCGGGGATCCTGAGTTCATCCTCAAGCACTAGTATACACTATAGGCTCACAGCAAATCAGAGTTAAGGCCATGATCCTGCTCACACGGTAGGGGCGTCAAGGAACTCTTGAATCTGCCCACACCCGGTCTGTGTACCCCACCTGTCTTCAGGGACAGACCCAGACTAAAAAACAACCCCGGGGGGATATCCCGCTAGGCCTCTGGGGTACTCTTTGTAGAGGTGGGGGGATATTGTCCCCCTACCTCTGTGGTTGCTTCTAGTATACCACGTGTGTGTGGGTTTACCAGTCGATATTGCCTATGGTGTGGCATTTCTCACTATTGTTGTGTTGGGGCTTGTTCCAGTTGATGGGTTTGTCTCCTCGTGATTGGTTGCATCGGCGGCAGGTGACGCGTGCGTTGTCGATGGTGTCGGTGCCTCCTTGTGCGTAGGGCGTGATGTGGTCTGGTTCGGGGCTGGTTGGTTGGCGTGTGGTGCCCCATGCGAGTGGCTGGCCGCAGTCGGGGCAGTTGGTTTGTCCGGCTGCGCGCGCGAGGTGGAGGACGCGTGTGCGCCATTTCTTGTGGCTGGTGGTTCCTGTTCGTGATGCTGTCATGGGTGTAGTGTAGCGCGGGTGTGTGTCAAAAGTGGGTGAGACGGGTGATACCGTGTTCAAAATCGTTCCCTATATGTCTTCCAGAACTGATTTTTCTGTTAGTTCTCAGTTCTTTTCAATCCTACAGCTATTCTTGAAAAAATGGGTATCAGGGGTATCAGTAGGGACTTTTCGTTGGAATTGCAACGAAAAACCTGATACCGGTTGAGGGTATCTCTGAGTATCTGATACCCGTTTTTGAGGTGGATCCGCGTTGGGGCTTGTATGAACTAAATTTAGTTCTGTTAGTTCTCGAGTGCTGATGTGCGTCGAAATGCTTGGGTGATACCCAGATGAGTATCACCCCCTGGGTCGGGTGTAAAGTTGCTCAAGCGTCTGTGCCCGAACGCGCAGGCCCGTTCGTGTTGACGCCAGCGGCAGAGTGTGCCTATAATAGGAGCGCAAGGGTAGCTCCCTTACCGGTGAGATTGAGATGATGGCTAACCCCCCCTAGCCCTAGGGCTAGGGGGGTTAGTTTATGCTAGAATAGGACTCACCGGTACCGACCAGGAAGGAATAACCCCATGATCATCTCAGTCTCAATCGAAGCCAACATCAGCAAACCATTAATGCAGGAATGTGGGCTCACCACCGACCAGTTCATGGCCATCTTCAAGCCCGAGAACGTGAAGCAGCAGGCCACCAAAAACGGCCGCAACTACATCGCAGGCCGCCTCCTCGACTACACCAAGCCGCGCGGTAAGGGCAACGTGATCGACAGGTGCGCTGTCGTCCTGGACTGCGACGACGCAGACAGGGACACCATCAACAAGCTGGTGGAGGGCGTCAAGGCCCTGGGCGTGCGCAGCGTCGTACACAGCACCTACTCCTCCACGCCCGACAAGCCCCGCGTGCGTGTCGTCATCCCGTTGAAGAATGTGGTGGGGCCCGGAGACTACACGAGCCTGTGCAAGGCCATCATGAACCACCTGAACATGGTGACGTGGGATGAGTCCTGCGCGCAGGCTGAGCGCGCCATGTACATGCCCGCCAAGCCCGAGGGCGGCGACTACTGGGCTAAAGAGACGGAAGGATCTCTTATGGACGGCCTCGAATGGCTGAAGACACACGCCCCTGCCTCTGAGCGCAAGGCGCGCACCAGCAAGGGTAATATCGCCAAGCGCGACAAGCGCCGCAAGCCTGAGAACGACCCCGGCGTCCAGGGCGCATTCAACCGCGTGTACACGATTGAGGACGCTATCGAGGAGTTCGACCTCCCCTATGAGCCGTGCCGTGAAGGGCGCTGGACCCACTGTGGGGCGCACGCCGAAGGGGGCCTGCGCCTTGTTGAAGGCCGGCCTGACCTGTGCATTAGCGAACACGCGAACACTGACCCCGCATGCTTCATCGACGGGAACGGGAGCGTGCGTGCCCTCTCCGCATTCGAGCTGTGCGCCGTGCACCTGTACGGTGAGGGCGATGACACCAGCCTGCCGCCGCGTGAGCGCGCGTCCATGCAGGAGATGGCCAAGCGTGCGGCTGAGGATGAGGCTGTGCGAGCAGAGTTAGGCGCCCCTGAAGGAGTCGCCAACGTCGATATTGCGTGGCTGCGCGAAGCGGCTCACCGCACGCGTGTTGTAGCGACGCACGTGGCTGCTGAGCTGCGTGATTGCCTCGCGTATGTGAAGGGCTTCGGGTGGATGGCGTACACCCCTAAGAAAGGGGTATGGGGGCCTATTGATGAGGGTGGGGGAATCAACCGCGTCAATATGGTCGCAGAAGCGTGGGAGCAGGCCGCAATGGTGGTAGGCGACGAGACTGTGATGAAGAAAGTACGGCCCTTCTGCGGGACTCATGGCGGACGCAGCATCCTCGTGCACCTCCAAGAGATGGTGACGCGCGACGCTGATGATTTCGACGCTAACCCCGACCTGCTGTGCACGCCCAATGGTGTCGTTGACCTGCGCACCGGCAAGCTCATGCCCCATGATCCTAAGTACCTCATGACGAAGCAGACGGGAGTCAACTATGTGCCCGGTGCGACGCGCCCGGCATGGGGTAAGGCTCTGGAAGCTCTCGGTGTTGATCAGCGGGTTTGGCTGCAGTATTGGGTTGGCTGTGCCCTCACTGGCTACCAGCCTGATGATCGCGGTGCGGCGGTGCCGTTCCTCGTTGGTAGTGGCTCTAACGGTAAGTCTGTGATCATGACTGCCCTTGCTAGGGTTTTTGGTGATTATGGGCATGTGGGTAGTCATGACCTGTTGATGCCTAATGGTGGTAAGGATCTGTTGCGGGCGTGCGCTCCTTTGAAGGGTGTTCGATTGTGCATTATGGAGGAGGCCCCGGATAAGGTGATCTATGGTAATGCTCTTAAGCAGTTGGCGGCGACGCCTACCATGAAGGGTGAGTATAAGTTCAAGAATGAGTTTACGTTTACCCCTACTCATTCGCTCATGGTGAGTACGAATAATAAGCTGCGGATTGATGAGGGTACGACTGCTGTGGAGCGTCGCCTCGCTATTCTCTCGTTCGATTACGAGTATGGTGAGTATGAGGATGAGAGGAATAAGAAGAGGCTTGCTGACCCTAATCTTTTGCGTGAGCTGGAGACTCCTGAGGCTCAGGAGGCGACTCTCGCGTGGGCTGTCGAGGGTGCGAAGATGTACTTTGCTGCTGGCCAGCACGTCCTGCCTCCGACGGAGGCGATGCGGGCTGTGAAGGATGCGTGGTTGGGGTCTGCTGATGTGCTAACGTCTTTCTTTAACGAGGTGCTGATTGAGGATCCTGAGGCGATGATCCCGTGGGCTCACTTGTGTGCAGCGTTCGCTGACTGGCAGAGTAAGGAGAGGGGGAGGGCGTGGAATAATGCCACGCTTAAGGGCCGTGTGTCGATGCATCGCTTGTTCTCTCAGTTTAAGTTCGGCAAGATTCGTACGACTGGTATGAGCGTGTACCGTGACGAGTGTGGTAACGGCCCTGAGGTTCCGAAGGGCACGCAGGTGTCTGGTTTGCGTGGGTTGCGTTTCCGTACGGATGCTGATGGTGAGCCTGAGGCGTTTGAGGGGGAGTACGTTGAGCCGGAGCCGGAGGTTGTTGAGCCGGAGCCTGAGGCTTTGATCCCCGTGGAGGATATCCCTGTCTTCACCCCGCGTGTTGCGCCTGAAAAGGATGAGGTGGAGCGGCAGGGTCTTGTTGAGGAGATCGAAGGTCTCGTGGCCTTTGTGGAGGCCCTCCCGGGTGGTGTTGAAGAGGTCGATCGCCTCGTAGCAGAAACTGGTTGTCGTAGTGCTCGTGAACCTCTAGGGAAGCTTCGAGCGTTCAAGATCAGGCTGGAGGGTGCGCTAGCACGATTGGCTGTCCTCAACCGTGAACAGCTGGGTATCCCTTTCGTAGGGGGTTTTAGTGGACGTCGGCAGGAGTGAGTAGAGAAGGTGAGGGGGGCACGCATGCGGTGTGTGTGCGTGTCCCCCGGTGGGCAGGGCTTTAAAAGTCTTTGGAGCGACTGCATATGTGACGCACATTATATTAATACCTCTTCTATTTATTAATAGGGTGTGGTATTATTAAGTCACGGGCAAGGAAGAAGAGGTAAGACAGAAACCCCCCTCCTACCCCCTACCAGGAAGGAACACTGAAATGATCGAATATATCGGCACTGCTGGCGTCGCAGACATAACCGGCCTCGCATACGGCACTATCGCAGTCTACGGGTCGGAAGGCAAACTCCCTACACCCGACGCCATTATCAAGGGGAAAGGCGCAGAAACGAGAGGATGGCTGCCCGAAACAATCGAGCGCTGGCATCGCGAACGCATGGACATCATGCGCGGTCGAAGGCCATACGTCTACTGGCTAGAGAACACAGAAGACAACACGATCATCATCCTCACTAAGACGATGGCCGTCGAAGACCTAACCGCATGGCTCACAGGGGCCTGCGCTGACCCAGCCAACACGGCGCGAGACATCCTGTCCCGCACGAGCACCGGGTACGTGAGCCACAACCTCAGCATCCACTCAGCAAGGCAGCTGTTCACTATCAACCCAGACCTTACGCTCCAAGACCTGCACACCTGCGCGCACAATACGGGCGTGACCTGCGCGGACGCGAGCCTTGCCCAGATCGTGGCAGTCCTCGAACACACGCGCCTAGAAGAATACTGTGAGCTGACCCGCTCGTACGAACAGTAACACCAGGAAGCCTTACTCATCTCAACAACCAGAAAGAAGGAAGAGCAGTGAAACTCCTACAACTCGTCTTCTACCCGCTGTTCCTGACCACCACGGTAGGACTCCTACTGGCCATCACCACCATGTACCACCTGCCTGTCACGGCCGTGTGGGTGATCCTCGCAATCGCCACAGGCATCGTGTGCGCAGCAGCGACCGTTGAGAACACAACCAACCAGGAAGAAGACCAGAAATGAACAACTACATCCTTGTCCTCACCTGCTGCATCTCGGTCATTGCCATGACCCTCTTGGCGGGTATCGCACTCGTGTTGTGCACTCCCCTGGAGGTGTCAATCCCCGTGCTGATCTTCGCCTTGTGCGCGGTTGCCTGCGTTGACTACCAGCGTTGGGTGGGTCGGAAGTGAAGAAGTATCTAGCCATCCTCGGCTACTACATTGCCATCGTCACCGTCAGCTCCTTGGTAGGAACTGCGCTAGCCCTATACGTGCTGGCACGCCTCCCCTGGATAGCGACAGCCTCCATGATGCTCCTCACTGTGTGCGTGGTTTCATTGGCTGACTACCGGCGTGTGACAACCAGCAGGGCACAACACAAGGATAACTAAGGAGAGGATTACAACCATGACCGCACGAAAGCTCAATAACACCAACCCTATCGACCTGTTCGGCGCCTACAGGTTCGTGGCTTGTGGGGAAACCATCCATCTAGAAACTGCCGCCCTCAACCCATACGGGTACGCCGGCTACACTGCTGCAAGCCTGATCCCTGACCTTAACGACACCGACTGGGAAACCGTCTACGATGCCGTTAACGAAGCCGTCGAAAAAGCCGCACAAGGGGACCCCAAACCTGAGAGTGTCCTCCTCTTCGATATCCCTAGCCGCGCGCTCCTAGCAGTCGTCGAACTGGATGGCTACGTGCCGACGAACCCGGGCAGGAACCAGGGCTACTGGACAAAGGTGCGCGCCCGACTCGTCAGGGAGAAGGAGCAGCTTGACGAGAAGACCCTGGAGCGTATTGAGAACGCCCTGATGAGCAGCGAGGAGGACTAACCATCATGGCTTACGGTAACAACCGCAAGAAGGGCTTCATGCGCGTAGCAGGCTGGTACATTGTAGACGTCGAGTTCCCCGACTTGGAAAACAAAGTGGATCAGGTCATTCTCGACACCATCATCAACTGTGGAGCAGCTCTACCCCACGCAGCCACCCCTGAGGAAGGTATAGCTGTACTCGACATTCTCTTGAGTAACACGCAGGAACTCTACCGACGGCTACAGGAACGCGCCAACGCCTAACCACACAAAGAGAGGCCCCCTACCTTGGTTGGTAGGGGGTCTCTTCTTCTCTTTCACGCATCAATCCTCGCCAACGCCTCACGCAAGCTCTCATGATCCGCCCACGCCTGATCAATCTGAGAGGACAATTCCTCCAAGTCACGATCCTGACGCTCAGTAATCCGATCCAACACCTGCCCGTGCGCGCTCAGCACCTGGCCGTGTGCATCCAGGGTTGCCTTGAAGCCCTCCTGGTTAGTCTCAATCCTGGTCACAGCATCCTTGATACTCCCACCATGGTTGGGACGCATCTCGTGATGGACCTCAGTCAACGAGGCCTCCAACGCGTCCAGCCGCTGGTCGATCTTCCCCGCAATAGCCTCCAGCGCAGCCGACGTCTCGGCCTGCTCACGCTCAGCACGGGCCTTACCAACCTGCTCACGCGCGAGCATGGCCTCAGCCTTAGCCTTCTGATAGCCCCACCACATGCCAGCCACGACAGACAGGGCGGCCACCAGCGCACCGAAGCCAACCCCGTTAGCACCAATGGCCGCCACAATCCTCGCTAACGTCACGGCTGGTCAGCATCCTTCACACCATACGAGGGCGCCTCATACACGCCGCCCGTATGAGAGGCCGCCAAGAGCAGAGCCACAAGACCCAGCAGCTTATCAGCGACATCAAGCCACGCGTGCGCTTGGTCGGGCGTGGCCAGCCCATACACTGTGCCCAAACCCAGCAACGCGGCCACAACCGCATACAGGGCCTTACGGCGCTCCGGCGTCAGCAGAGGCCAGCGCGTGCGGTCAGTAGTCAACACATGCTTTGCCATAATCTCTCTCCTCCTACACTCCCGAAGGGGGTGGTCATTTATAATCACGGATGAACAACACTAGGTACCGACGCCATCAAGCCTGTAGCGCCCCTGGCGAGGGCTATATCAGCCTGCTGCTTCGTCGTAATGATGTGTGCAATCAAAGGCTTGCCCGTTGCCTTGAGAGTGTCCCACA
>ERZ772966.190-NODE-190-length-24570-cov-7.863349_pt1 | contig 24570 bp, 27 predicted proteins | sample MGYA00580680_ERZ772966 | MGnify/ENA primary metagenome ERZ772966 (study PRJEB29015, sample SAMEA2738055) | human oral metagenome | biome: human oral; feature: human-associated habitat; material: saliva | place: China | collected 2225 ...
TGTACCGATATTGATATGTGGTTTGTTTCTTTCAAATTTCTGTTTTGCCATTATTATATTCCTCCAATTAGGTTACTTGCTTGCATTAACCTTTTCAACAAGGTTATCTGGAAGCTTCTCAAAGTGGTCAAACTGCATTACATATACACCACGACCCTGTGTCTTAGATCTAAGGTCTGTTGCATATCCAAACATCTCTGATAGAGGTACCATACCTCTAACTGCTACAGCACCGTTGTTCATATCTGAGCCTTCGATTCTTCCTCTTCTTGAAGAGATGTCACCGATTACATCGCCCATATACTCATCCGGAACGGTTACCTCTACCTTGAATATAGGCTCAAGGAGAACTGGCTTACCCTTCTTTGCTGCTTCTCTAAATGCCATGGATGCTGCTACCTTAAATGCCATTTCAGATGAGTCAACTTCGTGGTATGAACCATCGTATAGTTCAACACCGACATCGACTACCTGATATCCAGCAACTGGACCAGTCTCCATCGCTTCTTTGATACCTGCCTCGATAGGTCCGATGTATTCCTTTGGAACCGCACCGCCGACGATTGAGTTGATGAACTCAAATCCAGCACCTGGCTCGCGTGGGAATACCCTGATCTTAACGTGACCGTACTGACCGTGACCACCAGACTGCTTAGCATACTTGTGATCCACATCTGCATTCTCGGTGATAGTTTCTTTGTATGAAACCTGTGGCTTACCAACGTTAGCCTCTACCTTGAACTCACGAAGAAGTCTATCTACGATAATTTCTAGGTGGAGCTCACCCATACCTGCGATGATGGTCTGTCCTGTATCTTCATTTGTGTATGTCTTGAAAGTTGGATCTTCTTCAGCAAGCTTTGCCAAAGCAATACCCATCTTTTCCTGACCTGCCTTTGTCTTAGGCTCGATAGCAATCTCAATTACTGGATCTGGGAATTCCATTGACTCAAGAATAATTTCATTCTTTTCGTCGCAAAGTGTGTCACCTGTTGTAACATCCTTTAGACCTACAGCTGCAGCAATGTCTCCTGAGTAAACCTTATCGATTTCCTCTCTCTTATTAGCGTGCATCTGAAGGATTCTTCCGAGTCTTCCCTTCTTGCCCTTTGTTGAGTTGTAAACATATGAACCTGACTCAATGCTTCCTGAATATACTCTGAAGAACGCAAGCTTTCCTACGAACGGGTCAGCCATAATCTTGAATGCTAAAGCTGAGAATGGAGCCTCATCTGATGATGGTCTCTCGTCTTCTTCTCCAGTAACAGGGTTAATACCCTTGATAGCTGGAATGTCTACTGGTGATGGCATATAGTCGATAACTCCGTCGAGCATCATCTGTACACCCTTATTTCTGTAAGCTGATCCGCAGAATACTGGAACCATCTGGCAGTCAATTGTCTGCTTACGGATAGTTGTCTTTACTTCTTCGATTGTCAGCTCTTCACCATCGAGGAACTTCATCATGAGCTCTTCGTCGCACTCTGCAACGGACTCAATCAGCTTTTCTCTCCACTCCTGAGCTATTTCCATCATGTCTTCAGGAATATCTGTAATCTCGAAATCTTTTCCGAGATCATCCTTATAAATTTCTGCCTTCATAGTTACCAGGTCAATGATACCTATGAATGTTTCTTCTACTCCGATTGGTAGCTGAACAGGCACGGCGTTAGCCTTAAGTCTATCCTTTACCATATCTACTACCCTGTAGAAATTAGCTCCTAGAATATCCATCTTATTGACGAAAATCATTCTTGGAACTCCGTATTTTTCAGCCTGTCTCCAAACTGTTTCGGACTGTGGCTCAACACCACCCTTAGCGCAGAGTACTGTAACCGCACCGTCAAGTACTCTAAGCGATCTTTCTACTTCAACTGTAAAGTCTACGTGGCCTGGAGTATCAATGATATTGATTCTGTTTCCCTTCCACTGTGCAGTAGTCGCAGCAGAAGTAATGGTAATACCACGTTCCTGTTCCTGTTCCATCCAGTCCATAACAGCTGCGCCGTCATGTGTCTCACCAATCTTGTGTGACTTACCTGTATAGAAGAGGATTCTTTCGGTTGTGGTAGTCTTACCAGCATCGATGTGGGCCATGATACCGATATTTCTTGTGTTCTCTAATGAGAATTCTCTACCTGCCATTACTTTTCCTCCGTCTAATCAAACTACCATCTGAAATGTGCAAATGCCTTATTAGCCTCTGCCATTCTATGTGTATCTTCTTTCTTCTTAACTGATGCGCCTGTGCTGTTAGCTGCGTCAATCAGTTCCTTTGCAAGTCTCTCTGCCATGGTTCTCTCGCCTCTTGCTCTAACAGCTGCTGTGAGCCATCTTAGTGCAAGTGTCTGTCTTCTCTCAGGTCTAACCTCAATAGGTACCTGATAGTTCGCACCACCGATTCTTCTTGCTTTTACTTCTAAAACAGGCATGATGTTGTTCATTGCCTTATCAAATACTTCCAATGGTTCTTCACCAGTGATTTCCTTCACCTTGTCGAAAGCTCCGTAAACGATAGCCTGAGCTACGCCCTTCTTACCATCAAGCATGATGCTGTTGATAAGCTTTGCTACAACAAGATTTCCGTATACTGGATCAGGAAGTACTATACGTTTTGGTGTGTTTCCTTTTCTTGGCACTTCTCTTCCTCCCTCGCTTATTAACATCAAAATATAAACTTCGATATCTCATTCGCGGTATGCTACTAATTGCACAACTTCTCTTCACCGATACTCAAAGCATAAGCGCTCTGGTCGATTACTCTGGATGACCCGGCAATCTTGTGGTCATTCAGTCTGTCCGGGGGTACTCGACAAAATTCGCTAAACGCTATTTGCCGTGGCGCTCAATATAAAATATATCAAGGGCTTAGTTCCCGATTGCTTGAATCAATAATTTACTTACTTTTTCTTTGGTTTCTTGGCACCGTACTTTGAACGAGCCTGACCTCTGTCATTAACTCCAGCTGTGTCGAGTGTTCCTCTGATGATGTGGTATCTTACACCAGGGAGGTCCTTAACTCTTCCACCTCTGATAAGCACTACGCTGTGCTCCTGAAGGTTGTGACCGATTCCAGGGATGTACGCTGTTACCTCAATTCCGTTAGTTAGACGTACTCTGGCAACTTTTCTAAGAGCTGAGTTAGGCTTCTTAGGTGTTACTGTCTTAACAGATGTGCAAACGCCTCTCTTCTGTGGTGAATGAGTATCTGTTGCTGTTCTCTTAAGAGCATTCATACCCTTTCCGAGAGCTGGTGCAGTAGATTTCTTTACAGCACTTGTTCTGCCCTGACGTACTAATTGATTGATTGTAGGCATTGATTTCTCCTTTCCTTGATATATTATTTACAGCTAAACTGACCCTCATGAATATCAGGGCCAGTTTAGTGAAAACCAAACCTTATTTTACCATAAATTTTCTCGATGTGCAAGCGATGAAACTATTCTTCTTCAGGTGCTTCTACCTGCTCTTCGAAATCTGTCTCACTTGCGATTTCTCCGATTTCTATATCCTCAAGATTTGAAATGTATTCGTTAACTGATACGCTCTCATCTTCGTCTACTTCCTCGAAGATTGGCTCCACATCGCTCTGTGGTCTAATCTGCTGAACACTCTTTTCTTCCTCACGAGCTCTTCTCTCAGCTTCTCTCTGCGCTTCAACCTCGCTTAGGTATTCGTCGATGTCAGCCTGATGCTCACCATAATCAAGATTGATGTTGCGGTACTTCTTCATACCTGTACCTGCAGGTATGAGCTTACCGATTATAACATTTTCCTTGAGTCCAAGTAGCTTATCGTTCTTACCCTTGATAGCAGCATCTGTAAGCACTCTTGTTGTTTCCTGGAATGAAGCCGCTGACAAGAATGAATTTGTTGCAAGCGATGCCTTCGTGATTCCGAGCAGAACTCGCTTTCCGCTAGCTGGCGTCTTGCCCTCAGCCTCAGCATTGCTGTTAGCTTCTGCAAGTTCCAGTCTAGTGTACATGCTACCTGGAAGAAGATCTGTATCACCTGGATCTTCAATCTTGAACTTTGATAGCATCTGGCTAGCGATAATCTCAATGTGCTTATCGTTGATGTCTACACCCTGGTTCTTATATACACGCTGAACTTCCTTGAGTAGGTACTGATAAACACCCTCTACTCCGTTCAGTCTCATGATATCATGTGGATTGAGCGGACCACTTGTGATGTTTCCACCCTTCTTTACTTCGTCTCCAACCTTTACTGCAAGGCGAGCTCCGTAAGGAACGATGTAGGTCTTATCGCCTTCCTCTTCGCTTCGAACGATAACCTCTGTCTTGTTATCTGTTCTAGCTTTGATTTCGCGAACAACACCATCTTCCTCACAGATTTCTGCAAGTCCCTTTGGCTTTCTTGCCTCAAATAGCTCCTCTACTCTTGGAAGACCGTGTGTAATATCAGATCCAGCGACACCACCAGTATGGAATGTTCTCATTGTAAGCTGTGTACCAGGCTCACCGATTGACTGAGCAGCTATGATACCGATTGATTCACCGATATTAACATGCTCACCTGTCGCAAGGTTTCTTCCGTAGCACTTAGCACAGATACCTGATTTGCTGTTACATGTCATTGCTGATCTAATTGTTACAGCTTCAATACCTGCTTCTACTACCTCTATTGACTGATCATCGCTGATTTCCTCGTTAGCTTTAACGATAACACGTCCATCTCTTGGATCAACTATATCGTTTAGTGCAGTTCTTCCCGCGATTCTCTGATTTAACGGTTCGATAATTTCCTTACCATCCACAAACGCTCTTACTTCGACACCCTCTGTGCTTCCGCAATCTATATCTCTTACGATTACGTTATGTGAAACGTCTACAAGTCTTCTTGTTAGGTAACCTGAATCGGCTGTACGAAGAGCTGTATCGGCAAGACCCTTACGAGCACCATTTGATGAAATAAAGTACTCGAGTACTGATAGACCTTCACGGAAGTTAGCCTTGATAGGAATCTCTACCGTGTGTCCTGTAGCGTTCGCCATAAGTCCACGCATACCACCGATCTGTCTGATCTGGTTCTTACTACCTCTGGCTCCTGATGTTGCCATGATATTTAGGTTATTTGCAGGCTCTAGCGAATCCATCAAAGCGTCTGCGACGTCATCTGTTGTCTTATTCCAGATTTTGATGATTTGCTCGTATCTTTCTGAATTTGATACAAGACCTGCTCTATATGCCTTTTCGTACTTATCAACTTCCTGCTGAGCAGCCTCGATGATTTCCCACTTGCTGTCAGGAATTTTCATGTCATCGATACCGATAGAAACAGCAGCCTTTGTTGAGTACTTGTATCCCATAGACTTGATGTAGTCAAGCATCAAAACGGTTCCTGTGTTTGCATGAACCTTGAAGCACTTGTCGATTATCTCGCCAAGCTTCTTCTTTCCACAGAGGAAGTTAACCTCTAGTGAATATGGATCCTTGCTTCTATCTATGTAACCTAGGTCCTGTGGAAGTCCCTGGTTGTATATGAATCTACCTACTGTTGACTCTACTAGTCCGCCGCGAAGATCTTCTGGACCATCAAACATTCTAACCTTTACCTTAGCGTGAATGTTTACCACTCCATCGTGATACGCCATGATCATCTCATCCATATCTGTGAAGACCTTGCCGTCACCCTTTTCAGGTATTCTCTCAAAGCCAGCTGCCTTATTTGCCTCAGAAAGCTTAACATCTGTGAACTCGTCCATAGCATAAACTGTACGTTCCTTACCATTTACGACTTCAACCTTGCGAGCTGTACCTGGATATGTCAAGTAGTATGCACCTAGAATCATATCCTGTGTAGGTGCTGTGATAGGCGAGCCATCCTTTGGTGCCAGAATGTTGTTAACTGACAGCATTAGGAATCTAGCCTCAGCCTGTGCTTCTACAGATAGCGGTACGTGGACAGCCATCTGGTCTCCGTCAAAGTCTGCGTTAAATGGCGTACAAACGAGTGGATGAAGCTTGATTGCCTTACCTTCTACTAGTACTGGCTCAAATGCCTGAATACCTAGTCTGTGAAGGGTTGGCGCACGGTTGAGCATTACTGGATGCTCTTTGATTACCTCTTCGAGAACGTCCCAAACTTCTGGCTTAACCTTCTCTACGAGCTTCTTGGCATTTTTGATATTGTGTGCATAGCCCTGAGCTACTAGTTCCTTCATGATGAAAGGCTTGAAAAGCTCTAGCGCCATCTTCTTTGGAAGACCGCACTGGTAGAACTTTAGCTCTGGACCTACAACGATAACCGAACGTCCTGAGTAGTCTACACGCTTACCAAGAAGGTTCTGACGGAAACGTCCCTGCTTACCCTTGAGCATGTCAGATAGTGACTTGAGCGCTCTTGAACCAGGTCCTGTAACAGGTCTTCCACGACGTCCATTATCTATTAGTGAATCAACTGCCTCCTGAAGCATTCTCTTCTCGTTTCTAACAATGATGTCAGGCGCTCCGAGTTCAAGAAGTCTCTTGAGACGATTGTTTCTGTTAATTACTCTTCTGTAAAGGTCATTCAGATCTGATGTTGCAAATCTGCCACCGTCTAGCTGTACCATTGGACGAAGATCTGGTGGAATTACTGGAACAACTTCCATAATCATCCACTCAGGCTTGTTGTCTGAAATTCTCAGTGCTTCTACAACCTCAAGACGTCTAACGATACGAATCTTCTTCTGTCCGCTTGCATCTTGAAGCTTTTCGCGTAGATCAGCTGATAGCTCATCAATATCGATATTCTGAAGAAGTGTTCTAACAGCCTCAGCACCCATAGCTGCCTTGAATCTGTCTCCGAACTGTTCCTTAGCCTCACGATATTCGATTTCCGATAGGATTTCCTTGTATGCTAAAGATGTATCTCCTGGGTCAGTTACGATGTAAGCTGCAAAGTAGAGCACCTTCTCAAGATTTCTTGGAGTAATGTCTAGGACAAGACCCATCCTTGAAGGGATACCCTTAAAGTACCAGATGTGAGAAACTGGAGCCGCAAGTTCAATGTGACCCATTCTCTCTCTTCTTACCTTAGCCTTTGTAACTTCTACGCCGCAACGGTCGCAGACTATACCCTTATATCTGATTCTCTTGTATTTACCACAGTGGCACTCCCAGTCCTTCATAGGTCCGAAGATGCGTTCACAAAAGAGGCCATCGCGTTCTGGTTTCAGAGTTCTGTAGTTTATTGTCTCTGGCTTTGTTACTTCACCGTGAGACCACTCTAAAATCTTATCTGTTGAAGCAAGCTTAATCTGCAGCGAATCAAAATGATTTAATTCATAATTATTCGGTTTCTTATTTGATACTTCTGTCAAAGCTCTGCGCCCCTTTCTTATATTTCTATATCTGATTGGTCAGCTGAGTCCTCTTCACTCTCTTCTTGACCTTCTTCGCTCAATCCGAATCCCTTAGAATAGAGTTCCTGCTCATTCTCAATGCGATTGTCAACATCCATGATGCTGTCGATTCCCGAAGGTCCTTCGTACTCTGAGAACTCCCTGAGTTCCAATTCCTTGTTGTCTTCATCGAGAACTCTTACATCAAGTGCAAGTGACTGCATTTCCTTGATGAGAACCTTGAAGGACTCAGGAATTCCTGGTTCAGGAATATTCTTGCCCTTAACGATTGACTCATAGGTCTGCACTCTTCCGACGATATCATCGGACTTGACAGTAAGAATCTCTTGAAGTGTATATGCAGCGCCGTATGCTTCTAGCGCCCAAACTTCCATCTCTCCGAAACGCTGTCCACCGAACTGAGCTTTACCACCCAGAGGCTGCTGCGTAACGAGCGAGTAAGGGCCTGTACTTCTCGCGTGAATCTTATCATCAACAAGATGGTGAAGTTTCAGCATGTACATGTATCCTACAGTTACTGCATTATCAAAGTATTCACCTGTTCTGCCGTCTCTGAGCTTAAGCTTACCTGTCTCAGAGTATCCGCAATCTACTAATAGCTCACGAATATCCTTCTCAGATGCTCCATCAAATACAGGTGTTGCGATGTACCAGCCCTTTGTCTTTGCTGCAAGACCAAGGTGAACCTCAAGTACCTGTCCTACGTTCATTCGTGAAGGTACGCCCAAAGGATTCAGCATGACCTGAAGGCTGTTGCCATTCTCCATGAATGGCATATCCTCTTCCGGTAGGATTCTTGAGATGACACCCTTGTTACCGTGACGGCCGGCCATCTTATCTCCGACGTTAATCTTTCTCTTTGTTGCGATATATACTCTTACAAGCTTGTTAACGCCAGGATTTAGCTCATCCCCGTTCTCTCTTGTAAAGATTTTAACATCAACAACTATACCAGTTTCACCATGTGGAACCTTCAGAGAAGTATCTCTTACTTCTCTAGCCTTTTCGCCGAAGATAGCTCTTAGGAGTCTCTCTTCTGCGCTCAGGTCGTTCTCTCCCTTAGGTGTAACCTTACCAACCAGAATGTCAGTAGCGTTTACTTCAGCACCTATGCGAATGATTCCATCCTCGTCTAGGTCCCTAAGTGCGTCTTCACCGACATTAGGAATATCTCTTGTAATTTCTTCAGGTCCGAGCTTAGTATCTCTTGCCTCTGACTCGTATTCAACGATATGAAGTGATGTCAAAACATCGTCCATAAGAAGTCTTTCGTTAAGGATAATAGCATCCTCGTAGTTGTAGCCTTCCCAAGTCATGAATCCAATCAAAAGGTTCTTACCTAGAGCAATTTCACCTAGATCTGTTGAAGGACCATCAGCGATTACTTCACCCTCTTCAACATGCTCGCCATGACTAACAATAGGTCTCTGGTTGATGCATGTTCCCTGGTTTGAACGCTTGAACTTAAGTAGCTTGTATTCGTCTACTTCGTTATTGTCATCTCTTCTAATACGAATCTCTTCAGCATCTACAAACTCGATTGTTCCTGCATGCTTAGCAAGTGAAACAACACCAGAGTCTCTAGCTGCCTTGTACTCCATTCCTGTACCAACGTATGGCGCCTCAGTTACAAGTAGAGGAACCGCCTGACGCTGCATGTTGGATCCCATCAAAGCACGGTTAGCATCGTCGTTTTCTAGGAACGGAATCATAGCAGTAGCTACTGAAACTACCTGCTTAGGTGATACGTCCATCATATCGACAACTTCTCTTGGGAACATAGCGATTTCGCCAGCATTACCTCTTGCTGCAACCTTTGCATTGATAAATCTGCCGTTTTCGTCAAGAGGCTCATTAGCCTGAGCTACAATCATTAGCTCTTCATCATCAGCATCTATATATCTGATTTCTTCAGTTACGATGCCCTCGCCCTTCTTAACAACTCTATATGGGGTTTCAATGAATCCGTACTCATTGATAATTCCGTATGTTGTAAGCGAACCGATAAGACCGATGTTTGGTCCTTCCGGAGTCTCTATAGGACACATTCTTCCGTAGTGAGAATGGTGTACGTCTCTAACTTCAAAGCCAGCTCTTTCTCTTGATAGACCACCTGGTCCAAGAGCTGAAAGTCTTCTCTTATGTGTAAGTTCTGCGAGTGGATTGTTCTGGTCCATGAACTGTGAAAGCTGTGAGCTTCCAAAGAACTCCTTAATCGCAGCAGTCACAGGTCTGATATTCATCAAAGCCTGAGGTGTAGCGAGCTCTAGATCCTGAATTGTCATTCTCTCCTTAACAACTCTCTCCATTCTAGCAAGACCAATTCTGAACTGGTTCTGAAGCAATTCTCCAACAGTTCTAAGTCTTCTATTTCCGAGATGATCTATATCATCAACTCCACCTATACCATAGTTCAGGTTCAGCAAATAGCTGACTGAAGCGATAATATCAGCCATGATGATGTTCTTAGGTGAAAGCTCATCTCTGCGAAGTCTAAGCTGACGTCTGATTTCCTCTTCGTCATCATTTTCGTTTAGGATTTCCATGAGAACAGGATAGTAAACCTTCTCAGCCACGCCAAGCTCAGTAATATCAAAATCAACAAAGCCCTTAATGTTAACGAAGTTATTACCTATTACCTTTGTCACATTCTCATGAGAATCATCGTGCATAGCGTAAACCATTACATAGTTAACACCTGCATCTTCTATAGTCTTAGCAAGAGTTCTTGAAACTCTGCCATCCTTCTCAATCAAAATCTCACCTGTGCTTGGATCGATTACATCTTCTGCCACTGTTGCATCTACCAATCTATTTGCCAGGCCTAATTTCTTATTGTATTTGTATCTTCCAACCTTAGCGAGGTCGTATCTCTTAGGGTCAAAAAATAGGGAATTCAAAAGTGACTTGGCACTGTCCACTGTAGGAGGTTCACCAGGTCTAAGTCTTCTATATATCTCTCTCAGTCCACTCTCGTAGTCAGTTGTTGAGTCCTTCTCAAGTGTCTTAAGAAGTCTCTCGTCTGGACCAAAGATATCAATAATCTCCTTATCTGATGCAATACCTAAAGCTCTTAGCAGAGTTGTAAGAGGCTGCTTACGAGTTCTGTCAACTCTAACAGAAAGGGTCTCTACCGCATCGGTTTCATACTCTAACCATGCACCCCTGTTAGGTATAATCTGTGAAGAATATAGTTTTCTATTCGATTTATCTGTCTCGACGCTGAAGTATGGCCCAGGTGAACGCACGAGCTGGGTTACAATAACTCTCTCTGCACCGTTATATATGAAAGTACCTTTTTCGGTCATCAAAGGGAAATCGCCCATGAAGACTTCTTGTTCCTTCACTTCGCCAGTTTCCTTGTTAACCAATCTAACTCTTACCTTCAGTGGTGCTGCGTATGTTACATCTCTCTCCTTGCACTCCTCCTGCTCGTACTTTGGGGGGTCGCTTAGGGAATAATCAATGAATTCCAATACGAGATTATTCGCATAATCCTTAATTGGGGAGATGTCTTCAAATACTTCCTTCAATCCTTCATCCAAGAACCATTTGTATGATTTTGTCTGAATATCAATGAGGTTAGGCATTTCACTAACTTCATTAATTTTAGAGAAGGTCATACGCTCTTTTCTACCTACTTTTATAGGTTTTGGCATTTTCATCACTCCTTACGTCTCAACAGTTTACATTCGTGTGGCAGTCTATTATTTTATCACAATAAAATCAATAGGTCAACCACCTCTTGACCTTTTGGTCAAAGCTGCTACCTAATAAATATAAGACAAAAACGACGAACCAGAATTTTTATTCTGGCACGCCGCCCTTTTTGAATCGGCACTCTAAATTATCATGTGAGTGAAAAAATCTCTCCGTTGGATACGATTTGATTGAGCCTGTTATAAATTGGGGCAAGGCATATGGAAATTTACGCTTAGTGCTCATTTTCTTAAATCTCCCTTGTGACAAAACTCAACATGCACGCAATATTCGCTAATATTCCCACTGATATCCTGCTTCTGTCATATCCTCACGTATCTTATCTCTAATATATACCCCTTTATACATTCCCTTTATATTTTTTTTAGAACGATAATATTTTTGAAAGTCAATCAGCTGTTTTGCTTTATTATTTTTTTCTTTAATTGATATGTAATAACCTTCACTGTTTAGATATTTCATAATCTCATTAGTGTTAGGCCCCATTTTTACACTGTATATGATCTCTCCATTTCTTATTTCAAACTCTGAAACTTGACAGTCAAGGCTCAATAAATACATATTCATGTCTAAATTGATTAAGAGTTTTGTATTATATATAGCATTACTCATTCTAAGTATGGAGTAGCACGAATAAATGGATATAAATATCGAAACTAATACAATTAAAGTAAATCTTTTATTTAATCTATCCACTTGTAGCCTCCTTCTCTAAGCTCTTTTATAATATGATCCCTAATCTGTACAGTTGAGTTCTTGTTTATATCTTTACCATATTTTATCATATTATCAATATTTTCCTTCATTGTTCCTTCTAAAGGATAACCTTTATCATTCATATATTTCATTACAGCATCATTACCGACTTTTATTTTATCCTCTACTTGAATTAATGCAGTACTAAAAAACGACGGATACATCCTTATTTATAAATAATGTTTGAATATATCCCTTACTAATTTTTTGCCATCATTCTAAAAAAAGAATAGTGTGTTATCCTTATCAATCTTAAATCTTATTTGATTTTTAAACTGTCTAACACTCTCTCAACAGTCTGCAATTCCAGATACTTATGCACCATAACTGCTATACATATTACATTTACTAGCAAAAGCAGACATAAAAATATCTTTTGTTTCCTATCCATTCTTCTAAAGCTCCCATCCAGAAATAACAAACGACTATCCATATTGCCATTCAGTAAATCCATCTATATCCTGCCTCTGTCATATCCTTACAAATTTTATCTCTAATATCCGAGGGGCTATGTTGCTCTTTAATTTTGTTTTTAGCACGATAATCTTTTTGAAATTCAATCAGATCCTTCGCTTTATTACCTTTCTCCTTAATTGATATATCATACCCTTCACTATTAAGGTATTCTACAATTGCATTTGTGTTATGACCCTTTTTGATACTATAAGTGGCGTCTTCATCGATTATATCAAAATCTACTAGTTTACAATCAACAACTCTCAAGTTCATACTTATTTTCATTTGAATTAACCACTTTACATTAGCTATTCCAATGTTTAGTTTATACGTTGAATAACACGAAAAAAGACATACTAATATAGAAACTAATACAATTATATTAAACCTATTTTTTTTTATATCCATTTATAGCCTCCCATTATTAATTCATTCTTAATTTCATCTCTAACTTCCACAGTTAAATATAGTTATACATAGAAAGCCGGAGTGACGACATGTTGTTCTTCTCGGTATCTGCAAACAGCCCAATCGCTTCAACAGATATTACTTTTTTAGTATCCTTAGTCCCAGCCATACACTTTCTTTTTCATATCATCTATTATTGTCAGGTGACACTCATCAGCATTATGAACTTTTAAATTCATTTTGTCACAATAATCGTCAATCATCTTTATAATTTTCTTTCTGTTCCTTTGAGCTTCTGTATTATCTACACAATCTTCAAATTTTACCTTTGTTCTCTCAATTTCCTCATATGTGACCGAATACCCTTCATCATTAAGATATCTTATGATTGTATCTGTATTTCTTCCTTTTTGCCAAGTAAGTATATTATTTTTTTTTAGTAGTATCTAAATCAAAAACAAGGCTAATTTTAAAATTTTCATTTTTCCATTCTTCCTTTAATTTTTCGCTTTGTTTTTTGTATGCCCCATACTCTTTAACGATTATTACTGAGGAAACACCTATTATTAACAAAATTAGTATTATAAAAAGAATCTTAGTTTTTTTCATCAGAATCCACACTTTTCTCAACAAGTATTAATTTATTTTGTCTGCCAATCTAACTTAGAAACCAGATAGTCTTGTAAAGCACCATTTCCAATATCTCCTAAACTCTCGACTTCTTTATACTTTTTTATAGCTTCAAAAATCTTTTTTCTACTTTCTAACGCCTTATTGTTTCCTTTTATATCGCTATAGAAAACTTTTGCACTTTGTATTTCTTGAAATGTTATTTTGCAGCCTTTTTTGTTAAATTCCTCTATAACAATATCTGTGTTTCTACCTTTACTCCAATTGTCATTCTCATCAACTTCCAGATCAAAAACGAGTTTCATCTCGGCATTTTTTCTTATTACGTTTAGCTCTTCCTTTTTATATTGATCATGATAGTTTTTTGCTGCAAATGCAAAAATGATTGAACTTATTACTACTAAAACCATGATACCATTTCTCTTTTTCTTTAATGCATCCATGGCTTAGCATCCCTCCAAGCAATTTTTTCTTTAATATAATCTTGTAGTGCACCCATACCGATATCTCCCGTCTTTTCTATTTTTTTATACTTATCTATTACTTCACTGACTTTATCCTGGGAATAAACTATATCATTCACTGTTATATTGCTGCCTGTGGAATTATTAATATGTTCTATTATCATTTGTGTATTCTCACCTTTTACAAATTTTGTATTGAATTCAGCAACATTAGAGGATTCAATCGTATGCAAATCAAAAATAACACTATTTTCAATTCCCCTGCATCTATCATAGGCACGTTCTGCTGCAGCATAGTTATCATTACCTTTATCAATCAATGTTTTCATCATGCTTGGAAATATTAGTGCCTTTGAAGCGCCACCTTCTGCGTGTTCAAGACTTTTCTCCAAAATTTTCATACAGATAATATATTTTGCTTCTCCTGCAAGTTTCTTTTTATTATATTTGAGATAATCATATATTTCTTTTATAGCATCATTATAGTTATTTAGCGCGCCGTCAACACCTCTTCCAATATAAGATATTTCTTGCTTCAAATTTGTGGCGGTCTGCCACGATTTAACTGCATGAATACCATTAATTCCACCTTTGTATGACCTATAGTCTTCATACTGGCTACTATAGTTAACTTCGTACCCCTTATTAACCTTCTTAATTAATATGTTTCCTGACAAGTGGTCTATATTAAGTGCAAAGTCGAGTACACAGTATTTTTCCAGTATATCTTTCGTTAGAGCATTTGCATCAGCACGCTTTTCAATACTCACCTTTAAGTCTGCTAAAAAGTCATTCGTTGTCACTTTGCCCTTTCTTTGTTTATAACAGTATTTACCCTCAATAACATCGCCGTAGAATGCATTAGATATTTTCTTAAGCTCCTTATGATTGCACTCATTAGTAAATATATAATCTACGGTCATGCCATACAATGAAAGCTGGAGCGGAGACATATTTTTCTTCTCGGTATCTGCAAACAGCCCAATCGCTTCAACAGATATTACTTTTTTGCCACTCGCATCCTTGCAAAATAACAACTTATTCGGATCTATGTTATGGTCTCGAATTGCTGAATATATTGATAGTGCATTTGCAAGCTTCGTTTTAGGAAATTTGCCTTTAGCCCCGGCGATAGATAGGTCATATAGTAACATATTCTGTTTCTTGATCATCGTATTAACTGAGGAATAATACGAACTGCTAACTTTTTCCAAATTAATAAGGTTACTGAGCTTTTTCTCATAATCTTTCTTTAACGAAAGAGCATTGTCTCGAGCCGCTTTGTAGTGACTTTTGAGTAAATCAAATACTGATGAACAGAATTCAAAATTCCGTTGTATCGTCCTTATATTATCGACCATGCTATCATAGAAGTGATAGTCTTCCTGCTTTTGGTTAATTAATGCCCTTAGCTCATCTTCATCAAGCTGCTCAGTGATTTCATTATTAGAAATCGCTGTTACAAGCTTCTGGTATTGCATAAGGATTTCTACCGAAATATGTTCGAAATAATCGATTGCAATTATATGTGCATTAGCCTGATTTTTCGCAGCCGAAATAGCTAATCCTTCGGATGTACTATTTGTTACAAGAAAGTTCATTGAATCTCTTATACCGCTTACTAAGGAATAGTATTTATTTGCATTGTCTGTTATACTTTTGGCTTCTGCCTGAATTAGTTTGGGATCAACTTTAAGCCCCATTGCTCACACCCTCTCGCCGTTGGTTGTATTCTGTTTCTTCCTTCTCATTGAATAATTTCCTGCGATAATGTAGTAACGAGTTCAGCACCTCATCTTGTTCATACCTTATGTTTCTCTCCAAACTACGCTGCTCATCAAGTTTCGCAGTTATGTTTCTATCTGTACTGAATCTATAAGCTTCTTCGTCAATCCGATTTAAGCGATGAAATCTTTGCTTCTCCATATCATCGAACTCATTCTTACAGCTCTTTATCAATGTATCTAAATCTTCAATCTGTTGTTCTAACTTGTCCATACTACCTAAGCCCTCTTTTAATACCTACACAAAATTCATTCACTAATTTGTATTATCTAAATCTCTTGCAATTTCTTCATCTAAATCTTTAAACTGTTTCCCAAGCTTTGCAAAATTGCTCGCATCAATACGAGCTATGTCTTGATACTTATGATAAATTTGATTTAACATATCCTCTGTTTTACTCATATTATATTTCACAGATAAATGAGAGTAATCGTCATTATCAAAACTCAAGGAAGTAAAATCTCTAATATTGGACTTATTCTTTTTTAGAAAATCATCATAACTGGAATCTAATTTTATATTCTTACTCATATTATCTCCGTTTAAGAAAACCTTATTTATCATATTATATCATGAAATATACTTTTTTATAGATATATTCTCTTTATCAACCACTTGTTACTCCGGTTCCATCACACTAGTCTTAGTTGTCAATGTAGTAGAAAAAAACATAACTTTACAATCGCTATACCGTTTACAACAATGTTACATATAAAATGTGCGGTCATCACAACATATATATTCTTAGTTTTAATATAGGAAATGCTTAATGGCAAAGCCCATATCATACATAGAAATATTCCCCAAATTGCAAGTGCATGTTCCAAAGCATATAAAAACATACTAAAAAGAGTTGTTAAAACCAATATTCTTCTGTTTTTGAATGATATGAGATTCTTCCTGTAGAAACTTTCTTCTACGATTGGTGGTAGGATTATTGTAGAAAATGTAAACAGAATAAGCTTGAACCAATTATTTACTCTTAACTTAATCATTCCGTTATTAAGATGAGGAAACATATTAGCTAAAACATTCGTAAATGCAAAAGCAAGAGCGCAGAACAGTATTGTAAGCAGAACTTGCTTCCAAAAAATGCGTCCTTTTTTACGTAATTCAACCATTCTTTGATTGAAAAATCTTTTCTCTGCTTGAAATATACTGCCAGTACTATATAAAATAAAAAATTAATATATATACAATATTCTCGAAACAACAAGCACGCTAATATAAATAAGCTCTCCACAATAATCGGGAAGATATTTGATTTTATGTATTTACTATCCATACTAAATGCTCCAAGTTAATTTTAACATTTGATATCCATTGCAAGCAATAAAACATACGACAAATACAAAAGCAGCAAGCCAAAGCTTAACATTCTGGCAAGCTGCCTTTTAAGGTCAATTAGTCTTCTTCTGACTCATCATAATATGTCCCATCTTCCATTTGCTTCAATCTTACAATATCTATATATCGATCAAGTCTTGAAAGAAAGTTTTTATGAAAATTTTTCTCGATATTTTTTCTGAGTAAATATATATAACCTGCGCCATACAATCCTATAACAGCTGCAAATACAAACATTCCCACAGTCGCTATTAGGGATTCTAGCATCAAGCCCATTACTATACCAAGTATCAGAAAGATAACGCACTCGGTCATCAGTAGTACAAATGTAGGGTTGCCCCATCCAATCTTTCCTAGCCTATATCTCAAAACTGATTCTGTCCTCAGAGATTGTCTGAGATCAAGTTCTATGCTTGAGGTAGCCATCAAAAAAGATTTCAAACATTTGCCCTCTTCCGTTTTTTGATATCTCTTTATCCCTGCTTTATCAAGGCGCACCCTCGAAACAGACTTTCCTGCCGTTTCACCAAGTACTCCACCAAGAGCAATTGAAACTAAGTTAAGCGGCTCCGAGATTCTCACCTCGCCGTCTACAAAATTACTCATTACTCCTCCTCACTTCTGCGTGCTACAATCAGCCATACAAAAGCACTTATTTCCATAGCTGACATCGCTATCATAACCAAAGCGAAGGCTCCAATCAATATCACTGAACATGCAAATCCAATTGAGATTAATATATCCACGATCATTACAATTATGTATATCCACATGCGCTTGCTTTGCTTGAGCTCTTTTGCATCTTCTGTTATAAGTTTAAAGTTTGATGCCAGCATTGTAGCCGATACTATGATTAGTATAACAGTGCATAATCCATATATAATCAGTGAAGCTATGCTAGATAAGCTAAGCATATCTAGATCAGCATACATGAATCCGCCCTGTACAAAGAATGTATCTTCAGAGAAAACTTTGAATCCGATATATAGCAAAACCCTAAGTATGCTAAAAGTTATATAAGCAACTGTAAGCCTTGTAACTCTCTTTGACGCATCTATATTCGAAAAGAACTTTGAATCAATATTATTCATTTATTGTATTCTCTACATTATCAACAGGAGCTGTATTCTCTGCTGGTGCTTCTGTCATAGGCGCTGCTGGAGCCTCTTCTGCTGGTGCAGTCTCTGATGCCTGCTCTACAACCGGTGCAGCTTGAGGTTCTGGTGCAGCATTCTGATTGCTTATATTATTAAAGTTATTATTTGGGTTTGCAGTAGTAAACTGGTGCATTGAATTTCTTGAGTTTAGTCCTCTTTCGAACTCACTTTCAGCACCAACTTTTCTTAGCATGCTGATTGAAATCCCTGATAAAACCCATGTTACAATTCCAAGAACCACATATTTTAGCGCCAGTATCAAAGCAACACCTGCTGATACAGCTAGCAAGATGAATCCCATCATCTTCATGTTGCTTTTTACGAAAAGCACAATTGCTAGCACGATAGCAATCGCTGAGACAACCTCAAGTCCAATGAATGTGAAACGCTGTAAATCAAACATAAATGCGACGTCTGTATTTGTATATGAATACTCTATTACGTAGTTTGTTATTTTCACAAGTATAAACGCAATAACTGTTGCTATGATAAGTGCTCCGTTGATTACTATTCCCTTTTTCGCAATACTCTGCTGTGTCATAATATTCCCCTCCATTAAAAACAAAAGGGAGCCACTATAGTAAGCAGCTCCCATTGAAATTGGTTTCAATCAAAGCTCGAGATATTTAATCGAGCCTAGAACTATTTAAGTTCTACCTTTGCGCCAACTTCCTCAAGCTGTGCCTTCATTGCATCAGCTTCAGCCTTCTCAACGCCTTCCTTTAGAACGCCAGGAGCTCCGTCTACAAGAGCCTTAGCTTCCTTAAGTCCAAGACCTGTAAGTTCTCTTACAACCTTGATAACCTTAATCTTCTCTGCACCTACTTCTGCAAGTACAACGTTGAACTCTGTCTGCTCAGCGCCAGCATCTCCACCAGCTACAGCACCAGCTACAGCTACAGGAGCAGCAGCAGATACACCGAACTCTTCTTCACATGCTTTAACGAGCTCATTTAGCTCTAGTACTGTCATACCTTTGATGGCTTCTATGATCTTATCCTTATCCATTATTATTCTCCTTTTATTTTATAATGTTGATTTTACTTTAAATACTATTCTGTTTTTGCATCAGCAACAGCCTGAAGTGTTCTAACAAATGTTGAAACTGGTGACTGAATGCTTCCCATGAACTTAGCAATAAGCTCATCTCTTGAAGGAATGTTAGCGATAGCTTCAACGCCTGCCTTGTCATAGAATGTTCCTTCTACAACACCTGCCTTGAATTCTACTGCTGGGATTTCCTTAATTAGACCGTTAAGTGTTCTTGCTGGAGCTGTTGCATCAGTCTTGCTGATTGCAATAGCGCTTGGTCCTGCAAGGTGGTCCTTCAATGACTCGAAGTCTGTTCCTTCGATAGCTCTCTTTACAAGAGTATTCTTATATACAGTGTAGTCGACATCTGCCTCACGAAGAGCTCTTCTCATCTTGTCTGCCTGCTCTACTGTGATTCCCATGTAATCAACAAGGATTGCAGACTGTGCTCCGTCAAGTTTAGCTTTAATCTCGTCGATTACTAGCTGTTTCTGTTGTTTTGCTACGTCTGACATTTAGTTCTCCTTTCTGCAATGTGTACATTGCGAATAGCATGCGGTACTCAACAAAAAACCCCATCATTTTGTAGACGGGGTCAATATCTATGTATTGTACCTCGGCAGGAAATTAAGTCTTTCGACACCTGCTGTCTACGGTTTAGTTCTCAATATTAAATTACTAAATTTGAGCTTAGTCAAGAATTGCAGGGTTAACCTTGATTCCAGGCCCCATTGTTGTGGAAACTGAGATGCTCTTCATGTACTGACCCTTTGCTGTAGCTGGCTTAGCCTTGATAATAGCTTCGATTAGTGCCTTGAAGTTCTCCTGTAGTTTCTCTGGACCGAATGATTTCTTACCGATGATAGTGTGAACGATGTTCTGTCTATCCAAACGGTACTCAACCTTACCTGCCTTAATGTCAGCCAATGCTCTCTCTAGGTCCATTGTAACTGTTCCTGATTTTGGGTTTGGCATAAGTCCCTTAGGTCCGAGTACACGTCCTAGCTTACCTACAACACCCATCATGTCCGGTGTAGCAACTACTACATCGAAGTCAAACCAGTTTTCACTCTGGATCTTCTGAGCGAGTTCATCTGCTCCTACATAATCTGCTCCAGCCTTTTCCGCTTCTTCTGCCTTAGCGCCCTTAGCGAAAACGAGAACTTTTACTTCCTTACCTGTTCCGTGTGGAAGTACGAGTGCTCCTCTTACCTGCTGGTCAGCATGTCTTCCGTCTACACCAAGTCTGATGTGGACTTCTACTGTTTCATCAAATTTTGCACGTCCTGTCTCTACGACCTTAGCCATAGCGCCAGGTACATCGTATAAAGTAGCTCTATCTACTTTCTCTGCTACGTTCTTGTAGCCCTTACCTCTCTTTGGCATATTTTACCTCCTGCTGGTTCTATCGGCCTGCTTGCGCTTAGATTGCATTTTCTTGCACAATCTATTGACCTCCCAGAAAATTAGTCTTCGACAACGATTCCCATACTTCTTGCTGTTCCTGCAATCATGCTTGTAGCTGATTCTAGGTTAGCTGCGTTAAGATCTGGCATCTTTGTCTTTGCGATTTCTTCTACCTGTGCTCTTGAAAGCTTTGCAACCTTTGTCTTGTTTGGTTCTCCTGAACCTGAAGCCAATCCGGCCGCCTTCTTTAGCAATACTGCTGCTGGTGGTGTCTTTGTAATGAACGAAAAGCTTCTGTCCGCATATACAGTGATTACTACTGGAATAATCATTCCTGGCTGATCCTGTGTCTTTGCGTTGAACTGCTTACAAAAGTCCATGATGTTTACACCGTGCTGACCTAGTGCCGGACCTACTGGTGGCGCTGGATTAGCCTTACCTGCCTCAATCTGCAACTTAATGTAGCCTGTTATTTTCTTAGCCATGTGTTTCTCCTTTCTCTATAGAATTCTATAGGATTTTATCTACCTGGCCGAACTCAAGTTCAACCGGAGTATCTCTACCGAACATCGAAACTCTGACAGTAAGTATTTGTTTCTCTTTGCTGATATCAAGAACCTCACCCATGAAGCTCTCAAATGGTCCGCTGATAACGCGTACTGTGTCGCCTACCTCGACATCCAGATCGATATAAACCTTTTCGATTCCCATTCTCGCAACCTCTGTATCGGTTAGCGGGATAGGATTCGAGCCATGACCAACAAATCCTGTTACACCCTGTGTGTTTCGCACAAGATACCAGGACTCGTTATTTACGATCATCTTAATGATGACGTATCCCGGAAACATTTTCTTGGTCTTAATCTTTCTTTGGCCTTCTTTGATTTCAACTCTGTCTTCCGTTGGTACTACGATATCAAGAATCAAATCCTGCATGCCACGATTCTCGACCATTTTTTCGATATTTACTTTTACCTTGTTCTCATGACCTGAATAAGTGTGTACGACATACCACTTGGCATTGCCATCACCTCTAAGGCCTTCTTCCTCTAAAGGTGAAAGTATGTTTTTTTCTGAATCTGACATTTTGCACCTTCTTTGACAATTAATTCATAGTTACGCCAAGGATATTCTTAAGAAGAGCTAGAACTCCTAGGTCTACAAGCCAAAATCCAAGTGCACATACAGCACATGTTGCCGCAACAACAACAGTGTAAGCACCAAGTTCCTTACGAGTAGGCCATACAACCTTTCCCATCTCTTTCTTAACGCCCTTAAGGTATTCACCTAGACTTTGCTTGCGCGGTGTGTTTGCATTCTTAGCTGTAGCCATCGCCGCCTCCTTACTTCGTTTCCTTGTGTAGTGTTTCCTTCTTACAGAACTTACAATACTTCTTAAGTTCGATTCTATCAGGATCGTTTTTCTTGTTCTTCATGGTATTGTAGTTTCTCTGCTTGCACTCTGTACACGCAAGTGTAACCTTAACCCTCATATCTTTATGTCCTTTCGTTTATTAAATACTCAAATTCAGAGCCGTTTAGCTCCGGCCCTGAATGTCTAAGCATAAAGTTGCCTATTAATTGTACCCTAAGCATTTGTCAATGTCAAACCATTTCCAAAAAAACTTGAAAATTACATTAGCCTATCTTAGAGTACATTACTATTTAGCGATTATTACCGAAGCCAGCCTAGTTATTCAGACATTACCTCGCTGATTTTATCTACTGCTTTATTTACGCTTTCGCTATCAGGAACTACTACAGACGCATACTCACCACCAAGCGCATAGCATGGCTTAAGATCGATATCACCCTTCATATTCTGGGTTGTGACCGTCCATCCCTTTAGTCCCGAGCTCTGCATTCTCACTAGCGCCTTTATATCAGAAGAATTCATATTTACTTCCATATAGCTCTTAACAGAATTTAAGATATCTGGATACTTTAGAAGGAGCACTTTAGGTGAAGTCACCTTTTTAATCATGGCCTTCATCACCTTTTGCTGATTTCTGTTTCTCTGGAAATCTCCATCCTCAAAGGACTTCCTCTCTCTAGCAAAGGCCAGCGCCTCTTCCCCATTCATGTGGTTGTATCCCTTAACAAACTTATAGTAGGCCTGTCCGTGTGTCTCGAAATCGAAGTCAGAGTTCACATCTATTCCACCAATCGAATTTACCATACTCTTAACAGTGGAGTAGTTTACCTTGACATAATAGTTCATTTCAAGTCCAGTGAGCTTCTCAACAGAGGCAACTGTCTCATCTGCTCCATAGATACCGCTGTGCGTAAGCTTGTCGTATTCACCCTCGACATCAGGGTATTCTATGTAGAAATCTCTTGGTATTGACGTCAAAAGAATCTTCCTCGTCTTTGGGTTAACCGTAACTATCATATTAACGTCAGATCTTGAGCTCTGTGAAATATCTCCCTCAACATCAAGGCCTGTTATAAGGACATTAAATGATTCCTCGCTTACATCTACGCGTTTAGCCTCAGCTCTGTCCTTGCCTGACGAATCTGATGTTATCTTATCAAAGAACAAAAGCGTATTTACAATATAAACACTTGCCACGCACATGGATCCACCCATAATCAAAGCGAGAAGTATACATATAAACTTTCTTGATTTCTTAAATCTATACGAATGAAGAGCTGGAAATATCAAAAGGAAGGCTACAAAGAGTGCAACCGCTATTATAATCAGCATCTTAGTCGTCAAAAACTGAGAATAACAAAGCAGACCCATGAAAATCAGGGTCACAAGCAAATAGAGTCTTGATAAAAGTCGTGTAAACTTACCTAGTGGCGACTTTGTTACTGTTCTTCTGCGATGGGTTCTAGCCTCTTCCATTTTCTTCTCTTTTCTATTATTTATTTCTCTTGCTCTATAATTTTACATCCCTAGTTTTACTTTGTCGAGGTGTATAGCTAAATATGGAAAAATAAGATTTTATACACGAGTTTCCTTTGTTCACCAATAAATTTGCTCAATTAAACATCAAATTAGCTTTAGGTGAAATCTATCATTTAACTCTGAAGCCTTCTCCAAATATCTCATGCGATTCTACTATAATCATGAATGCCTTAGGGTCAGTCTCCTTAAGGATTTCATTGAGTTGAAACGCTTGCTTGTTCCCGCAAGCGCACATAACAACCGACTTATCTTCCTCAGAATAGCTACCTTTAGCCTTGAGGAAGGTCGCACCTCTATCTATTACTGCGTCTATTTTCTCTGCAACCTCACTAGGCTTATCGGTAACTATCAAAGCCATCTTTCCTGATGTCAAACCGAAGAGGAACTTGTCGATTACTACAGATATTATATAGCTTATTATGATTCCGTAAATCAGTCCGTTTATGCTTCTTGATACAACAGCTACGCCTAGTATTACAATCAAGCAGTCCATTATAAATGAAATCTTGCCTATGGTCATGTACGGTTTCTTTGCTTTGATGCTGAGTATAATAAAGTCCGCGCCACCTGTCGATGAGTTTCTCATGTAAATCATCGCATATCCGATTCCCGAGAGCACCCCAGTGCATATTGCAGCTAGTATTGTATCGCCTGAATATATTGGAAATCTAGGTGCAAGATAGTCGATTATCGCTGATGTTATAATCAGGGATTTGATTGAATTAAAGAAATACCTTTTGCCAAGTATCTTGTAGCAAAGCAAGGCAACCGGAATGTTAAGCGCAATGGTAACAGCACCTATTGGGAGTCCAAACATGTGGTTAAATATCAAAGCTATACCTGTAAAACCAACGAGTGGGAAATGTTCCGCAGCCGCAAAATTATATGCGCCTAAGGCTATAAAGATACCACCTATGATGTCGAAGAGAATGTCGACAGATATCCTTTGTATATCTCTTTTTTCTATTTTGTTCATATTAACACCTCTCTAACTTACATGAAATAACTTTGATTCGCCTACAAATTAGGCTCTCCGAAAAAATACCGGCACTGTTGTGCCGGCATCTTATGTCTACTTGTAATTTGACCTATTACTCGATGATCTCTGTTACAACACCTGAACCTACT
>ERZ772966.191-NODE-191-length-24542-cov-13.705681_pt1 | contig 24542 bp, 14 predicted proteins | sample MGYA00580680_ERZ772966 | MGnify/ENA primary metagenome ERZ772966 (study PRJEB29015, sample SAMEA2738055) | human oral metagenome | biome: human oral; feature: human-associated habitat; material: saliva | place: China | collected 2225 ...
CTTTACGAGGGTGAAGCTCGGCGAAGCAGCGATGATGGTGTCCTGATCTGAATGGGATTCCTTGAGAATGGAGGCGATATACGCTGCCCGCTCCTTCGGCAGCGTTTCCTTGTTCAGCGCAAGTTGCTCCTCCTTGAGGTTCAGCACCGAGGTAGATACCTTGAAGACGGGCTGATCAGCGACCTTGATCGTGTTGGTGCTTGTGTCGAGGGTGGTTTGTGGGGCAAAGCAGAGTGCCTGCTGAGCTCCGCATGAGGCAAGGGCGCTCACGCAGAGACAGGCGAATAGACTATGAAGGCTTCTCTTCTTCATAATGGTATCGTGAGTTATGGTAAGACGTTTGTGGCGTAGACTCGATATCTTCAGATTCAGTTGTCTACCACAAACTTAGTAAAACACACACACACACACACAAGAAAGGCGCAAAGAAAGAGCCCCCTGACGCATGCAAATAGCCACGCATTAGGGGGCTTGCTGACTATACTTGTGAGGGGAGGGATAGTATCTGCCTTACAGTGTAGGGGTCTCTCTGGTGGGCGAATTAACTGTACGCGAGCTACTGCGCTTGATCTTATCTCCGCTGGAGAAGTGCCATGTCACGCTTAATTTGAGGCGTCTACGAGGAGATAAATCCGTACGCTCGAGCTCTGCAAAATCTGTTTTGATGCGCATGACCGCTCTGTTATGAATAAGGTTGAGCGTCCCAAGATTGATCTGTAGCCGATCATTCAGCAAGCTCATATAGACACCTGCATCTATATCATAGCGTAGCCCTACTTCATGGCTTAGATGCTTCTCTGCTGTCTGTCCAGTAGCCGATAGCGTTAGTCCCATTGTATTACTCAATCTAAACTGCTGGGTGGCACTCCACCCCAGCCAAGCGCTGGAGACGGTCTTACCAGGGCTCTTCTCTGTATTGTGTCTCACAAAGACCCTATTATTTGTCTGCCAAAAGTCCGACACACTGGCTGTATAGGAGAGAGAAGTATAGTGCTGTAGACTCGTGCCACTATTCTCGGGTCTCGTGTACACCACATCTGGCTGCATGGGGTCTTGATGAGCAAGCAGATGTATGATGTTCGCACCGCTTTTTAGCCTATAAGTCAGGATCCAATTGGGATTGATGTAGTAATTCGCCTCTACAGAATGAAAGGTTTCTTCCTTTAGATTTTGGTTACCTATGCTATACAGCTTCTCGTTTTGATAGACAGCCACAGGGCTATAGTAGCCATAATTAGGCAGCGAATAGTCTCGGCGATAAGCTATAGATATGCCAGACTGCTTCTTCGGGTTAAGCATGTATTGCAACTGGACATTGGGATACAGACCCGAATAACGGTTATTGATAGACGCAATCCGATTGAGATAATCGCTATACTGCATATCTGTTAGCTGATAGGTTAGCCCTACCTGCACGAATGCTCGCTGACCAATCACGCGACTGTACTCTACCCACGGGGCAAAGTCCCCTCCAGAGATCTGGAAGTCTTGTTGCTTTACTTGAGTGAGTATTGTGCTGGCGATACCCGACATTTCGTTTCTGTCCCTCAGACGGCTAAAGCGAATCCCCAAGTTTACACTACTCCCCTTGCTCGACTTCAGTTCTAAGCGAGGCTCCACATAGAGGTAGGACAGCCTCTGCCTCAATTCATTCTCGTCATGAGTATTGAGCTCATAGTCTATATGATCGCTATTTCTCTGACTGAGGTACTCGACCTTGGTGGAGAAGGAAGAGTTTTTCCCGAAATTCAGATTAGCTCGATAGAGCAAGCCCGCATTGCCTTCGATAAAAGAGCTTTTGGTCTTTTGTCTCAGACTCAGCAGCTGCCCGTTGTGGTTGCTTTGATTGATGCGGTCCTTAATCAGATATAGCCCTCCATAAACTTGCAGGGATTGCGTCGGAGTAAGCTGATACTGTAGCCCCAAATTCTCTAGAAGAGCCAAGGACTCCTTATCCGAATGAAACGTCCTATCTACACGATGCGTGCCGTAGTTATCTTGACGCTTGTACCTTGTGCGATAATTCCCCGTCCCCAGTTTAAGGTTGTTATATACAGATAGCTTACCAAACTGATATTGTAGCGTAGGAGTGAGGATGGCATCTACAAAACCCTCTCCATCTGCTTGTGCAGTCAAGCCAATTGCCCCAATAAGTCCCTCCTTCTGGCGAAGAGTTACACGCACGATGCCTCCTTGGGCTTCTTGCCCAAAAGAAGCTCCTGCATTGGGGATCACCTCGATATGCTTCACCATATTGGTAGGGATGGAGCGTAATTGTTCGGCCGTAATCTTGCGATCTCCAAGATAGATGATGGTATGGTCTTTACCATTGATCAAGATATTTCCACTAAGCACCTCGACTCCCTGTATATAGCGTAGAGTCTCCATGAGGCTCTTCCCTTTAGCAATGGGATTACCTTGGAGGCGCACAGTGAGATCGCCCGAGGGAGAACGCTTGACATAGGAGCTAAGCACGACGACCTCTGACAGCTCGGTGGCATCACCCTCCAATATGATATTACAGACCGGCTGAGCTGCTATTGTGAGAGCCTTGTAGCCAATACACTTGGCGGTGAGTATATGCTCAGGCGCAGACAGAGAGTCAAATGCAAATCGCCCCTGGGCATCTGTCAGACAGCCTGCTACGAAGGTGCTGTCCGCACGCTTACGAGCAATAACGTGGGCTAACTCAATAGGTTTCCCCTCGGCATCTACTACGGTGCCTTTAATAGCTTGGGCTAAGAGAATTTGTTCACTACAGAGGAGTACTACGAGGAGTAGGAAGCATTTAGTTAGAGTCTTCATGGTGTTCAATTTTCTTTTGCAGACGATCGGTTGTGTCGAGGGCTGTTTGTGGGGCAAGGCAGAGCGCCTGCTGAGCTCCGTATGAGGCGAGAGTGCTCACACAGAGACAGGCGACATAGACTATGAAGGGCTCGCTTCTTCATAATGGTACCGTGAGTTATGGTAAGACGTTTGTGGTGTAGACTTGATGTCTTCAGATTCAGTTGTCTACCACAAACTTAGTAAAATACATACACACAAGAAAGGCGCAAAGAAAGAGCCCCCTGACGCACGGCTATTTGCATACGTCAGGGGGCTTACTTTCTATACTCGTGGAAGGAGCGGATACATACCACTACTTATCCGTAGTGCAAACCAATAGTGGTACGGGGGATAACCAATAGTGGTTCGTGAGTCAACCACTATTGGTTACTACTATGAACCTATAGTGGTTCGCGCGTCGACCAATACTGGTCGCCCCACTGACCTATATTAGGTTGTTGCTCCGCGTAGGGATAAAAGTTGTGGACGAGCGGCAGATAAGTTTGGACTACGTACGTGGATCTAATATCTACGTACGTGGATATTTGGATTTACGTGCCTGGTCTTTAAGACTACGTGCATAGATAGAAGAATACCACTACGTGAAGGCGCTTTTTTCTTCACGAGAGCGATGCTTTTCCCTCCACGGAATAAGAAGAATACTTGCGATAAGGCGAAGCGCATAAGGGAGCCGACAAATAAGCACGCCCCACCGACAGACAAGTGCTTTCGGTGGGGCGTAGCTGTATGCTTATGCGGGCTTAGCGTACGAGTTCCTTCGCCAGCTCAAGGGCAAAGAGCTGCTCCTTCTGCGGCGTGTCCACGTGGTCGATCTCGCAGATGCGGTGGGCACGGCTATAGATAGGCTCGCGCACCGCGAGGGTATCCTGCACGAAGGCGAAGAGCTCTTCCCCACTCTTGTCGCGTATCGTCGGGCGTGTGCGCTTGCACAGCTCGAGGCGAGCAGCGAGGATGGGCGTCGAGCAGCGCAGGTAGATGACGTGCCCCGCCTCCAGCAGGTGATCCATCGTGTCGGTATAGCAGGGTAGCCCACCTCCCGTAGCGAAGACGGTATCGGGCATACTCATCAGCTCCTCGATAGCCATACGCTCACGGCGACGGAAGACCGCTTCGCCGTGCTCGGCGAACATATCCGTGATGCGCTGGCGGAAGCGCGTCTCGACGAAGACATCCGTATCGATGAAGCGCCGCCCAAGGGCTTCGGCCAGATGGCGCCCGATGGTGCTCTTACCCGAGCCCATGAAGCCGACGAGGAAGATGGGGTCGTGCATGCTACTTCTTGTCGGGGTAAGCGATGCGCGCGTGGTACATCGTCTTGAGCTTGAGGTAGAAGACTTCCTTGATCTCCTGTATATCGTGGAAGGTGAGCGGCGTGTCGTTCAGCAGCCCTTCGGACACGATACCATCGACGATCTTCGCGATGAGACTGCGGATGCCCTCCTCGGTGTACTCGCCGAGACTGCGGCTGGCGGCCTCTACGCTATCGGCGAGCATGAGGATCCCCTGCTCCTTGGTGTAGGGGTTAGGCCCTGGATAGGTGAAGGGCTCTGGGTCGACGACCTCGTCGGGATGCTCGTTCGAATACGAATTGTAGAAGTAGCGTGTGGTGCTGCGCCCGTGGTGCGTGCGGATGAACTCAATGACGGGGTCGGGCAGACTGTGCTTCTGCGCCAGCGTGATCCCGTCGAGGACGTGACGGATGATGGCGCGCGCACTCTCGTGGTAGGTGAGGTACTTGTGGGGGTTGTTCGCAGCCGAATTCTCCGTGAAGAACTCAGGGTGGAGCATCTTCCCAATATCGTGATAGAGCGCCCCTGTACGGATGAGCTGGGCATCTGCACCGACCTTCGTAGCGGCAGCCGTAGCGAGGATAGAGACTTGGTACGAGTGCTGGAAGGTCCCTGGTGCGATCTCCGAGAGCTCCTGCAGCAGGGGCATATTCGTATCACTCAGCTCGACAAGGCGAACGCTCGACACATAGCCAAAGATGCGCTCGACGATGAAGGCGAAGATATAGGAGAACATCAGGAAGATAAGGTTCACCCCATAGTAGAAGAGCTGGATCCAGTAGCCGCGCGTGATAGCTCCCTCATGCCCCCACTCGACGATCATTGAGGTGCCGATATAGACGAGGAAGACGATGAAGGCGGCGCGTATGATCTGCCCGCGTGACGTCAAGCTCTGCAGCGAGAAGAGCGCTGTGAAGCCCGCAGCGAGCTGGATGAAGATGAAGGCCAGCGGCTCCGAGGGTACGAAGTGCGCTGAGGCAAGGATCGTGAAGAGATAGCTATTCAGCGCCAGATGGCTCCCGAAGAACGCGCGTAGCAGGATGAGAAGCATCACGTACGGGATCACCTGAATGGGGAAGAGACTTGTGCGAGCCTGCAGCTCCGTCAGCGCTACGAAGGCAAAGACGAGCGCAAGAAGCAGCACCAGATTGCGAGGCTGTCGGAGGAAGGGCTGGCAGAAGAGCAGGATATAGATCCCGAGGATCGAGAAGAGCAACAGCATATAGAGGAAGAGTTCGCCATTGAAGATCGAAGCAGTATCTCCTCCGAGGCGATTCACCTGCTCAATATTGTAGGAAGTGAGGATATTATAGATATGCGGCGTGACGATCTCCCCGCGGTCGATGATACGCTCACCCTGCTGCACCATCCCCGTCGAAGTCGAGAGGCTGGCGAGCGCATCATCCAGCACCTTCTCCGAATACTCCTTATCGTAGCGCACATTGTCCTCGAGGTAAGAGGCGACACTGAGCTTCTGCAGCTCCGAGCGTTGCAGCCCCGCCTTCTCGGCGTGGGCGAAGATCATATCATAGACCTCCTTCAGGCTATAGAACTGCGTGATAGGCGTACGCGCCAGCACGTTGTCCGCACCAAGGAGGTTGATCTCCAGATGTCCCTCATCCTTGAGCGAAGAGAGCGCCGTGGCCTGCACCATCCCTCGGGTATAGAACTGACGTAGCTCTTCCTTGAGGAAGTTGTAGTACTCACGTGGCAGCGTCTTGCTGAAGTTCTGCTCGTAGTCGTCATGCAGCTGGTTGAGCTTGCGAGGCAGGAGCTCCGCATTGTACGTGTACACGGGCAGCGTCTCCTGACGAATGCTGTCCTGCTCCATGCGCACCTGCTCTGCCGACTTGTAGATAGGGAAGTCGTACGGAGCGGTGATGAGGTCATACGACCAGGGCTTACCACTGCTGAAGACGTACTGGAAGCTCCTATTACGGGGCGCTAGGAGCATGACCACGAGGGCCAAGAGGAAGAAGGCAAAGAGCACACGGAACGCCTGCCCTTGGACGATCTTTTTGACGGAGAATGAGAACATATCTGCTAAATGGTTGCTTCACACAAAGATAACGAAAAGCACCCGAGAGCACTACGCGACAGCCCTTCGCCCGCCCTCCTGCACCCTCACGAGAGCTGGCTAAGGGTCAGAAAACGGATTGCCCCCAAGGCACCATACGGCACCTCAAGGGCAAATCCTTAGGATAACTCCGTGGACCTTCACAGGGGCACGAAGCACAAGACACTCGCCACTAGGGCGAGCCACACACTCTATTTTGATACTATTCTGCTGACCAACGGGGGCCCTACGACAAGGTGCCCCCTGCTTAGTCCTCGTCATCACAGTTGCGACCGCAGTCGTCTCCCGCTGGGAGGACACTTAATTAATGAAGGTGATGGTGGCGGCAGCGTGGTGTCTCATAGCGTGCATGTGAAGACGTAAGCGGTCTTGTCATAAGCACTGCAAATTGGATGAAACAACAATGAACACGTAGCAACCTACCCTCCAAATTGGGTAGCCCGTAGGAGGCACATCACTCCAAGCCCTCCCCAATCATACGAAGAAACAAAGAGCATCCGTTGCACTCCACAAGCAAAGGTACCAAATAAAGTCACATCACCAAGTCTCCGATAAAAGAGCCACCCCTCCGATGCGCTCTGTAGCACGCCGGAAGGGTGGAAAGGGAAAGGGCTAAGCGAAGCCTATATAAGGAAGGGACTACCAGCCTCGACGGCGGTTGAAGTCCACAGCTCGGCCCGAGAAGACGCTGTAGACCGTACCTGAGTTATCTCCGATAAAGAAGCCGTTACCATTAGTCCCATTGAAATAGATCATCGACATATCATAGACGACGGCGCGACCTCCTTGAGGGAACTGCTGGATATTGATATTACTTAGGCGAGGGATCACAAACTTCTTAGCCTGAGTCTTATCATACTGATTGCCGACCATAGGATAGTAGGTACCATAGATCGTAGGGAAGACTGGCGTGATCACCCCCAGATCCATAGGATAGACGTAGAGGACATGCATCTTCTCCTGCACCTTGGTCCCCCCCATGACTGTCTCACGAAGGGGGTGTATATAGGTCGAATTAGCCGTGCGCGTCAACTTCGGAGCACCTCCTGCGGAGAGATCCACCTCTACCTCAGACTCCGAGAAGCGCGAAGGGCCAAAGGTAAAGACCTCCGGAGTAAAGGCATAGTTCGTATTCGTCGCGTAGGTGGGAATGAGGACAAGCACCCCGAGGAACTTAAACTGAATCCCAGAGATCACGTCCGAGCTGATGCTAAGCGCGGTCTTAGGGAAGTACATCGGGAGGTTCTGCATCGTCTCCCCCTCAAGGACAGCAGGGGGAGACGAGACCGTAACCTTCCCCGTCGTAGCATTGACACTCGTAGCGCCGAGCACACCAGCGACCTCAATAGATGAGCGCGTGACACCCGAGAGAGCTGCAGGGATCTCCGCCTCGATGTCGCCACGATAGCGACCTCCTACATTCTTAATCTTGATCTGAGCAGCCACAGGGTATGCAGCCGAGCCATGATAGAAAATGAGGGTCACAGGCTCCGTAGCTTCACCGGTAAAGACCGCCTTACTGGTCTCTTTCCTCATAGGGCGCCAGCGCATATATGGATATTCGCCATAGCTATCGCTGCCCTTCTCATCCTGAGGGATGAAGTCCGAGAGACCTGAGGACACCATCATCGCACGGGCCTTAGAGCCTTCGCCATTATCAAAGCCCACCGAGAGCTTGATACGCTCGCCGGAGGTCGTCGTCACAGAGGCATGCTGGCGAGTAAGGGGGGCATCTTCATTCCCACACGAAGTGAGAGTAAGGGCTAAGAGTAGCTGAGCTGCCAGAAGTAACTTCTTCATCATACACGTCATCACGTTAGAGAGAGGGCTCATCGACAAGGTCCGTACCCCAGAAGTCATCGGCGAACTCGTCGGAGAATAAGGTACTGAAGATCACCAGCAGATCGTGCCCGCCTCCAGTCGTAAGGTCAAATTGTTCGGCACAAGGCGCCTCGTAGGGGAGACGTCCGACCAAGGGAGTAGAAAGCTTCATGCAGTCTATTTTAAAGTCAAAAACCGTTTGTTGATTAGCTCCATCTCACTCCTGGTGCAGGATTTCTCAGGGAGCTGCACCTCAAAAAGTGGAGAAGCCAAACACAAAGAACGGCAAAAACATTCATATTCGCATATTGATTTCGTTTATTAATGCATAAACTCACTGCATATTCCTTAGCAGCATAGAGAGACACCGCATCAGAAGGAGGCAGAATGGCACTACGTTCTAATAGCAAAGCCCCCCAACAAGCCCCACCACCAGCCCCCCCGACAAAAGAGCCACCCCTCCGATGTGCTCTATCGCACATCTGAGGGGTGGATGTATGGAGCGCAAGGAAGCACTAAAGTCGTGGAGTACTACCAGCCACTACGGCCGTTCTCCCCGACATCACGCCCAGAGAAGACGGAGTAGTCGGTCTTCTGATTATCTCCCTTTTGGTATCCAAGCCCGTTATCGCCATTGTAGAAGGCTATCGTCATATCATACACCATGAGACGTTGCCCCATTGGGAAGACATCTGTCATCGTAGTAGCGGAACGAGGAATAACAAACTCCTTTTGGTTAGCCTTATTGCCCATCGGATAATAGGTACCATAGAGCGTAGGCACATAGAATGTAAAGCTGGCGGCAGGTACGGGGAAGACGTAGAGAATATGCGTCTTCGGCTGGTCACCAGAGCGCACCTCGGTCTCACGCAAGGGGTGTACATACGTAGAGCTGGCCGTACGCGTCAGCGTGGGCTGGCCACCAGCAGAGAGATCTACCTCTACCTGAGACTCCGTAAAGCGGCTTGGACCGAAGGTGAAGACCGTGGGAGTAAAGACCTGGTTCTCAACCCTTACTGAAGATGGATATACGGACCCTTCAGCCTTCACGACGACTGGCATCACGACCAGCACACCGAGGAACTTGAAGCGCAGCCCCGTCAGGTGGGTAGAGCTTGCACTAAGAGCCGTCTTTGGGAAGTACATCGGCATCGTCTGCATCTCCTCGCCTTCGACGATAGCGGGGGGAGCTGTGACGGTGACCTTCCCCGTCGTGGCATCGACACTTGTCGCACCAAGGACACCAGCGACCTCAATATCTGAGCGCGTGACACCCGAGAGGGCTGCGGGGAGTGTCGCCTCGATATCACCGCGATAGTGGCCATTGACATTCTTGAGGCTGATCTGGCTCTCTACTGGATAGGCCTTACCACCGTGATAGAAGACGAGGGTCACAGGCTCCGTAGCCTCCTGAGAGAAGACAGCTTTCGCATTCACCTTTCTTGCGAAGCGATAAAGCATATATCGAAAGCCGAAGCTTGTATCATCTTTTACTTGCAACCCACTCCCTCCAGAAGTGACAGTCATCGCACGGGGATTAGACTCTGCCTCTGGCGCAAAGTCTACAGAGAGCGTGATACGCTCCGCCGTCGTAGCCCGCTGATGGGTGATGGGGGTATCTTCCTGTCCACACGAGGTGAGACCAAGACCTAAGAGCAGCTGTGCTGCAAGGAATAGTTTCTTCATCATCATTGCATCTACATTAGAGGGGAGGGGTATCCTCCTCATCCATTAACTTATCATCAAACTCTTCATCGAAGTTGGCGCTAAAGCTCACCAACAGGCTGAGGCTCGCAGCTGCGAGCGCAAATAATTCGGCAGAAGGTGCCGTATAAGGCAGACGTTCGTCTACCTGATTTCTCATATTCATTCTGTCTTTAATATAAAGTAAATCACTACAGTAAGTAACTCCTCCGCCTCCACCCTGAGCCTTCTCAACGATGGACATAACTTCGAAAGAGCTTGCAAAGGTATGTAAAAATTTTAATATATTGGAATAACTCCCATCTATAGCCGCATAAATATACCCCATAATCCCTACAAAGATCTCCCTTTTCCTCCCTTCTAAAGAAGCCTACACCGCCACAAGAATCTCGATCCTATCACTACGCCCACGCCCACCCTCCAGCAGCTATCCAAGCTCCCAATACCCACAGAAAAACCCTCTACCAAGCACAAGATAAAGTGCAAGCACCCACCGAAAAACCTTCGCATCACTACGACAACTCCCCTATCCGCGTACCAAGTCTTTATATCCTCGCACGCAAATCGTAAAGACTACGTACGTAGATCTAAGGACTACGCACGTGGATCTAACTCTTCCACTACGGGAAGGCAATAAATACCCGCGAGCTAAGCACGACTTCGCCTACACCTGCGCACCTATTATATATAGTGGGTCGTACATCGTCCAGTAAAGAAGCGTCCTCGCTGTCGAGCTGTGAGGACGCACAAAAAAAGTCCCGTCCTGACGAGCCAAGGCTCATCAGGGCGGGAGGCTGTATAGAGGGAGGGCTTCGTCCGCCCCCTCGCTACAAGGTCATACCGATACGCAGGGTGAAGCCCGTCGCTCTGTAAGGAATAGGCTCTCGGTCGAGCATAAGATCGCCGCCGGAGGAATTGCGCACCGTGCTGACCCCGACGCCACAAGTGAAGCGCCAGAGATCAAGCCCTACCACAGCCGAGCCGTAGAAGCCAGAGACTCTATTCACCAAAGTGAAGCCATAGCCAGGACGCAGATCCACAAAGGGCTTGATCGGGCCACGGACAGGGAGGTAAGCACGCAGATGCCCATAGATGGGGATCACCAGATCTGCCGACTCAGCCATATCGCGCAAGAAGCCTGAACCGAGACCCAGGAAGAGAGCTCGGCTGAAGCGAGCCCCGTAGCTCACGAACGCCCCTATATGCTGGCGCTCAGAAGGCCCGAAAAGGTAACCCGCATCAAGATGCCAGTTGAGATAAGGCGTACGAGGCTCTTCATAGAAGGAAGCTCGCCCCGTGGAGTACTCGATACGCTCTAAGTCGGAGTAGGGACAGATGAGGAGGGAGCCATCACGGAGGCGAATCTTCACCTGCGTATCTGGGAGTTCCTCGATGATCTGGCCATAAAGGACCGAGCCATTCTTGAGATAAATGGTGTCGTGCGTGCGCTGCGCCTCGGCCAGACAGGCAAACATAAGGCACGCCAAGAGGGAGAGGAAGAGACGTTTCATAGATACAAAGTTAGCCGAGTCTACAAAAAACAAGTCCTCCCCTCACTCTTCAAGAGAGATGAGGGGAGGACTTCAGGTAAAGGAGCAGGCGGGATGCCTACTTCGTGATCTTCTCGAGCTTGCGCAGGAGCGTCTGGTAGTGCATGCGCAGGCTTTCGCTCTTCGTAGAGGCGAGGGCCTTCTTCAGCAGCTCTTCAGCGCGATACTGCAGGGGCAGATAGAGGTCGCCCGTCATGTTGATCGCAGAGGTGAAGAGGTCAGCAGGCTCACCGTAGCTATTCCCGAAGTTGAGGTAACCGACAGCATCGAGCTTCGTGAGCGGATCATCCGAATGGTCGTGATCCAGCGAGCAGAAGTGCGAGCCGCGGAGCTTAGGCAGGAGAGCGATGAACTCCTCATCGCTCATACCCTCGGTACGGACAGGCTCACCAGCCTTGGCAAGGCCCGTAAGCTCAGCGATCGTCAGTGCAGAGCGACCCGTGGTCTTCGCTACAAGATCCTCCGTATAAGAGGTGATGTAGCGGACGTAGAGCTCCTGCAGCTGCTTCTCAGCGGCAGTGAGATCCTCACGGCCAGCCTCGGTCTTCGCAAAGACACGAGCATAGACATCATCGGCATACTCCATAGGAGAGTAAGACGTCGAGTCGAGGTAGTAGCTCAAGCAGAGGTTATTGATATTGCGGATCGCCATAGCACGCGTCATAACACCGACGACGACGTAGGGCGAAGAGCCTCCCAGCTCACCCATCGTAGCCTCGAGCGCATCGTTGCGCAGGCTGTCGATAGAGAGGGCCTGGTCGAGGAGCCACATAGCCGAAGCCTTCTGCTGAGCCTTAGGCACGACCTTGTAGCGAGGGAGGCCAGAGGCTTCACTCGTCTGATAGAGGTAGATACCAGGGACGTTGATGAAGACATTCGAGACGTAGCGCAGGGCCTGATCGGAGATACCTTCGTAGAGCGTAGCACGGTGCTGAGCTTCCTCGTCGCGTGGGAACCATTCGCCCAGATGAGCGATGATGTACTTGAGGTTCTTCAGCCCGAGGGTGCTGGCAGCTACAGGGTCATTCGACAGGTCTTCCTCGATAGAAGAGGGGTCGTAGCGGTAATCGCCGACCTGCTGCACGCCATAGCGGTACTCGGGATCAGCAGCATGCTTCTCGATAAGCTCATTGAGATAGCGAGCTTCCTCGATGGGATTACCCTTGCTGTCGGGGAAGTAGCGATAGGTCCAGTCGACGGCATACTTATCGTACGTACCGACGGTGGGAGGGTCGAGGCTCACAGCACGGTCTTCGGGCTGGGCAACATAGTTGAAGCGCGCATAGTCCATGATCGAGGGCGTCGTACCGTGCACTGCCGTGAAGGAGGGCGAGCGGAGCGAGTCGATAGTGTATGCAGCCGATGCAGCCATGTTGTGCATGAAGCCGAGGGTGTGGCCGATCTCGTGTGCGATGACGTACTTGAGCGACTTGACCATCAGCGTATCGGGGAGCTTCATCGCGCGGACGAGGGGGTCGACCTGAGCCGTCTGGATGAAGCGCCAGTTGTTGTTCAGCTTCGAGACATCACTCCAGACAAGTACCGAGGCATTGATGATCTCACCCGTGCGGGGGTCAGCCCAGCTGGGACCCATAGCGTTCTCCGTAGCGATGGGCACGTAGCGGATACAGTTGTACTTGAGGTTGTCGGGGTCGAAGTTGGGATCATCCGTGGGGAAGTCACGCACCTCGATAGCATCCTTGAAGCCGATAGCCTCGAAGGCCTTGTTCCAGCGCAGCGTCCCCTCCTTCATCGCAGCCTTCCACACTGCGGGGAAGGTATTCTCGACGTAGAAGACGATGGGCTTCTTGGGGCGAACGAGCTGACCCGCCTTGTAGGCAGCGACATCCGAGGGCTCGAGGCGCCAGCGCTTAGCGAAGCGTACGGCCTCGATCTGCTTAGACTCAGGGTCGTAAGCATTCTTCGAGATGTGGAAGACACCGATACGCGTATCAGCCAGACGGGGCGTCATCGGCTCCTCGGGCAGGCGGAGGATGGTGAAGGTCGCCCCGAGAGTCACGGGGTAGTCCTTCAGCGGGCTCTTGCCCCCACGCGAGGAGTTGAGGGTGATGCGGTAGCTACGGTCGATCTTGATGGAGACATTGTCCTCGAAGGCCTTGATCTCGCGGATGTAGCTGAGGCCACTCTGCAGGCTTGACTGCACCTGATAGGAGCCGAGGCTCTTCCCGATCAGCGGGAAGTACTTCTGATCCTGCGTGACGAGCGAGGTGATGTCGAAGACGACGGCGGACTTATCCTTGTTCCATGCCTTGATGGGGAACTTATAGAGGGCGAGGTCCGTGTAGCTGGGAGCGAAGGTCGGACGAAGCTCCTTCTCCAGCTGCCCCGTGAGGTAGGGGTCGGAGTTCACCGCCTCAAGCACGATAGCGCTGTCACGCTGAGCGAAGCGCATGTGCACGGGGTTGGAGTTCTTGAAGCCGACCATCCCGAGCTGAGGATTGGAGATGGAGGAGAGGGTGACGGCGACGAGGATTTCCTTGCCGATGGTCTTGACAGGGAGCTCGACGTAGAGCTTATTGTCCGTCTTGTGCAGGGTGAGGAAGTCGCCCTTAGCAGAGACGATGGGCTTATCAGTGAGGATCTTCTCGTAGGCACTCTTCTCGGGTGCCTTCTCCGTCTTGGGCTTCTTCTTCCGCTTGAGGAAGTCGAAGATCCCCGCATGAGCCGTAGCAGGAGCCAGCGTGAGGGTCGCTACGGAGAGGAGGAGTGCTATCTTTCTATTGATCATCTTCGGGTAGTCTATTTCTTAGCATCGAGGAGCTTCGCGACCTTGAAGGCCAAGGTCTGGTAATGGGCCTTGAGCGTGCGGTCCGTCGTGGAGGCAGCGCGCTGCTCGAGCAGAGGGCGTACCTTCAGAAGGGCAGCGTACATGTACTGCTCTGACGTGTCGAGGGCAGGGACGTTGGCCATAGGATAGATGCTTGCCGAGGGGTCGCCACCACCATAGTTGACGCGGCCAGACTTGAGGGCATCGCTGTAGTCCGTCGTAGAGGTGAGGCTGATGAGCTTGCCACCGACAGAGGTGGGTGCACCGGCGAAGCTGTAGGGCATACCAGGCGTAGCGTTGCGGGGATTGACCGTACCAGCGATAGACTTGTCGATGAAGGCGATCTGCATCAGACGCTCCATGTGGTTGGGGCTCTTGCCAGCGATGGTCGAGGCGAAGGTAGCCTGATAGAGGTCGTCGAAGTATTCGCCGAGGCTGTACGTCTTCGAGTCTACCTGCGAAGCGATGATGATACGTGAGCGCAGGTCATAGATATCCTTGATGAGGTACTCGAGGAGCTGATCATAGTAGCTCACGTCGATGAAGCCCTTACGCTCGAAGTTGCGGTCAGCCTTGCCCTGGAAGTCCTTAGCCTGACGGAGGAGCCACTGGAAGGCTTCGCGCTGCTTAGCCTTAGGCACGACCTGGTAGCGGGGCAGGCTCGTCGAGAGGCGGCTCTCCTGACAGACGACACCACCGACGAGGCTCATAGCATTCTTGAGCTGGAGGTAGTAGCCCTGTACGATAGCCAGATAGAGGCTCTTCTTCTTGCGGCTGTCGGGGTCGTTGGTGATCCACTTAGAGAGGTTCGACTGGATGAAGGCAAGGTTCTTCATCGTGAGCTCGGCCGTCTTGATAGGATCGTTACCGAGGTCTTCGGTGCGGACGGTGGGGTCGACAGCGTAGCGCTGCTCAGGAGCATAGCGGAGGTAAGGCTCACGAGCACGCTTGTCGACGCGGCTCAGCAGTTCCTTAGCCTCAGCAGCGGGATCACCCTTGAGGTCGAAGTAGCGGTAGCCCCAGTCGATAGCGAAGAGGTCGTAGACACCGAGCTGGTCGTTGATGAGGCGTACCCCCTTGTCAGAGGGCTGAGCGAGGTAGTTGTAGGTCACACCGTCGAGGATAGAGGGTGCGAGCCCCGACTCCTTCGTGAACTTAGCCGAGCGGAGCTGGTCCGTGGTGTAGGATGCCGAAGCAGCGTAGTTGTGCAGCAGACCGAGGACGCTCCCCATCTCCTGCGTGACGAGCTGCGAGAGTGACTCTTCGAAGAGAGCCTGTGGCAGACGAGACGAGCGCACCTGTGGGTCGACAGCAGCCGTACCGATGAAGCGCTGCTTGTGCATGAGCGCCTCTACATTATTATAGATCGTGAGGTTCCCGCTGAAGATCTCACCCGTGCGGGGATCCGTCCAGTTGGAGGCAGCTATCGTCTCCTGGCTATTGGGGATGTAGCGGATGCAAGAGTACTCGAGGTTGTCGGGGTCGAACTGCTTATCGTTCTTGGGGAAGTCGCGTACCTCGATAGCGTTGCGGAAGCCAGCGGCTTCGAAGGCCTTGTTCCAGCGAAGGACACCCTCACGGATGGGGCGCTGCCAGCTGGCGGGGAAGGCGCTATCCAGATAGAAGACAATCTTCTTCTCAGGCTCAGTGAGCTGACCCTTAGCGTAGGCCTTCTTATCCTTGGGGACGAGCTGCCAGCGGTGTGCCAGATAGACGGGCTCACTCTGGTCGAGGTAGTCGGGGAAGGAGACCTTGCGCGTCGTCTGATAGCCTACGCGGGCATCAGCGAAGCGGGGGATGGCGTTGGAGGCTTCTACGGGGAGGATCGTATAGGTCACCTCAGCCGTCAGAGGCATATCCTTAGCCACGGTGAGCACACCCATGAGCGAAGCGTTCACGGAGAAGTTCATCTCGACACGGACGCTGGCGTTGGAGTCGAAGGACTTCAGCCCCCTGACGAAGGTCAGGCTGCTATTGCGCGAAGAGGTGATCTTGAAGGGACCTTGCTGCGAGGGGACAATCTCGAAGAAGGGGCTGGACTCCGTGACGAGCGAATTGATCTTCAGGACGACAGCGGAGCTATCAGCCTTGTACACCTCGGGGGTGAAGGACTCTACCGACTGGTCACGGTAGTTCAGCTCGAGTGCCTTCTGCAGCTCGGGCGAAGCGTCACGGCGATAGACGATGGAGTTGGGTACCTTCATGACGATGACGCTGTCCTGCTTCTCGAAGCGGAAGACGATAGGAGCGGAGTTCATCGAGCCGACAGCCAGATAATCGGGGTCGGTGGTCGAGGTGACCTTGGCACCCATCATCAGCTCCTTGCCGAGGTACTTCGTGGGGAGCTCGAGGTAGACATTACCATCGATCTTGTGGAGGGTAACGAACTTCCCGCGGGCGGTCTCGACCTTCTTGTCCTTGAAGAACTTCGTGTACTTGTCTTCTTCTTTCTTCTCCTTCTTGGTGTCGTCACCGAAGGCGCGAGAAGAGAGAGCTGAGGGAGCCGCAGCGAGGCTGAGGGAGCCCGCAGAGATGGCAGTAGCCACGAGCAGGCATCGGATACAACTCTTGTGCATGGATGGGGATTATAGTGTGATACTTGATTCAGTGGTGGGTGAGGCAGAGGTGCCTCTTGCTCCTGCGGTGCGCCCTTCTCTCGGCTAAGCCGCAAAGGACGACCGAAGCCCCGTAGCTATCTCCATAGAGGGGAAGGCTACTGGGGCGACGGAGGAGCGAGCCTCCTCCCCGCGGAGTATGGTGCGGAGAGGAGGCATGATGTTAGTTATTGAACTGACGGTAGACGATCTGCTTGATCTTACCCGTGATACCTTCCTCAGACTTGAGGAGGACGGGGGTAATGCCCGCTACATTGTAGCTGTAGATCGAGCCGACAAGACCTGTGCCTGTGCCGTTAGCCCCGATGAAGAGGCGGTTGTCCGACGTCAGAGCCATCGAAGCAATCGTCTGCCCTGCGGGGAGCGAGATCCAAGCTGGGTGGGTCGTCGCCGTGGCGTTCGCCATATTGTAGAAGTACACCTTGTCCGCAGTCGCTACGAGCGCAGCCGTACCACCGAGGTTAGGCTGCAGATGTGTAGGCGTGCCTTCGGTGAACTCAACTATGGAGACCGTAGCACCATCGACATTCTGCGACTGAGCGAAGTCCCCAGCCGTGAGGCGAGCGACGAAGTACTTGTTATCCGTGTTACGCTTGAGCAGCAGCAGGGTGTAGTTATAGGTATAGTTCCCTTCACCCGCACTCTTCATATCAATGAGCGTCATGTCCTTGAAGGGGTTCTCCTCAGAAGTATCACCAGAGGTGGCACTCGTCGTAAAGGTACGCACCTTCTTTACGATACCCTTCCAACCAAAGCTCACATACAGGAGGTTGCTCCCCGCATTATCGAAGAGGGCTATCCCCTCACTGATACGTGTACCCGTCAAGGCACGCCAGTTCACGATAGCCGAGGCGAGCGAGTAGCCCGAGGCGACGCGCGAGAGACGGTCATCCTGCTTCTTAGCTGGGAAAGTAGCCGACCTCTCCATCTCCCAGAGGTTAGCTCCCGAGATGAAGAACTCCTTGACCGTAGCCTGATTGCCACTGGCGTGGCTGAAATCTACGGGGTTCGTGAAAGAGATACGAGGCGTGAGGACCTTCAGCGAGTCAGCCGACACACGATAGTAGCGCGTGGGGAGACCCAAGCTAATCCCGAGGTAACCACGAGAGACACCAGAACCAGGGACATAGCGATAGATCACCATCGACTGGGGATCCCCCGTCATATCGATGGTAGGGTTGCTTCGCCCGAAGGCATCGAGGTCAAAGGCATCCGTCTTCTCCCCGCCAGGCAGGTAGGAGAGGATGGTCTTCCCATCGTTGCTCGCCAGGACGTACAGCCCGTCGACATAGCGGTAGGGCACGTCGATAGTGAAGCGGTAGAAGTAGGAGCCGTCAGGCGTGTACATACGCAGACGGGCATCATGCTTACCATAGCTCGTAGGGCTATAGGAGAGGTCCTTCTCCGTAGAGACGACCACGCCATCGACGATCCACTCATAGGAGGGCGTCACAGATGCGCCCGTCGTGATGGTATATGCGGGCGACTTGATCACGGTGACCTCACCGAAGGTAGCCGTCTGCACCGAGGCGATGGGCTCTGCTACCTCGACGACAGCCAGAGGATGATCGCCATTGACCGAGTGGTCCTTGTAGCAGGAGGAGAAGAGTGAGAGGGCCAAGAGAAGGCCCAGTGACTTATAGATCTTATTCATCTTCATTCGTACTCTGTGAGGTTAGCGATACTGAGATAGGAGCTCCACCAGCTTTTTAGGCTTTTCCTCACCATGCTCATCCATATACTTCTCGAGGCGGAGTAGGAGGGGATACTGAATGTTAGCATCAGACTTGTAAAGCGCCTGCTGCACAGGGTCTACCCCATTCTTGGGGAGGCCGTAGGCATTGATGAGCATACGGTACTTCCCCTCACTATACTTCCCGAGATAGACATTTTCGAAGAAGCTCCACCAGAAGGGGATCTCGAGCTGATTCGTCACGCAGAGGACGACTGTATTGCGCTTATCGAGCGCTGTACGTAGGTCTGCCGTAGAAGACAGATGCAGCGTGATCGTGTCGTACTTCAGGAGGGGGACGTCACCAGACTTCATATCCGAGAGGGCATCAAGGAGGGTGCGGACACCGTCACGAGTGACGATGTACTTCCCGTTCTCCTGCTGCACGGTCGAGATCTTCGAGCGATTGAGCTGCAGGGTGAAGGAGCCCTTGATGGAGTCTGCGGGGATCGTATAGCTATCCTGGAGCGCATCGAACTGCTCGCCCGACGTAGCAGTAGAGCGAGACTTATCAAGCTCTACCTTATAGTTCAGAGGCGAAGAGGAGAGCTTCCCGAGGAGGTTCACATGGAAAGTATAGGGGATCTTCCCATTGTTGTCCTCGAGGAGGGCGAGGTTCTGTACGACGATGGTATCTGCCCCCGAGTTAGGGAAGTAGATCACACGTGACTCATTGTAGTAGCCATCCTTGCTGTACTCTCCGTCGTAGATGTCCGACTTGGAGCAAGCGCTGAGGAGGCCGAGAGCGGCCAGGGCAAGCGAGGCCAGCGAATATCTTCTGTTCATTGTCGTGGGCTTTTACTTATTACCATAGGTGAGCTCATCCGTAGGCCAGGGCAGGACAAAGATGCTGGAGCTGGGCTGGATCGTACTGCTCCCGAGGAGGTCAAGGAAGGAGGAGTTGAAGTGCTTCAGCGCAGGGAAGATCTGGCCTTCACCTGGCATCTCACGCATATACTCCTTGACAAGCTCTGCCTTGAAGTCCACCTGCGTAGGCAGGTCGCTCGAGGTGAGGGCGTTCAGACCACGGCTCTCGCGCACCTTATTCAGAGCAGCAAGTGCTGCGGTAGGATCGGAGGAGTAGAGAGCTTCAGCCTGGATGTAGTACATCTCTGGCAGACGGATCAGGGTCAGCCCGCGCTGCGCAGTCGCTGCAGCCGTAGCTTCCTCCGAGCTGGACGCGAAGCGGATGAACTGCTGGTAGGTATCTACATTGCGGTAGAAGGCTGCCTGACGATTGTCGATAGCACCCGCGGCCGCCCCCGTGACAGCATAGAGCTGATCGAGGACGCTTCGGCTGTGTGCCTGGACACCCTCATCGGTACCTGCGACATTCTTCAGGAAGCGATTAGCGAAGTCATCGAGGAAGCTATTCGAATAGAGCCCGAAGATCAGCTCGCCCGTAGCAGGGAAGCGACGTACAGACTCGAAGGAGTTACGACCTGCGAGCTTAAAGCTCGCCGTATGATCGGTGACCTTCTTAGCGTATTCAGCGGCCTTTGCCGAGTTCCCCATCGCCTGATAGACACGAGCCTTGGTCGCGTAGACCGCATACTTATTGAAGTGGATGGCACGGCGTGACCAGAAGTCCGTAGACTGCGAAAGGTCGAGGCTCACCGTCTCATCGATATCGGAGAGGAGGCGCTCAGCTTCGTCGAGGTCCTTGAGGATATTCTCATAGGTCCCTGCGACGGTGTAGACCGTGCGGTTCTTGAGGTTGTAGTGATACGAGTAAGGGATACCGCGTGAGTCCTTGCCTCTCTGGTAGTCCTCGGCGAAGAGGCGCACGAGGTCGAAGTGCAGGAAGGCACGCAGACCGAGGGCCTCCCCCTTGAGCTGGGAGAGGTGGCTGCTGCTGAAGGAGGGCGACTCGAGGTTCGCCAGGATATTATTGACGTAGGAGATGACCTGGTACTGACCGAGCCACAGGCTGTAGATCTCGGACTTCACGGACACGTCCGTGTAGTTGTAAGCGCGGGTCTTCACTGAGGTCGAGGTCGCACCCGTAGAGCCAAACATCTGAGCGAGCTCGTCGACGAAGCCGTTCGTCATACGCTGCCCGTAGAGGTCCGACTTAGCCATCGTCCCGTAGACACCATAGAAGGCATCGTAGTACCCCTGGAGCGAAGAGAACTGGACTTCCTGCAGGAGGGTACCCTTAGGCTGGACATCGAGGAACTTATTGCACGAAGGCAGAGCCGCAAGGCTAAGCGCTCCGAAGGCTATATATAAAGCTGTCTTCTTCATAAACACACTTCTCATTTAGGGTTAGAAGGAGAGACGCAGAGACATCTCTACGCTGCGAGCAAAGGGATAGTCCAGACCACGCTCACGCTTGACCGTGGAGAGATAGAAGAGGTCGTTGGTGAGGAGCTCGACGCGTGCACGGCGCATATGGAGCTTCTTGACCCAAGCGGCCTCGGTCTCATAGGCCAGAGAGAGACTACGCAGCGTGAAGTAGTATTCCTTCTGGATGAAGCGGCTCGTCTGATAGGGGCTCTCCGTAGAGGCAATGTCACGATAGCGGGTGACGTCACCAGCCTGCTTCCAGCGACTCTCGAGGACGCGACGGTCAGCATTCTGCTTGGGCGTCGTACCCTCTACACGAGAGGCGAGCGTAGCGTTGTAGACCGTAGCACCGAGGGAGTAGCCGAAGTTCGCATTCAGCGAGAAGCCCTTGTACATCAGGTACGAGGTGAGCGAGCCATAGGCCCAAGGTGACGTATCACCGAAGACGCGACGGTCATTGGGGTCATAGGTGAAGGTGTAGCTACCATCACGCTTGATGAAGATCTCACGACCAGTAGCGGGATCGATACCTGCTGAGGGGACGACCTTGAGAGCCGTGAGGGACTCACCTTCCTCGTAGAGAGGCAGGGGCGTCGTACCGCGGTTGAGAGAGTCGACACCGAGGTTCTTCTGGTTGAGCGCCTTGAGAGCATCACTCACCTTCTTGACCTTATTGCGGTTGTAGGAGTAGTTCAGCGAGAGCGACCACTGCAGGTCCTTCGTCTGGATGGGGACGACACGCGTCTGGAATTCGATACCATTGTTCTCGACCTCCCCGACATTCTGACGGGCGGTGACAGCACCGATCGAGGGAGCGAGAGAGACGTCGAGCAGGAGGTTGTCCGTCGTCTTCTGATAGGCATCGAGGGTGAGGTCCCAGCGATTCTTGAAGAGCGTCAGGTCAAGACCGACGTTCTTGCTGAGCGTACGCTCCCACTTCAGATCGGGATTCCCGATAGCCATAGGCACGGAGCCAGCACCTACGATATAGTTGATACGATTATTATAGGTATAGGTCGTGAGGGCCTGATAGGGGTCGAAGGAGATATTCCCCAGATACCCGATACTCCCACGGAGCTTGAGCAGCTGGATATTCTTATTGCCCTCGAAGAACTTCTCATTGTGGATGTTCCAAGCCGTACCGAGTGACCAGAAGGGAGCGAAGCGCTGGTTCTTACCGAACTTCGAGGAGCCCTCATAGCGGTAGACGACGTCCACCGAATAGCGGTTGTCGTAGATGGCGTTCCCGTTGAAGAAGAAGCCAGCTGCCGTAGCGAGCGACTCAGAGCCCGAGGGACGGGCGCTACCCCCATAGCCGAGGGCGAAGTTGGGGTGCCCAAGGACATCGGAGTAGAAGCCGAGGCTGGTATAGCTACTGTTGTCCGCCGTCGTGGACTCGAGGCTCGAGCCCGCCATCGACGTGACGTAGAGCTTCTCGAAGAAGGTACGGTTGTAGGATACCATCAGCTTACCGAGGAAGGTCAGACCACGACCGAGGTTCTCGGTCATCGAGCCCTTCTTCGTCAGGTCGCTCTCATTACGGAAGGTGTAGGAGAGGGGCGACTTGAAGCTACGCGAGTAGTTATTGCGCGTGGTGAAGGAGAAGTCCCCATCGATACGGAGGTTGCGATCGATCCAGTACTGCGCCGTCGTCGTATTCAGGAAGTCCATGCTCCCAGCGCGGTTGAAGCTCCCGAGCGAGGCTTCATAGAGCGGATTGTCCAGATCATGCTCGAGCTTTGCGAGCAGCTCACCATTCGCATCATAGGGCGACTGGTAGGGATTCTGCTTCGAGAAGTTCGAGAAGGAGCCGTAGCTGGGATCCTGCGACGTAGAGCGGTTCACCGTCAGCGTATTCGAGGCGAAGAACTTCCCCTGCTTGTTGTAGGAGAGCTTGAAGGTCCCCGAGAGACGCTCACGTGCGGACTGCATCATGACCCCCGTCTCATTGCCATAGCGGAGTGAGAGGCCGTAGCGGACATACTTGTCCCCCCCGTCGGCACTGACCGTGTGAGAGTGTGAGACACCCGTGCGCAGGGGCTTAGCGAGCCAGTCGGTATTCGTACCGCTCTGGATCATACGCACGACGCGGTCACGACGCTGGTCGTTGAAGTGCTGCTGATCAAAGGAAGGGAGCATCGTCGACGAAGCAGCCTTGTAGTAGCCAGCCAAGTCCTCATACTGGAGCTTCTGCTGGGGCGTGAGGAGGTGGTAGTCGCTGAGGTCAGGCATCGAGAGACGCAGGGTACCGCTATAGTTCACACGGATAGCTCCCTCGCTGATGGGCTTCGTCGTGATGACGATGACCCCAGCAGCAGCCTTAGCACCATAGAGCGCTGAGGCCGAGGCATCCTTGAGGACGGTGACGCTCTCGATGGTGTTCATATCCATATCGTAGATGTACTCGACATCCACGATCGCCCCGTCGACGACGAAGAGCGGGAGGTTAGCTGCACCTGAGAAGGTAGCACGACCACGGAGATTGAGCTCAGGACGGGCGTTGGGGTCCGAGCCGAGGTTATTCTGCTGGACGACCTGCAGACCTGGGACGAAAGCCTCGAGGCCCTGCAGGAGATTCTTCGTACCTACCGAGAGGAGCTGCTCTGACTTGATGGTCGTCTGCGCCCCCGTGTAGCTCTTCTTATCCTTCTTCGTGAAGCCGGTGACGACTACCGATTCGATCGTCTGATTGTCAGGCTCGAGGTCGATACGCTGGGGCGTACCACCACGCAGAGTGATGGCCTTAGCCTTGTACCCCATGAAGGTGACGCGTACGCGCTCGGTGGCATTCTTCGTCTTGAACTCGAAGTGCCCCTTACTATCCGTGATGAAGCCGCCAGTCTGACCTAAGATCTGAATGGTGACGAGTGGCATAGGATCGCCATTCTCATCATATACGGTGCCGCTGAAGACGTTCAGCGAAGACGTTGGGTTCTGCTGTGTAGCATTACCTCCCGAAGATGTGGCCAAGCTGGGAGAAGCGGCCTGGGCGGTGACGATGGAGCTTAGGAGCCATCCTCCCGCAAGTAACATTGTAACTAATCTCATGCGACCTCGATCGTATTGTTATTCTACTCGTTGTCTTTCGCTCATACCCACCACGCTGGCGCTCTGCCTGAGCACGGGTGGGACGGTGTGCACCTAATACAAAAAGCGCCCCTAAGCCCTTCGTAAGAAGAGCTCCGTGTATGTGGATGGCGCAAGGTATAGGCAAATAGGCTCACTATGAGGCATCATAAAGGTAATACAATATCATTAAACATGCAAAAACCAAGCATTCAAATGAACATTTAACTCAATCCCCCACCCTTTCACAGGCAACTTGACACACTTTTCCGTAAAGAGTAGATCTCAAACCACAGACTCACGCGACTCCCCATCTCCCATATTCCTAAAAATCAACCCTCGAAATCGCCCCGACCACACAATTGTAGAGGTGCACATACCACCCCTTCCTAAACCTCACACTCCCACCTACGGCAAAGCCCTTCCCACACCCCTCGCCACAATAGCAGCACGCACGCTCCTCTCGGAGCCTCTGCGAGAGACTGTCGCCGAGAGTCCTGTCCTCTACTAATTGTGCTAAGGCATCGCACGCCCAACTCTCCGATATACCTCTCCGAAGAGATACACAAGCCCCTTCGCCTTATCGCGAGTATTCCTCTTATCCAGCGGAGGGAAAAGTGCCCTTCTCGTGAAGAAAAAAGTACCTTCCCTTAGTGGTTTTCTTCTATCTACGCACGTAGTCTTAAAGACCAGGCACGCAAACCCAAAGATCCACGTACGTAGATATTAGAGCCACGTGCGTAGTCCAAACTTATCTGCCACTC
>ERZ772966.192-NODE-192-length-24524-cov-3.435776_pt1 | contig 24524 bp, 15 predicted proteins | sample MGYA00580680_ERZ772966 | MGnify/ENA primary metagenome ERZ772966 (study PRJEB29015, sample SAMEA2738055) | human oral metagenome | biome: human oral; feature: human-associated habitat; material: saliva | place: China | collected 2225 ...
ACACCTTCATGAAAGATTTCATCCAAGGGGATAAAATAAAAAAGCGCGGTCAAATTTATCGTTATTTTTGGCCGCACTTTAGTATGAAAAGCTTATTTTAATGACAACAATCTCGCCACATTTTGAGCTGTTGAAACTAAATTCTGCTCACCTTGCTTGAGAATTGTCGGTAAATCCCCCAGATTACGGATAATTGGGAACACTGCATCAATGCCATGTTCATACACCACTTCATAATCCTCACGCAAACAACCCACAATCGCAATGACAGGCTTATTGAATTGTTTCGCCGTGCGCGCCACACCGATTGGGGTCTTACCTAAGATACTTTGTGCATCCATACGGCCTTCACCGGTAATGACTAAATCAGCCTCTTTAACTTGCTCAGCGAGTTTCAAATTATCTAACACAATCTGCACGCCTGCTTTAAGTTGCACATTGGGTAAGAGCAATAAACCACCGCCCATACCACCTGCTGCCCCCGCGCCTGGTTGTTCTTGAATTTGTTTACCACAATCCCGCTCGGCAATTTGGGCAAAATGGGCTAATGCAGTATCAAGTTCTTTCACCATCTCTGGCGTCGCACCTTTTTGTGGACCAAAAATTGCAGAAGCGCCGCATTCGCCACAAAGTGGATTATTCACATCACAAGCCACTTCGATTTGAACGTGTTGCAATCGAGGATCTAAATCAGCCATTTGGATTTCAGCAAGATTGGATAACGCTGCGCCACCAAAGCCAATGGATTGACCATTTTTATCCAATAAACGTAAGCCTAACGCTTGTAGCATACCTGCACCACCGTCATTTGTGGCACTCCCGCCAATTCCTAAAATGATATGCCGTACGCCAAGAACAAGGGCTTGCTTAATTAGCTCACCCGTACCAAAACTGGTGGTTTGACAAGGATAGCGTTTATCCATCGGGACAAGATGCAATCCTGACGCGGCTGCCATTTCAATAATCGCCGTTTTACCATCACCCGATAAACCGAAAAAGCTTTTTACTTGATTACCTAACGGTGCTGTGACTTCTGTTTCAATTAAGCGACCTTGAGTGGCATCCACCAACGATTGTACGGTACCCTCACCACCATCTGCCATCGGTAATTTCACATATTCGGCATTCGGGAAAATTCGTTTAAAGCCTGTTTCAATTGCATTTGCCACTTTGAGCGCGGTTAAACTTTCTTTAAATGAATCAGGCGCAATCACAATTTTCATACACTCTCCTGACATCAATAAAACACACCGAAAATGAGCGTAGAAACGACCGTCATAATCAAACCGATCGCACTTTCATAAGGAATCAGTTTTAAGCGTTCTTTCATATTCATATTCACACTGCCGCCAGTCGCATGGAAGAAAGAACCGTGTGGCATATTGTCGAATACGATCGCTCCCGCATGGATCATGGCAGCCGCTGCAAGACTGCTTACACCCAGTTCTAATAATGTTGAGCTAAATACATTGGATGCCACTGCCGTGCCTGCTGTCGTTGATGCCGTTGCTAGAGACATCAATACACCAGAAATTGGCGCGAGAATATAAGGAGGCAAACCAGAATGTTTTAAGCCCTCGATTAGCACATCTTTCATACCTGAGTTACCAATAATGCCCGCTAAAGCCCCTGTACCGAGCAACATAATCGCCACTGGTGCCATTTTGCCTAAACCACTAATTGCATAGCTATTCGCATGGCGAAGTTTTCCCATACATAACGCACCAATTAAACCACCTAGTGGTAATGCAATGAGAGGATCGACTTTAATTCCCGCCAATGGGCGTAGCGCCAGTAATAAGATAGCCACTAATGGCGCAGCAAGTGCGGTCAGAAATGAGGGTAAATGTTGAGTATCAACGGCAACGATCTCTTGTACGGATACAAAAGAGCCTTTGTTTTTTAAGCGCTTTGCTAAAAAATAGGTTAAGGCTAACCCAAAGATCCCGGGGATAATCCCCGCTACCATTACCGACGTTAAAGGCAGATGAAAGGTATCTGCTGCCGCAATGGCATTGGGGTTAGGTGACATCAAGTTTCCTGCTTTACCACCACCAATCATCGCTAATAAAACGGCTGATTTTGATAAATTGGTGCGACGAGCTAACGCCAGTGCAATCGGGGAAACGGTAATAACGGCCACATCAATAAACACGCCTACCGCGGTTAAAATCAGTGTTGCTAAAGCTAAGGCCAATAACGCTCTTGCTTCGCCAAGTTTATGTGTAATAGTTTCGGCAATCGTGCTGGCCGCCCCCGATTCAATGAGCACTCCTGCCAGTACCCCCGCCGCTAAAATTCGCATAACGGCTGTCGTAATACCCTGGGCTCCACCGATCATTAAGTTCACCGTTTCGGATAAATCAGCGCCTCCAACTAGTCCGCCTATCAAGGCCCCCGTCAACATACCATAGACTGGTGAGACTTTTTTCAAAATAAGAAAAATGGCCACAATAAGCGCAACTAATGCACCGAAAGACGAAACAGTTGTCATAAATACCTACTTATATCCAACACCGCTGAGGTATATCAATGTTTGTGTACATTATACAAAAACGGCTTATGTAAAACACATAAGCCGACATTTTTACTTAAAATTGACCGCACTTTAGAAAAATAAAATACTTCCCCAAACAACGGCAACAATGCAAAGGGCAATAAATACCGCTGCTGAGCCTTGGTCTTTGGCTCTCCCTGAAAGCTCGTGGCGTTCTGTACCGATACGGTCCACCACCGCTTCAACTGCACTATTTAACAGCTCTACTGCCATCACAAGTAAAACCGATGAAATCATCAAGGCAATTTCAATTTTAGTGTCACCTAGCAAAAATGCGAGCGGAATCAGAATGCACGCAAGAAAACATTCGTGGCGGAATGCAGTTTCATTTTTGAATGCACTCTTTAAACCTTGTAAGGAATATTTTGTGGAGTTAATTAAATGGGTTAATCCCGTGGTTTTATACATAAAAGTTCCTATGTTGTAATCTATAAACGTTTTGCTTCGATAACGTCGTCTAACTTCGCTAATCTGGCCAGTATTTTACTTAAACTTTCGACATTTTTCAGTTCAATTTCCATATCCATCGTTGCTACTTGTTTTTTGGTGTCCGTACGGCTTGAAACACCTAGTACGCTGACTTTTTCATTCGCCAGAACAGTCGTAATATCGCGTAATAAACCATTACGATCGCTTGCCACGATGCGAATATTAATATGGAAACCAGCCGCGTAACTATCCCCCCAAAGGGCTTCCACCACGCGTTCAGGATGTGCAGCTTGTAATTCAATAAACTGCTCACAATCGCAGCGATGAATTGAGATGCCTCGCCCCATAGTAATGTAGCCTGCGATTGCATCGCCTGGAATCGGTTGACAACAACGCGCCATATGATGCAGTAAATTACCGACCCCTTCAACAATCACATAGCCTTTTTTCTGTTGCTGGTCTGCTTTTTGTTGTGCCTTTTGCTGTGCGGTATTCGCACTTTTACTCGCCACATGACGGAGAATTTCTTGATCCGCCTCTTCAGCCGTCACTTTAATCAATCGGCTTTGTAAGAAATTCACCAACTGATTTAAACGAATATCCCCGCTACCAATACCCGCATATAAATCTTCAAGATTTTTTAAGTTATAACGAGGTAATGCAACCTGCTCTACTTGTTTTAAACTGATATTCAAACGCGCAAGCTCATTATCTAACAGCTCTTTACCCGCAGGAACGTTTTTATCGCGATCTTGTTTCTTAAACCAGGCTTGGATTTTCGCTCGCGCTTTTGACGTATGCGTAAAACCTAAATTTGGGTTTACCCAATCTCGGCTTGGATTTGGATTTTTCTGCGTAATGATATCCACTTGCTCACCCATTTGTAGGTGATAAGTGAATGGCACGATACGTCCTCCGACTTTCGCCCCAATACAACGGTGGCCAATTTCACTGTGGATCGCATAAGCAAAATCAAGTGGTGTAGAACCCGCTGGCAAGTCTACCACCTCTCCTTTCGGCGTAAACACATAGACTCGGTCATCAAAGACTTGGCTACGCAATTCCGCCATCACTTCGCCAGAATCCGTAATATCATCTTGCCATGCAAGTAATTTACGCAACCAAGTAATTTTTTCTTCGTAAGCAGAAAGGCTACCAGTCGTCCCTTCTTTGTATTTCCAGTGTGCTGCGACGCCAAGTTCAGCATCATCATGCATTTGTTGAGTACGAATTTGCACTTCAATCGGCTTACCGCCTTTGCCCAACACCACAGTATGAATGGATTGATAGCCATTCGGTTTTGGATTGGCGACATAGTCATCAAATTCTTTTGGTAAGTGTTTGAAATGGGTATGTACGATACCAAGCGCGGTATAACAATCCTGCAATTTTTGCACAATAATTCTGACCGCTCTTACATCATATAAACCACTGAATTCCAAATGTTTCTTTTGCATTTTTCGCCAAATGCTATAGATATGTTTTGGACGACCGTAAACCTCAACCTGATCAATATTTTCTTTTAAATAACCGGTTAATTCGGTTACAAAATCAGTAATATACTGCTCACGATCTAAACGACGCTCATGCAATAATTTGGCGATATTTCGATATTGTTCTGGATGCAAATAACGGAAGCAGTAATCTTCAAGCTCCCATTTCAATTGACCGATACCTAAACGGTTCGCTAATGGGGCATAAATATTGGAACATTCTTTGGCTGCCAACACTTTTTCTTCTTCGCAAAAATGATTTTCCGCATCGCGAAGAAAGGTAATACGTTCGGCAAGTTTGATGATTACACAGCGGAAATCGTCCACCATCGCAAGGAGCATACGGCGCACATTATCCACTTGGGAAGCATTTGCTGAATGACTGGCGTTGAGCTGACGGATGTTATCCATCTCTTCCACGCCTTTGAGTAATTTGGTGATTTTAGGACCAAAATCTTCTTGAATTTGTTCCCAATCTACGAGTTGGTTGGCTACTAATGGAAATAGCATCGCAGTGAGCAAACTCTCACTGTCCATATTCATTTCGTGCAGGATTTCCACCATTTCCACACCCGATTGCAATGTGAGCACTGCATTTTTCATTTTGTCGGCATGTTCAGCTATTTTAGCTTGAGCGTAATACCAGGCATCAATCAGGGATTTTTCGGTGGCGGCAGGAAGTTTAAGGCTCGAACACCATTGCTCGATCACAAAATCTTGCGGATTTAATAAGTGAGAACCACGAACTGCAACCATAATACCCCCTTGTTGATGAATATGGCTCGGCAACATCCTGTCAACCGAGTTGTCTTTTTAAGACAACAAAAAAGTCTGACTATTCTATCAGAATTTACACTTTATTTGATAAATAATGTCACCGACTCCAAATGACTGGTATGCGGGAACATATCAATCATAGCAGTTTTGATGATGCGATAACCGAAAGAGCGGAGAATTTCTGCATCTCGTACTAAAGTTGCAGGATTGCAAGATACATAAAGAATTCTTTCTGCACCGAGCTCACATAAGGCATTCAGCGCAAAAGCCGCACCGCTACGAGGCGGGTCGAGAAGAATTTTATTGAAATGTTGTTTTGCCCAAGGTTGTTCTAAAAAAGCGTGGTCTAAATCGGCTTGATAAAATTCAACATTCTCAATGTGGTTAAATTGCGCATTCGCTTGGGCTTTTTGAACCATGTCAAAAACGCCTTCAATTCCAACCGCACTTTTCACGCGTTTGGCTAAAGGCAACGTGAAATTGCCCATGCCACAGAACAAATCTAAAACGTGATCGTCCTGATTCAAATCAAGCCAATCTAAAGCAGTCTCAACCATTTGTTGATTTAAGTGGGTATTCACTTGAATAAAATCGCGGATATCAAAAGATAAACGAATATTGTCTAACGCATAATAAGGCATTTCACCATGCACAAGTTGAATACTTTGATCATCTTGCAGAAACAAATTTACGGCATTTATACGAGCAAACTCGAGTAATAAAGTGCGGTCAGTTTCAGCTAAATTTCCTTTATAGCGTAACAACATGGCTACGCCATTCTCAGCAGAAACCAATTCAATATGCCCCAATTGTTTCGGGGCTGAATATTGCGCCCAAAGTGCGGTCAATTTGGGGACAAGATCATTGATTGCTGACTCTGCGACTAAGCATTGCTGAATGCTGACTAACTGATTGGAGTTTTTCTGACGAAATCCCATTTCAATAGTTTTGTTTTTAGCATTCCACAGTAAACTTAATCGTACTCGACGACGATAAGCCCATTGTTCGCCACAAATCATGGGCATTAATTGAATGGGCTCTGCTTGCAGTTTACTTAAACGAGAAAAAAGGGCTTTCTCTTTAGCTTTACGTTGCATTTCTACCGGAATATGCTGGCCTTGGCATCCACCACAGCGCCCATAATAACGACATTGTGGCTCAACACGCTGATTACTCTCTTGTAGCCATTTTTGTGCAGTGGCTAATCCATATTGACGTTTTTCATCGGTCACTACGGCTTCTACTTTTTCCGTTGGCAACGCGTTTTCAATGAACCAGGTTTTACCTTGAATTTTGGCGACACCTAGCCCTTGATAATCTAAATCCTGAATTTCAGCGACGATTCTTTGTGTGGTTTTCTGTTTTTTTTGTGGAGCGTAAAGTAAAGCCATGATGCTGTTTTAATCTATTTGTATCAAAGAAAGGGATTATTTTAAATAAAGTACATTTTGCGTAAATAATTCTCGGCTTTTCAGTGGGTTATCACCTAAATAAGGTTTAAGCGCAATACGGGTAAAACGTTTTGCCGCTTGTAAGACTGCCTCATCGGTGAATTCTAAACGATCAAAGGCGAGTAAATCTCGACCATAAAAGGTCAAGTTATCTTTCACCAACGAAGCGATAAACCCCTTTTCTGCACGGTATTGGTAAGTCATCGATTCATCCACTGGCAAACCTGAGCCAGCACAATGCAGAAAATCAATGCCATAACCTAAGATTTTAAGTAAATGAAATTCAAATAAGCGTAATGTAGGCTCAACCTGCGGCTGAGTCGCTAAGCCTGTTAAGCATTGTAGATAATGCTGAAAAAGCTGTGGATTGGCAGTTTCTGGCTCGATCACACGCGTAATCAGCTCATTTACATAAAACCCGCTGTATAAAGCCGTCTGTTGTAAAGGTAATGTAATCGCGGCCGGCTCAGCTTTGGTGAGTGTTTTTAATGCGCCTTTCCCTGACCAACGTAAAAGTAACGGAGTGAAAGGCTGTAAGACCGATTTCCACGCAGAACGTTTCGCACGTGCGCCTTTTGCAATGACCGTTAAACGGCCTGTTTCTTCAGTGAATAAATCCACCAAAAGGCTGGTTTCACTATAAGGACGACGATGTAGCACGAAGCCACGTTGGAGATCCATAAAAGAATTATTTGCCTGCTTTTAATTTATTCGTTTTTTCACACAGCGTTCTGCGAGCACTTCCCCTACACTGGTTTGTAAGCGACTGAAGTCATCACGCTCCTGCCAGTACCAACGAATATTGGCATAATTTCTACCACGTTCAGAAATTACACGCGTCAGTTTTTCTGTCACATCATTATAGGTTACCGTGACCTGACTAAGTGTTTTTTTACTTTTCTGTTTTTGTTTAGTATGAACCACACTCACTTCTTTATTGTCTTTGCACAAGTAAACGGTTGCTAAACCCTTTTGAAATTTCTTATCAACGGCTTGCACTTTCATTTTCTGTGGTGTAGCTTTATTTAACTCAACATTCTGCGAGCATGCGGAAAGCCAAAGTGCGGTCAAAATTACGCTTAATTTTTTTAACATGAATTCTATTTCCATCAAGGGTTGTTTATGATTGCTCACTTTATAAAATGAGCAAGGATAAACAATCTCAGCTAGAAAAATGGGCGATTACTCGCCCACTAAAGATTATTTTTTATATTGGTATGAACCATCAGCTTGACGAATGAACTTACCGCCATTTGATAAACGAAGCTCACTCACTCGGCCTTGACTGTTCACTGAAACCTGTACTTTGTCACCAGGTTTGAAGCTGCTTAATGCATTACCTGCACCATTTGCTTTTGTCATTGCATTCACATCGGCAATATTCAATTTATTATCACGGAATACTTGCATCAGTGAAACACCTTGAGGCACAGTTAATGTTTTTGTTGCACCAGTTGAAGCAGTTTGAGCTACTGGTTCTGCAGCTTTCACAGTCTTGTTGGTTGCAGATTTCGCTTCCACAATTTGAACTTTAGTCTCTTTAGTCGCAACAGGTTTAGCTTCTTGAATTTTGCTTTGCTCTTTTTTCACGGTTTGAGTCGGCTGAGCTGTCGCTTTTTCAGTTGCTGGTTTAGGTTGTTTTTTCTCTTGAACCACAGCTGTATGTTCACGACGAGGTTCTGCTTTATGCTCAACCGTTGCGGTATGTTTTTCTGCCGTTGGCTGCAGTGTTCTTGGCAATGGTTCTTTACTTGTTGCATCAAGAGTTGGTTTAACTGGCGCAGGTTGAGTTGCTGGTTGTTGAGCAACAGTTTGTTGCGCAGGCTCTGCAGTTTGTGATTTAGCAGCGTCTGCTTTATCACCTACATATTCCATTGCTGGAGGTGTATCTGATTTAGCATCATTTGCTGTTTGTTCTGTTGTTGCAGGAGCCGTAGTATTATTGTTATCTAACACTGTTGTTTCAACTGGTTGAGACTGATCCAATGATTGGAATTGAACTGGAATTTCATTACTGTTTTGTTGTTCAAAAGACTCCACCGTATCTGAGTTTGGTTTTAAGGTGAAGAAAATGATCAGCAATACCACTAAACCCAAAATCGCAATAAATAAACGACGATGTTTTTCTGGTAACATTTGTAGAACCTTCCATTTTTCAGGTGATTTCAAGCTTGCAGCTGCAGCGGCGGCTGGTGCAACTGTTTCGGCTTGAGTTGTCACTTCCTCTACAATATCTTCTGTTGGAGAATTTTCAAAAATCACTTTTTCTTCCGCTACGTTTTCTACTTGAACATTTTCAACTGGCTCTTGAGTTCCGAAAGCATTTGATGGCGCTGACTGTTCAGCATTTTCACTTTGAAATGCTTGAGAAGGCGAAAAAGGTTGGCTTGCTGCCGCGCCAAAAGTTGGTTCGCGACGAACATGGAATTGCGTATCTGGCTGTTCTTTTTTACCAAATAAACCTTTGGCTTTATCAAAAATTGAGCCACTTTGTTGAACCGGTTTTCTTGGGGTCACTGAGTCTGAATGATTAAATCCTAAATCTAATTCATTTTGAGATGAATTGTCGTTAGGTTGATTTTTATTATCCACGGGATTACCTCGATTTGCTAAACTAAAGATCGCACAAAAAGTGCGGTGAAAAATTGGATCGTATTTTATCGGATCTTACGCTGTGTATAAAGTCTTATTTGGCTCTCCACCGATTTCTCGAGCTAATTTGGGTACTAAATAGCCAGAAGTGAGCGCCTGTAATTCTTTATAAATTTGTAACGCTTTCTCATCTGAAATATAGAAATGGCTCGCACCTTGCACTTTATCCAACAAATGCAAGTAATAAGGCAAAATTCCTGCTTGAAACAGCTTATCACTCAATGCTTTTAATGTATGTGGGTTATCATTCACATCCTTTAAAAGGACTGACTGATTGAGTAATGTGACCTTAGCGCCTGCCAGTTTTTGCATAGTCAAAGCGAGTTCTTCATCAATTTCATTTGGATGATTGATATGTGTCACAAACACCGCTTGTAATGGACTATTCAACAATAAATCACAAAATTCATCCGTAATGCGCTCTGGAATCACGACCGGCAAACGAGAGTGAATACGCAAACGTTGTAAGTGCGGTATCTTTTCAAGGCGTTCTAATAGCCACGCCCATTCACTATCCTTCGCCATCATCGGATCGCCACCCGAAAAAATCACTTCTTCGATTTCAGGATGTGCGGCAATATAGTCTATTGCTTGTTGCCAACTGGTTTTATTGCCTGGGTTTTGATCATAAGGAAAATGACGACGGAAGCAATAACGACAATTGACTGCACAGCCCCCTTTTGCCATGAATAGCAAGCGATTTTGGTATTTATGCAGAATATTAGGCACGGCATTTTTTTGCTGCTCATCTAAAGGATCTTGGCTAAAACCCTCCGCTTCAATAAATTCTTGTTGAGCTGTCATCACTTGTAAAAAAAGTGGATCTTTAGGATTCCCTTTTTCCATTTTTTCAACAAAAGGCAAAGGCACTCGCATAGCAAAAAGTTTACGAGCAGCGATGTCCTCGGCAAAATCTTCAACAGGCAAATTTAAGGTTTTTAATAAGATTTTCGGATCAGAAATCGCATTTTTTAGGGTTTCTAACCAATTTTGTTCTTCTCTAATCGCAATATTTCGGGTTAAAATACGCACTTTCAAACAATCTCTATTTTTTAGGATATTTTTAATATGGCTACATATACTACCAGTGATTTCAAACCAGGTCTAAAATTTATGCAAGACGGTGAGCCTTGTGTGATCGTTGAAAACGAATTCGTTAAACCAGGTAAAGGCCAAGCTTTTACTCGTACTCGTATTCGTAAATTAATTTCAGGCAAAGTATTAGACGTAAACTTCAAATCTGGTACTTCGGTTGAAGCTGCTGATGTTATGGATCTTAACCTAACTTATTCATACAAAGATGATGCATTCTGGTACTTCATGCACCCAGAAACATTCGAACAATACTCTGCTGATGCAAAAGCAGTGGGTGATGCAGAAAAATGGTTATTGGACCAAGCAGATTGTATCGTGACTTTATGGAATGGTGCGCCAATCAGCGTTACTCCACCAAACTTCGTAGAATTGGAAATCATTGATACAGACCCTGGTCTTAAAGGTGATACTGCGGGTACAGGCGGTAAACCAGCAACATTAAGCACTGGCGCTGTGGTGAAAGTACCTCTTTTCGTTCAAATCGGTGAAGTGATTAAAGTCGATACTCGTTCAGGCGAATACGTTTCTCGTGTGAAATAATCTTTCATTGAGAGATAAAAAGAGCGGTCAATATTTAATGAATATTGGCCGTTTTTTATTGTTTGCGCATTAGTTTCAGTGATATAAAAAATGCGGTTATTTCTAACCGCACTTTGATTGATTACTTCGCTTTTGAGCCTTCTAACTCTAAAGAAGGTTTTCTATCTGAGTTCACACAAATGATTTGTGCAGCCGCATAGAGCGTTGTATTAGGCTTCAAGCTGATTGTGTATTTCTCTTGTTTTTTCGGTGCAGCACGTAAACCTTCGCCCCAGAAATCATCATAAAAATCGGTACGAACTTGAGTTAAATGGTAGTTCTTACAGTTTAAGATTTTATATTGGCGAACAGAACGTGCATAACGTCTTTTCTCATTTGGATACACATATAAGCCTTTATCCAAATTCACTACCGCATCAAAATGCACTTGGTTTAAATCTTGGTTATCGACCCAAATAGAATCGGTGTCAATGTAGTAATTTTTGTCTTTTACCAAGCGAGCATAACCCATTCTATCTTTCGAAGGTGGGCTTAGTTTCACCTCTTCTTGAGGAAGTGGCGGTTGAACAGCTGAACAGCCTGCTAAAAGGGCTACACCTAAAAACGTTAACGCTAATTTTTTCATTTTTCTCTCCTTAAAGCTTACTGAAGCTTGCTGTTTACCGTTTAACACTATCACTTAGTATTTTACGGTATGTCCGTATCCCTCTAAGATATTTTTAATATGCTCAAGCGACTCTTTTGTCGGTGGCAATACATCTTCGAGTTCATAGTCAAACCCAAGGGTTTTCCATTTGTGGGCCCCTAATCGATGATAAGGGAGAAGTTCGACTTTTTCAATATTGGTCATACCTTCAATGAACTGTCCGAGCAGATGAACATCATGATCGTTATCTGTATAGCCTGGAACGACTACATAACGAATCCAAGTACGTTGATTACGTTTTTGCAGATATTTTGCAAACTCCAACGTACGTTTGTTTGGCACGCCAATAAGATTTTGGTGCACTTGATCGTTCAGCTCTTTTAAATCAAGTAATACAAGATCGGTTACATCGAGCAGTTCATCAATAATGTGGTCATAATGACGTACAAAACCATTAGTATCTAAACAAGTATTAATCCCTTCTGCTTTACAAGCTCGGAACCAGTCACGAACAAACTCAGCTTGAAGAATGGCCTCACCACCTGATGCTGTTACACCACCACCGGTTGCATTCATAAAGTGACGATAACTCACCACTTCTTTCATGAGTTCTTCCACACTGATTTCGCGGCCACCATCAAGATCCCAAGTATCACGGTTATGGCAATATTTGCAACGCATTAAACAGCCTTGCATAAATAAAATAAAACGAATACCGGGACCATCCACGGTTCCACAGGATTCAAAGGAGTGAATTCTTCCTAAAACAGACATAAATAAATTTCCAAAAAATAAATCTAGCTAAATTTTACCAAAAATATCATCTATAAAAAATGAGCCTGACTTAAATCAGGCTCATAATTTTTATGTTCCCGCTAAAGTGCGGTTAAATTTTATCGTGTTTTAGAACGATTCTGTGAATGTACGAGTTACGACGTCTTGTTGTTGCTCTTTAGTTAAAGAGTTGAAACGTACTGCGTAACCAGATACACGGATGGTTAATTGCGGATATTTATCCGGATTTTCCATTGCATCTAATAACATTTCACGGTTTAACACGTTCACGTTTAAGTGTTGGCCACCTTCTACTGTTGCTTCATGGTGGAAGTAACCATCCATTAAGCCTGCAAGGTTACGACGTTGTGCTTCTGCATCTTTACCTAACGCATTTGGTACGATTGAGAAGGTATAAGAAATACCATCTTTCGCGTAAGCAAATGGAAGTTTAGCAACAGATGTTAATGATGCTACCGCACCTTTTTGGTCACGACCGTGCATTGGGTTCGCACCTGGTCCGAATGGCGCACCTGAACGACGACCATCTGGGGTGTTACCTGTTTTCTTACCATAAACCACGTTAGAAGTAATGGTTAATACAGATTGTGTAGGCACAGCGTTGCGGTAAGTTTTAAGTTTTTGAATTTTCTTCATGAAACGTTCAACTAAGTCACAAGCGATGTCATCAACACGGTTATCGTTGTTACCATATTGTGGATATTCACCTTCGATTTCGAAGTCGATCGCTACGTTGCTTGCTACAACATTGCCATCTTTATCTTTGATGTCGCCACGAACTGGTTTAACTTTCGCATATTTAATTGCTGAAAGTGAGTCTGCCGCAACAGAAAGACCTGCAATACCACAAGCCATAGTACGGTATACATCACGATCATGTAATGCCATTAATGCTGCTTCGTATGAATATTTATCGTGCATGTAGTGGATGATGTTTAAGGCAGTCACATATTGTTTTGCCAACCAATCCATAAAGCTGTCCATACGAGTCATTACGGTGTCGAAATCTAACACTTCATCAGTGATTGGTGCAGTTTTCGGACCTACTTGCATACCTAATTTTTCATCGATACCGCCGTTGATTGCGTATAACAATGTTTTCGCTAAGTTTGCACGCGCACCGAAGAATTGCATTTGTTTACCCACAACCATTGGTGATACACAACATGCGATTGCGTAGTCATCATTGTTGAAGTCTGGACGCATTAAATCATCGTTTTCGTATTGAACAGATGAGGTATCAATCGATACTTTCGCACAGAAACGTTTGAAGTTTTCAGGTAATTGTTCAGACCAAAGGATAGTCAAGTTTGGTTCTGGAGAAGTACCCATGTTGTAAAGGGTGTGTAAAATACGGAATGTATTTTTGGTTACTAATGTACGGCCATCTAAACCCATACCTGCGATGGTTTCAGTTGCCCACATTGGGTCACCAGAGAATAATTGATCGTATTCAGGTGTACGTAAGAAACGAACCATACGAAGTTTCATGACTAAGTGGTCAACTAATTCTTGCGCTTCAGTTTCAGTAAGTTTACCTGCTTTTAAATCACGCTCGATATAGATATCGATGAAGGTTGCAGTACGACCAAATGACATCGCTGCACCGTTTTGTGATTTGATTGCTGCTAAGTAAGCAAAGTACATCCATTGAATTGCTTCTTTAGCGTTAGTTGCTGGGTTAGAAATATCGTAACCGTAGCTTGCTGCCATTTGTTTCATTTGGCCTAATGCACGGTGTTGTTCTGCGATTTCTTCACGTAAACGGATAGTCGCTTCAAGATTTACGCCATCTTCTAAGTCTTTTTGTAAAGAAGAGAATTGTGCGTATTTATCTTTCATTAAGAAGTCTACACCGTAAAGTGCTACACGACGGTAGTCACCGATAATACGGCCACGACCGTAAGCATCTGGAAGACCAGTTAATACACCTGATTTACGGCAACGTAAAATATCTGGCGTATAAACATCGAATACACCTTGGTTATGTGTTTTACGGTATTCAGTGAAGATTTTTTTCACTTCAGGATTTAATTCACGACCGTAAACTTTACATGAACCTTCCACCATTTTAATACCACCAAATGGCATAATGGCACGTTTTAATGGAGCATCAGTTTGAAGACCTACGATTTTCTCCAAGTCTTTATTGATGTAGCCTGGCGCGTGAGAAATAATCGTTGAAGGCGTATGCTCGTCAAAGTCTAATGGCGCGTGAGTACGGTTTTCAACTTTGATCCCTTCCATTACAGTTTCCCAAAGTTTTGTTGTCGCTTCGGTTGGACCAGCTAAGAAAGAATCATCACCTTCATACGGGGTGTAGTTCTTCTGAATAAAATCACGCACGTTGACGTTTTCTTGCCAGTCACCGGCAACGAACCCTGTCCACGCAACTTTTTGTGCTTCATTAAGTTCTGACATAGTCATTTCCTTTTTTAATTGATAAAAAATAAGTCTGTTAGTTCGTTAGTACATTAGTGAGCTTTAGTTAAATAACGTTGGAATAAGCCGATACAAACTGCGCCGCCCACAATGTTTCCTAACGTTACTGGAATCAAATTCTTCACAATGAAATGATAAAGATCTAAGTCTGCATATTTCATTGGTTCCACACCAATTTGTTGCCAAAATTCTGGTGTACTAAAATGTGCTGTAATAATGCCAAGCGGAATCATAAACATATTTGCCACACAGTGTTCAAAACCTGATGCCACAAATAAGCCAATTGGCATAATCATAATAAATGCTTTGTCTGTAACAGTTTTACCGGAATAAGACATCCATACCGCTACACACACCATAATGTTACATAAAATACCAAGGTTAAATGCCTCAAACCAAGTATGATGAATTTTATGTTGCGCGGTTGCCAAAATGGTTAAACCCCATTGACCACTTGCTGCCATGGTTTGTCCCCCAAACCAAATCACTGCAGCAATAAATAAACCGCCTACGAAGTTGCCTAAATACACCACAATCCAATTTCGGATCATTTGTGCTGTAGTGATTTTTCCGCCTACGCGGGCAACTAAGGTTAAAGTAGAAGAGGTGAATAATTCAGATCCTAAAATCACCACCATAATTACGCCTAAAGAGAAGACTAATCCACCAACTAACTTGGTTAATCCCCAAGGTGCGCCAGCGCTCGCTGTTTGAGTTGTTGTATAAAATACAAAGGCTAATGCAATACAAGCCCCAGCACTAATACCAGACATGAATGATAAAAATGGACGTTTTTGCGCTTTATACGCAGCGACGTTTTCAGCATAATCCGTTGCTTCAACTGGTGTGAGAGCAACAGAAGATTGATTTAAATTTTCTGATGCCATATCTTACTCCAAATAATTAATTGATTATTTTTATACTTCAACATAGGTATTTTTATACCTTTTGTTATTCTACTCTCTTAAAAAACCTTTGCAAGAAATCCCCTATTTATTTCAAAAAAATTTGATATTTTGCAAGTTTTGGTAAATTTTATCTTCAAATATAAAAAAAGCGAGATATCACTATCCCGCTTTTTATATATAAATAACGCAGATTAAAACGCAATACGATCGCGGTTTTTCTCTAACGTTGCTTTACCAATGCCTTGTACTTCAAGCAATTGTTCTGCCATAGTGAAATTACCGTGCTTTTCACGATACTGCACAATGGCTTCCGCCTTTTTCGCACCAATACCAATTAGCGCTTTTTGAATTTCTGATGCACTGGCGGTATTGATATTTAATTTATCACTCACTGCTTGTTGTGTAGTTTGTGATGCGGTTTGTTGCTGAACTTGAGCTTGAGGTTGAGGTTGAGGTTGAGGTTCTGGTTTTGGCTCAGGAGTTGGAGCTGGGTTCTTTGTATAGAGAACAGTTGCTACAACATCTTTACTTTCTGCTGTCAAACCAGTCACTTCTTCCACAACCAGTGGATTTGCAGTATAGCCTTCAAGGACAGGTGATGTTACCGCATCAAAAGTAGTATCAGCATTTTCTGCTGTCCATTCGCCTGTGCTCAACACTTCGTTTGTCACAGGATTCACCACTACTTCACGATGGAAGGTTACTTGGTCCTTGTGTTCTGGAGCTAGTACTTCTCCTGTAAGTGCATCCTTGTAGAAGATAGTTTCAGTTACTACTTTTGTTTCCTGACGAGCAACCGACTTCTGTTCCACTACAATCGTTGTATTGCGTCCAATTGCATTTGGATCCGCAGGATCATTTGGATCTACTGTTCCAGCTGTTGTATCATAACCAAAAACTTTTTGACCGTCTTTAATTTTGTAAGCTGCTGGAATTTCTGGAACCGGAGTCACATCAGCTCTTGATGGATCCGTTAGATTGTTCTTGTAGACCACTTCTGAAAGTACCTTACCATCTTTATCCACCAACTGAATGCGACCAAGCTTCTTATAATAAACATCAAACTTGTAATTCAAGGTACCATCAGGATCAATTGTGGTAGATTCAATTTCTTTTACAAGTGTGTAGTGTCCTGGAACCACCGGAGATGGAATCGGAGGGAGTACAGCTTCTGAATTTGAACTTACATCAGCAGCCAAAGCAGTTACCTCTGTTTCTTCATCCTCTAAACGTGCACTACGTGCGCGAAATCGCGGGGTATCACTCGCAAGACTTGCTTCTACACCACGGGGAGCAATTGCATCTGTCAAAGCACGACGTGTACGAACAGCCGGTCTGTTCGCTGCGTCATCTTCGATTGGAGTTGCACTAACAAATTTCCAAGCTTGTGGAGTCATTTCTCCAGTCACCAAGTTAACGAGAACAATCCGTTCAAATACAACACGTTCACGAACTGGTTTTGGTACAGGTACTCCATCACCGTCTTCAACGTAGTAGTATACTGTACGTGTACCAGTGATACGACGAGGTTGAATCTTATCTACTGTCTTCGGCCAGTTTGGTGTTTTTGGATCAGTTGGATCGTAAGGAGTATCTGGAGTAGGATTTGGATCATTTGGTCCTACTGGAACAATACGCTCACGAACCACAACAGTGAATTCTTGGTCTACTTTGGCATCAAAGTCAAAGTTCTTGTTAGCTGCACTTGTGAAGCCATCGCTAACTAATTCATAACCTTTGCGGTGGAGGTCATCAATTTTAGCTGAGGTACTATAATTGATTGCTTCACCTGACTTACCATTGACCACATCACGTGTTACTTCCACATTACCTTTTTCGTTGACATACTTGATGATAGCTTTTTGAGCATCTTTCACATATGTGACGACTTCGACAATATCTTCAGCTCCAGCTTTGACACCTTTGACTTCTGGTACCACCAATTTATTAGCAGTGTAGCCTGAAATCACTGGTGATTTCACTGCATCGAAGGTATCATCACTTGTAGTCCATTCACGGTAGTCGATGTGACCAGTTACCAAGTTAACGTATGCGAAGCGTTTGAAGTGAAGGGTTTCTTTCACATCATCTTTCGCTTTAGAGCCATCTTCGTAGACGTATTTCACAGTACGTGTTACATCGTCTTTGTTGACTACATCCTTAACTGGATCTGGCCATTTTGGTGTATCTGGATCTTTTGGATCAACTGGTTGATCTGGATTTGGTTTTGGTTTGTCTGGATCGATTGGTTCGATGCGTTCGCGAAGGGTAACTGTAAACTCTTGGTCTACTTTGGTATCAGAATCGAAGTTCTTGTCCGCTGCATCTGAGAAGCCATCGCTGACCAATTCATATCCTTGGCGACGGTAAGATGAAATCTTATCGTTTGTGCTGTAGTTGATTAGCTCGCCTGATTTACCAGAAACTAGATCACGGCTCAATTCAGTGTTGCCTTTTTCATTGACATATTTAATGATGGCTTTTTGAATTTGCTTGGTGATGACAATCTTAGTATCTCGACCAATTGCATCTAGGTCATCTTTATGGTTTGGATTAACCGTTTTACGAGTTTCGTCATATCCATAAATGGATTGACCTGGTTTAATTTCCCAACCTGTTGGTACAGATGGTACATTTGTGAACCATGCACGAGTTGGATCAGATGGGTCGTTAGCGTATTGTTTTCTAGCAGATTCTTCCTGTTTAGAAGTTACTTCACCCGCTGGAGTAATATAGTTACCTTGTTCATCTACATAAGTAACATAACCAAGCTTTTTATACCAGACGTTGAAGACATAGTCGTCAATATTTGTCGGATCAACAACAAGAGCTTCGATACTAGCTTTGTCTGCATAAAAACCAGGAAGAACTGGTGTCATGACCTTCTTAAATTCATAGTCAGGATCAGTCGATGTCGCATCCCCTGCAGCACGGAAGCTACCTCTGCGATTGTAATTGCGACGACGAGCGATATAAGCTTCTAACGAAGCACGGAATTTTTCTTGTGCTTCCTTTGTAAGCTGGATATCATATCCTCCATTCGGATTGACAGTTGCATTTTCCAAGTCCAAACCTGGGACTTTTTTATCTACAACAATCTTATCTTTAACTGAAGGTGCCGCTGTTTCGCTTGCTTTATCTTCTACTGCTTCAGAAGCTTCCACTTTTGCTTTCTCTGAAACTACTGCTTTGCTTTCAGCCTCTTCAACAGTTGGGGCAGACTGGCTTTCTTTTTTCGCTTCTTCTACCTTGGTGTCGACTTTAGCTTCTTTTTTAGCTTCCTCAACTTTAGCTTCTACTACATTCGCTTTTTTCTCTACCTCAGCAACTTCTTTCGCTGGTGCTTCAGTAGTTTTTTCAGAAGCAACTGCTTCTTCATTCTTTTCTACTGGAGTCAAGCTTGGGGAAGGAATTGCTGGTTCAGCAGTATAGGTAGCAACTTTCTCGGTCTCCGCAACGGGGGCAGCTTCCTCTACTAGGCTTTCTGAGGCAACTGATGTTGAAGATGAAGAAGCTTCGTCCACTTTCACTTCTGTGTCAGCAGCTGCAATCGTAGTTCCTGCCAAAACAGTACCAATCAAAACTGAGGCTACTCCGACAGAATATTTACGAATTGAGAATCGTTGTTTTCGATCAAAACTCATTTCTTTCTCCTTTTTATTTCTATAGTGGCAAATGGATAGCTGTAACTCCCCATCAAAAAGAGTACAACTATGCCATTTACCTAGTTCCAAACTTTACTAAATTTTCGGTGGACGACGACTGGATCGACCACGAGTCAAGACACGTTTTCCAGTATAGACTGGATTAGTGACAGTTGCAGTTGCTTTTGGCGTGTTAACACGAATCGCAGTTGTAGGAGCCACTGGTTGAGGGCTAACTTCTGTTGAAACCTCTGGTTGAGGGGCCACTGGAGTCGCTACTGGCTCTTCAGGTAGGCGCTCTACACTTGCTTCAACTGTTGCTGCTGGTCTTGGCTCTTCTGCTACAGGAGCAGGAGACTCAACTGGAAGATCTTCGTAATCCTCAGTAGAAGCAACTTCGTATTCTGCTGGTAGACTTCTTCTTACACGACGGTTAGCTACTGCATCTCCAGTAGCTGCTGCTCCATTGACTGGCTGAACCGGAGCATCAACGTCTACAACTTTACCAATTCTCCATGAAGAGTAAGTAATATTCCCTGTTACCAAGTTGACATAAGCTGTTCTTTCAAAGGTAATCTTACGAAGGATGGTCTTGAAGACTTCTTTACCACTTTCTTCTTCTCTGAAGCGGATGGTTTGAGTTGCTGTACGTTCCAACTCTTTCATATCCTTGACTTCTTCTGGCCAGTTCGCTGGATCTTCTGGTGTTACAGGGATGCCAGGTACTGGTTTTGGATCTTGTGGAGTAACTGGTTCAATCCGTTCTTCTAGAGAAACGACAAACTCTTGATCCACAGATGGATTTGAATCATAATGCTTATCTGCAGCATTGGTAAAGCCATCTTCTATCAGCTTATAGCCAGCCTTCTTATAGGTAGTGATTCTATCAGCTGTGCTGTAGTCGATAAGAGCGCCACTACTTCCTTCCAACGCATCTTTAGCAAGATCGACATTAGAAGTTGTATTCACATATTTGACAACCGCTTTTTGTTTATCTTGTTTGTAAACAACGACGGTCTCATAGTTGGTCAATTTAACATTGTCTACAATGTTACGCCAGTATGTTTCTGAAACCGTACGACGTCCACCATGAGAGGCAACAATCTCATCTTTAATTTCACTAGGATTGAAGGTTACGGATACACGAGATGCTTTTGTTCCGACTGCTAAACCAGGTACGTTGGAAGAAAGAATTTCCGCTTTATAGCCCTGAAGTTCAGGAGATACAACTGTATCATACGTTGCTTTACTGTTCTTAGTACCTGCAAGTTTCCATCCAGTATCTGCAACGCCATCTCCGTCAATATCTTGAATAGCATATTCTGCCTTGGCATATGCTGCTAGGAATTCATCCCCATTTGCAACACTAGATTTTTTCAAGATTTCTCTAAATTGACAGTGATCAATTGCGACCTCAAGGAGTCGTTTCCAATCAGATGATTGAACAACTACTTTTGGTTTTCCATTTTCATCTAAAACAGGAGAGCCATCTTCGTAAACATAACGGATGGTATTGGTATGAGTTGCATGTGGATTAATGCTGGTTCCGTTAGATACCCAAATGTTTTGGCGGTTCGATACTACTGGGTCAATTCCGTATGTCTTATCTGTTGCAAGAACGCCACCTGTAGAGGAAAGAGTCCGAACAGAAAGTGAATTTCTTGGATTGATTTCTGGAGTAGACCCCGGTTGGAAACCAGCAATGCTCATCGCACCACCTTGGATGTCTGTCCATACAGAACTCATTTTATTTCTGCTGACTACATTTCTACCATCTTGGTTGAGTGAGTATACGGTGTATCTTCCAGCACCTGGATTTACACGAGTACCAGTTGGTCCATTAAACTCAATATGGTTCCCTGATCGTCTTGATCCGTTGGCAATATATAGAATATTTCCGTGTCCAATTTGTTCCGGGTTATTTCCTTGGGCAATTCCCACCGGAAGTTTACCTGTGATCTCTCCAGCTGAGCGTCCTTCTGAATTGGTATAACGCATAAAGGAGACGTAGAGAGGATTGTTAAATTGGAAGACAACATTGGTACTTGATCCGAGTGGCACAGAAATCAACTCTGCGTAATAGTCCGTATTATCATCACGAATATCGACAATAGATCCCTTATTCGCTTGGAATAATGGATGATCTTTCCAACCATGTTTTGAATCCAAGTTGATTACATCGTCCCATGGATTAGCTCCACGGTTGTCCATTTGAACGCGGAAGGTCGCATAGTCATCTACTAAAATAGAACCGTTTTCGTTCAAACCGATATAGTTATATGCATTGTAACTACCAGAAGGGCCTCCACCACTCTTCGGACCTTTTCCTACAGAGTGGAAGGTATTGGTTGATTTCTTACCAAATACAACACGTGAGTTGTCCCCAAAGTCAATCGCAGTCCCACGACCTTTGTTTTCAAACCGAACTTTTGCATTCGTTCCAGTTGTGAAGGTCGCATTGTTACCAAAGACTAGTCCATCACGTCCTGTGAAATTGAAGGTGGCATGTTCTCCAATGGTAAGACTACTCTTTCCATTTCGACGGAAGGCATTAACTGTGCCATAGCCTCCCCAACGGTCAAGGTGAGTCGCTCCATCAGATGGACGGGCCATCCCTAAAGAAATCGCCTGACCAATGCTTGTATTCAAGTTTAATTTTGAATCTCTGCCGGTTACAACGGTACCTCCATGTTCCATGAAGATCCCAGCATTATGGTAACGAGCACTTTCCGTTCCATTGTTCGTATTCATGTTAATGGTGAGGCTTGCTCCATCATTCACACGAACAGTTGAACCACCTGCAAGGTTGATACCGTCCCCTTGTGAAGAACGATTCAAGGTCAAACTAGCTCCGTCAGCAACTGTGACAGATTTAGCATCGTGAATATTTGCTTCACGACGCAATACTGAGTGCCCAGCAGATCCAACATTCCGTTGCACATACTGAGTCTGACCGTTTGCAGAACGGTAGCTATCACTAACAGTAGAAGTGGTTGTTCCTTTTACGATGACGTCGGTATGTCCACCACCACCGTAAAGAGAAGAACCTTGGCTTTTCACGTTTTCAAATGTAACTGTATTGGCTCCACTTGTTGACGAAAGATCCACAGTCCCTTTTGAGTTCCCAGTTGCCAATTGAAGGTTTTTAAAGACCAAATTCCAAGCACTTGAACCAGTAAACTTCAAGGTATTGGACAAAAGATCCAAGCTAGATTGATCATTGCGTCCTTGAATAACTAGATTCCGACCTTGAGAAGCAATCGTAACTGTACGGTCAACTGAATTTACCCGACCATTATCTACATTACCATTGTCCCCAGTTGCAACTACATTACCAGAAATCGTAATGTTCTTGATGGAACTATCATTCAGCGCTGATACGAATCCATTCCAGTTGGATACAACACGAGAAGTCACTTCTCCACCATTACGGAAGCCTGTAGTCCCTGCCGGGCTACTTGCTTCTGTAGGCGCTACATTTGTATCTGCTACTTCTTTTTCTGTTTCCACTTTGTCCTCAACACTCTCCTTACTTTCTGTAGTTGTAGATTCTACAGCTGGAACTGAAGAAGACGGTTGAATCGCCGCAGTAACATCGTAAGAGGAAGGAACAGAAGATTCTCCACTACGAGATTCTGACTGAACATTGCTAGTTTCCTGGTCTAGTGTATCAGAAACTGTATTTGAGGTTGCATCTGTAGTAGGCGCTACTTCATCAGCTGAAACCACTGGGGATCCTGCTGCAAACAGCGCGGTCCCCAAAAGAACCGAACAAACGCCAAAACTATATTTCCTTACGGAAAATCGTTGGCGTCGATTGAATATATCCCTCATATCCATAAAACTCCTTTTTAAAAAATATTTTTGTTCCAAGATAATTTTAGCAAAAATAAACCTTCAAATGTCACTGTGTCGTAAATATCGCGAAATGTGTCGTAATATTGTCTTTTTTTCGTCATTTTTTTGCAAAAAAACGCTAAAAATACGAACGATTTTTGTGATTTTTTTCATTTATGCACTTTGAGTTCACCTTTTTTAAACATGTATTTTATAACAATTCTTTTGCCCATTTCTCTATACTTTTTAGGATATCCCCTTTATTTTACTAATACTTATTGTCATGAATTGGTGATTTCTAGTTTTTTCTGACTCCACCTATAGAAAAGCCTAGTTATCGATCTAAAATAAAACTCTTTCCAAAACAAAACTTTATTCTGAAAGAACGAAAATTTTGGCAAAGACAGACCTCTTTCCATTTCTCTCGTCTAGCTGGGGAGCAGCTTGTTCTCCTTTTCTGTTTGTTAAATAGGAAGAGAAGAAATAGGGATTCTGTGTTTCTCAAAAGAAAAACTTCAATTATTTGAAAAATAGGAGCTATTCGCCCATCAATACAAAAAAGCAGCCGGGAAAATCCCGACTGCTAAAAAGAGCGAATCATTTTCATCACACTCTCATTCGGCTTTCTGATCTAAGAAATGTGATTTTATTCTAGTCTTTTTCTAATGAAGTCTAAATTGTTCTGAGGAAACCCTTAGAAAGACGCCAGTACTTTCAAATTAGTCTTCATTTTTCTTGCGTCTTGCAAGACCTGCAAGTCCAACCATACCAAGGGCAGCACCTAACAAGGCAGCAGTAGCTGATTGTTCCTCACCAGTTTCAGGAAGTGCTGGAGCTGGTGGAGTTGTTGGTGTTGGCGGTGTTGGTGGTGTATTAGGTGGTGTTGTTGGCGGTGTATTAGGTGGTGTTGTTGGTGGTGTATTTGGCGGTGTTGTTGGTGGTGTTGGCGGAATAACAGTGTTGTTAAACTCTGTATCTTCTGGCAACTGAGTAACAGCCGTCAATACTTTACCGTCTTTATTAATCATAATACCCACAGTAGCAACCATCTTATCGTATTCGATGCTAGAATCTGTGCCACGGATTTCTTCTACATGGTAGAGATGAGTTCCTTCTTCACCACGCTTGAATTCAAGTGCTGAGAATTGGATCTTACCAGCAGCATCATTGGTTACGGTTTCGATCACATTTCCTTTTTCGTCCTTAAGAACGAAGCTGAATTCACCAGCCTTCAACTCACGACCTTCCAATTTCTTAG
>ERZ772966.193-NODE-193-length-24267-cov-9.435197_pt1 | contig 24267 bp, 16 predicted proteins | sample MGYA00580680_ERZ772966 | MGnify/ENA primary metagenome ERZ772966 (study PRJEB29015, sample SAMEA2738055) | human oral metagenome | biome: human oral; feature: human-associated habitat; material: saliva | place: China | collected 2225 ...
AGTTGAATGTGGGCTGGATGGTAGCCTTTGTCTGCCGTGATACGGATTTTTTGAATGCCATTTTCTAGGCTTGCTTTCACAATTTCTGTCATAGTCTCCTCCTACTCTACAATCATCTTGCCGTGCATCATGTTCATACCACAAGCAAAGCCAAACTCTCCAGCCTGCTCAGGCGTGATTTCCACTACATACTCTTCCCCCATAGGCAGGTCCGCATGTACACCAAAATCTGGAAAAACAATTTGGTCCAAACATGGTGAAGGATCCTTGCGGTCAAAGACAATGCGGGCTGGCACTGATTTCTTGAGGATAATCAACTCAGGCGTATAGCCCCCCATGACTTCCACTCGAATCTCTTGGTAGCCCTTTTTTTGCTGGGCCTTTTGTCCAGATTTTTCAGGCTTTTTGAAAAACCAAAACAAGATAAACGCGATAAGGGCAATACAAATAATGGTTACAATACTATTTAACATGACGTCTCCTTTACATACAATTACATTTTACTTCTGTTACAGCACTTGATTTCTTCTCAGAAATCACAGCTTCCAAGTCTTCCAAGTCAGCCTGAGTGAAATCACATTCAGCAATCAAATCAGCCAACAAGTTCTTAATCCTACGAGAACAAACCTTGTCTTTGATATCTTGGACAAGCAAGTCTCGACTTTGATCCAGAGTTAAAAGTGCTGAATAGACAAAGGACTTGCCTTCTTTTTTCCTTGTCAGACACTCTTTCTCAACCAAACGAGCCAAAAGAGTTTGAATGGTTGACTTGGACCAGTCGAACCGCTCCGCTAGAACCCTGATTAAATCCGTACTAGTCTGCTCTCCCTGCATCCAGATAATCTTCATGACCTGCCATTCTGCATCCGAAATCTGCATCAGCACACCTCCAAAATCTACATTTGTCAATTATAAACATAAGTATACTCTCAAAATCTACATTTGTCAACTAAATTTCCTAAAAATTTTAAAAATTTCTCTTTCCAATAGATTTTGTCTTCCATTGTGATAGAAAATACATATTATCCAAAGTAGATTTCATTCAAACTCTACTTAACCGATGTCGTCATTTTTCACCTATATTATACATGATGTGTAATACAACGAAATTCAAAAGAGGCTGGGACAAAAGTCCTAGCCTCTCAATTGTCTTTGGATTGTCGAGCAAGACGCAGTGGTTGAGTGGGCTCTACTACGCTGATTTCATCAGCTTTTACAGCCCTACTCAACTGTGCGGAGGTGGGACGACGAAATCGAATTCTAACGAATTAACGATTTCTGTCCCACTCTCTAAATCTCTTTCAATTTTTCGAGATAGGCGGTTAATTCTGCTTGAGCTTCTGGTGTTGTGCCTACTAGCTGGCTGCGCATGTGTGCGAGTCTGGCTTCTACCTCTCCAATCTCTTTATCAATCTCTGCGAGCTGGTCTGCGAGGTCGGCTAGGGGAACAACGGGTTCTTCCTCAAAGGTATCAACATAGCGTGGAATGTTGAGGTTATAGTCATTTTCGACAATCTCTTCAAAGCTGGCTAGATGGGCGAACTTCTCGACATTCTCGCGTTTTTGATAGGTCTCCAAAATCTTGGCAATATGGTCTTCGGTCATATTGTTTTGATTTTTCCCTTTTTCAAACTCTTTTGAGGCATCGATAAAGAAGACATCCTTGTTGGTGCGATTCTTTTTAAGGATAATGATGGTTGTCGGAATAGAGGTATTGTAGAAGATATTTGCTGGCAAGCCGATAACTGTATCAATAGCGCCTTCTTCTAGCAGGTGCTGACGAATCTTCTGCTCAGCTGCTCCTCGAAAAAGAACTCCGTGAGGAAGGACAATGGCCATGACACCATTATGCTTGAGATGGTAAAAACCGTGAAGGAGGAAGGCAAAATCTGCTTTAGACTTAGGTGCAAGAACTCCATAACTTGAAAAACGAGGATCTTGCAGGAATCCGCTATCTGCTGACCACTTCAGTGAATAGGGTGGATTCATCAAAACCCCATCAAAGTCTGTCGGCTCGGTAGTCGGCCAATCTGAGTCTAGGGTATCGTGGTTGCTGAGGTGATAGTTCTCAATGGCAACTCCATGAAGCATCATGTTCATGCGAGCAAGGTTAAAGGTCGAAGTAATCAACTCTTGACCATAGTAAGAAATCGTCGAAGCTTCCTTACTATAGCGCTTGGCATTGAGCAAGAGGGAGCCAGAACCCATGGTCGGATCGTAAACTGACATGCCCTTTTGATGCTCACGCCCTGCAAAGACAATCTGAGTCATGAGGTGAGAGACTGCTTGAGGTGTATAGAACTCGCCAGCCTTTTTCCCAGAATCACTGGCAAACTGGCCAATCAAGTACTCATAAGCATCACCCAAGATATCACCAGCATGACCAGAGACATTGAGGTCGTTGAGCTGTTTCATAACCTCAGAGATGGTCTTGTTTTGCTTTTGTGGGGTATTACCTAGCTTTTTTGCATATAGGTCGATATCTTCGAAGAGATTTTCAAATTTTTCATTGGCCTGCTCGATATCACGGAAACTTTGGGCTAGGGATTCTAGCTGGAAGGTTCCTTCGTGGATAGACTGAACCAGCTTGGTAAAGGTCAGAGAAGGCTCAATCACATAGCCCAGATCGTCATTTAAGACCTCGATGAGGTCTTCACGGACATCTGCATCCGCAAAGTTTTCCTCATAGAGAAGTTGAGCTTGCTGGAAGGACTCAAAAGTCTCGTCCAAGTTATCACAGACGGCTTGGAGGATGTTGTCGGATAGGTACTTGTAGAAAATCAAGCCCAAGAGGTAGGACTTGTATTCATTAGCTTCCATCTGGCCACGCAGGATATCTGCCGCATTCCAGAGGGATTGGTAGAGTTCTCTTGATAAATCTGTTTGTGACATAGGATCTCCTATCAATTTCTACTTTCATTCGTTTAGTGTAGTTTTTTATGGTCTTGGTATCTTATGAATTGAACACGACCTAAAAGCTGGGTAAAAAAGATAAACTGTCTGGTCTTCATCGAAGACTGTCCCAGTTTCCTTTTTTTACTGGGCTTTTGACGGTCTTTGTATCTTAGATAAACATTTTTCTGAGTAGGGTTTGTTTACTTTCTTTGAGCTGGTTGACTTTTTCCTCTTGTTTGGCAATGGCCTTGTCTAGGTCTTGGAAGAAAGAAGCGATGGCTTCTTGTTCAGGTAGGGAAGGTACTAAGATATTAAACGACTGAATTGTAGGCAACCTTAACGAATCAACTGTTGCTTTTACAGTATTCCTCATTGCATGCTGTTTAAAATCTTTTTTCATCTGCTGTAGTATAAACTTAGCATTAACATCCGCAAAGTTAGAGATTTTATATACACGTTGATGAACATCAAATTTCCCATTTACATAATGAAAAATTTCTCCTAACCTCCCTTCTCCAGGTATTAAGATAGCCTCACCATCAAAGGAATATGAATTAATTCTTTTTACTTCTTCGGAACGAATGTAAAATGGATATAAGCCATCCTCAACAGAATCTTGAACATCTCTACCACCAGTTTTTATGTCAGCCACTTCCCCCAACTTCACTTCCTTCCAGTCATCTTCAAATCCTGCGAAGCGAAGGGCTGGTTTGGTTTGTCCTTTGGCTGGGAGGAGGAGCTTGAGGTAGGTTTTCTTCTGCTCTTTGAGTACCTCTAACTTACGCTGTTGAAGGCTAATAAGCTGGTCAATATCTTGGAAGAAAGAACCAATGGCAGTTTGCTCGGGGAGGGAGGGGAGGGATAATAAAAAATTAGCATATTCTTTAGCATTTACACCTGGTTGCCCCGACCTTTGTGATGTAATATCTACATACTTCTTAAAACTTTTTGTTAGTGTATTTTGAAAAATAAATTTATAATCATTATCTTCTTTTATCCTAGTTCTTATTAAGAATCCTGCAAAAAATACAACACCATCAGTTTTTTTATAGTAGTATGTTTTTCCTGTGCTAGCTCCAGTTCTTGCAAATAATATATCTCCTTCAGATAATAAATAATCACTAGATTCGTCAATTTTAACATCGGGAGATGTCAGATTCGTTTTTAAAAACTCATTACTAAAGTCATCAATATCAGTGATGCGTATATACTTATTCACACCATCAAATTCTTTAGCTGAAGCGTTTAACCCATAGTCAAAACTCTCCGCAACCTCTCCCAACTTCTTCTCCACCCAAGATTCAGTATAACCTGCAAAACGATAACTTGGTTTCTTTGTCATATTACTCCTCCAACTATTTCATCTTTATTAGTATCTATAAATTGCAATTGATAAGCATTATGAGCACCCCATGCCTTAAGTATTTTCTTAATAGTATATTCATTCTCCTTATCAAACTGGTCTACATAAATGCTCACATTCGGTGCCTGTTTAAAGATTTCTTTAAAGTACGGAACATCCACTCCATTCTCATCCCGAATACCAAAACCAATGAAATAGATTTCTTTGATAGAACTTAAACTTTTGAAAAAGTAGTCGTATTTTCTAATTCGCTGATGGACTGGCTTTCTAGTCAAATCAACTAAATTATAAAGAAAGTCACGTACCGCAGTTGGATCATTTTGTATAGATTCATCATAAGAATCCATTTCACGATTATGTCCAAATATTAGCTTATTTTCAGAAATACTTCCATGTATATGACATATTTGTTCAGAATTTATACCGTAGAAATCCTCTAACAACATACTATAATTAAAAGTTAAAAAGTAGGCATTTTTATTATGTTCAACAGATTTCTTTCGTTTTAGTTTTTTTAGATTAGAAGGCATATTATCCCATTCAAGAATAAAACATTGAACCCATTCCCTAAATAAGCTTTCAATGTCTGCTCTTAGAAATTTTTCAAGAATCATTGCCAGCTCCTCAGAATCTGTTTCTAAATCTTCTAGGCCAAAAGATGACAGTATAATTTTCACCTCATTTATCCAACCTAAATCATGCTCAAACTGAGACCAAAAATTTTCTAATCCCATTAATTGCATCATATGTCGATAAATAAATTGATACCGTTCATATTTATCTAACTGACCATTTCTAATTTTAGACAGAGAATATCCATATATGTCTCTCAACTCATCTTCCTTAGCATATCGATGTTGTTTTTGAATTTCAATATCCTTTTCCCTAAAAAAATCACAAATTACCTTTGATGTTTGCAATGACTCTAACAACTCATCTTTCCCATAAGCCTGCTGATAAACAAACTTTTTGAAATATAGATAATCCGTCTTTAAATCATGTGCTATATCAAAACCATTTCCAATAATAAATAATTTCTCCACTATATCCCCCCTTTCTATTACTCTATTTTCTTATTTCTACACTTTAGATTTTCTTTTTTGATGTCTATTCTTCAATTTCGCCTATTTTGAAACCATAGAAGGCATCATTTGACAAGATAAAGTTAAATATCTAGCAAATAAGAAAAGTCAAATCGGTAGTTTATCTCCCCCTTAGCGGTAAGATATCCTCTGAAATCATGCGCATATAGTCCTCTTTGAGAGCTTTTTTGTATTTGAGTTTTGGTAGTGCCTTGTCTCCGTGAGCTTCCTTATAGGCCAGATAGTCCTGAGACTCGGTAATGGCTTTTTCGCCATTTTGCTTATCACGTCCGATGCGGTAGTTGTCCACTACGAACTGGAGTTCATCCTCTCCTATCTGCCAATAATCTGCCGTTTCACGAATCTTTTTCTGGGTTGTTAACTCAATCATCTCTTCCAACTTATGGATGATAGACTGACCCTGATAGCTCTTGGCATCTGCTTGGACATTATGCCAGAGTTTGGAGATGAGGTTGGATAACTTGGGATTGGATTTGTTCAAATCTTCAATATAGTTATCTACCAGACTTTTTTCCTTTTTACCAATGAGGTTTTCCCGATTTTCAATCAGGGCTTGGATGAGAGAGAGGATATAGTGATAGTTTATCTCATCGGTGCGGATGGATTCAAGCTCATACTCGATATCTAGGAGAACCCCTTCCTCTTCTTGGTCTTCTTTTCTGCGTCTGCGGAGTTCTTCGATGACATTTTGATATTGGCCGGCAAAGTTCTCGATGTCTTCGAGGCTAAGGCCAATTTCTCTGAGGATGACTTTCTCATCATAGTCCGAATAGACTTGTATAGAGGATAGGAGCTTGTCAAATTCTTGGAAGGCCTTGGCAAATCGTTTTAATTCTGCATCTGTCGCTGTATCCAAATCAGGCACCTGATCTGGACTTGGGGCGATAGCTAGTAGTTGATGAACCTTGTCAAGAAACTTGGCCTTCTCCTCCTGCCATTCTGGAGCTAAGACACTGGTTTCACCACCATTTGAGTAAAGACTCAGAGCTTCATCCACCTTTTCTTTAAAGCGGTCAGGCGTTTGGAAGGTAACGATTTGGCCGAATTTCTTGCCTTCATCAAAGAGGCGATTGGTTCGTGAAAAGGCCTGAATGATATGCTGGGGTTTCATGGGCTGACGATCCATGAACAGGGTCGATAGACAAGGGGCGTCAAAGCCTGTCAACAAGCGGTCTACAACGATAACCAGGTCCAACTGCTCTTCACGGAATGCAAAGCGTTCTTTCTTACGGGCCAGACGGTCGTTAAGGTCGCTATTGTAGGAAGCAATGGTTGCTAGGCTAAAGTGGGTGCCAAACATGGCATTGTAGTCTTCTAAACTCTCCTCCATATAGGCTTGGTTAACATAGGAGTCTGCTTCATTCTCTGTCACAGAGTAAGTAATGGCAACCTTAGGAAAGTCTGGTAAGACCTTTTTAACATTTTCCGAGATGCTTAGAGACTTCTCTCCATTTTTGACTTGCTTAATCAGGTTATAATAGGCCTGCGCACGGGCAATGCTTTTAACGGTCAAAATGGCTTCATAGGTTTTTCCTACCCCATTTTGGAAACCGAGTTTGCGTCTTGAGCGATTGAGAATGGCATCTAAAACGGCAAGCATGTGGCCTTCGTCATCATAACGCTCCTCGTCAATCTCATCTTCTGCCCAACCAGGCATGGTCGTCTGATATTCCACATTAAAGCCAAGAACCGCCTTGTCATGGATGGCTTCTTTGACGGTATATTGATGGAGACAGTCACCGTACTGCTCTTCGGTTGTCTGAGCAAGGTCTCCTTTTTGTTCACGTTTATTTTCTGTAAAGATAGGAGTCCCGGTAAAACCATACCAGAGAGAATTTGTAAAGAAGTGCTCTAGGTGACGCTGGCGTTCAGGAGTCACTGCGCGATGGCATTCATCAACGACAAAGGCTAGTTTGAGTTGCTTGATACGATTGTAAACCTTTTGGTGACGGCCTTCATCAAACTGGCGAATCATAGCATTAATTTTCTGAATGGTCGTCACAACGACACGACGGTCATCAGAAGCCAGATTTTTAACCAATTCCTGTGTATCATCGGTCTCGTCGATATCAATCATGTCGTTCTCTGCGTAAGACTGAAAGGAACTAGTCGTCTGCTGGTCGAGGTCTGTCCTATCAATCACAAAGATTGTCTTTTCAATAGATGGAATCTGGAGCAGATTGCGCGAAACCTTATAGGAGGTCAGGGTCTTTCCTGAACCAGTCGTATGCCAAATATAGCCTGATTGGCGCTTGCGACTGGCTTCACGGATAGCTTCAATGGCATGAACCTGATAGGGGCGCAATAAAATCAAGGCCTTCTTGTCATCATCGATGACAGAATACTGCATGACCATCTCATGAGCTCTCGGTATGGACAGGACAGACTCTGCAAAGTCAAATAGTTGAGGTTGGGGGCGATTTTCACTATCCACCCACTTGGTCAAGAAACGTTCATTTAGCTTGTTGGCTTTGGCAGCTGCTATGTAGCGAGTGTCTGTGACATTAGAGACGACAAACATCTGAAGACTTGAAAAAATGCCTCTGAACTGTCCTTCTTGGTCGTATTTTTTAATCTGACGGAAGGCATCCATATAAGGATGAGAACGGCTTTTCAGTTCGATTTGAATCATAGGCAGTCCATTGATAAGCAAAGTCACATCTCCACGACGCTGGCGAATCCCTTCTCCGCCTGTGATGACTTGGTTGACAACCTCATAGCTGGATTTGCCACCAGCGACATTGTTTCTCCACAAGACTTCCAAGCGAATGGTGCCTAGACTGGCATCTTCACGTTGAACCTGCACCTTGGCAATGCCATTTTCCCCTGATATCCACTTGGCTGCTTCATAAAAGTTGACGAAATTGAGCTGATTTTTGATTTGATTTTTCTCTGAATTTGTAAGGGGATGGTCTTGCAAAATGCGGACATTATTAGCTTCCAGCTTGGCAAAAAAGTTTCCCCATAGGAGGTCTTCTGTATTTAACTCAGGTCGATACACCCATTGACTTTCTCCCTTAGTCAGCTGGTTGATTAAATCTCGCTCGATAGCCAGTTCCTGTTTGGTTTTGGCTTTGCCTGCTACAGGGATAGCAGTCTCATCTTTGGGAGAGAGTCTCTGGCTGATATGGAAATCCTGCAAGGCTGCTTGGTTAAGATGTTGCAATTTTTTGAGAAGATCTTGCTCCGTCCCTTTTATAGCTTGATAGGCTGCCGTCAGGTCTTTATCTGCATCTAGGTAGTGATGCGGGTTCTTCTTTATTTGGATATATCCCTGCACCAAATCTTCTAAACGTCCCAGCTGAATAGCAAGCTGGTTCTGAAGTTCCTGAGAATTGCTTCCAGATGCTTTTTTCTGGTTGATAGCTTCTAGGTATTCTACGATGGCAGCATAACTAGGCTGTAACTCAGGTGCTGAAACAACGAGCTCTTGTTCTAATTCTTTTGATAAGGTGTAAGCCATGTTCATACCCCATTTCTAAAACGCAAAAAGCCTACCAAAAACATTGGTAGGTTTTGAAAATGGGTATGAAAACGTGAGTTTATATATATATATATATATACAAGCTAGTTATTTGCTTAAATCTGAAAACCATAGGGACTCTTCCTTTTCATTCATCCAAGGCGTTGCGACATCGAAAAAACAGCGCCTTTACTTCCTTCCATTGTATCATAAAAGCCTAATAGTGAAAAGGTTTTCTAGGGTATTCTCTCTGAATCTAGCAATAATTCCCTGACCTCCAAACTTCTACTAAAACAAGCAAAATCCCTTGCAAGCTATACTTACAAGGGACTTGTGTTATTCTTGTACTTCTTTCTGGGCGGCCTTTCCTTGGTCTAGAAGGGCTAGGACGATTTTCTCATCGCGTAGTTTGACAGAATCGTTGATCATTTCTGCGGACTTGACGATGGTTGTTTCTAGTTGGGCACGTTTCTGGCGTCCCAATTCAATAGCTGCGACGATACCTTGGTTTTGAGCGACCAGACTTTCAGCCAGTTTGGTAACAGATTCGACAGCGACTGTCGGGCTTTGAGCAATTCGTTCCATCTGTGGAATCACTTCCTTGCTAGTTTCAGCTAGCATCTGGAGGGCAGCATTATTAGCATTGACAATAGCATCTGCCACAACACCTGATTTCATTGATTGTTGCAAAATACCAAGTTGGGCAATGGAAAGCTTCATTGTCGGAATCGTATTGCGACGAAGCATGCCCAATTTTTGGCGCATATCAGATGACACCTTCACAAGATTGCGCATCTGAGGTGTTGTTGCCCAAGCAACATAGAGACGGCTGACATACTCAGTGTGCTGTTGTTCGAGGGTATTGACCACTTCTGCCATGCGGGCCAATTCTTGAGACTTGGTCTGGTACTCTACTGTACTTGTATCGAGTTGGTCAACTTGAGCTTTCAGTTCTGCAGCGCGCTTGCCAGCTTCTGTCTGGCTGGCTTCGATAAAGGAAATCACTCCCACTAGATTTTCAATGGATTTGGTATTGTCCTCAATCAACATCTCAGCTGAAACGATATTTCGAGCTAGCACATCTTCTTGCTTGACCACTACGGCAGCCATGCCATCTAGCTTTTGCTCCACTGTTTTTGAGTCAAAGTAAAATTCCTGTAGCGTATTTTTACTCTTGTTAAACAATCGTTGCAAAAAGTTTGGTTTTTCTTCCAACTCAGCAATTTCAGCGTTCTTGTATTTGACTACAAAGCCTTGCAACTCACGGTTGGTATTCTTGAGTAGATCATCCACTTGGGGAATCTGCAATTTCTTTTGTTCTGACAAGATACGGTTGACCGTATTATTCACACCTTCGACAGCAGATTGTCCAAAATCTAAAAGAGCATTTTGATTGGTGACAAACTGGTCTACTAACTGGGGCACACGCGCCTTAATTCCTTCTTGCTGCTCAGGGCTCAACTTTTCAAGGAAGGTCAAGGTCTTGTCTGAGCCAGTGTTGGTCTCGATAATTTGAGTCGTCTTATCCACCTTAGCTACCGTATTGTTGGCAATCTGGTCAATATCGAAATTAAATTCTGTCATGGTTACTCCTTTATTTATATCCTATTCTTTACGATCTTTTTCTAGAATGCGCAGACTGATATCAAAATCACGCATATCTGTTTCATTGAGTTCTCTCAAAACTTGGTCGAGCTCAAGGTCAAATTGTTCGATGGCTGCTTTAGCTTGCTCTAAGCGTTCTTCTGCCCGATTATAGTTTTTAGGATTGGCCTTAATCTTTAAATAGCCTTCTAAAATCGTTTGGAATTTCTCCATTTTCAAACTATGAATAGCAGTCAGTTCTTCCTTATCACCCTCAGCAGAGGTAGCAATCTTATCTAAAATGGCCTGATGGTCAATGGCAATATTGGCCAAGGTTTGGGACAGTTCTGGAGCTAATTCCTCTGGCTCTGCATCTTCAAGATCTACCTGACTTTCTCTATCCAAACGTTCTAGCTGAACATCGATAGTTGCCCGCACTGTACGAACCTTTTTGTCAATACGGTTGTAAACATCAGCATCGATATAGGACTTGAGACGATCCGCTTCCTGATGGATTTCCCGCAACTCAATCAATACTTGATTAGCCAGACTCTTATAAGATTCTGAACCTTTTTCAGCCAAGATTCCCTCTAGTTGCTGAATATCTTTGTCTGCTTGACGAATCCGAGCTTTTAAAAGCTCAATCCGATCATCGAGCGAACGATCCTGCAAAAGAGGATAGCGCCAACGTTTATAGAGACGATAACCACCATAGCCTAGCAGGACACAAGCCGCAAGCGGAAGAGCATATTGGACCAAAAGGCCCAGCAAGAACAAGAAGCCCCAAAAATAGAGACAGCCTTTCCAAAAACCATTACCCGATTTCATAAACATTCCTTATTTTCAATTTATAAGTCTATTTTAGCACAAAAGACAAAAATGAGGGCGGGAAATCCCCTAGAAAAAAGTTGATTTATTTATTGTCTAATGGGACTCAGTAGCTCATGTTATTATTTAAGTTGTATAGACTTAAATTACAAGTTTCAGCAATCCAGGTTTACCGAGTTAGTTCTATACGAAAAGTGAAATAAAGGCTTGAAATATCGAGGGTTATATATTAGAATGAAAGCATAAAGGGAAAATAATGCTTCTAGCTTATATAACTAAAAAAGTCCCACCGTTCCAGCGATGGGGCTTTTTTGCTACCTTCTTAAAGGGTTAAGAGTTACTTGCTACGTCTCTTTATCCATAGCTTAAAAAAGCTCAGATAGTAAATTAACAAGTAACGGAGCTAGAAAAAGGGAAAATAATTCTAGCATATATAACTCCTCCCTTTCTTAAACTGAGGGGCTAAAATATTATATCAGATTTATATCATCAACATTGCTAAATCCAATGAAGAAGCTGTAAATGATAATCCCTTAGTTATGGAAAATCTATAAAGCCTAAAGTAAGCACAACTCCGCTGATTTAAAGTAATCGTGAATCAGCGTATACACCACGAAAATACCGTATGGTCACAACTGCTCTATATCTAGAACTGGTATATGTATTGATAATGCCCCTATTGAGAGCTTCTTTGGACACTTTAAAACAGAGTGTTATGATTTGAAGAAGTATAAGACTTTTGAGGAACTTGTTGCTGATATTGATGATTACATCTACTTTTATAATAACGAACGTTTTCAAGTTAGCTAAAAGGGCCTTGCCCCTTTTGAAATGAGGAACAAGGCCCTTGCTTAATCTTTTATTATGTCATTGTCCACCTGACAGTTAGCAGTTCCTAGTGACTACCTGATTTTTCTATGCTCTAAGCATTTTGCCAATTTTCTTGGTCTTCTTTGAAGCGTTTTAGGAGGTCGAGTCCTTCTGGTGTGATGTAACCTTCTTCTTGGGCTAGGTGAATCAGCTCACTGTAGTTTGAAAGTGTCACCAGTTTAACACCAGCATCTGCAAAGTTTTTATCTGCTTTTGGTAATTGATAGCTGAAAATTGCTACGACACCTAATACATCTGCACCTTCACGTTTGGCTGCAGCTACGGCTTCTAAAACTGATCCCCCAGTTGAAATCAAATCTTCAACAACGACCATTTTTTGTCCTTGGGCTACACGGCCTTCGATTTGGTTGCCTGCTCCATGGTCTTTTGGTTTGCTACGGATGTAAGCAAATGGCAGGTTCATCTTGTCAGCTATAATAGCACCATGAGGAATACCTGCAGTGGCTGTTCCTGCAATTACTTCTACCTCAGGGAATTCTGCCTTGATAGCTTCTACAAAACCATTTTCAATTAAGGTGCGAGTTTCTGGATAAGCAAGCGTTACACGATTGTCCGTATAAATTGGTGACTTAATGCCCGATGCCCAAGTAAAGGGCTCTTCTGGTTTGAGATATACGGCTTGAATTTTCAATAGATGGCTAGCAATATCTTTAGCAAGTGTCATGGGATTCTCCTTTGTATTTTAAACTTTATTCTTATTTCCAGTCTCGTGTCCACTCATCCTTGATAGCTTGATAAGCTACTACTGGATTAGTTGCTTGAGTGATTGGGCGTCCGACAACGATATAGTCACTACCAATTTGATAGGCATCTGCTGGTGTCATGACTCGCTTTTGGTCCCCAAGAACAGCTCCTGATGGACGGATGCCTGGTGTCAGACAAATAAAGTCTTGACTGGTAGCTTCCTTGATGAGCTTCACTTCCTGAGCTGAACAAACCACACCATCTAATCCCGCTTCAGCAGTTTTCTTGGCATAGTGAATAACCGATTCTTGAAGACTGGTTTGGATATTTTGAAAGTCTCTCATTTGTTCCTCAGAGGTTGAAGTTAACTGAGTGACAGCAATCAATTTAGCTTCTTTCCCAAGGCCTTCACGAGCAGCTTTCATCATTTCTACTCCACCAGCTGCATGAACGTTGGTCATATCCACCCCAAGCTCAGACAAAACCTTCATAGCTGATTTAACCGTATTGGGAATATCATGTAGTTTTAAATCCAAAAATACGCTGTGCCCCAAGGATTTCAAGTAGCGAACAATTTCTGGACCAACTGCGTAGTAGATCTCCATTCCTACCTTGACATAGAGCTTTTCCTCTGCTGGAAAAAGAGCTAAAAATTCCTTGGTTGCTTGGAAACTTGGAAAATCTAGCGCTATAACTGGGCGACTTTCACGCATATCTTTCTCCTCTTATACTTTCTATCAGCCCTTCCTTTTTTGACATAAAAAAAGGAACCTGCTACAGCAAGGTTCCACGAAAAATGGGTAGTCTCCACCCTTTCACCGTCTAACCTTAGCTGCCTCTCTGGACTGCTTTAAAGGTTTTTTACTATTCTATTATTTAAAGTTAAACTTGTCAAGCAAAAACAAGTAACTGAGTCTATTCTTGTTTTTCTATAGTTGTTGACGTTTCTTCTTGCTTTTTCTTTTCTTCTTCCTGTCTTTTCTTCGCTTCTTCTATAGCCTTGAGTCTTGCTTCTTCTACAGCCATGTCGGCCAAGCTATAGCTATAAATCCCAACTTCCATATCGATACCACTTGGCACGGTTAATTGAGGTTTTATCTTACTGTAATAAGGTAATTTTTTACCCAATTCAGATAGAGGAACCAGTATCTCATCCCCATCAATCATAGTAATCTTCAAAAGATCACTGGTCACTTTACTTGGTGCCAATTCAATCGTTTTGATCGCCTGCTTAATCTCTGGGCTGACTTCAGCCAGTTGTTCAATCAAGGTTTTGACTTGCTGCTCATCGTTAAAGAGTACGGACATATAGGTTTCTGGAAGACTGACCAGACTAACTGGACTGGTTTCCACCGTCCCACTAGAAAGAATCGGATAATGGTCCTCTCCAGAAACATAATAGGCTACAATCCCGTATTCCTTGACCTGGATTGTAAAATTGATCGGAAATTGATAGTGAATGTTAGCAGATTCAATCCAGTAATTTGATTTGATCTTTTCGGCGTGCTTATCTTTATTTAAAAATAAACTAATCGTATAGTCACTATCTTGAATTTCTGATAATTCTTTGATCTGCTCTACACTGGTCTGAACGTTTCCTGTCACCTCGATATTTTTAAGAGTAGCATAAGGCGTCAAAAGGTAAATAGAAAATAAGAAGACTAGGAAACTTGGAATTAAGATTGAAACTGCTCGCCATATATGTATCGCTGGAATAGAAGGTTTAGGTGATTTAGGGTTGCCTTTAGCTTTTTTATCACCCTTTTCTTCCTTAACTTCATCAGTTTCATTCTCTTCTTCAATAGCTTGGTCAGAGTTTTCTGAGTCAGCTTCTGTAGAAGTCTCCCCCTCAGATTTAGCTACTTCTTCATCTGGATCAGAGCTTAAGTCTTGCTCTGCATCTTCCTCTGAGTCAGTTTCAGCCTTTTCCTCTTCTTCTACTTCTTTTTCAGTTTCTTTACCTTCTCGCTCTGCCTTTTTACGTAAATATTCTTGATGTTGTTTTTGCCATTCTGACAATTCTTGGGAGCTAGTTAAGGAAGGCTTGGCTCCATCTTCTGAATTTTGGCCTGTTTTTGCTTCTTGCCCAGCTAACTTGGCATCTTCTTCTGCTTTTTTTCGAAGATATTCTTGATTTCGTTTTTGCCACTCTGACAATTCCTTGCCTTGAGTCGGTTGATTCTTATTATCCTTTGACATCAATTTTCCTTATGATAGATCTTTTTTTAGTAGCTCATAAAAATCAGCTACAGATTTTAATTCATGAGAGTTTTTCATGGTATTTTGATAGATTTCTTTGTGATTCAAAAGTACACTAACTTTTTCCTCCAAAGTTGGCAAGGTCAATTCACTTTCTTGCAACTCTTCTGCATAGCCTTTATTAACAAAATAGGCTGCATTTTCAATCTGATCCCCACGACTTGCTTCGCGACCAAGTGGCACAATCACATGTAATTTAGCCATGGCTAGAAGCTCAAAAATAGTATTGGCACCACCACGAGTAACAACTACATCAGCCATATTCATAAGCGGTTGATAGAGATCTGTTACGTAGTCAACACGGTAGAGATGGTGACTTAATTCATTGAGGCTAGAGTCTCCTGTTAGGTTGATGATATTATAACGACTAGTCAGCTCTTCCTTATGATCTGTAACTAGTTGGTTAAAGACACGCGCACCAGCTGATCCACCAACAAAGAGCAAGGTAGGTAATGTCGCATCAAAATAGGTACGGATATCCACCATTTCCTCAGGCTCTTCCGTGATAGGGCCTGCAACCTTAGTCACTGCTCCTACATGCTCAACCTTGCTAAGACCGGCAGCTTGCTCAAAGGTTGAATACATCTTGGTCGCAAACTTATAAGCAATCTTATTGGCTAAGCCCATGGATAGGTCTGACTCATGGATAAAGACTGGAACCCATAAAAGACGGGCTGCAATAACAGGTGGAACGGATACAAAACCTCCCTTTGAAAAGAGGGCCTGAGGCCGAATCATCAGCATGATAAAGAAGGATTGAACAATTCCCCATGCTACCTTAAAGACATCTAGCATATTCTGCCATGAGAAATAGCGACGTAATTTACCAGTTGCAATGGAATGGAAGGTCACATCTAATCCTGATTTAATAATTTCTTGATGTTCGATACCATGTTTGTCACCGATATAATGAACTTCCCAGCCATCCTCGATGAACTTGGGCATCAACAAAAGGTTGAGGGTGACGTGTCCGACCGTCCCTCCCCCTGTAAAGACTATTTTTTTCATATTATCCTTTAAGCTCCGCTATTGTCGCAAGGAAAAGATCTCCTCGCACTTCAAAGTTAGCATACATATCCCAGCTGGCATTGGCAGGACTGAGGAGAACTACATCTCCTTCCTGAGCCAATTCAAAAGCCTTGCGTGTCGCATCTGCGATATCTGACGCATCGACATAGGCTACTCCTGCCTTGGCTGCAGCACGTTTCACACGTTCTGCAGATTGACCGAGGATGACCATTTTCTTAAGACCTGTGATGTCTGGGACTAATTCGTCAAATTCATTGCCACGATCCAAACCTCCAGCAATCAAGATCACCTTGCTATTGTCAAATCCAGACAAGGCTTTTTGAGTCGCTAAGATATTGGTTGACTTGCTATCGTTATAGAATTTAACACCCTTGATTTCATTCACATACTGGAGACGATGTTTGACTCCACCAAAGCCTGACAAGGTTTCCTTGATAGTTTCATTGTCTACTCCACGAAGTTTAGCAACGGCAATGGTTGCAAGAGCATTTTCCACATTGTGGCTACCTGGAACACCGATTTCGTCAGCTGCCATGACTTTTTCACCACGGAAGTAGAGTTGACCATCTTCGAGATAAGCCCCATCCACCTTTTCAAGGGTTGAGAATGGTACTACAGTCGCGTTTGTCTTTGTAGCAAGCTCTTTAGCTAATTCCTGGTTGAAGTTCAATACTAAGTAATCAGCTGCTGTCATATTATTTTGGATATTCCACTTGGCTGCCACGTATTCCTCAAAAGAACCGTGATAGTCAATATGAGATGGAATTAAGTTGGTAATAACAGCAATCTCAGGATGAAAGGCTTGAATCCCCATCAATTGGAAAGAAGATAGCTCCATGACAAGGATATCCTTATTAGTCGCTGTTTGAGCCACCTGACTAGCAGGATAACCAATATTACCAGATAAGAGTCCATTTTGTCCAGCAGCAGTCAGAACTTCTCCAATCATAGTTGTAGTCGTAGTTTTTCCGTTTGAACCCGTAATCCCTACAATTGGTGCCTCTGAAATCAAGTAAGCCAATTCTACTTCTGTCAGAACTGGAATTCCTTTTGCCAAAGCTTTTTCAATCATGGGATTGGAGTAGGGGATTCCTGGATTTTTCACCATTAGAGCAAATTCTTCATCTAGCAATTCCAAGGGATGCCCCCCTGTTACTACTTTGATCCCATCTTCTAAAAGACTTTGAGCAGCTGAATTTTCCTCAAAAGGTTTGCCGTCATTTACGGTGACAATGGCACCCAACTTGTCCAAGAGACGAGCTGCAGACTCACCTGATTTGGCTAAACCTAGGACTAATACTTTCTTATTTTCAAATTGATCAATTCGTTTCATATCTAGAACTCCATTTCTACTCTTACTATTTTACCATTTTTATGAAAATAAAAAAGCCACAAAGGGCTTTCTTATTTGTTTTTGTCTGTCAGAAACTATTCTACCGACTTGAGGGCTTCTAGCATATCCACCTTTCGGAGATAGTGATTGACAAAAAATCCTAGGATGGTCAAAATGATACTGACTACTAGAACTGGGATTAGATAAACTTCCCAACCGACTTTTGGTTGAAAACGGAAGGTACCGGGTGCGATCATTTGAATGAGAAATTGATGGAGATAAAAGCCTGATACCAGTCCCAAAACAATTCCTACCATAGATAATATAATTGTTTCACGATAGATGTAGAGAGTCACTTCCTTATTGTGAAAACCAAGGACTTTTATTGTGGAGAGTTCACGGATACGCTCAGCCACATTGATATTGGTCAGATTGTAGAGAATGACCATAGCCAAAAGTACAGAAACAATTACTAAGATTGCCATGGTTTGATTAAGGGAACTAGCAAAGGTCTCAAAGAGACGTATAGTCGAAGCATTTTGTACAACACTAGCAACCGCTGGCTGCTCCATAAATTGACCAGCTAATGTTTCAGTATTGTCTTGACCTTGGTCTTTGAGCTTTACTAGATAGGTATTCATCTTTGGAACCTGTCCATAAATAGCCTCATAGGTCTTTTGATTCATGTAGATATAGTGGCCGACATAGTGCTCAGTGATGGCTGCTACCGTAAATTCCTTACCGTCTATCTTAAAGGTGTCACCAAAAGTCACACCTGCTAGCTGGGCTAATTTTTCTGTCAGGACAACACCATTAGACAAGCTGAGTTTCTCCCCATTTTTTTCTAGATGAACAAAGGGGGCCAAGTCATCCTGATCAGTAACCATGATGGTCACTGTTTGGACACCAGCCTTGCCAGCATATTTTTCATCTACTTGTTTGGAGTAAATCAAGCGGTATTTATCCACTGCGTCGGCTTGTAACTTGGTTTCCAGTTGAGCCTGGTCTGAGTCAGAAGCATGATTCCTGACTGCAAGCACCAACTGGTACTCTTGTAGATCCTTAAACTGCCTATCGGCCACACCAACTACAGAGGATTGAATCCCAAGTCCTGCAAAGAGGAGGGCCACTGAACCTGCCACCCCAAATACAGTCATCAGCATGCGTTGTTTGTAACGGAAAATATTACGGGCTGTTACCTTTTGGGTAAAGCTCAAATGAGACCAGATAAAGGTTATCCGCTCCAAGAGAATCTTTGAGCCCTTGGCTGGTGGCTTGGGTAGTAATAATTGCGCTGCTTCTTCATGCAATTCTCTGCGAGATACAAGGTAGGCAGGTAGGACACTAGCCACTAAGCTTAGAACCAGAGCTAAACAACTATAGGTCCAGTAGAAATACTGCTGACTCTCTCCAACAATCATTCGTTCAGTGATGATATGCGAGATTGTGGGAGCTAGTATGTAATGACCAATAAAAATTCCCAAGAAAGTCCCTAGAGTTCCAGCAACCAGACCATAAATTACAAACTTAGCAATGATGTCTTTGCTATGGTAGCCCAAGGCCTTGAAGATACCAGCATTGGTTCTTTCCTCGTCTACAAAACGGGTCATGGTGGTAAAAGTAACCATGGCTGCAACAGCATAGAGAACGACTGGAAAGATATTGCCAACGGCACGAATACTCATAGCCGAGTTACTATACATGAGATAGCCTTGACCCGTTGGAGAACTCTTTCGATTGTAGACATGATAGCTTGGCTCTGTCAGAGCATTGACCTCATCCTGACTGGTCTGCCACTTAGCCTTTTCACTCGCCAGATCCGTTTCAGCTTTGCTTAGCTTTTCCTTTTCTTGCTTGAGTTGTTCTTTGGCTTCGCCTAACTGACTAGATGCTTGACTTTTTTGTGTTTCTGGTAGTTGGCTCACTTGATTTTCTTGGACTTGTAGACGCGTTTCTATTTCCTGCAGGCGTTTCTTGCCAGCTGTCAAGTTGGTCTCTGCCTCGTCCAGTTGTTTCTTTCCCTCATCAAGGGACTCTTGAGCATCCTTCTTCATTTTTTCTAGCCGCGCTTGACCATTATCAGCAAGTTGTTCCTTGAGAATCGCTTCTTCTTCCTCCAACTTTTTTTCGTAATCACTGGAAAAAGGATTCACATCTGATAGACTAGCAAAACGCAGGCGGGCAATCGTGTATACAGGACTATTAAAGTTATCTTCAGTTACGACAGCGTAAGCTGCTAGATTCCCATTTCCACTAGCTGAACTCCCCATATCTGATGTTGAAAAAATATCTGGTGAGTGAACAAAACCTGTAATGGTATAACTATCTCGCTTTAATTGAGAATTACTGCCATTCTTTTGACTCAAATGAATAACTTGACCAATCTGATAGCGATCTTTCCAAAAATCCGCCAAGGCTAGTTCATCTTCTTTCTCAGGTAATCGTCCTTGGGTTACTTGGAATTTCGAAATTCTTTCTGTCTTAGAAAAAATCCGTATGGCATCTTGGCTACCTTCTAGAGTCAAATCCGTCATATAACCAAACTCAACGGATGCTCGAGTAAGATTTTTAAGTTCTTCCTGGTCAGCCTGATCAAGCCCATAATCTGCTATGACAGTCATATCAGCCAGATTGGCTTTTTGAATATAATTCCAAGCTGTTCGCTCCATATTGGGACTAGCAACCTTGAGACCGACCAAGGCCAAAGAACCTAACATCATCAGAGTTAGGATGGATAAAAATCGACCCTTTGAACCTGTGAAAGACTGGAGCAAGTCTTTCCAATATGTCCTTCTTTTCATATCAGTACTCCAAATCATCAATATCCTGTGGTTGAGGATTGATAACAACGCTCTTGACACCAGCATCATGCATCTGAATCACCCGATCAGCTATAGGAGCTAGAGAAGCGTTATGGGTCACGATGATAACGGTGGCTCCTTTTTTGCGTGACATATCTTGAAGAATCTTTAGAACCTGCTTACCAGTCTGGTAGTCCAAAGCTCCTGTTGGTTCATCACAAAGGAGAATTTTAGGATTTTTAGCCACCGCTCGGGCAATGGAGACCCGTTGTTGCTCACCACCTGACAACTGGGCTGGAAAATTATTAAGACGGTGGCCTAGTCCAACATCCTTTAAAACCTGCTCAGGATCTAAGGCATCCGCAACAATTTCTGAAGCTAGCTCAACATTTTCCTTAGCCGTTAGATTAGAAACCAAATTGTAAAACTGAAAGACAAAGCCAACGTCATCTCTACGATAGTTGGTTCTCTGATGGGAGGTATAGTCAGAAATGTTAGTCCCATCAACCCAGACTTGCCCTTCATCATTTGTATCCATACCACCTAGAATATTTAAAACTGTTGACTTCCCTGCACCAGATGAACCAAGGATAATGACTAGTTCTCCCTTTTCAATCTCGAAGTTGACATCACGATTGGCAACGATTTCCGTTTCTCCACTATGATACCTCTTATAGCTATTTTTCATTTCAATATAAGCCATCCTATCTCCTCCTCTTCTATCCCTATTTTCATCTTTATTATAACTCTTTTAATAGCAAAAAAGCCATCTAATGATGACTTTTTTAACGGCTCATATTTTGAGAGTCTCCTGATATTCGTTTTCCCTCGTTTTTCATAGCTAACAATGATTCGGATGTTCTTTCTTATTCTTGATTGCATGAAGTAGTTATCAAGTGGAAATAGAAAAACTAACACCTATTTAACATACTCTTTTTTCGTGAACTTCCCCATCTTTCGATAAATAGAATCCCCACTAACAAAAGGATAATCAGGCAAGGAAGTAAGACTAGCCCCATGCCCCAATTTAGATTGACATTATCAATTTGCTTAGGTAATCTTCCAGACAAAATCTCCACTGAACGTAAGTAAGTAAAGGGAATCAGATGTGCAATCTTTTGAAGAGGCTGAATGGTTTGGATGCCAAACAATAAGCCAACTATCCCAATTAAGGAAATAAAGAGGACAGGCATTTTTTGCTTAAAAAAGTATGCAATCAAGTAGACGACTTCCACAATAACGATAAAAGCCAAGAAAGTTAAGAGCAAGCTAGGAAATAACACATCTTGTATCTTCCCAATAGTTACCTCTTGATTCGTTAAGCTATAGAACGGGTATGGATAATCTAACTGTCCAAAACCACTTATCAGACTTCCCACTAGAAAAGAAAATCCGCTGATTCCGATAAACAGCACAGTTACATAACCCACTCCAACTCCAAGAGAGGATATTGCAAATGTCACTTTTGAAAAAGGATATAACTGAGCTGTATCCAGATGATTTTGATATCTTTCTGCGAACAGTTGTGTTAGCATAAAAATAATAGCAACCACAAACAAGCTTGGGATGATAGCCTCTAAAATCCAGATAATCTGATCAATCCCGTGGGTCGGAAACTCCAAAGTATGTGCTTTTATGTTCAAGGGATACAGGGCTTGGTAAATCTTTCGTTGGCGGTCAACCGCCATTTTAAAGTCAGAGCTAATAGTCGGGTTATTTGATATCATTTCATAATTCTTCTCTTCATCTTGCCACTGCAAATAGTAGGCTTCTTTCCATCGCCCTTCTTTTAATAAAGTCAGAATTTCTGTCTTTTGAGTCGAAAGATTTTTTTGCCCGTCTAAATTATTTTTAGCAATCTGGTATTCCTCCGAGTTGGTATCAGATATTTGGGAGAGTTTCTCTTCATATTCATTGATGATTCTCTCATCTTTTACAAGACTGGTTTCCAACTCGCTCTCCAAGCTGTGTGAGTTTGCAGTCCGACTATTTAAATAAAAGGTAACACCGAGTCCAGATACAAATAAAGCTAAGATAATCCAGTTTAAGCGACTTTTGAAAACTTTTTTCAATAAAAATAGACTAACATCTTTCATAAACTAAACCTCTTCTATCTGCCCCTGATGAATTGTTACTACTCTATCGCAGACATCAAGCAACTCTTCCTTATAGTGGGAACTTAAAAGAACCAGCTGTTCTTGTCTATCGATTTGTGCCAGCCTATCAAAAAACTTCTGTCGATAATACTCATCTAAGCCATTTGTAATCTCATCCATAAGCCAGCATTTCGCCTGACTGAAGAAATACATGGCAATCACCAAGCGTTGCTTCATGCCTAAGGAATACTTGCGAATGGGAAGGCTGATATAATCAGACATTTCCCAATAGGCAATTTCATCCCTCAGGTTCAGGTCTGATTTCCAGGTGTTTTTTATGAGATGAAGGTAGTCCATCCCACTTAAGTTTCCATCCAGCCATTCAACACTTTCATAATAAAATAAAGAAGGAGGGGCTGCGATATTTCCACTACTTATGGGAATTAAGTTGCTAATAGCTCGGAACAGGGTCGTCTTTCCAGATCCATTGATAGCAAGAACTCCATAAATCCTACCCTTTTCAAATGTAAAATCAACATCTTGTAAGATGACTTGTCGCGTTTTTAAGGTCACATGAGTAAGCTGCAACATATCTAGCCCTCCTTTTTGGATTAATAGCCTCCGCTGTAGTAGTTTAGTACCTCATAACGATCGTAATTCCAGACAAAATCAACTTTATATTCATCGTAGTTGCCATAACGAGACCACCACGGGATCCAAGTATATTGATAGCCGTGATAGTTGGTACTATATTCCCAAACAGTATTCCAATCATATCGATAACTTTTAGTGACTGTCACAGCAGATACACTGGATTGAAAAGACTAATTGATAACAAATTAGCTAATAACACGACTTTGCTGGTTTTTTCATAGTTTTCATTGCATTTATATCATTATTATTGGAAACGCTTTTATTATATCATTTTTCTCGTTGTTGTACAACAGTTTTCATTTGTTTTAATAATATATAACACTTAGAAGTTAGCTAGTCATACTTTCTAAAAATAAGATTGTTTAACTATCATAGAGAAAATATGGGATGTGATTTCATTTGATAAAATGGCTTAGGCTAAGACTAGCCTTGGTTTAGCAGACTAAACATCTTCAGGGGAACCTGCTATCAAATGAACGGTAATTTATGAATAAGAAGCCAGCTCAATGAAAATCAAAGAGCAAACTAGGAAACTAGCCGCAGGCTGTACTTGAGTACGGCAAGGCGACGTTGACGCGGTTTGAATTTGATTTTCGAAGAGTATGAAATCAACTGAAAAAGCTTCGTCACACCTGGTGACAAAAGCCTCTAGTTTACTCTGTTTCTTCTTCTATTTCGACTTCTGTAATTTGGACTTTTACCTTGGTAACACGTCCATTTTTTACTTTATCATTGGTTAGGATAAGCTGTTTGTTTTGGCTGATCAATTCATAGCTGAGCTTCTCAGTCGTTGGAATGGTTCCAACTCCTGTCAAATAATAACCAGCGATAGTATCAACGTCATCACTTTCCAGTTCAACATCAAAGTAGTCATTAAAATCATTGAGATTCATGGTACCTTGAACAATGTAAGTATCATCGCCAATCTGATGAACATCTATTGCTGCTTTGTCCGTTTCATCATCGATTTCCCCAACGATTTCCTCTAAGAGGTCTTCAAGTGTCACCAAACCAGCCATACCACCGTATTCATCTAGCAATATTGCCATTTGTCTTTGGGTATTGCGCAATTCTTTTAGCAAGTCATCTACAAAAATGGTTTCAGGAACAAAGAGTGGATCTTGTAAAATTCTCTTCCAAACAATATTGTCAAAACCGTCTACAAAACCTGCCTTAAGAAGACTCTTAGTATGAATAATCCCAATCACGTTATCCTTGTCTCCATCATATACAGGGATACGAGAATAATTTTGTTTTAAAATACTTTGGATAATGGTTTGACTA
>ERZ772966.195-NODE-195-length-24244-cov-13.235810_pt1 | contig 24244 bp, 14 predicted proteins | sample MGYA00580680_ERZ772966 | MGnify/ENA primary metagenome ERZ772966 (study PRJEB29015, sample SAMEA2738055) | human oral metagenome | biome: human oral; feature: human-associated habitat; material: saliva | place: China | collected 2225 ...
ACCCCAATGTGCATAATGCCTCGCTGCAAGTCGTGAGTAATGCCGAACGAGACCCGATTCATTACTTGATGAAGTATTTTCACATTTATCCTGACGCGGAAACTCTAAAAGAGGTTCAGCAAATATCTATGGATATAGCGCGTCTGGAAGCTGCTATTGAAAACCTTCACCGACGTGAGAATCACATTCTGACTCGAATCAATCCGCCCAAGTTCATCATCAAGCACTATATGCGTGAATTTTGGGATCGGGTTAAGGTTTATCAATCACCAATAGTCGTCCCGTACCCCACCTATAAATTTGAGTATGTCTCTGCGGCAGGTAACAAAGAACGAACTGTCACGATTACTCTCAATATACCGACGCTTGAAGCTCTTTCTGAGACGATTGCGAGAGAAATCCAACGTAGAGAGTCAGCAGCAGGTCAACGTGCGCTGATGACCGCAAAATTGCGCGAATGGGTGAAAGCACGTGACCATTACACCTGCCAGAGTCCGGGCTGTGGCTTATCAATCATGCAAGAACCAAATCTGCTTCTAGAAATTGACCACATTATCCCAATATCCAGAGGCGGTCTCAGCGAACCCGATAATCTGCAGACCCTCTGCTGGCGTTGCAACCGATCCAAAGGCTCAAAAATGATTACCCAATAAATACGCAAACCCCGCTGGAAAATCCGCATTAGGTTTTTCCTAATAACTCCTAATGAGCCCTACCCGTGCATATCTCGGGTGGGGCTCATTGCTCTATCTGCTTCGGAATCTGATATGCGATACAAGACCCGCAGGAAGGGAGCGGCGCGAGGCGTCCAAAAGCTCCCAGGCCGTGCGCTAACCAGGGATTTATGTTAAAGCTGAGGTTCAAGGTATGCTTTTCCTCAGCGTCCGGGCGCAGACCTACAGGCTCTTCGCATCTGCGCCGCAAACACATCACCCCATCTGAATAAAGGGCATACCATGTCTACTTCCCTGACCCGCCGCAAGCTCGTCGCCGGTGCAGCCTGGGCGGCACCCGTCGTCGCAGCCTCCGCAACCATCCCCTCCTACGCAGCGTCCGTCGCCGCAGACTGCACCTTCGCCGCACACCCGGCGTACAACATCTCCGGCACCGACGAAGGCACCAAGACCGTGCAGAGCTTCGCCGTGCCCAGCAACGTCCACAAGCTCCGCTTCGAACTGGTCGGCGGCGCAGGCGGCACCAACAACCGCATGACCCCTGCCGGCTCCGGTGCGAAGGTCACCGGCATTATCCCCGTCACCCCCGGCTCCACCGTGCAGATTATTGCCGCAGCAGGCGGTATCGGTGACGGCTCCCTCACCCCCACCGCCGGCGGTGAAGGCTACGGCAACGGCGGCTCCGTACCCGCCTACACCATCCCCGGCAACATCACCGCGCAGGTTGACGCCAAGTACGCGGACCCGGCAAACTCCAAGACCCAGGCGTACGCTGCATCCGGCGGCGGCTCCTCCGCGCTGCTCATCGACGGCGCCGTTGTAGCTGTGGCAGGTGGCGGTGGCGGCGCGGGCATGACCAGCTCCGGCGTGTCCTACGCAGACCCCTGGTACTCCAACCTGAACGGCCAGATTGACGCCGGCGTGGCGGCCCTCGGCTCGGACGCATCCCCGCAGTTCGATGCGGCGGGTAGCGCCTCCGCAGCGGCAGGCTCCAACGGCACCCCCGGCTACGAAGTCTACAATGCTGAACGCTCCAAGGTGCTGACCTACAACTCCGGTTTCGGTGGCGCAGCGGGCGTGGGCGGTGTCGGTGGCGCGGCGGGTACCCTGCCGGTCAGCGGCCCCATCATCGGCTTTGAAACCACCAACAACCAGGTGCTGTTCAGCCAGTTTGTCGCCGGTAACGCGGGCACGAGCGGCTTCGCAGGCAGTGGCGGCGACGGTGCGGCTGCGTACTCCTACCAGCTGGATGAGAACCCCGCCAGCGTGCACGAGAAGGGTACCTACGAGGACCGCAGCTGGGACCTGGACGTCTACAATGACGAGGGCGCGTACGCACAGAACTTCAACGGCTACCAGTCCGTGGTGTCTGGCGGCGGCGGTGCAGGCTACGGAGGCGGCGGTTCCGGTGCGGCGCAGTCTGTCTCCTCGATTGTGCTGACCCAGAAGTGGCTGAACAGCCCGACTGGCGTGCGTCAGGGCATCGGCTACACGATGCAGGGCGGTGCAGGTGGCGCGGGCGGCTCGTACATTGCACCGTCGGTGAGCGAGGGTGCGATTGTTTCGGCTGAGAACGCGCCGCAGTGGATGCGCGAGCGCGGTAACGGTTCGGTGACGGTGACTTTCTGCGAGGCGGTAGCCTAACCCCCCGACCTAGAGGTGTTTGAGAGGCGGTGCGCCGCATATTTCCTCAAGCGGCTTGGGCTGCTTGAGGGGCGGTGATCCTCCTCGTTCCTACAGGGAACCCGCCCTCGCTTCGCTTCGGGCACCCTGATGTCACTACGGAGGACACCGGCCCCTCTGCGCGCTCTTGCCAATTCACGGGTGGGAGGCGGCTATGCCTTCCGGAAGCGACATCAGGGTGCCGCCCCGGGCGCTCTCCGCAGCGAAGCAAGGAAGAGCGGAGCGTCCGGGGCGGCGGGTGCCCCTGCAGGAGCGGAGGAAGTGCATAGCTTGCCGACCCACAGGGCACTGAAACCCATAGATACGAAAGAGTCCCCCACACGAGGTGATCGTGCGGGGGACTCTTTGTATTACCTAGCGTTTGATGGCGTCCAGCGCCTCACGCTGAGCCTTCGCAATGCGCTTCTCAGACACCGTGTAGGCGGTACCAAGCTCCTGGGCGAAGAAGCTGACGCGCAGCTCCTCAATCATCCAGTTCACGCGGCGGAGCGCATCCGGAACGATGGTGCCAGCCGGCAGCGACTTGACCGCGTTATCGTAGGAGTCTTCCAGATCTTGCACGGTGAGCATGAGCTGGTTGTCGCGGTGCAGGTTCGGGCCGAGCTTCGTCAGGCGCACCTGGGCGGCCTTGAGATAGCGCGGCAGGTGAACCAGCTGGTCGTATCCGGTTTGTGCGACGAATCCGGGGTAGACCAGGTTTTCCATCTGTGCCTTCACGTCGGAGACGGCGTGCATGGTCGTCAGCGAGGTTGCCTTCTTGATTGCCTTCTTCAGCGCGGTGGCTTCGGAGAGGATTTCGGCGACGAGCTTGGTGACGTCGAAGACCGTCTCGATGAGTTCGGCGCGCACGTGCTCGTAGAGTTCGCTGTATTCGGCGTGCGTGAAGATGGGGGTGTGCGGCACGAGGTGGTCGAGTGCCGCGACGGTGCAGTCGCGAATGAGCTCGTCGATGGAGCCGTGCGGGTTCTGCGTGAAGACGATTTTCTCCTTGTGGGAGAGGTGTTCGCTCACGTAGCGCACGGGCGAGGGCACCTGCAGCTGCAGCAGGCGGATGATGCCGCGGCGCTGCGCGTGGAGCTGTTCGGCTTCGGTGGGGAAGATACGCAGACCTACGCTGGTTTCTTCGTCTACGAGGGCGGGGTAGCCGTTGACCGCTTGGGTTGCGATGATGCGCTGTACCTTGCGGGGGATCTCTCCATTGGGGAAGAGGTCGGCGGGGAATTCGGTGAGGCCGCTGATTTCGCGTACCTGCGAGCCGTGTGCGTCGGTCGGCTGTGCCGTCTGTGCGGTGCCGCCCTGTGCGTTTTTCGCGCCATTCTTGGTAGAAGCCGCGGAGCTACCCGAGTTGCCCGAGCCGCCCTGGGCGAGCGCCACCATTTTTGCCATGGCCTCGTCGGATGCGCCGAGCGAGTCGGCGAGGGCGCTGCGAATCTCCTTGTGCAGTTGCTGCTGTAGGGCTCGCAGGTCCTTGCCTTCGCCCAGGATCTTGTTGCGGGCGTTGCGCACCTGGAAGCCCATCTTCAGGTGCTCGGGCACGGCGTCCCAGTTGAAGGCTTCGGGTTCGACGACCACGCCGCGCAGGCGGCGCAGCACGAGCGCGAGGGAGGGGAGCAGCTCGTCGGTTGCGGGGGAGTAGTCTTCCTCGAGGGCGGCGCAGGCGGCGCGTGCCACGTCGGGTGCGGGCACGAAGTTGCGGCGAATCGCCTTGGGGAGGGACTTAATGAGCGCGGTGACGAGCTCGTGGCGCAGGCCGGGGATCTGCCAGCGGAACGGTTCGGGGCTCAGCTGGTTGAGGAAGAGGATAGGCACCTGCACAGCCACACCGTCGCGTTTTGCGGCGTCGGTGCGTGCACCTCCCACGCCGGCGGTGGGGGCGTATTCGTAGCGCAGGTCGAGGGTCAGTTCGCCGCTGTCGGTGCGCTGCACCCACTGGCGCGGGAACTGGGAGTCGTCGTAGTCGGCGGCCTCCTCGTTGATGAGCTTCTCGGGGTTGAAGTCCAGGAAGTTGTCGTCTTCGAGACGTGCCTGCTTCCACCACTTGTCGAAGGCGCGCACATCGGTCACGTGGGCGGGGATGCGGGCGTCGTAGAAGGCAAAGAGCACGGAGTCGTCCACGCGCAGGTCGCGGCGGCGCAGGCGTGCCTCAAGTTCTTCGACCTCGGCGAGGGCGCGCTGGTTGCGCAGGTAGAACTTGTGCTGGGTGTGCCACTGGCCTTCGACGAGGGCGGACTGAATGAAGATTTCGCGGGCTGCAGCGGCGTCTACGCGGGCGTACTGCACGGGGCGGTCGGCGTAGATGGTCAGGCCGAAGAGGGTGCCCTTGGCGTAGGCGACTGCCGCGCCGGAGCTGAGGGACCAGTGCGGTTCGGAGTATTGCACGCTGATGAGGTGCTTGCCGATTTCTTCAATCCATTGCGGGTCGATGGAGGCGTTGGTGCGCGCCCACAGGCGGGAGGTTTCGACGAGTTCGGCGGAGAGCACCCAGTCGGGGCTCTTTTTGAACAGACCGGAGCCGGGGAAGATTGCGAACTTGGTGCCGCGTGCGCCGAGGTATTCGCGGGGGCCGCGGTTGCGTCCCTTGGAGTCCTTTTCGCGTTCTTCCTTGACGCCTACGTGCGAGAGCAGGCCGGAGAGCAGGCTCTTGTGGATGTCGATTTCGTGGGCGGAGGCGTTGATGTCCCTGCCGCCGCTGGCGTGAATGTTGGCGGTGCGTCCCATTTCGCGCAGCTGCGCGAAGAGGTCCTGCCATTCGCGGATACGCAGGTAGTTGATGTATTCGCGGTGGCACATTTTGCGCAGCTGAGAGGAGGACAGCGCCGCCTGCTGCTCGTTGATGTAGTCCCAGAGCAGCAGGAAGGAGGAGAAGTCGGAGGTGTCGTCGACGAAGCGGGCGTGCATCGCGTCGGCTTCGGCGCGCACGTCGGCGGGGCGTTCGCGCGGGTCCTGGATGGTCAGGGCGGCGGCGAGTACCATCATTTCCTTGGCGCAGTTGCGGCGGCCGCCTTCAATGATCATGCGGGCCAGGCGCGGGTCCACGGGGAATGCCGCCATGGCTCGGCCGATGGCGGTGAGGGTTGCGCTATTGCCGCGGCCCTTGCGGGGCTGGCGGGGGCGTTCAGTGAGCGCGCCAAGTTCGCGCAGCAGGTTCACACCGTCGTTGATGGCGCGAGATGCGGGCGGCTGCACGAACGGGAAGCGGGAGATGTCGCCGGGTTCGCGGACCACGCCGATTGCGATCATCTGCAGGATAACGGCCGCGAGGTTGGTGCGCAGAATTTCGGGGTCGGTGAACTCGGGGCGCGAGTTAAAGTCTTCTTCGGAGTAGAGGCGGATTGCGATGCCGTCGCTGACGCGGCCGCATCGGCCGGAACGCTGGTTGGCGCTTGCCTGAGAGATGCGTTCGATGGGCAGGCGCTGAACCTTGGTGCGTGCCGAGTAGCGGGAGATGCGGGCGGTGCCGGTGTCGATGACGTACTTGATGCCGGGCACGGTCAGCGAGGTTTCGGCAACGTTCGTGGCGAGCACGATGCGCGGGCGCGATCCGGGGGAGAACACGCGGTGCTGCTCGGCGAGCGAGAGGCGCGCGTACAGGGGCAGCACTTCGTAGTTCAGGCGCGGCGACTTGAGAACCATTGCCTCGATGGCGTCCTTGGCGTCGCGGATTTCGCGTTCACCGGAGAAGAAGATGAGGATGTCGCCGGGGGCTTCCTTGGAGAGTTCCTTGATGGCGTCGAGGATGCCGTCGGTGGGGTCATGGTCGTCTTCGATTTCGTCGTCGCTGAGGTAGTCTTCTTCGTCGAGCGGGCGGTAGCGGATTTCCACGGGGTAGGTTCGGCCGGACACCTCAATGATGGGCGGCGCGTCGTCGGGCAGGATTGCTTCGGCGATTTCGCGTTCTTCGGCGCTGAGGTTTTCGTCGACGATGCCCTTGCCCGGCACGTAGCTGGGGGAGAAGTGGCGCGCGAAACGCTCCGGGTCGATGGTTGCGGAGGTGATGATGACCTTCAGATCCGGGCGCTGCGGCAGGATGCGCTTGAGGTAGCCGAGGATGAAGTCAATGTTCAGGCTGCGTTCGTGCGCCTCGTCAATGATGAGGGTGGAGTAGCGGCGCAGCAGCTTGTCGTTCTGAATTTCGGCGAGCAGAATGCCGTCGGTCATGAGTTTGATGGCGCTGTGTTCGCCAACTTCGGAGGTGAATCGCACCTGGTAGCCGACGGTTTCGCCGATTTTCTGTCCGAGTTCTTCGGCGATGCGTTCGGCGACGGAGCGTGCGGCGAGTCGGCGCGGCTGGGTGTGGCCGATGAGGCCCTTAGCACCCAGGCCCAGGTCGAGGCACATTTTGGGGATCTGGGTGGTTTTACCGGAGCCGGTTTCACCCGCGATGATGACGACCTGGTTGTCACGGATTGCGTTCATGATGTCTTCGCGGCGTTCGCTGACGGGCAGCTCTTCGGGGTAGGTGATGACCTCGGGGATGAGCGGCTCGTAGCGGCGCGGTGCCGGGCGGTTCTGCTGGTTGCCCTGGTTGCTTTGGTTGCCGCCCTGCTGGTTGCCCTGCTTGCGGGCGCGGTTGGTGCCGCCTCCGCGTCGGTTGGAGCGGGAGGCGTTGGAGTTGCGTTCGGAGGCACCGCGGGAGGAGTTCTGGCGGTCTGCGTTATTCTTCTGGGCGCTGTTCTTCTGCGCACCCTTCTTCGGGGCGCCGTTTTTTACCGCGTTGCTCTCAGCGGTTTTAGCTGCGGTTTTTTCGCCGGTTTTTGCACCGGTTTTTTCGGAGGATCGTACCTTTGCCGCGTGGATTGCGGCTGCCATGCTCGCCATGGTGGGGGCGGTGCGGGGGGCCTTAGAAGTATCTGCGTGTTTCTTCGTGGATTTCTGCTCAGACATATCCTATCCAGTGTACTCGCCTTGCCCGCGGTGGGCTTGGGGTGTGCTTTGTTTGTCATATTTGGGTTTGTTCGCGGGAACCCGGGGTGGGCAGCGGCGGAATGATGACCCTCAAAAGGATAGTTAAGATATAATAAATGACATTAAATGCTGTCTATATAGCTAATAAATATTCATCTGAATTATATGCACTACAGATGCGAATTAACTGCGCCTCTTAACTTTCTTTCGATAGTTTCGTTCAACTGCTACAGTGGTGAATAACACAGTAACGAAGGAGTGACTATGCCATCACCAAAGACGTACCCGGCAACACGTGCTGCAGTGTTGGATTGCTGCGAAGATGGGCAGCAGGAAGAAATTCACCACCGCTGCGAAGAACTTTTCCAAGCCCTCGTTCACGCGAGTCTGCGCACCCACTTCGACCGCCTCAGCGCCGAAGAAACCCTCTACCTGGTGACCGGCGACGGCGAGCGCGTACAGATTTCTCCCGAAATGTACGGACCCCTCACCTCCGTAGCGCGCGCATTCGCCGACCGTAAGGATGTCTGCGTGGTACGCCAGGACCGCCTGATGACCACGCAGGAGGCGGCGGACTACCTGGGCGTATCCCGCCCGACCGTTGTTCGCCTGCTGGAGCGCGGAGATATTCCGTTCGAGCGCATTAACACGCACCGTCGCGTTGCTTTTGATGACCTCGAACGTTACCGCCTTGAGCACGAATACGTGAACCGCCGCGTTCGCTAAACCCGCATCTGGTCGATTACCGTCTGATCAATCACTCTGATGAGACAGTACGGTTCAGAAATTGCAGCATCTGCTGAACAATCTCGGGGCTAAAACAGCGCGAATCCCCGTGTTCGGCATCCGGAACCAGCACCAAATCGGTAGGCACCTGCCGCGTGCGCAGCGCCTGATACACCCGCACCGATTGCTGGTACGGCACACACGAATCACTAATACCGTGCACGAGCATGAGGGGCGTGGCACCGCCGCTTGCACCCTGTGCTAAGGCACTTTCGAACTTATTCACTCGTTTCTGGGAGCGTACCGCATCGATAGGATGCGCACGCTCCCAGTTCTTTTGGGCACGCTCGATACAGACACCCGGAACCGCCCGCTCACCCGTGGAAGCGTCGAGAGTAGACGCGTCTGCGGGCACCAGGTAGGTGCTTCCCAGCAGTCGCCATTCGGCGCCGTCATCCTCAGGGTGATCGAGAGCGTAGCCGGCCAGGGGGCGATCGGTGAAGATGGTCCTCAAATCGCTGACCCCGTAAAACGAAGCCGCCGCCGCCACCTGCGAACTATGGGACGGGTAGGCGCTTGCCGCCCTGCCTTCAAAGTATTCGTCATGCTCGGGTGCGCCCGCAGAGTCCCCAAATGCAGAATTCCCAAACGCAGAGTCCCCAAGGACAGAGTCACTGGCGGCGGAATCTCCCGTATGTGCAACCATCATGCTCAGGTGCCCGCCGGCGCTTCCGCCCGCTACCGCGATGCGTTGCGGGTCGATACCGAACCCGTGGGCGTTGGCGCGGAAGAAACGCACCGCCTCCTTCACATCGTGCAGGGCGCCCGGGAAGAGCGCCTGATGCGAATACCGGTAGTTGATGGACGCGACCGCCCAGCCTGCCTGCTGAAAAGTGGCGCGCATGAGCGCCTGGGTATTGGGCTGCTCCCCGTCAGGGGTGCGCAGGATGGTGTCGCGTAGGGCCTGGTTCGTGCCGAAGCGCCAGGCGCCACCGTGAACCCACACCAGCAGCGGCGCGGGGGAAGAAGGCTCGGTAGCTGAAGTTTCAGCAGTTGAAGCTCCAGCAGCCGCGGGGAAGAAGTCGTAGGCGAACGCCTCGCGAGTTACCGGCGACTGCGCACCGTAATCGGGTAGCGAGTGGGCGTCGTAAAATCCCGCCTCGCGGTAAAAACCGGAGCGGTACTCGGTATTCTCAGCGTTCATCGCGCTTTCAGTGTTCGGTGCGCCCTCAATCTTCTGCGCGTTCTCAGAGTTCAACATAAATCAGCGCCGAGTTAGGGAACCAGCACGATCTTGCCGCGGGTGCGACCCGTTGCCACCAGGGCGTGGGCCTGCGCAGCCTGCGAAAAATCAAGCACCTGATCCACGTGCACTTTCAGCAGGCCCAGGGACATGAGGCGGGCAATCTCCTGCATCTGCGTACGCTCCGGGTGAACCGTCAGCCACTGCGCCTCGAAGCCGCGCTCACGCGCAACATCCAGCGGGTCGGGGCTGGTCAGGGTAACAATACGGCCGCCGGGAACCAGCACCTCCAACGAGTCGAGGAAGGTCTGCTGACCGGTGGAATTGAGCACCACATCCATGGTCTGCCCCAGTACGGCACGGAAATCTTCGGTGCGGTAATCAATGGGCTGGGCACCCAGCGAGCGCACAAACTCGTGGTTTGCCGCGGAGGCGGTCGCAAAAACCTGAGCGCCAGCCTGAGCCGCCAGCTGAACGGCGAGGTGACCGACCCCTCCGGCACCGGCGTGAATGAGCACGCGCTCGCCTTCCTTCAGCCGCGCCACTTCGAAGAGCGCCTGGTATGCGGTCAGCGCCGCCAGGGGAGCGCCGCCCAATTGCGCGCAGGGAACATCGGCGGGCACCTTCACCAGCTGATGCGCCGGGGCGAGAACATACTCGGCGTACGCACCGGCGGGGGAGGGGAAAGAAATAAGACCAAATACGCCGTCGCCCACCTTGAAACCCGTGTAGTCGCCGGCGGTAGCAACCACGGTGCCGGCAACATCCCAGCCGGGCACGAAGGGCTTGTATGAGGGATCTGCCAGCTGAGCGGCGGGACCCAGACCCTTGCGGGTGGTCACATCAATAGGGTTCACACCGGCGGCAACCGTCTTGATGAGCACGTGACCGCGCACCGGCGAGGGGATGGGCACGTTTGCTTCGTGCAGAACGCTTTCATCGCCCCATTCGGTGAGCTGAATCTGGCGCATGGTGGTCATCGGGTTACCTCCGCTGTCGTGACTTGGGCCGTGCTGATGTGAACGGTGTGCGCGTTTCCCCATTCTCTCAAGGCGGTTAGCGTTGCCACAACAGGCAGGCGGGTAGTGTCCACCCTCTGAGGTTTCCACTCTCTGAGGGTGAAGGGAAGGAGCTGCCCGGCGTAGCAGTTAAATAAAAAGGAGCCGATACCCGAACAATACGCCTCGGATATCGGCTCCCGTGTTCCCTCTCGAATAAGAACATCGTGCCCCTGAAAGGATTCGAACCTTCGACCCCCAGTACCGGAAACTGGTGCTCTAATCCGCTGAGCTACAGAGGCAACCTCACCATGGTATCAGATAAGCACTAGATAAAGGGTCAGACACCAGCCAAGGCTTGCTAGAATAGTTTGTTATGACTCCTGAAGAACTCTCTGAAGCCATTGCGCTTGCCCTTGAAGAAACCATTTCCTCCGGCCAGCTGACCCTCGTGGAGGGCGCTGAACTGCCCGCCGTCCGAGTGGAGCGCCCCAAGTCCCGCGAACACGGTGACTGGGCAACCAACGTCGCTCTGCAGCTCGCCAAGAAGGTGGGCAAGAACCCGCGTGAGGCAGCAGCTCTTCTGGCAGAGAAGATTGGCGCCATCCCCGGTGTTGCATCCGTAGATATTGCCGGCCCCGGCTTCCTGAACATCACCCTGGACGCCGCAGCAGCCGGTGAGCTTGCCGCCACCATCGTTGAGGCTGGCGAAGCATACGGCCGCAGCGACAAGTTCGCCGGTAAGACCATCAACCTTGAGTTCGTCTCCGCGAACCCCACCGGCCCCATCCACCTGGGTGGCACCCGCTGGGCTGCCGTCGGTGATGCGCTCGCCCGCGTCCTTGAGGCTGAGGGCGCTAACGTCGTGCGCGAATACTACTTCAACGACCACGGCACCCAGATTGACCGTTTTGTGCGCTCCCTGATTGCCGCTGCCCGCGGTGAGGAGACCCCCGAGGACGGCTACGCTGGCGCGTACATTGTCGACATTAAGGACCAGATTCTGGCTCAGCGCCCCGACGCGCTTGAGGCTGAGAACCCCGAAGAGATTTTCCGCGAAATCGGTACTCACCTGATGTTCGATCAGATCAAGGAGTCCCTGGCGGCATTCGGCACCCACTTCGACGTGTTCTTCCACGAGAACTCCGTGTTCGAAGGCGGCAAGGTGGACGCCTTGCTCGAGACCATGCGCGAGAACGGCCAGCTCTTCGAGGCCGACGGCGCCTGGTGGATGCGCACCACCGACTACGGCGACGACAAGGACCGCGTGGTCATCAAGTCTGACGGCAACCACGCCTACGTGGCGGGCGATATCGCCTACTACCAGGACAAGATGACCCGTGCAGTAAACCCCGCCGACGTGGCGATTTACATGCTCGGTGCTGACCACAACGGCTACGTGGGCCGCCTGAAGGCTATCGCCCAGATTCTTGGCTACCGCGCCGACCAGATTGAGGTCATGATCGGTCAGCTGGTGAACCTGGTCAAGGACGGCAAGCCCGTCCGTATGTCCAAGCGTGCCGGCACCGTGGTCACCCTCGAGGACCTGGTCGAGGCTGTTGGCGTTGATGCGGCACGCTACGAGCTGACCCGCTACTCGGTGGACACCCCCATCGACATTGACCTGGGCCTGCTGACCTCCAAGAGCAACGAGAACCCGGTCTACTACGTGCAGTACGCTCACGCACGTACCGCCGCTGTGGCACGTAACGCCGCGGAGGCTGGCGTGAAGGTTGAGGACGGCGTGGACACCTCCCTGCTCGACTCGGCTGCTGATGGTGAGCTGCTGGCTGTACTCGGCCAGTTCCCCGCTGCTGTGCGTGATGCCGCGAAGTTCTACGAGCCGCACCGCGTGAACCGCTACCTGGAGCAGCTCGCTTCGGCGTACCACAGCTGGTACGGTGTCTCCCGCGTGGCCCCCAAGGCTGATGAAGAGGTTACCGACCTGCACCGTACCCGCCTGCTGCTGAACAATGCAGCACAGCAGGTGCTGGCGAACGGCCTGAACCTGCTGGGTGTGAGCGCACCCGAGCGCATGTAATACTCTCGTTTCAACCCCCGACCCGGTGCTACCGGGGCGGGGGTTGAGCGTATGCCGGCAAAGATAGCTAAGAAAGAGACACGATGAGCGAAGCCCGCGCCCTCTACGCCCCCGAATGGCTCACCTACCCCGAGCACCCCGAGGCCCTGTCCCGCACCATCTGGACTGATTCCTTCACCCGCAATGAGCGGGGAGAGCTCTGCATTGATGGCGTGACCGTCAGCGACCTGGCTGCTGAGCACGGCACTCCGCAGTACGTCTTCTCTGAGACGACTTTCCGTGCCCGCGCCCGCGCCTACCGCACCGCTTTTGAGCAGGCTTTCGCCGCGCACGGTACGAAGGTGAGCGTCTACTACGCCGGCAAGTCTTTCCTGTCCACCGCGGTGGCGCGTTGGGCGACCGAGGAGGGGCTGTGCCTGGATACCGCCTCCGGTGGTGAGTTGGCGTTGGCTCTGCGTGCACAGGTGCCGGGTGCGAACATCGCCCTGCACGGTAACAACAAGTCGGAGGCTGAGATTGCCCGCGCGATCCGTAACGGCCTGGGCCGCGTGGTGGCTGATTCGGTGGACGAGCTCAAGCTCATTGAGCGCGTGTACGCCGAGCTTGCCGCCGAGCGTGTGGCTGAGGGCGAGGAACCCTACGCCCCCGTCCCGGTGCTGATTCGCATCACCCCCGGCGTGCATGCCTCGACCCACGAGTCCATTGCGACCGCGCACGAGGATCAGAAATTCGGCATGTCCCTGCAGCCCGGCACCGCCGCGCTCGCCGGTCTGGAAGAAGCAGAGATGGAACACTGGGGTGTTGAGGCGACCGATTCTTACGCGGCGCTGGCTGCCGCGATTCTGAACGCGACCGATTCCCTGGATTTCCGCGGTATTCACTGCCATATTGGTTCGCAGATTTTTGAGGCGGAGGGCTTCGAACAGGCGGCTACTACCGCCCTGGAGTTCATGAGTCGCCTTAACCGTGACCTGGGTGTAACCCTGCCGGAGCTGGATCTGGGCGGCGGCTACGGCATCGGCTACACCGAGGCGGATCACCCCCGTTCCATTACCGAGGTGACCGAGTCGATTGCCGCTTCCGTTGCGGCGACCTGCGAGCGCCTGGGCATGGCGATTCCGCACATGTCTTTCGAACCGGGCCGTTCCATTTCTGGTCCTTCGGGCGCGACCCTGTACACGGTGGGCACCATCAAGAACGTGAGCATTGAGGACGAGAACGGCGAGATTCGCGTGCGCCGCTACGTTTCGGTGGACGGCGGTATGAGTGATAACGCCCGCCCGGTGCTGTACGAATCGGATTATTCGGTGACCCTGGCGAATCGTGCCCCGGCGGGGGAGCAGGTGCTCTCTCGCGTGGTGGGTAAGCACTGCGAGTCCGGCGATGTGGTGGTTCGCTACTGCTACCTGCCTGCTGACCTGCAGGCTGGCGATATTCTGGCGGTTCCGGCGACCGGAGCGTACTGCTATGTGCTGGGTTCGAACTATAACTTCTTGACTCGTCCGCCGGTGATTGCGACCGCGCAGGGTCAGCCTTCGCGCGTGATGATTCGTCGTCAGCGTGAGGAGGATATGTTGGCGCTGGATATGGGTTCGGATATCTAGAGTCCTTAGCTCAGAACCCCAAAACTTCAGCACCTCAGAACCCCAGAACCGTGAAGTTCCCGTCTCTGCAACGTGCGCCGTGAAGCGGCGGTTGCGGGCGGGGTCTTCACGGTTTTGTGCGTTCAAAACTTTGCAGAAGATAAGGTTCACCTCATAACTGTGAGGGAAACCTCATCTCAGAGAGTAAAAGTCGCACCTTGAGGCTGCAGCCCCGTCGCCGCCTCTTGATAAAGTGGTTGTTGGGTGCGTGCTCTGCGCCGCATCCGTGCCTTAGCCCGAAGAGATACCGGGGCGAACCCGGAACAGACCGTAGAAAGAGACTATCGTGGCTGAAAAGATCAAAGTAGCACTGCTTGGTGCCGGTAATGTCGGTTCCCAGGCTGCTCGCATCCTGGTAGAGGATAACGCCGTCCTTGAAAAGCGCATTGGCGCGCCCGTGGAGTTGATCGGTATTGCCGTGCGCGATACTAATGCATCCCGCCACTGGAATGCGGACCCCTCGCTGTACACCACCGACGCTGAATCCCTGATTGATGCGGCGGATGTGGTCATCGAGCTGACCGGCGGTATTGAGCCGGCTCGCACTCGCATTCTGCGTGCTCTGAAGGCGGGTAAGTCTGTAGTCTCCGGTAACAAGGCGCTGCTGGCTAAGCACGGTGTGGAGCTGCAGGCAGCCGCTGATGAGTCCGGCGCCCAGCTCTCCTACGAGGCTGCTGTCGCGGGTGCTATCCCGATTCTGCGCCCCCTGCGTGACTCCCTGGCTGGTGACCGCGTGACCCGCGTTCTGGGCATCATGAACGGCACCACCAACTACATTCTTGACCAGATGGACACCACCGGCGCATCCTTCGCGGATGCACTGGCTGAGGCTCAGAAGCTCGGCTACGCGGAGGCTGACCCGACTGCTGACGTTGAGGGCCACGACGCCGCGTCGAAGGCTGCGATTGTTGCTTCGTTGGCGTTCCACTCGACTTTCACCATTGATGATGTGCACACCGAGGGCATTACTTCCATCACCGCTGATGATGTTGCTGCCGCGGATGCTGATGGTTACGTCATCAAGCTGCTGGCTATTTGCGAGCGCGAGGGTGAGAACGGCGCGAACATTCGCGTGAACCCGACCCTGATTCCTCGTCAGCACCCGCTGGCGGGCGTGCACGGTGCGTTTAATGCTGTGTTCGTTGAGGCGGAGAACGCTGGCGAGCTGATGTTCTACGGTCCCGGCGCGGGTGGCGCTCCGACTGCTTCGGCTGTTCTGGGTGACTTCGTGTCCCTGGCTCGTCGTCTGGTGCTGGGTGGTCCCGGTGTTCCGGAGACTTCTCACGCGCAGCTGCACGCAACCAGCCTGGATAACGTGGTGTCTCGCTACTCGGTGGGTGTTGTGGCGGAGGATCGCCTGGGCGTTCTGGCGAACATTACCCGCATCCTGACTGAGCACGGTATTTCTATTGATTCTCTGCGTCAGTCCGCCCCGAAGGAGGGTGCGGCTCAGATTCGTATGGTCACCCACTCGGCGAAGGATTCCGATTTGCGCCGTGCGATTGCTGTGATTGACGCTCTGGACACTGTGCGTGAGGTGAACTCGGTCATCCGCGTGGAGTCTGAGAAGCACTAAGCGCTGAGAATTACTGGGCGCGAAAGCGTCGTGCGGCACGCGCCGCTTACTAAACGTGCGATGCTCGCGTGTAGAAGCATCGCTCACGAACGAACCCGCGTCCCCGCTACCGCGTCGAACCTATGGAAGGTTCGGCGGGCGGGGCGCCAAGATTGAAGGAGAAGCCAATGGCACACGTGTGGCAGGGCGTTATCAATGAGTACCGTGACCGTCTGCCTTTCGCGGACGATGTGAAGGCAGTGACCCTGGGTGAGGGTGGTACCCCGCTGATTCACGCGCCGGCACTGTCTGCTGAGACCGGTAACACCGTTTACCTGAAGTTTGAGGGTATGAACCCGACTGGTTCGTTCAAGGACCGCGGTATGACCAGCGCGATGACCGCCGCTAAGCGTGACGGTGCGAAGGCTGTTGTGTGTGCTTCGACCGGTAACACTTCCGCTTCGGCTGCTGCGTACGCTCTGCAGGCTGGTATGCGCTGTGCAGTGCTGGTTCCGGACGGCAAGATTTCCATGGGTAAGCTGTCTCAGGCTATCGCTCACGGTGCTGACATCATTCAGATTGACGGCAACTTCGATAACTGCCTGGAGATTGCTCGCAAGCTCAGCGAGAACTACCCGGTGTTCCTGGTGAACTCGGTCAACCCTTACCGTATTGAGGGCCAGAAGACCGGCTCCTTCGAGGTTGTTGACACCCTGGGTGACGCTCCCGATTACCACCTGCTGCCGGTTGGCAACGCGGGTAACATCACCGCGTACTGGAAGGGCTACAAGGAGTACTCGGAGCCTTACACCAACCGTGACGGTAAGGTTCTGGAGCCGGTTGCGACCAAGCGTCCGATCATGTGGGGTTTCCAAGCTGCTGGTGCTGCACCGATTGTTGCTGGGCACCCGATTGAGGCTCCTGAGACCATTGCGACTGCAATCCGTATCGGTAACCCCGCGTCGTGGGAGAAGGCTGAAGCTGCTCGTGACGAGTCTGGCGGCGTGATTGAGGCTGTCACCGATGAGGAGATTCTGGAGGCGCACCGCTGGCTGTCTTCCCGCGAGGGTGTCTTCGTGGAGCCGGCTTCGGCTGCCGGTGTTGCGGGTCTGCTGAAGAAGCACCGCGCCGGTGAAGCTCCCGAGGGTAAGACCATCGTGATTACCGTGACCGGTCACGGTCTGAAGGACCCGCAGTGGGCTCTTGAGGCTGTTAACGGCGTGAAGGTTGAGCCGACTAAGGCTCCCTTCGACGTGGTTGCTGTGGCAGATATTCTTGATTTGAACTAGTCTGTTCATACTACGATGTGCACTCCGTCCCGTGTTTGCGGGGCGGGGTGCACCTGCATGACAGCCCCTTTTTGTATCTTTCACCTATTCACTCATTACGTCACCGATCGCGAGGTTCTTCTCATGTCTTCCCTGCATATTTCTGATATTCCGGTGGGCGCGTCCGTTAAGGTTCGCGTTCCCGCTACGAGCGCTAACCTGGGTCCCGGCTATGACAGCATGGGTTTGGGTCTTGGCTTCTATGATGAGCTGGTTGTTGAGCGTATTGAATCCGGCCTGGAGTTTGAGCTCAGTGGTGAGGGTAGCGCGGATGTTCCTCGCGATGAGAGCCACCTGGTTTTGCAGGCGATGAAGGCTGGTTTCGCGGCGGCTGGTTTGGATGAACTGCCCCCGGTGAAGCTGATTGCTGATAATAAGATTCCGCATTCTCGCGGTATGGGTTCTTCGGCGTCGGCTATTGTGGCGGGTGTGGCTGCGGCGAGCGGTCTGCTGCCGGAGGAGCACCGTCTGAGCCGTGAGCAGATGCTGCAGGTCGCCTCCGATATGGAGGGCCACCCGGATAACGTGGCTCCGGCGATTTACGGCAACCTGTCGGTGTCCTGGGGTGAGATGGGCAACTGGAAGACCTTGATTATTCCGGTGCATCCTGATGTTCACCCTGTGGTGGCTGTGCCCGATTATGAGGTGTCGACGAAGCTTGCTCGTTCGCTGATTCCTGAGGAGATGCCCCACGTTGAGGCGGTGGCGAACTCCGCTCGTGCGGCGTTGCTGGTGCGCACTCTCTCTGATGCTCCCGAGTACCTGATGGATGCGACCGTGGATTACCTGCACCAGGGGTACCGCGTGACCGCGATGGAGCCGTCCGCTGTGCTGGTTGCGTACCTGCGCAGTCAGGGTTTTGCTGCGGTGATTTCTGGCGCTGGCCCGACTGTTTTGACCTTTGCGCACGGCGATGAGCAGGTGCAGCAGGTGCAGGAGGCTATTGCCGAGTTCGCGGCGACTCACCCCTGTAGCGCTATTGTGGATTGTCGCCTGGACTGGCGGGTTCTTCCTCTTGAAATTGATACTGAAGGTGTTATAGTTACTCAGTAGGACGTTATTAGTTCGTCCTATGTTGAGGTTCGCCCGTCGTTCAATGTAGACCGTCGATACTATCCTTCGTAACGTACTTCCGTTTCCCCTGATGCCTCAGATGCTTTGTGTATCTGAGCGGGAGCCGGCAGAGTTCGGGGGAGTGCCTTTGGATTCCACGTCTTTCTTTGTTTCTGACGCATTGGGGAAGACTTTTCTGGAGGTTCGGTTTCGCGGCGGGTGCCCTTTCAAAGTGACCATTCCATCCTCTTCATCTCGTGTAGATGGTTCTTAGAGATGATGGTTTGGGCTTGCCCACATTTGTGATAGAGCGCCTTATCTTCCGTGTGTGCTCGCTGTGTCTGAATCAGCGGGTACGGTAAGAGACGCGAACCGCCTCCAGTGCGGTTCGAGGGAGTCGAAGGTGCAGACTGCTGTTTTCTTTCGGCAGTGTCTAAACCTTTGACCGCGCTATAGCGCCCGCCCGATCTTTATTCTGAAGATTTTCAGGGCTTATAACCAAAGGAATTGTAGTTGGCAAAGAATATTGTTGTCACCGATGAGTACGGTACGGCAGCTGCCGCACCGGAACTTGCAAACTTGAAGGTCGCGCAGCTGCGTGTCCTCGCCCAGCAGCTTGGTATCCGCGGCTATTTGAAGTTGAAGAAGGCTGAGCTGGTTCAGGCTCTTGAGGAGCATCAGCGTGGCGGCGCCGTAGCCGCTCCTGCTGCGCCCAAGTCTGATGCATCCAAGTCCGAAGCACCCGCTGAGGTTGCTGAATCTGCCCAGACTCCCGCTGCTGAGACGACTGAAGAGTCTAAGCCTCGCCGTACCCGCCGTACTCGCGCCCAGAAGGATGCTGAGGCGAAGGTGGAGAAGGCAGAGAAGACCGAAAACGCGGAGGCTGCTGAAGCCCCCGCTGAGGGCGCTGAGAAGGCTGAAAAGTCTGAGAAGCGTACCCGCTCTTCCCGTTACGAGACTCCCGCTCAGAAGCGTGCGCGCGCTCGCCGTGCCGCTGAGGGCGAGGACGCATCGGCTGAGAAGTCCGAGAAGACTGAGGCGAACGAGAAGTCGGAGAAGCGTACCCGCCGCACCCGCACCCGTAAGGATGAGAAGCCCGTTGAGCTTCCTCCGCTGGATGTGCGCGCTGAGCTGGCTGCTGAGCGTATTGGCGAGCGTTCGGAGCAGATTGAACTGCCCGGTAACTCTGCTGAGCTGAAGGCCGCTACCGCTGACGGCACCGCGAGCCTGGACAGCCTGAACGCTGCCCTGGACATGACTTTTGGCACCCCCGACGGTGAGAAGAGCTCCAAGCGTACCCGCACTCGTGAGCGTCGCCGCGATCAGGACGGTGAGCGTACCGAGCGCCGCACTAAGCGTGAACGTAACGCGGAGCGTGCAGAGCGCAGCACTGAGCGTAGTGAACGTGCCGAGCGTAAGGCTGCTGAGCGTGCAGAACGCGCAGAGCGTGCCGAGCGTACTGAGCGCCGTTCCAAGCGTGACCGTCAGGCTGAGCGTGCTGAGAAGCAGGCTCGCCGCCGCGAGGAGAACGAGCCTCGCCTGAGCGAAGACGATGTGCTGGCACCGATTTCGGGTGTTCTGGACATTCTCGATAACTACGCTTTCGTGCGTACCACCGGCTACCTGCCCGGCACCAACGACGTGTACGTCTCCCTGGCTCAGGTGAAGAAGTACAACCTGCGTAAGGGTGACCACGTGCTCGGCGCGATTCGCGTGCCGCGCGAGGGTGAGTCGAACAACCGCCAGCGTTTCAACGCGCTGGTTCAGGTTGAGGCGATTAACGGTCAGAGCGTTGAGGAAGCAGCGAACCGCCGCGTCTTCTCGAAGCTGACCCCGCTGTACCCCAAGGAGCGTCTGCGCCTGGAGACCACCCCGAAGAAGCTGGGCACCCGCGTGGTTGACCTGGTCTCCCCGATTGGTAAGGGTCAGCGTGGTCTGATTGTGTCCCCGCCGAAGGCGGGTAAGACCCTCATGCTGCAGTCCATTGCGAACGCGATTACCGTGAACAACCCGGACGTATACCTGATGATGGTCCTGGTGGATGAGCGTCCTGAAGAAGTGACCGATATGCAGCGCACCGTCAAGGGTGAGGTTATTGCCTCGACCTTCGACCGCCCCGCTGAGGATCACACCACTGTGGCTGAGCTGGCGATTGAGCGTGCGAAGCGTATGGTGGAGCTCGGCTACGATGTGGTCGTGCTGCTGGACTCCATGACCCGCCTGGGCCGCGCATACAACCTGGCGGCTCCCGCATCCGGTCGTATCCTGTCCGGTGGTGTGGATTCTGCCGCACTGTACCCGCCGAAGAAGTTCTTCGGTGCAGCTCGCAACATTGAAGAGGGCGGCTCGCTGACCATCCTGGCTACCGCCCTGGTTGAGACCGGCTCGAAGATGGACGAAGTGATCTTCGAAGAGTTCAAGGGCACCGGTAACATGGAGCTGCGCCTGTCCCGTCAGCTGGCGGATAAGCGTATCTTCCCGGCGGTTGATATTAACGCTTCTGGTACTCGCCGCGAGGAGAATCTGCTCTCCCCGGATGAGATCAAGATTATGTGGGGTCTGCGCCGTGCCCTGGCGGGTATGGAGCCCGAGCAGGCTCTGGGCGTTCTGACCAACCAGCTGCGTAAGACTGAAAGCAACGTGGAGTTCCTTCTGACAGTTCAGAAGAACGGTCTGCGTCTGGTCGACTAAGGCTCGTATCTCACGCGCCCCACCTCCTGAACGTGGGTGGGGCGCGTGAGCCGTTCGTTTTGTGCATCCCCGTTGTGAGGGGTGTGAGATGTCTAGTGCCTGCCCGTGCGGCGTAAAGTGCGGGAGATGGAAGAGAGAACAGAATGTTTGAATCTATTCAGGTTCTGCTGGATGAGCACGCTGACCTGCAGAATCAGCTGGCCGACCCCGCTGTGCAGGCGAACCAGGGTAAGGCACGCCGTGTGGGCCGCCGTTACGCGGAGCTGACCGGTATTGTGACTGCGTACAACAAGTACACTTCGCTGAAGGATGACCTTGAGGCTGCTCGCGAGATGGCTGATGAGGATCCGGATTTCGCGGCGGAGATTCCCGGTCTGGAGGAGGAGCTGGAGGTTGCTCAGGAGAAGCTGCGCCGCCTGCTGATTCCGCGTGACCCGGATGATGGCCGTAACGTCATTCTTGAGGTGAAGGCTGGTGCCGGTGGTGACGAGGCGGCTCTGTTCGCTGGTGACCTGCTGCGCATGTACATGCGTTACGCCGAGAACAAGGGCTGGAAGACTGAGATTATTTCTTCGACCAGCACCGATGTTGGCGGCTACAAGGACGCCCAGATTGCTATTAAGGGCTCCTCGAATGAGCCTGCTGAGGGCGTGTGGGCGCACCTGAAGTATGAGGGTGGTGTGCACCGTGTGCAGCGTGTTCCGGCGACTGAGTCTCAGGGCCGTATCCACACTTCTGCGGCTGGTGTTCTGGTGTTCCCCGAAGTGGATGAGCCGGAAGAAATCGAGATTAACCAGAACGACCTGAAGATTGACGTGTACCGTTCGTCGGGCCCCGGTGGTCAGTCGGTGAACACCACTGACTCGGCGGTGCGTATTACTCACCTTCCGACCGGTATTGTGGTGGCGATGCAGAATGAGAAGTCTCAGCTGCAGAACCGTGAAGCTGCGATGCGCGTTCTGCGTGCGCGCCTGTTGGCTCACCAGCAGGAGCAGATTGACGCTGAGAACGCGGCACACCGTGCTTCGCAGGTGCGTACTATGGACCGTTCGGAGCGTATCCGTACGTACAACTTCCCTGAGAACCGCATTGCGGATCACCGTACCGGCTACAAAGCGTACAACCTGGACGCTGTGCTCAATGGTGACCTGGAGCCTGTGGTTCAGTCCGCTATTGAGATGGACGAGGCGCACCGCCTCGCTCAGGTGGGCCAGGAGCAGAAGTAGCTCTGTACAGAAGTAGTTCTGTATTTGCTCTTGCCGATTCGCTGAATCGACGTGAGATGTTGGTGAGGGGCTCGCCGCTACGGCGGTGGAGCCCCTCAGCCATATGCTGTGACAGGTTTTGAGTCGTTGAGAGACGAGGAGGAGAGCTCATGAAGGTGAATGTGCACGACCCGCGCGGGGAAGAACTCGCGCAGGTACTCACGCGCGCCACCGCGGCACTGGCGCAGGTTCCCAGCCCCCGCGTCGACGCCGAGCTACTCGCCGCGCACCTGCTCTACGACGGCTCACGCTCGCGCCTACAGCACGCCGCGCTCATGGGGGAGCGGCTCACCCCCGCACAGGTCGCAGAGTACGAGGCGCTGGTCGCCCGCCGCGCCTACCGCGAACCGCTGCAGCACATCACCGGCTCCGCTCCCTTCTACCGCCTAGAACTGGCAGTCGGACCGGGCGTGTTCGTACCCCGCCCCGAGACCGAGCTACTCGTCGAAGAAGCCCTCAAAGTGCTAAGCGCACGCACAGATTCGGCAACCGGTGCGCTGCGCATCGTCGACCTGTGCACCGGCTCCGGCGCTATCGCCGCGGCAATCAAGAGCGAACTGCCGAACGCCCAGGTGTTCGCGGTGGAACTCTCCGAAGACGCCATCCCCTACACCCGTAAAAACCTGGAGCCGCTCGGCGTGCACCTGGTACAGGGGGACGCTCTCACCGCCCTGCCCGAACTTGCCGGAACCTTCGACGCAGTACTCTCGAACCCTCCGTACATTCCGCCGGCGAATGTACCCGCCGACCCGGAAGCCGCCCTGCACGACCCGGACATGGCTCTGTACGGCGGGGGAGAGGACGGCATGCAGATGCCCTCCGCAATCGCCGCCCGCGCCTTCGAACTTCTTACCCCCGGCGGTCTGTTCATCATGGAGCACGACGACACCCAGGAAGACGCCGTCGCCGAGCTGTTGGCGCGCGTCGGCTTTGAGAGCTGCTACCCGGTGCGTGACCTGAATAATCGTCCGCGCCATAGCGTCGGTTATAAACCGCGCCCACTAGAGCCTTTAGACTAGTAAATGTACCACCTAGCCCGTGCCGGGCTGCATGAAGGCAACGCGTCCGCCTCAATAACCAGCTCAGAGCCGGTGAAATATGGCGAACCCTCGGAAGAGCGCTTCCACATGGCGCATTGTGGGTGCCGGTGTCTCGCCGCATCCAGAAAAACATGAGAGAATAAGACCCGTGACTGCAAAGCTGTACCCCGTAACGACTGAAACTGAGACCCGCGAGGCCATCGAGGCTGCCCGCGAGGCGCTGAAGGCGCACGACACGATTGTGATGCCCACCGATACCGTCTACGGTATTGCCGCCGATGCTTTCTCGCATCAGGGCGTTGCCAAGCTGCTGGCAGATAAGGGCCGCGACCGCACCATGCCGCCGCCCGTGCTGATCTTTGATCTTGCTGCGCTCGCTGGCGTGGTCGACGACGTTCCGAACGATATTTACGATCTGGGTGGTCGCTTCTGGCCCGGCGCGCTGACTATCATTCTTCACGCGTACCCGTCGCTGAGCTGGGATTTAGGCGAGACTCGCGGCACCGTTGCCGTGCGTGTTCCCGATGACGAGTTCGCCCTGAAGCTGCTGACTGAGCACGGTCCGCTGGCGGTTTCTAGCGCGAACAAGACCGGTCAGGAAGCCGCACTGGACGCACAGACCGCCATGGATTCCCTGGGCGAGGATGTTGCCGTGGTTATTGACGGTGGCGTTCGTCCTAAGCCGCTTGAGTCTGAGCCGAATGAGGACGGCGTGGTTGTGGTGACTGAGCGTGACCCGGCACCGTCCACGATTCTGGATTGCACCTCCTTCCCCTACGTGGTGGTTCGTGAGGGCGCAATTTCGGTGGAGGAGCTGCGCGAGGTTGTCCCGACTATCCTGACTCGTGCGGAGGCTGACGAGCAGGCGGCTCGTAAGGTTGAGGAAGCTGAGTCTGCTTCTTCCGCGTCGTCTGAGTCGACTCCTTCTGAGCGTGCCCTGGACGATCAGGCTGACCTGGATGAGGCATACGAGCAGTGGGATAGCACCCATACTGTGAGCGGTGAGCCTGCTCGTCGCGCTTCGGCGCCGGCTGCCGGCTCTGTCGCGGCGTCCCTGCTGGGCGCTGGTTCGGCGCTGTCTTCCGCATTCAGCACCGGCGTGGATCAGGAGCGTGCGCGCGGCTACCGTGACAACACTCCGAAGCCGGTTCGTGCGGATGAGCCGCAGACTCTGCCGGTTCCTGCTGATACCGCGCGTGCGTTGGTCTTCGGCGAGTCGAAGATTGAGACTGCCGCTAAGAGCACCCCCGCTCAGAGCGAGGCTAAGCCGGCAGAAGCTAAGGCTGAAGACGCTAAGGCAGAGGCTGTTACGACCGACTCTGAGGCAAAGACTGAGCAGAAGGACGCCCCGGAGGATCACCTCTAAACCTCTGCGCGTTATAGAGCCCGGAGCGTAAAA
>ERZ772966.198-NODE-198-length-24093-cov-15.163824_pt1 | contig 24093 bp, 20 predicted proteins | sample MGYA00580680_ERZ772966 | MGnify/ENA primary metagenome ERZ772966 (study PRJEB29015, sample SAMEA2738055) | human oral metagenome | biome: human oral; feature: human-associated habitat; material: saliva | place: China | collected 2225 ...
TTGATACGCGCGACATCCATGCCGGCGTCCACCAGTGCCTGGAGCTGCTCAGGGGTTTCAGTGGCAGGTCCAATAGTGCAGACAATTTTAGCTCGACGCATAAAGCTTAGTTTACCGTCCAGTCACAGAGTAATCACTAAGGAGTTCGGCGCGGCCAACGTGATCATTCCCATGAATCTAGCTGTTGCAGGACCTTAGGCACAGCTTCTGGCCAGCGGGTGCCGTCAGTCGCGCTCCCCCGCTTCCTCAGAGGTCTTCTTCTGGCTCTCGTCTCCGCCGTCTTCCTCGTCGGCTGCGTGAGGGGCGTCCGGCTCGATGTCCGAGGCCGTGGTCGCCTCCTGCGCACCGTCCTCGTCAGGCGAGTCGGCGTCTGCGTTGTCTGCCTCCTCGTCGGCAACCGCCGCGACCTCGCGCGGATGATCCAAACGTCCGGCGATCAGGTAGACAGCCAGGCCCAGAGCGAAGACGGCCAGGGAGGTCCATACGTTCAGGCGCAGGCCCAACACGGTGTGCGCATCGTCGATGCGCAGCATCTCGATCCAGCTGCGCCCGGCCGTGTAGATCATCAGGTACATGCCGAACAGCTGCCCGGCCGCGAAGCGACGACGACGGTCGAGCGCCACGATGAGACCGGCACCGGCCAGGTTCCACAGGCTTTCATAGAGGAAGGTGGGGTGGAAGAGCGTGCCCACGGGGTAGCCTGCGGGCAGGTGGTACGCGTCGATCTGGAGGCCCCACGGCAGCGTCGTCGGGCCACCGAACAGCTCCTGGTTAAACCAGTTGCCCCATCGGCCGATCGCCTGTGCGACCAGCAGTGCGGGTGCCAGCGAGTCGGCGATGGGCCCAAGGCTGACCTTGGCTCGTTTGACCGCGATGAACGCGCCGAGCGCGCCCAGAGCGACGCCACCCCAGATGCCGAGGCCGCCGCGCCAAATCTGGAAGGCCAGCATCGGGTCGCCGCCGGGGCCAAAGTAGGCCTCGGGCGAGGTCACGACGTGGTAGAGGCGGGCGCCGACGACACCTAGCGGGATCGCCCACAGGGCCGTGTCGTAGATCGTGTCGGAGTCGCCCCCGCGCGCAACGTAGCGACGCGCGGTCCACCACACGCCGACGACCATTCCGATGGCGATGATGATGCCGTACGCGCGCAGCGGCACCGGGCCGAGATACCACACGCCCTCGGAGGGTGAGGGGATTCCAGCAGCAGCGAGGATGGTCACGCGCGAGCTCCGGTCACTCCGGCCTTGAGCTCGCGGGCGAGCTCGCCCAGCGCCTTCAGGCCACGGTCACTGTCTTCCTCGAAGAGGGTCTTGACCAGCGCAGATCCGACGATCACGCCGTCCGCGTAGGCACCGATCTCGCGGGCCTGCTCCCCGGTCGAGACGCCGAGGCCGACGCAGACTCGCTGCGCGCCCGCCGCGCGGGTACGCGCAACGACGCCGGCGACGTGCTCGCCGACGGCCGCACGCGCGCCGGTGACGCCCATCGACGAGGCCGCGTACACCCAGCCGCGCGAGTGCTGCGCGATCAGCTTGAGGCGATGGTCGGGCGAGGAGGGAGCGGTCAGGTAGATACGCTCCAAGTCGTACTTGTCCGAGGCCGCCTCCCACTGCGCGCCCTCCTCGGGCGGCAGGTCGGGAGTGATGAGGCCGGAACCGCCGACGGCCGCGAAGTCCTTGGCGAAACGTTCAACGCCCCACCATTCGACGGGGTTCCAGTAAGTCATGGAACACGTCGAGACGCCGTAGGAGGTCAGCTCGTCCACGGCGTGGAACAGGTCCTCCAGGTGCGTGCCGCGCTCCAGGGCGGCAACGGTCGCTCGCTGGATCGTGGGCCCGTCCATACCCGGATCGGAGTACGGGAAGCCCAGCTCGATGGCGTCAACGCCGCAGTCTGCCAAGACCTTGCCGGCACGAATCGAGTCCTCGACCGACGGGAACCCGACGGGCAGGTAGGCGATCAGCGCGGCGTCACCGCGCTCCAGGGCGGCGTCGATTGCGACGGCGGAATGGGGGGCTCGCGTCATCTCACTTCTCCTCGTTCTCGTCCAGGACAGCCACGCCGGAAGGCCCGGCGCTGGGGTCGATCACCTGCAGCTTCGCGTGTCCGTAGCCGAACCAGCGCGAGGCGGTGTCCACGTCCTTGTCGCCGCGTCCCGACACGGTGACGATGACGATGGGCTCCTCACCCGGCGCGAAGGGGCCTTCGGCCTCGACCTTCGCGCGGGCCCAGGCCCGGACTCCGGCGAGCGCATGCGAGGACTCGATGGCGGGAATGATGCCCTCCGTGCGCGACAGACGCAGGAAGGCATCCATGGCCTCGGCGTCCGAGATCGGCATGTAGGAGGCGCGACCCGTTCGCGCCAGCCACGCGTGCTGGGGGCCAACACCCGGGTAGTCCAGACCCGCAGAGATCGAGTGCGAGGCCTTGGTCTGGCCATCGCGCTCCTGCAGGACAAACGTGCGTGCGCCGTGGAGCACGCCGACCTGGTCGGCCGTGATGGAGGCGGCGTGGCGTCCGGTCTCGAACCCGTCGCCCGCGGCCTCGCAGCCCAGCAGTTCGACGCTCGGGTCATCGATGAAAGCCGTGAAAGAACCAATGGCATTGGAACCGCCACCCACGCAGGCCACGACCACGTCGGGTAGACGTCCTTCGGTGGCCAGCAGCTGGGCGCGGGCCTCGTCGCCGATAACGCGTTGAAGGTCGCGCACGAGTTCCGGGAACGGGTGCGGGCCGGCGGCCGTTCCGAAGATGTAGTTGGTCGTCTCGACGTTGGTCACCCAGTCGCGGAACGCCTCGTTAATGGCGTCCTTGAGGGTCGCAGACCCGGCGGTCACCGCGATGACCTCGGCGCCCAGCATCTGCATGCGCGCGACGTTGAGGGCCTGACGCTCGGTGTCCTCACGGCCCATGTAGACCGTGCACTCGAGGCCCAGAAGCGCGGCCGCCGTCGCGGTGGCCACGCCGTGCTGCCCAGCGCCAGTCTCGGCGATGACGCGCGTCTTGCCGAGCTCCTTGGTCAGCAGGGCCTGGCCCAGCACGTTGTTGATCTTGTGCGAGCCCGTGTGGTTGAGGTCCTCGCGCTTGAGGAACACGCGCACGCCACCCAGGTCAGCCGCGAAACGCGGAGCCTCGGTCAGCAGGGACGGACGGCCCGCGTAGTTGGCAAACAGGTCTCGCAGACGCGCCTGGAAGGACTTATCACGCCACAGGCGCTTCCACGCCGCATCGACCTCTTCGAGAGGACCCATCAGGGATTCGGCGACGAAACGGCCGCCGAAATCGCCGAAATAGGGGCCGGATACAAAGTTGTGCGCGCTCATCACTTTCCTTCTTTCAGAGCAGCGGCCACGCGGGCCTTACGATCCGTGCGCAGCGCGGGGTGCTGCCCGGCGCTAACCATGTCCTGGATGCTCGCGCGGGGGTCGCCCGAGGTCACGAGCGCCTCGCCCACCAGGACGGCGTCGGCACCCCACTTGGCGTACTCGAACACGTCGTGCGCCTTGGCCACGCCCGACTCGGCGACGGCGACGACATCCTGTGGGATGACGTCGATAACCTGCTCGACGGTCGAGCGGTCGACCTCCAGAGTCTTCAGGTTGCGAGCGTTGACACCGATGATCGAGGCACCCGCCTCGAGAGCGCGCAGTGCCTCCAGGCGCGAATGGGTCTCGACCAGCGCCTCCATACCCAGCGAACGCGTGCGCTCCAGCAGCGACACGAGCGCGTTTTGCTCCAGGGCAGCCACGATCAGCAGCACGAGATCCGCGCCGTGAGCACGCGCCTCGTGGATCTGATAGGGCGTCACGATGAAATCCTTGCGAAGGATCGGAATGTCGACCGCGGCGCGCACTGCGTCCAGGTCGGCAAGCGACCCGTGGAAGCGCCGCTGCTCGGTCAGCACGGAGACCACGGAGGCTCCCCCGGCCTCGTACATCGAAGCGAGAGCCGCCGGATCCGGGATCTGCGCGAGTGCTCCCTTCGAGGGGGAGGATCGCTTCACCTCCGAAATGATCTTGACGGCGCCGTCGCGACCCCGCAGCGCGCCCAGCGCATCCTTCGCCTCGGGAACGCTCTGTTCCATCTCCTTGACACGGCTCAGAGGAACGCGATCCTCGCGCTCTTTCAGGTCCTCCAGGACCCCCACGATAATGTCATCGAGAACGCTCACGACGCTCCCCTTTCACCGAGAAACAGTTGGACGCCATCAAGGCTAGCGAATAAAAGGGACGCCCGGGCAAAGCGTCCGGCCGAGCGTGTCACGACAGCGCAGTCAGCGTCGAGGCTCGAACAACAGACTCGACGGCCGCCGCCGCCTTGTTGCGCGACTCCTCGTACTCGAGGGCGGGCACCGAGTCCGCGACGACGCCGGCACCGGCCTGCACCGAGGCCACCCCATCCTTGAGCGAGGCCGTGCGGATCGCGATCGCCAGGTCCGCATCCCCTGACAGGTCGAAGTAGCCGACGACGCCACCGTACACGCCACGCGCAGCGGGCTCGAAATCATCGATCAACTGGATAGCACGAGGCTTGGGCGCGCCCGAGAGGGTACCCGCCGGGAAGGTCGCAACCAGGGCATCGAGGGCATCCGCGTCGGGGCGCAGCAGGCCCGTGACCGTCGAGGAAATGTGCTGGATGTGCGAGTAGCGCTTGAGCTCCATGAGCGTTGCAACCTCCACCGACGCGGGATCGCAGACCTTCGACAGGTCGTTGCGCGCCAGGTCGACGAGCATGACGTGCTCGGAGAGCTCCTTCGGATCCTCCAAGAGCTCGGCGGCGAGGCGGTGATCCTGAGCCGAATCCGCGCCTCGCGGGCGCGAGCCGGCGATCGGGTAGGTCCACACGCGTCGGCCCTGCGCCTTGACCAGCGTCTCCGGGGAGGAGCCAACAACCTCGTAGTGCCCGCCGCGCTCGTCAGGCAGATCCAAGTAGTACATGTAGGGCGAGGGGTTGACCGTGCGCAGGACGCGATACACGTCGACTCCGCTGGCGTCGGTGGCCACGTCCAGGCGCTGGGACAGCACAATCTGGAAAGCGTCGCCGTCGGTAATCGCGCGCTTGGCCGCGTTCACCGACGACTCGAAGTCTGCCCGTTGCGTGCGCTCACGCACCGCGGGGGGCTCCTGGCCGCTCACGCCCAAGACGGCGGGAGCGATAGGCGAGGCCAGCTGGGTCGTCATAGCGTCAAGGCGCTCGATCGCACGGTCGTAGGCGCCGTCGACACCTTCGTCGGAGCCATTGAGGTTCCAGGCGATCGCCATCAGGTACACCGACCCGGTCGCGTGATCGATGGCCGCGACCTCCGTGGCCAGCACGAGCGTCGCGTCGGGAACGTCCGCTTCCTTGGGCGCGGTGGCCGCCAGGGTCGGCTCCCACTCGGGAATGATGCCCCAGCCCAGCGAGCCGACGAGTGCGCCGGTCAGCGGAGGCAGGCCCTCAATCGGCGAGGCGGCGAGCTGCTCCAGGGCAGAGTGCACGACCTCCAGGAACGTTCCCTCCTCACGGGCGCCCTCCGGGTGTGATCCCACCCAGCGGGCGCGACCATCGCGGGCAACGATCGCACCGGCGCTCGAGGCACCGACAAAGGACCAACGACCCCAGGAGCCTCCATGCTCGGCGGACTCGAGAATGAAGCTGCCGTAGTTGCCATGAGCGAGCTGACGGTAGACGCCGACCGCACTCAGCTCATCGGCGAGAACTCGCCGAACAACAGGGATCACGCGCCTCGACGCGGCAAGAGAAGCGAACACGTCACGAGGTGGCCACGTCTGACCCCATTCGAGGCTGACAGGCTCGGACTGATGCGAAGGCGTCGAAATACTCACCGTGTCATTGTCCCATCCCGGGCACTCTGAGGCCCGACGGGTCCACGATGAGGCCAGTGATACTGGCCTACAGCCAGTCGGGAACGACACCCCAGGCGATCGTGCCGACCAGCGCGGAGCCGATCATCCATGGGCCCATCGGCACCCGGGACTGCGTGCCGGCCCAGCCGACGACGACCTTCCACAGGGCCGCGACTCCCGCGGATACGAAGGACAACGCCAGGGCGAAGACGGCTGCGTTCAGTCCGACAGAGCCGACCATGGCGCCCAGAACGGGCGCGAGCTTAACGTCGCCGCCGCCCATCCCCCCGGGCAATCGATTCAGGAGCGCGATGGGGATGGTCCAAATCAGCGCGCCGAGGACAAAACCGATGAGGCGCTGCTGCCACATCGGAGAAATAAGACAGCCGACGAGGGCACCGACAATCACACCGATCCCCATGACCGCCGTGTACTTATTCGGCAGGCGATGCGTGCGGGCATCGACGTAGGCGCTCAGCGCGCCGATCATCGCGACCGTCATGACGGCCGGCATGCCCGGGCGCATCTGCGCGCCGACGAAAAAGAACGCACCGAAGATGCCCGCGCACCACACGATGGCGTTACGCGTCAGTGGCGTCTGGGTGGCCTCCACGAGATAGCGCCGCTGGACCTTCCATCCCGAACGCCACAACCAGGCCAGGATGATGATCCACGTCAGAAAGCCGGACACCAACGACAGATCGGCGCTGATGCGGGGAGGGAGCCAGTCGACGATCACGGACGCCGCCCTCCGGGGCCCTGGCGCGCACGACGCTTCAGTTCTTCTTCGAGAGCGTGGCGCATGACGGACGGATCTGGGCTGCGCCCGGTCATCAGCTGAACCTGCGCGGCCCCCTGATAGACGAGCATGTCGGTCCCCTCGGCGATCACTCCCCCAGCGTGCTCGAAGGCGCCGCGCAAAGCGGTCTGCCGCGGCGAGTAGACGACGTCGAGGAGGACCTGGCCCTCCCGGGGCGCCACAGCCTGCGCGAGCGGGTCGGCCACGCCCGCGGGAAGCGTCGAGATGATCACGTCGGCGTCGCGCGCAGCCCGTTGGACCGATGCGGTGTCCGCCCACATGACCTGCTCGACGCTCACGCCAAGACGAGAGGCCGCCGCGATAACGGAACCCGGGCCGCCGAAGCGGCGCGCCGCCACGGTGCTCGTCGTGATGCCGAGTTCGCCGAGCGCCGCCAGCGCCGACGAGGCGGTGGCACGCGCGCCGAGCACCAGAGCGCTCGACGGCATGGGGACACCAGCCTCGGTACAGGCACGCCGGATCGCCGAGGCGATGCCGGTGACGTCCGTATTGAACCCGGCAAGCACGCCCGCAGCGGGCACGACCGTGTTGACGGCTCCGACCGCGCTGGCCAGCGGATCGATGACATCCAGCAGCGGCATGATTGCCTGCTTGCAGGGCATCGTGACGGACAGTCCTCGGAAGGAGTCGTCAAGGCCCGCAACGAAGGAGGGTAACGACTCCTCCCCAACCTCGACGCGGCGGTAGTCCCATCCGTCGATCCCGAGTTGTCCCCACGCCGCCCGGTGGATGACCGGGGACAGCGAGTGAGCAATCGGGGATCCGATGACTGCGGCCCACCCGCTCACCGTTACAGCCCGCACTGTACTTTGTGCCGGGCGCAGTACGCGTCCAGCTTGGCCTTGTTCGCTTCGTGCTCGGCGGCAGTGGCTGCAAAGACCGTCTCACCCGTGTTCAAGTCGATGGTCACGAAGTACAACCAGTTACCCTCGGCCGGATTGAGCACGGCCTTGATGGCGTCCACGCTCGGCTGATTGATGGGCGTGGGCGGCAGGCCCTGGTTCAGGCGCGTGTTGTAGGGGTTGTCGTTGTCGAGGTCCTCCTGGCTGGGCAGGCCGGACTCCTTGCCCACACCGTAGAGCGTGGTCGAGTCCATGCCGAGAACGCCCTTGGTTTCACCGTCGGTGTTGGCGAGGCGATTTTCGATAACGCGTGCAACCTGGGGCATGTACTTCTTGTTGCTGCCCATCTCGCCTTCGACGATCGAGGCCTTGATGAGGACCTCCTCGCGATCGGCGGGGGCCACCCCAAGTCCGTCGAGTTCGTCGATTGTCGCCTTGACCATGCGGGCGAGCACCGTGGTCGGCGTGTCGTCCTCGCCCACCTCGTAGCTACCGGGCGCCAGCCATCCCTCAGCGCTGCCCTTGGCCTCTGCGGGCAAGCCGATGCCCTCGGTGTCCGCGAGCGCCTTATCAACCTCTTCGCTGCTGACGTCCATCACCTCGACGATGCGCTTCTTGACCACCGAGAGTCGCTCCTTGGACAGGACGGTCACGTTGGAGGCGACCCGGTTCATCGGATCAAGGAGCACGGCAAGGGCGTCCGCGGCGCTCATTTCAAGCTTGAAGCGGTAGGTGCCCGGGTTGATGGCGCGGGCAGCGGGGTTCTTCTCGTATTGACGCACGAAGGCACCGACAGATTTGACGACGCCAGCGTCGTAGAGCGCGCGGCCGATGTCGCGTCCCGTCGACTGGTCCGCGATGGTAACGAGGACTTCAGTGGTACCCGGACCCGGGTAGTCATCGGATGCCGTCGTCGACCCATTGACCAGCTGCGAGTACGCGACGTAGCCGGCACCGCCGACGAGACCGATGACGAGGAGCAGAACAAAGAAGGAGCGGATGGCGCGGCGACGCTTGCGGCGCCGCGCGGCACGCCGTTCGCTGGCGATCCTACGCGAGCGCATGCCGGTGGTCTCCGACGGCACCTCTGTGCGCTTGCGATCGACACGATCACCAGCTGTGCCGGTGATGAGGTCGTCGAAGTTGTATTCTGCGGCCTCGTCACGATCGGGCTCCGTGGCCTCCTCGGCGACCGCGGCGCTGGGCGTCGGTGTCCCGGTCAGCGGTGTCGGGGTCGGATCGGACGAGGTCGGGGTGACCGTGTGGATCCCGCGCACCGGAGTGGGCGTGGGCTCGGCAGCGTCGGCCTGCTCCCCCGCGCGCGTCGGGGAGGGCGCCTGGTCGTCCGAGCGAGAGCGGAACCTGGACGCCCTGCGCAGCGGAGTCGCCGTCGGGTCAGAAGCTGGTGCCCTGTCGGAGGACGGCGCTGCGTTCCCACGCACCGGAGTGGGCGTGGGATCGGATGGCGTCGAGATCGGTTCCTCGTTGGGAGCATCGGAGTAGACCTTGGGCTGGCCGGAGTGAATCTCACGGCGTGAGCGGAAGGGATACTTGGGGGGCGTACTCATTCGTTCGCTCCTTTGCTGGTGTCGAGGACGATCTCCTCCCCCGGTGCCCGTCCGCTCATGCGTTCGAGTTCCAGGGCCTGTTCAAGGATGATCTGCGCCGCAACCTGATCAATGACGCTGCGGTGTTCATGTTCCGGGATGCCGGAGGCACGTAGGCGCGCATGCGCCTGGTTGGATGTCAGACGCTCGTCGACCATCGCGACGCGGACATCGGGCACGAGCTTTTTGAGGCGGCGCGCGTACTTGCGCGCTCCCTTGGCGGAAATTCCCTCCCCGCCGCGCAGGTGCCGAGGCAGACCCACGATGACCTCGATGGCCTCGTGGCTCCCAACGATGTCGGCGAGCTCAGAAAGGTCCGACAGGTCTGGCGCGCGTGTCAGCGTCACAACCGGCATCGTGAGGATGCCGTCAGGGTCGCACCGGCTGACGCCGACACGCACGGTGCCGACGTCCACGCCGATACGGATTCCCCTGCGTATGCTCACAGAGCCTCAATCTCCGAGCGGATCGCGTCAAGCGCGGCCGGGATGCCCTCGGGCTTCGTGCCGCCGCCCTGAGCGATATCGTCGCGGCCACCGCCGCCACCGCCCATGTGCTTGCCGACGGCGCGCACGAGCGCACCCGCCTTGACGGCGGCCTCACGGGCGGCCTCGTTCGTCGCGATCACCAGGGACGGCTTGCCACCGACAACACCCGCCAGCGCCACGACAGCTCCACGATCGTTGCCCATGCGGTCGCGCACGTCCAGAGCCAGGGTGCGCAGTGCATCGGCCGAGGGCATCTCGCCGACCGCACTGGCCACGAGGCTGACCGCTCCGACGCGCTGAGCGGACTCGGCGAGTTCACCACCGCGGCGCAGCGCCTGCTCGGTACGGATCTTGTCGAGCTCCTTCTCGGATTCGCGCAGCTTGGCCAGCAGCGACTCGATGCGCTCGGGCAGTTCGTCGGCACGGCCACCCACCAGCTGGGACAGCTGGCTGACGAGGGCGTGCTCCTTGGCCTGGAACTCGTACGCACCGGTGCCAACAAGAGCCTCGATACGGCGCACGCCGGAGGCCACCGAACCCTCACCGAGCACTGTGACTCGACCGATGTGGCCCGTCGTCGGCACGTGGGTGCCGCCGCAGAGCTCACGGTCGAAGCCGTCACCGATCGTGACAACCCGGACCTCGGAGCCGTACTTCTCGCCGAAGAGGGCGATGGCTCCAGCGTCACGAGCAGCATCGATGCTCATGACCTCGGTGGTCACGGGCATATCCTCGGCCAGCTTCTCGTTCACCAGCGCCTCGATGTCGCTGACCTGAGAGTCGGTGAGCGCGCTGGAGTGGCGGAAATCGAAGCGCAGACGCGAGGGCGAGTTTTCCGAACCCGCCTGGTCCGCGTGCTCGGACACGACGTTGCGCAGTCCCGCGTAGACCATGTGGGTCGCCGTGTGTGCGCGAGCGATCGCCAGGCGACGCTCGGAGTCAATCTCGGCAATCACCGAATCGCCCAGAGCGATACCGCCCTGTCGCAGGTGACCGCGGTGGACGGTCAGCCCACGGATCGGAGCCTGAACGTCGGTCACGTCGATCACTGTGTCGCCGCCGGGCAACCGAATCGTCCCGTGGTCTGCCAGCTGGCCACCCATCTCGGCATAGAAGGGGGTCCGATCGAGAATGATGTCGATGGCGGCTGGAGCTTCGGCCACCGGCACCGGCTTGCCATCCACGAGGATCGCCTGGACGCGGGCCTGCGAGGACTCCTGCGTGTAGCCCAGGAAGGTCGAGCCGCCGCCCATCTCCTTTTCGATCTCGCGGTACACGCGCACGTCGGTGTGGCCGGTCTTCTTCGAGCGAGCGTCGGCGCGGGCGCGCTCCTTCTGCTCGGCCATGAGCGTGCGGAAGCCCTCCTCGTCGACGCTCACGCCCTGCTCGGCCGCCATTTCGAGGGTCAGGTCGATCGGGAAACCGTAGGTGTCGTGCAGAGAGAAGGCCGACTCGCCCGAAATGACGGGCGCGCCCTTCGTCTCCTTGGCGCTCGCCACGGCCGCATCCAGGATCGTCGTGCCGGCGCTCAGCGTGCGACGGAACGCATCTTCCTCCGCGTAAGCGACCTCGGAAATCGTCGTCCAGTTCGTCTCCAGCTCAGGGTAGGAGGCCTTCATCGCGTCCTTCGAGGCGGTGAGCAGCGTCGGCATCGTCGCCTCGTCGACGCCCAGCAGACGCATCGAACGGACGGCTCGGCGAATCAGGCGACGCAGCACGTAGCCGCGGCCGTCGTTACCCGGGCGCACGCCGTCGCCGATCAGCATCAGGGACGAGCGAACGTGGTCGGCCACCACACGCATGCGCACGTCATCGTCGTAGGCCGCGCCGGCCTCAGGGCCCGCAGCACCCAGGCCGTAACGCTTGCCGCTCATCTGCATCGCAGCATCGATGACGGGGAAGACCTCGTCGATCTCGTACATGTTCGGCTTGTCCTGCATGACAAACGCGAGGCGCTCCAGTCCAGCACCGGTATCGATCGCCTTCTTGTCGAGTTCGCCGAGCAGCGGGTAGTCCTTACCGGCACCCTCGCCGCGCATGTACTGGTCGAACACCAGGTTCCACACCTCGAGGTAGCGGTCGCCTCCCGGGTCCACGGTGCCACCCACGGCCTCGGGACCGTAGGCGGGGCCGCGGTCGTAGTGCCACTCGGCGCAGGGGCCGGCCGGGCCGGGCTGACCCGTGTCCCAGAAGTTCTCCACACGGGGCAGGCGCACGATGTGCTTGGGGTCCATGCCGATCTGCTTCGTCAGGACGTCGAGGGCCTCCTCGTCCTGGTCCCAAATCGTCACCCAGAATCGGTCACCGTCGAGGCCGTACTTGCCCTCGTCGCGCGAGCCGGTCAGCAGGTCCCAGGCGAAGTTGATGGCGCCTTCCTTGAAGTAATCGCCGAAGGAGAAGTTGCCGTTCATCTGGAAGAACGTGCCGTGACGGGTCGTCTTGCCGACGTTGTCAATGTCGTTGGTACGGATGCACTTCTGTACCGACGCAGCCCTGGGCCACGGAGCAGGCTCAACGCCCATGATGTAGGGGATGAACGGAACCATGCCGGCGATGGTAAAGAGGATCGACGGCTCCGGGGAAACCAGTGAGACGGAGGGACACACCTCGTGGCCCTGCTTCTCAAAGTAGTCGAGCCAACGGGTGCGGATTTCAGAAGTACGCATAGTGCCTTATGTTAGTCGGTACCCACCCATCACGGCACATCGGCACGCATAAGCGCACTGTGGGATACACGTACAACCGCGCCCCCGAGCTCGTGCTCGGGGGCGCGGTGAGGACAAAGGTCAGCGCGAGTAGTGCTCGACGACCATCTGCACGTCGACGGTCACGGGGACCTCGGCGCGCTTGGGGCGACGCACGAGGGTCGCCTTGAGGCGGGACAGCTCAACGTCCAGGTACTCGGGGACGGCGGGCAGCACGTCGCGGTGAATACCCTCAGCGGCGATCTCGAAGGGAACCGTGGTCTGCGACTTGGGCTTGACCTGGATGGTCTGGCCGGGCTTGACGCGGAAGGAGGGACGGTCCACGATCTTGCCGTCCACAAGGATGTGACGGTGGACGACCACCTGACGGGCCTGCTGGATGGTGCGGGCGAATCCGGCGCGCAGGACCAGGGCGTCGAGGCGCATCTCGAGCAGCTCAACCAGGTTCTCACCGGTCAGGCCGGCGGTGCGGCGGGCCTCTTCGAAGGTGCGACGCAGCTGCGACTCACGGATGCCGTACTGGGCGCGCAGACGCTGCTTTTCCTTCAGACGAACGGCGTAGTCGGAGTCCTGGCGGCGGCGGGTGCGGCCGTGCTCACCGGGGCCGTAGGGACGCTTCTCGAAGTAGCGGACGGCCTTGGGGGTCAGAGCCAGGCCGAGGGCGCGGGACTCGCGCACCTGCTTGCGGGAACGATTCGTTGCCATGAAATCTTCTTCCTGTTTCTCGTGTCATGTCAGGGCGGATCCCCGACATGGGGCCAACTCCAGAACCGGAAGCGGTTCGTCGGCTAAGGCCCCAGGTGCCCGCTCGTGCGGACAACTGTTCCATCCTAGCGTCTTTTCAGCAGACTTCGAATGGCAGCAAGCCTCTTCGTGAGGATCGCCTCATGTCCATTCTCTGTTGGCTCGTAGTAGCGGGTACCTTCAAGGTCGTCGGGAAGATATTGCTGGGCGGCTACATGATGCGGATGGTCGTGAGCGTAGAGGTAACCCTCGCCGTGCCCCAGCGTCTTCGCCCCCGCATAGTGAGCGTCACGCAGATGCTCGGGCACCGCTCCCCCGCGCCCCTTCCGAACATCTGCCAACGCCCGATCAATGGCCAGGTACGTGGCGTTCGACTTGGGTGCCGTCGCCACCGCAACAACCGCCTGCGCGAGAAGCAGGCGAGCCTCGGGCATTCCAATAAGAGCAACGCCCTGCGCGACGGCCACACACGTGGACAACACCTCGGGCGCAGCCATTCCAATCTCTTCAGAAGCGGCGATCACGATACGTCGCGCGATGAAACGCGGGTCCTCCCCCGCCTCAATCATCCGCGCTAAGTAGTGCAGCGCCGCATCAACATCCGATCCGCGCATCGACTTGATAAAAGCACTCGTGACATCATAGTGCTGGTCACGCCCCCAGCGAACGAGCGCCTGGTTAGCAGCAGCCTCAACACTGGCAACCGTGATCTCACCGGACCCGTCATCGCTGGCCACCCCCGCCGCCGCCTCCAGCAGTGTCAGAGACTTACGGGCATCCGAGCCAGCCAAGCGAACCAACCCAGCCACGGCCTCGTCTGTCATCGCGAAGCGGCCCGCAAGCCCACGTTCATCGGACAGCGCCCGGCGAACGAGACCTTCAAGCGCCTCAGACTCAAGCGGACGCAGCGTCAAAAGGAGCGAGCGAGACAGCAGCGGAGCAATCACTGAGAAGGACGGGTTTTCCGTTGTCGCCGCGACCAGCACTACCCATCGGTTCTCCACCGCTGGAAGAAGCGAATCCTGCTGCGACTTGGAGAAGCGGTGCACCTCATCCACAAAGAGGATTGTTTCCTCACCACTGCTCGCCAATGTCCGGCGCGCGCTGTCCACGACTCGACGCACGTCGCCCACGCCCGATGAGACAGCGGATAACTCAACAAAGCGTCGGCCCGACGCTCTGGCGATCAAATACGCAAGCGTCGTCTTACCCGTTCCCGGTGGACCCCACAGAACCACGGACGATACCGACACACCATCTCGAGAGCCGGGCGACAGGAGGCGACGCAGCGGAGCCCCCTCACCGAGCAGGTGCGATTGGCCGACAACCTCCTCCAGTCGAGAAGGTCTCATACGAACGGCGAGGGGCGCGTCCGCGGAAAACGCGGGCACGCCCAACTCGTCGAATGCTTCAGAATCAAACAGATCCATGAAACCTAGCCTACGTCAGGGTGACTCCCTGCGAGGAAGATCCGATCTTCGGACCGGACAGAACCTGGAGGACGACGAGGCCCCCAAGGATCAGCATGCACGCACCGGCACCGAGCAGGTAACCGTTCAAGCCCTCGGACTCATCGGCGGCATTCGAGGAGGACAGGACCTCCGCATGCAACTTCACAGAATCGGACGCATCCACCGACGCGCCCGCGCCGGCAGCCGCAACGGTCGATGCGATCTTAAAGTCGGCCCAGCCGACAAGCTGATGTGAGCGGTTCGCCACGACGACCTTGTATTCGCCCATGGGCAGGCCGACCACGTCCATCGTCACCTTGTTACCGTCTTCAACCTGAAGCCAGCGTGCCTCACCCGTCTGCATGATGTTGGCGCTCACCCACTCGCCAGCGCCAGCTTTGTCGGAGGGAACATTGATCGTCAGCTGTCCACCAGTGAAAGCCGCGCTCACGCCACCCTTATTTGCATCAGTCAGCTCAGACACATCCGATACGGGGGACACCGGGGTATCGGACGGCTGCGTCGCGTTCGCGGCAGGAGAAGCCGAAGCGGAAGGCGTTGCTGAAGGCGACGCGGAAGAAGTTGCGGTCGGCTGGACAACCGGCAACTGCGGATCATCAGGCTGAGGCGCGGGCGCGGGACTCACAGAAGGTTCCGGGGCGGGGTCACCCGTGGGCTGAGGCGCGGGCGCGGGACTCTCGGACGGTCCCGGCGCAGGGACAACCGTGGGTTCTGCAGTCGGCTCCGGCGTGGGCTCGGCCGTCGCCGACGGGCTGGATGGCTCGAAGACCTTCACCGAGTAGTTGATTGTCTTCGCCGGTTTCTTGTCTTCCTGGTAGATCACGACGGTGACCCAGTGGGAACTACCGGGTTTCCAGGTCACTCCTTCAGCGTTGTTGGCGCCATTAGGAACCGGAACGACCATCCTGTAGTTGTTGAGCGCATTTACCTTCCACAGGCCATCAGCGGTCACCGTGACTGTTTCACCGGAGCGTTCGAAGGTAAGAGGCGCGGTCGGCGTCACGCGACCGTTATCCAAGATGACGCCCCAGTAGCCTGTCTTACCGTATTCCGCTTCAAACTCGGAGGCATTATCGAGGTTGATAACGAACGTGGTGTTCGGGATAGGGAGGGGACCATCGTTGTTATCGGCACGCGCGGCGAAACCGGGAATGGCGAGCGCACCTGCGGCGAAGAGGCATAGGGCCATGAGCACACTCATTACCCGACTGCGGCCTGCGAGCACCCGCGCTGCGAGGGCGGAAGTAACCCGTCCGTGCTGCATAACGGTTCTCCTTTGGGACTTAAATACTCAGAAGATATTGTCTGATAACCAGGGTAACAGGTACACCGGCTTCATGTGAAGCACGAACACGCACCATGCGGTCAGTGGTGATCACATTGGCATCGTGCGCTGCTCGCCCAATCTAGTGGAATGATCCATGCGACTTGCGCACAATGCTGACCGTCGCGATGGCACCGAGCAACGCAAGCGCCCCACCACCTGCAAGGATCCATCCGTTGAGGCGGCCCTCTTGCTCGCGGGCAGCTTGCTCCGTGGCCTGTTGTTCCGAGCGAGACTTGGGGCCGATCTCAGAAGCGGACACGCTCTGCTGTTCGGTGGACGAAGAGGGATCGGGGGTGGATGCTCCAGGCTGGGACGAGCCACCATTCGTATCCCCCCGAGACGAAGAGTTCCCGGGACGTGGCGATCCAGGCCTCGCCGAGTCAGAGGGCGCGGAGGCATCCGTCGATGAAGAAGTCGAACCCTGAGCGTCGGAAGCCTGCTCACCTCTCACCTCGGAGGTTGTTACTTTCGGTTCGTCAGCAGGAGTGGCGGGCTGTGCCACCATTGAGGCAGCTTCACCGGGATCATTGCCTGCGGGCACAGAGGGAGTTTCCTCCCTTGGCGTGCCGGGCGTCACGACAGTGTAGTCAGGATCGGAAGGTTCAGGATTATCAGCATTCATGGAGCATGCCCGAACATCGACAGCGGTGTCAACGACACGCACCTTGGCTTCGACATACGTTCCGGTGATGGCATCGCCGATGTAAACCGTATGGGCTGACCCAACTTCCCAGGACGACGGGAGGGGAATATCCGTTGAGAAGGTCCCATCGGACGCCACGTCGGCGACGGCCCAGGCAGTACGATCACGACGAACAGCACCGGGAACCCAGCTAGGCAATTCCATTCCATCAGGACGCTTCGTCTCGCCATCATCGAGGGTGATGATAACGAATCCGCGTATCTGCTCAGTACCTGGACCCCAGCCAGAACCCTCAGCATGAACCGACTCGCCCGCATGCACGATCGAGGAAAGAGAAGCCATCGACTCTGGTCCCTGTGCAACGAGACAGGCGGCTGAAGCATCCGGGAGGGCATCTTCGCCAAAAGCAGGAGTTGCAGTGACAAACACGCCGCCAACAATGGACGCCGACGCGGCCAACGCAAGCAGGGACAGGCGCAGCCCCTCGCCTCGCGTGAACGACCGCGGCGCCATGCGTGCCACCTTCCTTCTCTCATGGACAATTTTAGTAAGTTCGCTCAATTATGAACAGACCGACATGTCAGTGTCCGAGTAACTACGAGCTATACGCTCCATCCTATTAGCTCATCCCCAACACGCAATTGCGAACAACAAGCAAATTCATGGACCGGTGCGCCAAAACCTGATTTTACAAGGAAAATTATATATAATTGAAAAAAATTGTGAGCTAAATTATTGAATAACTGTCATCTAAAGTGACCTTCCGGTCAACATTTGAGACTATGAATCTCATTTCTACCCCCCCCCGCTAACGACGTGGAATGACCAGCGGTGCCCCCGACTCAGGATCCTCGATGACAACGCATTCAACCTCGAACACGTCGGATATCAGAGAGGGCGTCACAATGTCTCGCGGCACTCCCTGAGCCACGATCCGCCCATCTTTCATACACACGAGATGCGTCGCGTAGCGGAAAGCAAGGTGAAGATCGTGCAATACCGCGACAACTGTCCGACCCCCCTCACGCAGGCGGTCCGCTAAACGCAGAACCTCCAGTTGATGATTCAGATCCAAATAGGTCGTCGGCTCATCCAAGAGCAGGATATCCGTCGACTGCGCCAGAGCCATCGCGATCCAGACCCTCTGACGCTGCCCACCAGAGAGTTCGCCGACACGTCTGGAGCCGAACGCGCTTACTCCGGCGTCACACATTGCACGCGCCACGGCCTCGTCATCCTCCACGCTCCACTGATGTGCGAGGGATTGATGCGGATAACGGCCGCGCGCAACCAGGTCCTCCACCAACATGTCGCCCGGCGCAACAGACGATTGTGCGAGGAGACCAAGGCGTCGCGCAAGGGCCTTCTGGTTCAGGTCATTCAGGACCTGCCCGTCCAACTCAACGACACCGCAGCGCACGCTTAGCACGCGGGCGAGTGCCCGCAACAGCGTCGACTTGCCACATGCATTCGGGCCGACGATGACCGTCAGTTCGCCCTGCAGAACATCCAGTGAAAGCCCCTCCAGAATCGGAGAGTCCTTCCCGTAGCCAACGGTGATCGAATGGGCACGAAGCCCACCTTCACTGTGCCGATGAATCATGACGTTACCTCACCTCACGAACGAGTAACACGAGCAGATAGATGCCACCCACGACGCCAGTCACGACACCCACCGGCATTTCATGGGGCGCCAGGAGCCGTTGCGCAACCATGTCGGAGGCGAGCACGAGAAGCGCTCCCACGACGGCAGACGATGCAAGCCCCACTCCCCCGTGACCACACACGCGACGAGCAACGTGGGGTGCCGACAAAGCGACAAAGGCGACCGGGCCTGCGACAGCGGTTGCCATGGAAACCAACACCATCGCCGCAGCGATCACCGCGATCCGCACCTCGCGTACCCGCACCCCCAAGGCCATCGCCACATCATCCCCCATCGCAAGCACAGCGAGCGGACGTGCGAGCCACGCAAGAACCAACACGGTCACTGCAAGAACGAGAAAGAACGGAGCAATGCGCACCATCGTCACACCGGAGAACGATCCTGCACTCCATAACTGCGCGCGCTGCGCCGCTTCCAGGGGAGCCTTGACGATCAGCAGTGAATTGATGGCGCGGAGAGCAGCGGAGAAACCGATGCCGACCAAGACGACCCGAATGCCTGTCACGCGGACGCCACCCGCGCAGGCAAGAATGAGCACACCCGACACGAGACCACCCACAAGCGCTCCGACGCCCGTCGTCGCAGGACTGGACCCACACACAATGATCGCAAGGAGAGCGCCCGTCGCCGAGCCAGTCGACAGGCCGACGATGTCGGGACTACCCAGCGGGTTGCCAGAGACCGTCTGGAAGATGGCACCCGACAGGCCGAGCGCACATCCGACTCCCAGCGTTGCACACAGACGCGGAAGACGAACAGACTGCACGAAGTACACGCCCAAGAAATCGTCTCGAGGCCCGCTATCGCCCATCAGTCGACGGAAAGACTCTGCAGCACTGAGACCATAATCCCCCAACGTCAGCGAGTAAACGGACAGGCACACGGCAAGGAGTAGTCCAGCAACGACGACCGTGGCACTACGCCGATGAATGCGTAGCGAGACCCATGGCAATGCTAGTACCACGTAACGCCCGCTGTTCACGACATCCCCCGTCCACGCGCAGTTACGATAAAGAAAGGTGCCCCAATGAGCGCGACGATGACACCGACAGGCACCTCCTGAGGAGCCAGCACGAGGCGCGAGGCAACATCTGCGACGCACACCCACACAGCCCCCACGATGACGGACCAGAGAGCGATCAAGCCATGACGCGCGCCAACCGCGCGTCGGACGAGGAGCGGCACGGCGAGACCAACAAACGTGAGGGGACCCCCGAGCGCGGTCGCTCCTCCCGCGAGGGCTGTGACTGCTAGGGTTGCGAGTCCTCGAACAAGCCGTACCCGAACGCCGAGACCGACGGCGACCTCGTCTCCGAGCGTCAGAATGCCGAGAGCGGACGTCAGAAGCGCACCGAGCACCACCCCGCCGCCGATGACAACGCTCGCCAAGACGAGCGAATCAACTCCGATCCCCTCGAAGGAGCCGGACGCCCAATAGCGGAACTCGTTGAAAGCAAACTGGTTGGCTGTCAGGATGGCCGACGTCAGCGATGCCAGTGCGGCTGACACGGCGATACCCGCCAGTGCCAGGCGTGCACGCGAGGCGCGTGCGCCCCGGCCAGACAGTGCAAAGACGAGGGCGGAGGCTACTCCGGCTCCTATCAACGCAGCGCCGAGCGTGATGGCGCGCGTCGACACGCCCATGAGCGCGGTCGCCGACACGACCGCGAAGGCAGCCCCTGCGTTGACACCGAGGATGCCAGGATCAGCGAGCGGATTGCGCGTCATCGCTTGCATGATTGATCCGGCTAAGCCGAGCGCGCCCCCGATGATGAGCGCCGCAATGGTCCGGGGTACACGAAGGGATAGCACCACCCGCGTGTCCTGGGAGGTTCCACCGTGGACAAGCGACTCCCAGACAATATTCGGGGCGATCTGTCGGGATCCCAGGGCGAGCGAGGCCATCACGACGACACCAAGCACCAGCGCCGCCACTGCACAGGCAATAGCGACGCTGGTGAGTCGGTAGGCGCTCATTCGCACAGTGCGCACCTGACCGCGTGTCCCACGCTCAGGATGCCGGGACAAACTGAGCTTCGATGGACGAGACGATACCGTCCATCAGCAGGTATCCGCCGGTCGAGGTCCACAGGGATCCATCGACGGGAATGACGTGGTTTGCCTGGACGGCTCCGAGAGAATCGAAGCCGACAGTCGCCTTGGCCTCGTCGAGTGCGGCGGCAGATGCCTCGACACCGGTGGCTCCGCCTGCCGACGGGTTGTTCACCGAGGACTTGCCGAGCGTGCCGAAGAAGATCCAGTCCGCGTCGATTTGGTCGATGTTTTCGAGGGAGACGGGCTCGGAGTGTCCCTCTCCGTCACGGTCCTGATTGGCGGGGCGCTTCATGCCCAGAGCGGTCAGGGCTTGTCCGGCGGGCAGCTCCTTGAGGATCAGGCCTGCACTATCGCCCTGCCAGCGCACAACCGAGTATGTCTGGTCGAGGTAGCCGGCGTCCTTCAGGCGAGCGCTCACCGATGCGACATGCTGGTCGAACTCCGCGAGTTTGACGTCAGCCTGGTCGGGCACGCCGAGCGCATCCGCGGTGAGGGCGAAAGTCTCGCGCCAGTCGCCGCCCGACTGCGTGGTGAAGAAGACGGGAGCTATCTGGCCGAGGGCCGTCAGAGTCTCGGTGTCGTTGTTCTTCACGGACGTGCCGTCAACGAGGATCAGGTCCGGGTGGGCGGCACCAATGGCCTCCAGGTTGGGGGTGCCGATGGAGCCCAGGATCGGGATGCCTCCGGCGCGATCAAGGAGGTAGTTGGGGACCGTCTGCTGGCCGCGGCCCGATACGACACCGATGGGCGTCACTCCCAGGGCGAGCGCGTTGTCGGTGGTCGGTTCGGAAAGCGTCACGACGCGGGTCGGATGCGAGGGCACAGTGACCTCCTGGCCGGAGGCATCGGTGACGACGCGGGTCTCGCTGGTCCCGTTCGCTCCAGAGGACGAGGCCGGGGCGGGCTGCGTGGAGGAGCAGGCTCCCAGGGTCAGGGATGCAAGAGCGAGAGCCGCGAAAGCGCGAACTCGTGTCGAGATATACACGTGTTCCTCAATTCGATTAGATCACGATAGATGCGTAGGCAAGCCTAACCTAGCGGTGCAAAGGGCGCTCTTTTCGCATGCAATGGTGGATAAGCTCACACACACCATCTGTCGAGCATTCGCACGAGTCCTTCGCGCCACCACGCAATGTCATGACCACCGGGATAGGACTCGAAACTGACAAGCGATCCTGACCTCTCCAACAGCGCAGTACAATGCCGAGTTACAGGCAACATCGCCCGCTCGCGCTCACCCACCTGACACGACACTGTCAAGCCGTCACCAAGCTGCCTCTGCCCCCTCCGCAGCTCTGTCATCAGCGTCCCCTCGCCCCGGCCTCGTTCATCTCCACCCCACCACAGAGAGGGAGACTGTGCGAGGAAACACTCGACGGGCAACGAACCCAGACAGGCAGCCTCGAGCACTGCAAGCCCACCGAAGGACTGACCGGCCAGAGCAACAGGACCAGCCCCAACCTCGGCACAAATGTCTCTCACGAGCTCCTCAACACGGCCCACCTCGGTTAACTCCTCCTGGCGGGCGCGCAGATCACCAGCATCGATCGTCACGACGCGAAGACCAGGGTAGCGCCAGGTCAGCCAGCCAACGCCATTGGCTCGCCACATCTCCCCGTCGAATAGAATGAGGGTTCTGCGTGCGGGGCACTCGCCGTCGTGGACCACGATGGAACGGGGTCGCTCACGCTCACAACGTGTACTGATGCGAACACCGATGTCTTCCTCACGGGCAGCACGCATCCGCAGATAGCGGAGGCTCTCCGATGGCCACACAACGCTCGCATCGGGTCCCACAAACAGCGAGGCGACGTTTCCTCTCCCGTTGATGAGACTGCGGACGTTGGAACAATCAGGGTGAGCAGCCTGACTTAATCGCAGCCATTCACCCCGATCCACGCTCGTGCACGGCTCGATACTACCTGCATCTACAATCGCGAACTGATAGCTGAGGATCGCATCCGCCGGCAGCGCACACGCGAGCACGTGCACGCGAGATCCGGGCATGCCTTCCAGACGAAAAGCGTCAAGGTGATCACGGTTGCGATCCGTCACGGTATTGACGATAACGAAGCACTGAGCATTCTCAGGCGCATCGCACCGAAACGTCACGCGAACGGCGTTAACCCCATCAAGGACGAGCCGACGACCGACGCGCGGGCCATCGGCGCACCCATGGTCATCCCAGTCCTCAGGATCGATCTCGAGCCGACAAAACCCCGTCTCAGAAAAGAACTCCTCCTCGAAGGCCATCGGTCAGTCGAAAAGCGAAATATCACCCGCGCCGACGCGCGCGACGACAGCGTCGCCTCCCGCAAAGTCGATGACCGTCGTCGGCTCAGCTACGCCGACAGGACCCACGACCACCAGATCAACCTGATGCCCGATGCGATCGTCCACGTCAAAGCCATCCGTCAGAGGCTCCTTCTCACCCGGCATGATGAGCGTCGAACAAGCTAGCGGCTCACCGAGGGCCTCGACAATCGCCTGGGTGATGACATGGTCCGGGATGCGCACGCCGACCGTGTGCTTCTTCTTGTTCAGCATGATGCGCGGAACTTCCTTGGTGCCACGCAGGATGAACGTGTAAGGTCCGGGGGTCAGCGCCTTCATCGTGCGGAACTCATGATTATCGACGATGACTAGCTCACCGAGCTGCGCGAACGAGTGGCACAGCAGCGAGAAATTGTGCTTGTCATCGAGCTTACGAACCGCGCGAATGGTGTCCATGCCCGACTTGTTGCCAATCTTGGTCGCGATCGCGTAGCCGGAGTCCGTGGGCAGCGCAATCGTACCGCCGCGCTCCAGCAGGTCAACGACCGTGTTAACCAGACGTGCTTGAGGATTTTCCGGATGCATCTCAACGTACGACATGCATCTATTGTGCACGAAACCCCCACAGGCCGGGGCCGGATGGGGGTTTCGTGGACACGACTTATGCGACCTAGATCACTTCTTGTTCTCGTCGGAGGCTTCCTCGCCGCGCTTCTTCGGCTTCGCGTCGACACCGGCTTCCTTACGCTGTGCGGGCGTGATAGGGGCCGGGGCCTCGGTCAGCGGGTCGAAACCGCCGCCGGACTTCGGGAAGGCGATGACGTCACGGATGGAGTCGGACTTCGTCAGCAGGGAGACGATGCGGTCCCAGCCGAAAGCGACGCCGCCGTGCGGCGGGGCGCCGTACTTGAAGGCGTCCAGCAGGAAGCCGAACTGCGTCTGCGCTTCCTCCTCGCCGATGCCCATGACGTTGAACACGCGGTTCTGGACGTCACGGCGATGGATACGGATGGAGCCGCCGCCGATCTCGTTGCCGTTACAGACAATGTCATAGGCGTAGGCCAGCGCGTTACCCGGGTCCTTGTCGAAGGAGTCGATCCACTCGGGCTTGGGCGAGGTGAACGCGTGGTGGACGGCCGTCCAGGCGCTGTGGCCCAGCGCGACGTCACCCTCGGCCTCGGCGTCGCCGGTGGGCTTGAAGAGCGGAGCGTCGACAACCCAGGTGAAGGCCCAGGCGTCGGGGTCGATGAGGTCGCAGCGCTTGCCGATCTCCAGGCGAGCGGCACCCAGCAGCTCGCGCGAGGGGGTGGGCTTGCCGGCCGCGAAGAAGATACAGTCGCCGGGCTTGGCGCCGGTGGCGGCAGCCAGACCCTCACGCTCGGCCTCGGTGATGTTCTTAGCGACGGGGCCGCCCAGCGTACCATCCTCGGCGATCGTGACGTAGGCCAGGCCCTTGGCTCCGCGTGCCTTGGCCCACTCCTGCCACTTGTCGAAGGTCCGGCGCGGCTGCGAGCCGCCACCGGGCATCACGACGGCACCCACGTAGGGGGCCTGGAACACGCGGAAGGTCGTGTCCTTGAAGTACTCGGTCAGCTCGGTCAGCT
>ERZ772966.201-NODE-201-length-23947-cov-7.298468_pt1 | contig 23947 bp, 15 predicted proteins | sample MGYA00580680_ERZ772966 | MGnify/ENA primary metagenome ERZ772966 (study PRJEB29015, sample SAMEA2738055) | human oral metagenome | biome: human oral; feature: human-associated habitat; material: saliva | place: China | collected 2225 ...
TCGGGGGCGACGTCGAAATAGCGCAGATAGACTTTGCCGATGTGGTGGCGGCGCAGAAAATCGCGCTCCCGGGCGGAAAATTCCAGGACGGTGCGCCAATAATAAACGGAAGGTGCGGGACGCGGCACTTCGGGGGGCTGACGGCGGCTGCCCGTGCAACCGATAAGGAAGAGGCTGCAAACGAAGACAAGACAATAGTAGAAGCGATTCATAACACAAAAGTAGGTTTTCGCCACGAGATGGACAAACCCTGCGGAGGAGAAATTGGAGAAGGGGGCTTTTTGTGTAGCCCGAGTTGGCGAAACAAGCAGATTATGGCCGAGAATCAGAAAAAACACTGCACACATACCACCATTTTGCGCAGCAAAGTAGGCATTTTACGGCAAACAGCACGACACATCTACAATTTTATGCTTTTATATTTGGCGTATAGTGTCGAAAGTCGTACATTTGTATCGCATAAGATAAAAGAAACCTTCTTATCCTATGCCGGACTCTGTCCGTGGTTCCAACTATTCATCCTCAAACATACCGAACTATGCAACTGACCGACATCGCCGGCAGCTTCGACGGAAACATCTGGAAGGAAGAAGTTAACGTACGTGACTTCATCCAGTACAACTACACCCCTTACGAAGGCGACGACAGCTTCTTGGCTCCTCCCACCGAAAACACCCTCGCTCTCTGGGACAAGTTGAGCGAAATGTTCAAAGTGGAACGTGAGAAAGGACTCTACGACGTCGAAACACGCCTCCCGCAGAGTGTGACTACTTACGGTGCAGGTTATATCGACAAGGACAAGGAAGTCGTTGTCGGTCTGCAAACGGACGCTCCCCTCAAACGCGGTATCTTCCCCAAGGGTGGTGTGCGTATGGTGGAAAATGCGCTCAACGCCTATGGTTATGAGCTCGACAACTGGACGAAGGAAATCTTCACCAAGTATCGCAAGACGCACAACGAAGGTGTGTTCTCGGCTTACACTTCGGAAATCCGCCGTTGCCGCAACAGCCACGTCATCACCGGTCTGCCCGACGCTTACGGCCGCGGCCGTATCATCGGTGACTATCGCCGTGTTGCCCTCTATGGTGTGAACAACCTCATCGAGGACAAGCAGAAGTTCTTGGCGCGTCTCGAGATTCAGGAGATGAACGACAAGACGATTCAGCTCCGCGAAGAGACGACCGAACAGATCAACGCGCTGAAGGATCTCATCAAACTCGGTGAAGCTTACGGCTTCGACCTTTCTCGTCCCGCTGAGAATGCTCGCGAAGCAGTGCAATACGTCTATCTCGCTTACCTCGCGGCCATCAAGGATCAAGACGGTGCTGCGATGTCGATCGGCCGTGTTTCGACCTTCCTCGACATCTACATCGAACGCGATCTCCGCGCCGGTAAGCTCACGGAAGTTGAAGCTCAGGAACTCATCGACCAATTCGTGATGAAGCTCCGTATCGTGCGCTTCCTCCGCACTCCCGAATACAACGCCCTCTTCTCCGGCGACCCCGTTTGGGTGACCGAATCGATCGGCGGTATGGGTATGGACGGCCGCACGATGGTGACGAAGACCAGCTTCCGTATCCTCCACACGCTCACGAACCTCGGACCCGCTCCCGAACCCAACCTCACGGTGCTTTGGTCAACGCGTCTTCCCGAAAACTGGAAGCGCTACTGCGCGAAGATGTCGATTGCGACTTCGGCCATCCAGTATGAGAACGACGACCTGATGCGTCCCGACTACGGCGACGACTACGGTATCGCTTGCTGCGTATCGCCCATGCGCATCGGTAAGCAAATGCAGTTCTTCGGTGCTCGCGCCAACTTGGCAAAGTGCTTGCTCTATGCCATCAACGGTGGTGTGGACGAAATGAACGGCAAACAAATCTCTCCCCTCTTCCCCCCCATCACGGGCGAATATCTCGACTACGAAGAGGTGATGCAGAAGTTCGACCAGATGATGCAATGGCTGGCACGTGTTTACTGCAACGCGCTCCGCATCATCCACTACATGCACGACAAGTACAGCTACGAGGCGCTCGAAATGGCGCTCCACGACGGCGACATTCTCCGCACTCGTGCCAGCGGTATCGCCGGTATCTCGATTGTTGCCGACTCGTTGGCCGCTATCAAGTTCGGTAAGGTACGCGTGATTCGCGACGAACGTGGTCTCGCTGTTGGCTTCGAACAAGAAGGCAGCTACGTGCCCTTCGGTAACAACGACGACGCTACCGACCAAATCGCAGTAGACATCACCAAGACGTTCATGAACTACATGCGTCAGCACGAAGGTTACCGCGATTCTCAACCCACGCAGTCTCTACTCACCATCACGTCGAACGTGGTGTACGGTAAGAACACGGGTGCTACGCCTTGCGGACGTCCCGCCGGCGTTCCCTTCGCTCCCGGTGCCAACCCCATGAACGGCCGCGACACCAAGGGTGCAGTTGCTTCGCTCGCTTCGGTGGCGAAACTCCCCTTCCAGCACTCGCACGACGGTATCTCTTACACTTGGGCGATCTCTCCCGCTACGCTCGGTAAGGACGACGAGACGAAGATCAACAACCTCGTGGGTCTCATGGACGGCTACTTCACACCCGACGGTGGCCAGCACCTCAACGTGAACGTCTTCGACCGCGATCTCCTCTACGATGCAATGGAACATCCCGAGAAGTACCCGCAGCTCACCATCCGCGTTTCGGGTTACGCTGTGAACTTCATCAAGCTCACGCGCGAACAACAACTCGACGTGATCTCTCGTACCATCAGCAGCTGCCGCTAAACCGGCGCTGAAATCATCGCATAAGCACTTCAAGACACTCAGGAAAACAGTCACAGCTGCTCCTGAGTGTCTTGACTTTCTCATCCCCTTCCCTACGGGTTGCCGACAACCATCCTGCTCACACTTGCTACAAGCAAAGCACACGGCACAAAACACCGAAAGTACGGCGTGCCGGAAGCATGAAACGATCGGCAACCACACTACTCCACCTCGACATAACACTACAATTCTCTATGACATCCACCGATTCTCCGATCATCGGACGCATCCATTCCCTCGAATCGATGGGAACGGTCGACGGCCCCGGCATCCGCTTCGTCACCTTCCTGCAAGGTTGCCCCATGCGTTGCAAATTCTGCCACAATCCCGACACATGGGAGATTGGAGCAAAGACAAAATACGAACTCACGCCCGAAGAACTGATGCGCGAAGTGCGCAAGTACAAGAACTTCATCAAATCGGGCGGCGTCACCTGTACCGGCGGCGAACCCTTGCTGCAAGCCGAATTTGTCGAAGCCTTCTTCAATCTCTGCCGTGCCGAAGGCATCCACACGGCGCTCGACACCGCCGGTTCTGTGTGGACGGAAGCCGCACGCCGTGCCGCGGCTGCAGCCGACCTCATTCTCTATGACGTGAAAACGGTCGACGATTCCATTCACAAGGACTACATCGGCGTGACGCGCGACCACAACGCGCGTTTCTTGGACTACCTGCAAGAGATCGGCAAACCCGTGTGGTTGCGCCACGTGGTCGTTCCCGGTATCACCGACGACGATGAACGCCTCAACGCCGTGGCCGAATATCTCAAACCTTACACCGTTATCGAACGCGTCGAAGTGCTCCCCTACCACACCATGGGCGCCTTCAAATACGAAAGCATGGGCTTGTCCTACCCCCTCGAAGGAGTAGAACCGCTGTCGCAAGAGCGCAAGGAGAACGCCCACAACATCTTCGCCCGGCATCTTCCCGGCGTCAAAATCTTATAAGTCGTCCGGCATTTGCTGCAAAATGCGGCAAGGTACTACACCCACAAAGCGAAAGCGCCCACACACCGATTGGTGAGGTGGGCGCCTTCCTTTTGCGGAATTCGCAGCGAGAGAACAAAACCCTCGCGACAAGAAGAGAGAACTAAACGAACAGTACGCATTCAAGTTTCGTACCTATATAATTAAAGAAGCGCTCCACAATCTGAAGATTGTGGAGCGCTTGCTTTGTACTCCGAGCCGGGGTCGAACCGGCACAGGTTTCCCTATCGGTGTTTGAGACCGACGCGTCTACCGATTCCGCCATCGGAGCAAATCATACGGAGAAGAACAGCAATCGCGAAATCGTTCTTGCAGGTCTTAACCTGATTCTTTTGCAAAGGTAGTGCATTTTTGCAGCATACGCAAATTACTCACCAAAAATATTTGCCTTCTACACGAAAACTTCTCCTCGGTGGCAATTTCTCGCAAATCTTTCGTTCAATCAAAAGCGAAATTGTATATTCGCCTTTACAAAACAACGCCTCCTGCTATGACCAATCACAATTATTGCATCCTTCTCGCAGGCGGAGTCGGAAAACGTCTCTGGCCGGTGAGCCGCGAACGCAAGCCGAAGCAGTTCATCGATTTCTTCGGCATCGGGAAAACACTGCTTCAACTCACCTTCGAGCGTTTCGCCGCCTTCCTTCCTGTCGAAAACATCTATATTTCCACCTTCGCCGAATACGTTGACACCGTTCACGAACAACTTCCTCAACTTCCCGCCGAAAACATTCTCGCCGAACCCACGCAGCTCTCCACCGCACCGGCTGCCGCATGGGCCACTTGGTGCATCGCCCGCCGCGACCCCGAGGCCTGCTTCGTCGCCACACCGGCTGACCAATTCATCACCGGAGAACTAGCCTTCGCACAAGAAATCACCGAAGGACTGGACTTCGTTCGCACCCACACGAGTTTCTTAGCCATGAGCGTGGCGGCACACAGCCCCAACACGGCCTATGGCTACATCCAAAAAGGCGACGACCTCGGCGACCATCGCTTCTCTCTCAAAACCTTCACCGAGAAACCGCCGCTCGACTTCGCCCGTCAGTTTGTGGCGAGTGGTGAATTTCTGTGGAACACCGGCCTTTTCCTGTGGAATGCCCGCACCATGTTGCCCCTCATCGGTCAACTCATCCCGGGACTTCCGCCCATTGATACGCCCCTTCCCAACGCGGAAAGCGAAAACCAACTATTGTCCGACTGCTATCCCGCCGCCGAGCATTGCAGCCTCGACCGCGTGGTGCTCAATGACGGCGCCCCCACGGTCGTACAAGCCTGCACCTTCGGTTGGAAAGACGTGGGATCGTGGCCGGTGATGAAGGAAACTCTCCCCGCCAACGTCGACGGCAACACCACCATCGGCAGCAACGAGGTGCTCTTCCAAGGCACACGCCAAACCCTCGTCAGCCTACCTAAAGGCTTCGGCGCCGTCATTCGTGGACTCGACGGCTATCTCGTCACCCTCCAAGACAACATGCTCCTCATCACCCCCAACGAGGACGCCGCACGCACGCGTCTCATCGCCGGTGAGGTACAAATGAAACTCGGTGAAAACTTCTTGTGACCACCTTTCGCCTTAATGCAACACTCCCCTCTGCTGCCAATGCAACAGAGGGGAGTGTCATTTTATCGCACGTAGATCCGGAGCGAAACGTCGCCCATCACATTCGATGATATTGTTCTTCGAAGGGCAAACGCACGCGCTCTGTGAGCAAACGTGCCTCATCGCGAACGCCGCATGACACAATCATGTTCACCCGCGCCGCACAAGGCAAACCGAGCACTTTCTTCACGCGAGCCGAATCGAAACCTTCGAGAGGACAGGTATCGTAACCCACTTCGCTCATCGCCAACATAAAGGTCTGCACCGCCAGCGCACAACTCTTGTGCTGCACCGCCAGCATATCGCTCTCCGTCACTTGGCGCACAATGGGGCGAAAACAGCCCGTCACGTTCGCTATCACCTTGCGACACAGTCCCCAAACGCCGAAACAGCGAGAATAGAGGAAAGGAACGATCTTTCGATAATACGCTCGTTGCAGACCGGCATACTTTTCCCACTTCGCTTCCGGGAAGGTCTTGCGGACATTCTCCTCGTTGGCGGCCAACACGCTTTCGGCATGCGCCTTCCACAGGTCGGGACGCACGACAAACACCACCAACTGCTGCGCGGTCTTCACCGCCGACTGCCCCATGCAGGCCGACACGAGGCGGTCAATCGTGGCGCGATCCGTCACGTGATAAGCCTCCCACAGCTGCATGTTCGAACTCGTGGGAGCCAAGGTGGCCAAGCGCACGCATTCCTTCACGCGATCAGCGTCGATGGGTTTCGACGCATCATAATAACGCACCGCACGGCGGTGTTCAAGTATCTCTTGTAAGTTCATTATATGGTTTGTTTTGAAGTGGGTGCCGAATGCAAAACGTCAGTTGTCCCAAACAGCAAGTACACACAATCAGTTGTCAGTCGGCCTCAAAAGAGTTTCAACTGTCCCGTCAGGTCGTCCATCAGATCATCCTCAGTCTGCGAAGGCGGATCCACCGTCTGCACCGGTTCGTCCGAGGTCGGAGCGCCCGAATCCGGCGTATCGTTGCCCTCTTCGTTGTATTCGGCCTCCTCTTCGCTCGGTTCGGGGAAGCGCGTCGGTTCCAGTTCCGTCACCTTCGCCACGTTGAGCGTCGTCACGCGTTTGCCCTTCGCCTTGTAGCTCTTCACACCGATGAACTCTTCGGCGTCGATCACCAACGGCTCGCGGAAATCATCGGGCGCACCGTAGGTCACCTCAAAGCGCGGATACGCCTCACTGGAGAGCGCCACAAAGCGACAAGCCGGATTATCGCCCATGAAATTCAAGTGGCGCGTCTGCGCCGCACGCTCGAAGGTAAAGCGCTTAATATAAAGGTTGTTGTCGTTGTCGGCATCAAAGAGCACGGCCGTCCACACCTTGTCTTCCGAGAACTTCTCCACGCGTAGGATACCGGTGGATTCATAGTGGTTGTTGGGATCGAAGTTCGTGGTGTAGAAATCGCCGTTGTCCAGCACCACCAGCACGAGATCGTCCGTGTGAAACTCGCCGAGGTAGTTGCCGCGTTCGTCAAAGTTCAAGCGCTGCACATCGGGATCGAACCACACCTTGCGACCGCCCAGCGTCGAACCGCCGTGCGATTTGAGCGTGATGCGCAACACATCCAAGCGGGTGAGCAAATTGCCCTTCGAGGCACGACCCTTCACCGCCAACTCCGAGAAACTCTTGTCGAAGAAGATGCGGCGCAACTTCGGGTTCGGCTTCAGCGTCACTTTGATCACTTCGGCCTCGCCGTTCGGGTTCGCCGTGAAATACTGAATCTTCGATCCCTTCTCACCGCGAGTGAGATCGTATTCGCGGTCGTGCGTGATGCTCGTCACATTGAAGCGCTTGATGTAGTACGCCCCATCCTTGCCATCACGATACACCACATTGTAGATCGTACGTTGGTCGTTCTTCTTGAACACGGCGATGTGCACGATCTCGGCTTTCTTCTTCTCAGCCTTTGAGCGTTCGGTCTCACCGATGTACACTTTCTCCGCCACACGCGTCACCTTGTACGTTCCGTCGCGGTAGAAGATGATCACATCGTCGATGTTCGAGCAGTTCTCCACAAACTCGTCCTTCTTCAACGAAGTACCCATGAAACCGTCGGCGCGATTCACATAGAGTTTCTCGTTCGCCTCCACCACTTTAGCCGCTTCGATCGTGTCGAACGAGCGAATCTCAGTGCGACGCGGGTGTTCGTCGGCATAACGCGCCTTGATCGTCTCGAACCAGTCGATCGTCACCTCGGTCATGTGCGCCAAATCGTAGTCGATCTGTTCGAGTTCGGCCTTGATGCGCGCAATGAGTTCGTCGGCCTTCGCCTTGTTGAACTTCAAAATGCGCGCCATCTTGATTTCGAGCAGGCGCAACAAGTCGTCGCGCGTCACTTCGCGCACGAAATCTTTTTTGAACGGTTCGAGCCGCCCGTCGATGTGCAGCAACGCCGCATCGATGTCGGGCGCATTCTCATAGGCTTTGTCTTTATAGATGCGCTCGTCGATGAAAATGCGTTCCAACGAAGCGAACATCATGCTCTCGAGCAGTTCGCCGCGGCGAATCTCCAACTCGCGGCGCAGCAAATCGGTCGTGTTCGCCACATTCGTACGCAGTACCTCGCTCACCGTCACAAAACGCGGCGTGTCGGTGTCGATGATACAGCAGTTGGGAGAAATGCTCACTTCGCAGTCCGTGAACGCATAGAGCGCATCGAGCGTCTTGTCGCTCGACACGCCGGGCGCAAGGTGAATGAGAATTTCGACCTGCTCGGCCGTAAAGTCTTGGATCTGACGAATCTTGATGCGCCCCTTATCGGCCGCTTTCTTGATACTTTCGCACAGCGTGTCCACCGTTTTTCCGTAGGGCAATTCGGTGATCGCAATGGTTTTGCTGTCGCGTTTTTCCACCCGTGCACGCACCTTGACACTACCGCCGCGCAAACCGTCGTTGTAGCGCGACACGTCGATGAGACCGCCCGTTTGGAAGTCGGGAAAGAGGTTGAACTCTTCCCCACGCAGGCAGGCGATGGCCGCATCACAGAGTTCGCCGAAGTTGTGAGGCAAGATTTTCGCACTCAAGCCCACGGCGATACCTTCCGCTCCCTGCGCCAAGAGCAAGGGGAACTTCACCGGCAACGCCACCGGTTCCTTATTGCGCCCGTCATACGAGAGTTTCCACTCCGTCGTTTTGGGATTGAACAGCACATCGAGGGCAAACTTCGTCAGTCGTCCTTCGATGTAACGCGGAGCGGCTGCGTCGTCGCCCGTGAGGATGTTACCCCACGAACCCTGACAGTCGATGAGCAAATTCTGACGCCCCATTTGCGTGAGCGCATCGACGATCGACGCGTCGCCGTGCGGGTGAAACTTCATCGTTTCGCCCGCAATATTCGCCACCTTGTTGTAGCGGCCGTCGTCCATGCGCTTCATCGTGTGGAGAATGCGGCGCTGCACCGGTTTCAAACCGTCGTAAAGGTGCGGAACGGCACGCTCCAGAATCACATAGGAAGCATAGTCCAAAAACCAGTTCTGGTACATCCCGGTGAGGGGATGCACGTTTAACTTGTCGCCGCCGCCCTTCGGATCGAAATCGCTGTGGGCCTCGGGCGAAGCCTCAGCGTCGAAATCATCGGCTGCCGTGTTCGTGGGCGTATCGGAAAGGACGTCTTGCTCGTCCCGGGGATCTTTTGTGCTGTCACTCATCGTCGTTAATTTGGGTGTGATGCGAAGTGAATACCTCGACTCGCAAAGATACAAAATTATTGGCCGATGCTCGACCTTTTCCGCCCATTTTTCACCCCTCCGGCGCCACCGACACACAAAGAATGGATCACGATGCACTCCTCACGCGCGCGCACATTACGCGCGCATCCGCTGTTTTTCGAAAATTGCCTTCACCTCTTCACCCAAGGCATACAGTAACATCATTATCAAACACTTAAGTGTGAAGGCAAGCCCCTTATTTCCTTCACCCTTTTCGCCCTCAAAAACCGACCAAACTTCACCATAAAAGACTAAATTTCAATAGATTACATCCACCAAAACAGGTGAAGGGTGAACATTCTCACCCCTTACCTTCACCGCTTACTCACTGATTGACAATAACTTGCCCTCATTAGGTGAAGAGGTGAAGGCAAAAAACGAAAAAACTCCTGATGCGTACGCGCGCGAGGGCGAAGGAGCGAAACACTCTCCTTTTGCGGTGAAATCCATACTTCCATGGCCGCCGAAATCGGCAACACCTTTTCGCGAAAAGCAGACAGGGTTCTTCGCAAAGTGCGCTACTTTCACGCGAAAACTCCCCACTTTTCTCCCTATCATTCGGTCGGCGAAGCGATTTTTTTCATCAACACACCACGAGTGCACATCCCTCGATAAAACCGCCACTTTTGGAAGCACAAAAGAAAGCACATCACAAAAACAGCGGTTTCATCGAAAGACAAACACAACAGGCAAGAAATAGCGCCCGCGAGAAATCGGACACGTACACGCGCGTATGTCGATAGAATTCAGTAATTTCGCGTGATAACATAGGGCGACGAAAAGCTTCCGAGACACGGAACAGCCACCGCCCGCAAACAAGAATGCAAACTGACCCTACAACTATGCAATATGAAGTAATGGCTCCCGTGGGTTCGCGCGAATCGCTCGCCGCAGCACTCAAGGCCGGAGCCGACTCCATCTATTTCGGCATCGAATCGCTCAACATGCGCGCGCATTCGGCCAGCCGATTCACCATCAAAGACCTCCACGAAATCGCTCAGCGCTGCGATGAACTCGGCGTGAAGAGTTATCTTACCGTCAACACGATCATCTACGGCGAAGACCTCGCCCTCATGCGCGAAATCTGCGACGCGGCCAAGGAAGCCCACATTTCGGCGGTCATCGCAGCCGACGTGGCGGTGCTCAGCTATTGCCGCACCATCGGACAGGAAGTGCACCTTTCGACCCAACTCAACATTTCGAACGAAGAGGCGCTCCGCTTCTACTCGGCCTTTGCCGATGTGGTGGTGCTGGCGCGCGAACTGAAGATGGAACAGGTGAAAGAAATTTCCGATTTCATCGACCGCGAGAACATCTGCGGCCCGAGCGGAGAAAAAATCCGCATCGAGATGTTTTGCCACGGCGCACTCTGCATGGCCGTGAGCGGCAAATGCTATCTTTCGCTCGACAACCAAGGCCGATCGGCCAACCGCGGCGAATGCATGCAGCAATGCCGACGCAGCTACACCGTTCGCGACAAGGAAACGGGCGTGGAACTGGACATCGAAAACGAGTATATCATGAGCCCGAAGGACTTGAAAACGATCGGTTTCATCGACAAGATGATGAAAGCGGGCGTTTCGGTCTTCAAAATCGAAGGGCGAGCCCGTTCAGCCGAATACGTCTACACCGTGGTGCAGTGCTACAAAGAAGCCATTCGCGCCGTACAGGAAGGCACCTTCAACGAAGAGCGCGTCAAGGAGTGGGATGAGCGACTTTCGTCCGTGTTCAACCGCGGATTTTGGGACGGATACTACCAAGGTCGCAAACTCGGCGAATGGACGGAGAAATACGGTTCGTCGGCCACCGAGAAGAAGGTATATGTCGGCAAGGGCATGAAATACTTCTCCAAGTTGGGCGTGGCCGAGTTCCTCATTGAAGCCGGTGAAATCGAGGTAGGCGACCGTTTGGTGGCCATCGGCCCCACAACGGGCGTGGTTTACCTCACCGCCGACAGCATTCACGGCAACGACGGCCCGGTCGAGAAAGCCGGCAAGGGCATGTTCGTGTCCATTCCCTCGAAAGAGAAAATTCGTCCCAGCGACAAACTCTATAAACTCGTAACGAATGATCCCGGTCTTTGATTTTGGCGGCGTGATCGTCGATTTGCGCAAAACGGCCACCATCGAAGCGTTCGATCGCTTGGGATTCGACATCCGCCCCTATCTCGGCACGTACAAACAAGGCGGTATTTTCGCTCAACTGGAAAACGGCGACATCACCACAGCTGATTTTTACGATGAAATCAGGCGAATCAGCGCGCAGCCTCAACTCACCGACGAGGCTATTCGTACGGCATGGGAGGCTTACTTGGTCGGCGTGCCTGCCGATCGCCTGGCTTGTCTGCGCCGCGTGAAGCAAAACTACCGTACGGCGGTGCTTTCCAACACCAACCCCATCCACTGGGCGCAGGCCGAACGTGACTATTTCGGAACGGACGGCTACACCGTGGCCGACTACTTCGACACGCTTTTCCTCTCCTGCGAAATGCACGTTCAGAAACCCGATCCGGCCATTTTCGACCGCGTCACAGCGGAACTGGGCTGCGCACCGGAAGAGATTCTATTCTTCGATGATTCCGAGGAAAATTGCCGTGTGGCAGCCGCAAAAGGTTGGCAAGTCCGACTGACACCCGCCGGCGGTGCGTGGGTGACCGAAGCCTTCGACGCGGAAGGATACTTGCGCCATGAGTGATTTCAGCCTTCATGCTTTTGCCCCCACGGCCGCGGCACAAAAGAAGGCGGTTTCCATCGGTTTTTTCGACGGAGTGCATCGCGGACACCGCTTTGTTTTCGACGAACTCTGCCGGCGCGCACAGGCGATGGGCGAATCACCGTGGGCGGTGACCTTTGATGTCCACCCTTTCGCCGTGATTGCGCCCGAACGTCAACCGCTGCTGCTCACCACGCTCGACGAAAAGATCGAAGCGCTCCGCTCATGCGGGTTAGGAGGTGCGGTGGTGCTGCACTTCGACCGAAAAATGGCCGATTTCACCGCTGAGCACTTTATGCGCCACGTGCTCCACGAAGCCTTGGACGTCGAACGCCTGCTCGTCGGGCACGATCACCGATTCGGTCGTCCTGTGCCGAGCGATGGATTCGAGCGATATCGAGAAATCGGCGATTCCATCGGCATTGCAGTGGAAGTTTGCTCCCAAATGCCGGGCGAAACGGATTTGTCTTCCTCCGCCATCCGTGCCTTGCTCGAAGCGGGCGAGGTGCAGGCGGCCGGCTACCGTCTCGGCCGTCCCTACGCCCTAACAGGAACGGTGGTACACGGCTTTCAAAACGGCCGAAAACTCGGGTTTCCCACAGCCAACCTCGACCTGCAATGTGCCGAGAAGGTCATTCCTCACCGCGGCAGTTACGCCACCTTGGCCGGCATTGACGGAAAACAATACCCCGCCATGACCAACATTGGGCAACGGCCTACGTTGGACAACGGCAACCAAGTGACGATCGAAACACACCTTTTGGACTTCGACGGCGATTTGTACGGACGACAGCTCGAGGTTCAATTCGTGGAACGACTGCGCGACGAACGAAAATTCGACAACCTCCAAGCCTTGAAAGCTCAACTCAACGAAGACGCACAGCAAGTGCGCCGATACTTCTAACCCTCGCACCATGACTTTTCGAAAACTCTCTCCTATTCTGGCCGCTAAAACGGCAGGACTGCTGATCCTTTTTCTCCTTGGAAACGGGATAATTAGTCTCCTTGCCTCCTTTTTCACACACAAGACGGGAATGGGCGGTAAAATGATTTTGGCCGACGACGGTTCGCTCTTGTTGACCACAACAGCCTTTGCCGTTGCCTCGATCATTGGCTATGTTTTCGTTGCGGCCGGTGCGATTTCGCTGAGTTGGGCGAAGTTGTCGTTTCGTTCCGAGCGCAGCATCAGCTTCGGCATCCCCTATTTGAGAGTGTTACATTTCGCCGGTTGCTTGTTGGTGGCGGCCATTGGACTCCAATGGATGATGGCACCGCTGCATATCGAATTGTCGCCCCTCGAAACGAAGACATTCGATGCGATTGCACACGATGGATTCGCCGTTTTTGTCGTCGTGATACTGGGTCCTTTCGTGGAAGAGCTGGTTTTCCGTGCGGGGATATTCCGATTGCTCCACAAGAAAATCGGAGTGCTACAGGCGATGGTGATTTCATCCTTGCTTTTTGGCATCGTACACGGAAATTTGTCGCAAGGCATCCCGGCGGCCATTCTGGGCATGGCGCTTGCGCTGCTCTACTTCCGCTCGGACGATCTGCGCCTGTGCTTTCCGGCACATGTGGTCAACAATGCTTTCGCCGTGTTGGCATTGCACTTCCCGGCCATGGAGAATTGGGGTGCAAACTGGCCAGCGGCGATTCAAGTGCTTTTGGGCTTGATGCTCCTCGTCCTGGGTTTTGCGGGATTGATGATGCGCGGATCGCTCTTTTCTAAACAACACAAGAACGCATAATGAAGATACGCAATATCGACTTGGGTACCCATCCTGTGGTACTCGCCCCCATGGAGGACGTGACCGACATCGGTTTCCGTCTCCTCTGCCGACGACTCGGCGCGTCTATGGTCTACTCCGAATTTGTGGCCGCCGATGCTTTGGTGAGAATGGTCAACAAATCGCTCCAAAAACTCACCGTTTGTGACGACGAACGCCCCGTGGCCATTCAAATCTACGGACGTGATCCGGGCGCAGTGGCCGAAGCCGCGGAGATCGTGGTGGAAACGGCGCACCCCGATGTATTGGATTTGAATTTTGGTTGTCCGGTGAAAAAAGTAGCGGGCAAAGGTGCCGGCGCGGGCATGCTGCAAACGCCCGATTTGATGCTCGACATCGTGAAAGCTGTGGTGGATCGGGTGAGCGACCGCGTACCTGTGACGGTGAAAACCCGACTGGGTTGGGACCACGAACACCGCATTATCGTCGATTTGGCCGAACGCATCCAAGATTGTGGCGCGGAAGCACTGACCATTCACGGCCGCACGCGCTGCCAGATGTACACCGGAGAAGCAGATTGGGAACTGATCGGCGCGGTGAAGCAGAATCCGCGCATGCACATCCCCATTATCGGCAACGGAGACATTGATTCGGGCGAATCGGCACGAAAGGCTTTCGAAAAGTGGGGAGTCGACGCCGTGATGGTGGGACGTGCCACCTTCGGACGCCCATGGATTTTCAAAGAAATACGCGATTCCATCGACAACGCGCCTTTCGAAGTCAGCGATGTCATCCCCTCCACGCACAAGGCGATGACAATCGATTGGATGTTGGACGTGCTCAAAGAACAGGTGCGGCAAAGCGTGGAACGCATCGACGAATATCGCGGCATTCTCCACGTTCGCCGCCATTTGGCAGCCACCCCGCTCTTCAAAGGGCTGCCCAATTTCCGACAAACACGCATCGAGATGCTGCGCGCCGAGACCGTCGAATCGCTCTTTGACATCATGGAACGCATTCGTCCCCTACTTCACGACGAAAGCGCACCGGCGCTTATCTAAAATGCGCTTGGCACGATTGATTCAATCGTGCCGCTGTTTTTTCTCACCCTAAGCTCCACAATATGAACCGATCTGATCTTATTCAACAACGCCTTGCAGCCTTGCGCGATGCGATGAAACGGCACAAATTGGACGTTTATTTCGTCCCAACCGCCGATCCACACAACAGCGAATACATTGCTGAACATTGGAAAACGCGAGAATGGTTCAGCGGCTTTCGAGGCAGCGCCGGAACGCTGGTGGTTTCAGCGGACAAAGCGGCGCTTTGGACCGATTCACGCTACTTCCTGCAAGCAGCCGAAGAACTTTCGGGCACCGGCATCGAATTGATGAAAGACGGCTTGGCCGAAACACCCGACATTGTCGAATGGATACGCACGCACTACTCCATTTCGAGCACAAACTTCACGGTAGGCTTGGATTACGCCACTTGCGGCACTGGACAGTACTGCGCAGATTTTTCAAGCTTCGCGACGAAAGATGTGGATCTCGCCGCCGAAATTTGGAAAGACCGCCCGGCGCTGCCGAAACACCCCATTGTTCGCCATCCTTCCGAGTGGACAAGTAAGACAGCGGGCGAGAAAATAGAATTGGTTCGTCGATTACAACACGAACTCATCGCGAAAAAATTGAAAGCTGCTGCTCCGATGGCCGCTGATTCCGCGCGTAATTTCGATGAAAGCGCCGATACTTATTTCTTCTACAACGATATTTCCGAGATTGCCTGGTTGCTCAATCTCCGCGGTGAAGACATTGAATTCAACCCCGTCTTCCTTTCCTATTTATTGGTGGGCGAACGAGAAACTCACCTTTTCGCTCATCTCGAGGCTCTCGATGAAATCGTGCGAAAAGAATTGGAATCGCACAATATCAGGCTCCATCCCTACGAAAGTGCAGCCGATCTCCTTCGTTCACTCGATCTGAAAAAGACCATCATCGGATATGCCGAAAGCATGAACCAACAAGCAGTGGAAATTTTCCACCAATTGGATTTGTACTCCGTTTGTACCTCCCCCGTCACGCCCGTCCCCGCCTTGCGCGCCATCAAAGACGAACGCGAAATTGCCGGTTTTCGTCGCGCCATGCAGTTGGACGGTGTAGCCATGGTGCGTTTTCGCAGAGCACTCGATGAAATCATCGAAAAAGGTGAGATCGGCCAAGAAACGGAACTCTCGATCGAGCAACGCCTCACCGCGTTTCGCGCAGAACACCCCGACTTTCGAGGTCTTTCCTTCGGCACCATTGCCGGTTACGGCGCACACGGTGCCATTGTGCACTACGAAGCCGACGGAGAAAGCAACGCGCCGCTCGCTCCCCGCAGTTTCTTGTTGCTCGACAGCGGTGCACATTATGTAAGCGGCACAACCGACATTACCCGCACCATTCCCCTCGGGCCACTCACCGACGAAGAGCGCAAAGCCTACACCCTCGTGCTGAAAGGTCACATCGCTTTGGCGCGCGCCCGCTTCCCGGAGCGCACACAAGGCTTGGTGCTCGATTTCGCCGCCCGTTATGCCATTTGGCAAGAGGGTATGGATTTCGGACACGGTACAGGACACGGCGTCGGCTGCCACCTCTGCGTGCATGAAGGGCCGCAACAGATTCGCAAAAACACCAATGCCGCCAGCACCACCCCCTTCGTGGCCGGCATGACCATTACGGACGAACCGGGTATTTACATCAGCGGTAAATTCGGAGTGCGCCTTGAGAATGTGCTCCTCACTCGCAAAGCAATGAAAACCGAATTCGGCCGCTTCCTCGAGTTCGAAACCCTCACGCTCTGCCCCTTCGACACCACGCCCATTATCGTGGAGATGCTCGATGAGAACGAGCGAAACTGGCTCAACCGTTATCACGAAAGCGTGCGCGAACAACTGCTTCCGCTGCTCGCCGACGAGAAAGACCGCACTTGGTTGGAGCGCGCCACCCTGCCCCTCTAAACTTCTGCCTCCGTGAGGAGACATTTCTCCCGATGATTTCGGGTTTTTCAGACGATATACGCCGATTTCATCGATCTACAAAACATCGCCGCCTGCATCCTTTGAGAAAGCAGGCGGCGATTGTCGTATCAGTGGAGTGGTAAACAACCAATCAGCGTATTTATTTCAGCGGAGTGATGCGGAGCGTGAATTGTTGCGGCGTGTTGGGCACGCAATACGATTTGCGCGTATCGACGCCACCGCAAGAAGCGTTACCCACACCGCGATAAGCGGCATCAAAGTGCAGCACCGTGTAAGGACGCGCCCTCAATTCCCAACTGTGGCGCGCATCGGCCAAGTCTTTTTCGGTGAAAGGCACCGCGGCAAAGCTCACTTTGCCTTCGGCGCGCACCAAGATACCGCGGCCGGTGGCATCGGCAAACGACACCTCGCGCAACCCTTCGCGGTTACCGGTGCTTTGCGGCTTCATGTAGTGTTCTGTCGAAGTCGCCGGCGTCGTGCTATAACGGCCGACGGTCACGCCGTCGATGCGGTCGTTGTAGTTCTCCCAAGGCCCATAAGCCCAGTAGTTCACACGGCTAAGCGTGGAATCAAGCCCCACTTCGATACCCAGTCGGCGGAGTCCGTCGCGCTTGGGCGTGAACTTCGTCGTCACGTCGAGCACATTGCCGGCGTGGAGCGTGTAGACCATCGTCAAGTCGCTGAGCTTACCCGTGCGGTGCGTAGTCACGACATAGGTTTCGCCCTTGCGTTCGGCCGAGATCGTGCCCACCGAATCCATTCCATTGTTGGCATCGCTCTGACGGTCGTTTTCGATGAAACGGAAGTTGGTGTAATCGAGATCCAATCCGTTGCCGAGCACCTTCTTGCCGTCGATGAGCAAAGCGTGGAGTTTCGCACTGCGCTCGTCGAAGACCAGTTTCATCCGGTCGGCAGAGATCACGACCTTACCGTTTTTGCGCACATCCACCACTTCGAGCGGACGAGCAGCCGGTGCGGGAAGACCGCGGCGCGTGGCGAGGGTGAACTGTATCAGCGCCTCTTCATGACGTTTGGCGCTCCAATCGGTGGCCGCGCGGCGATCGGCATAAACATTGAGCATCACTTCGTCGCCGTCACGCACGGTGCGTCCGCTCAAATCGGCCTTCGCCAACTTCACTTCTACCTCGACACTGTCGGAGGGAGCGACCGCCGGTAGAGCCATGCGTTGCGTGCTGATCACGTGACCGTTGCGCAACACGGCGGTGCGAAGGTCGAAGTCGCGCAGGTTGGTGAACGCATAACCGTTGCGCACCACCAAGCGCGCCACGTTGCGCTGCTTGTCGACGTTCGCCAAGCGGAACTTCACAAACTGGTGAGCCGCCTTCACTTCTTTGAGTTTCGCGCTCTCTTCGCGCGTACCCGGCAAGATGCCGTTGCTCATAAAGTTGCCCTGGTGCGGGCCGGGATAGTCATAGCCCGTGTGCAAGCGGCGGATGCCTTGTTTCAATTCTTTGGGATCGTAGATGCTTTGGTCGACCCAGTCCCAAATGGCACCGCCCACGCACGAATTGCTCGCCTCGATGGCGTCCCAATACTCGCGGAGGTTACCGATGGCGTTACCCATGGCGTGCGCATACTCACAAACAAACACCGGTTTGTCCATGTTGTTGCAGTATTTCTCCATCCAAGGGATGTCGGGATACATCTTCGAATAGAAATCCGAGAAGCGTTCGCCACCGAAGGGGCGATGAATGCGCGTTCCTTCGTAGTGCACGGGGCGCGTGGCGTCCATTTGCTTCGCCAAATCGTAGCAAGCACGGAAGTTTTCGCCGTTACCGCCCTCGTTACCCAAACTCCACATCACGATAGAGGGGTGGTTGTAATCACGCGCCACCATTTCGCGAATGCGATCTTCGAAAGCCGGAATCCAGCTCTTCAAATCTGAAATCGATTGGTTGGCGTGGTCTTCCAAGTCGGCCTCATCGCAGGTATAAAGGCCGAAATGATCGAACATGGCATACATGCGCGCATTGTTCGGATAGTGCGAGGTGCGAATCAGGTTCACATTGTTCTGCTTCATCAGCAGGATGTCGCGCAGCATCGTCTCGTTCGTCACGGCACGACCGCGCTCGGGATCGGTGTCTTGGCGGTTCACGCCCTTGAAAAGTACGCGCTTACCGTTGATGTACACCAAGGAGTTAGCCAATTTGATTTCGCGGAAACCATATTTCGTGCTCCACGCCATTTCCTCACGGCCGGCCGCATCGTACTGACGGAAGCGGAAGGTGTAGAGATGGGGCGTTTCGGCCGTCCAGTTGGTCACGTTCTTCAGGTCAAATTTCACCTGTTGGCGCGCCAAGTCCATGTCCTTGCCGGCCGGCGCTTGGAGTTGCCAGCGCTGCGAAGCCACTTTCTTGCCGTCGGGACTGTAGACATCGAGCGCCACGGCTTTGGCTTCTGCCTGTTTCGTCGGGTTGCGCAGTCCGAAGTCGATCGTCACCGCGGCATCGCGATAGTCGTTGCTCAGCACATCAGTGATGCGATGATCGTAGACCGTGGCCGAGGGCAGACTATAAAGGTAGACATCGCGGAAGATACCGCTCATGCGGAACATATCTTGGCATTCGAGATACGAACCGTCGCTCCAGCGCATCACCTGCACCGCAAGGCGGTTTTCGCCGGCGCGCAGATAGGGGGTAAGATCGTATTCGCTCACATTGTTCGAGCCCTGACGATAGCCCACTTCGTGGCCGTTGAGCCAAATCGTGGCCGCAGAATAGACGCCACCGAAATGAATGATCGTGCGGCGACCATCCCACGAAGCCGGCAGCGTGAAGGTGCGCACATACGAGCCCACGGGGTTGATGCCGTAGTTCGCCCCGCCGTCGTTGTAGCCGGGACGCGCCATGATGTAAGGCGGCGTGTTGGCGTGCGGATACTCCACATTGCAGTAGATGGGATGATCATAACCGAGCATCTCCCAGTTGGAAGGCACAGGAATGTCGTCCCAACGGCTCACATCGAAACCGTCCTTGAAGAAATCGGTCGGACGCTTCGAGGGTTCGCTCACGAGGTTGAACTTCCACGTGCCGTTGAGTGAGAGATAGCGTTCGCTCACGGGCACCGTCCACGGCGTGGCGTAGTATGCCTTGTCGGCCATCATCTCACGTTCCGAGGCGTAGGGTTGGAAAGTCGTGTGCCCCGGCAGGCGATTGACGGCAAATACCGTTTCGTCTTCCCATCGGGGCGACTGAATTTTGGGTTTGTCCACTTCGTCGAACGCCACCCACGCTGTGCGATCCTTCACATCGAGGGGCACGATCTTCATCTCGTTGCCACGCAGGGCGAACATCTTGCCCTTCTTGTTGTAGGAAGCGATCACATACGTGTTCGTTTCGCCGGGCACCGGCACGATGGTCAACTGCGCATTGCCGGGGCGGTTCATCTGCGCCGGCCACTGCAGGAGATAGTCGATAGAGGCATTGTTGCCGCCGTCGTCAAAGTGCTGGGTGAAATAGGCGTTGCCCACCACACGACGCGTGAGGTCGAGCATCTTGACGTTCCAATACTGTCCGCGGTGCACCGAATCTTTGCGTTCTGCCACGATGCGTGCGCCGTTTTCGTGCAATTCGCCGTTGCCGAGCACGAAACCGGGACGATCCACGAGGCGCAGGCGATAAGTTTGTGCTTCATCGAAGCCCGAAACGTCGGCAAGTGTGGTGCGGAAAGCCGAATACTTGTCACGGCGTGCGGCGGCCAAGTCTTTGAGCACGGCCTTGCCCGTGGCGTCCAGGCTCAGGCACACCGTGCGGCGGGCAGCCGGCACGAAGAGATATCCCCCACCGGGAGCAGGTTCGGCACTCCACATTTGGTTCTCGTCCGATCCGTTGATTTCACCGGTTTCAACGCGGTCGCCGGCAAAACGGAGCGCGCGCTGCGTGAAGGGGTTGATGATGCGCCATGCCCCGGAGAGTGGAGCCAACGTCCAATACTGTTCGCGACGCGAGGCGTCGACTTCCGCGGTCTGCACAGCTTCGCCACGCACATCGAGCACTTTCGCACCCGCCGCCGGAGGCGACAAGCGATAGAGCGCTCCCTTGCGCCATTGGGCCGAGTCGGCACCCGCACCGAGGGCAAGAGCGCCCAACAAGAGCGTGCAAAGGGCTTTTTTGATCACGTTCATAAGAAAAAGACTTGTCTGTTGTTGAGTTGATTTTTCGATTTGAAATCGTTGCAAGCAAAGATACTACTTTTTTACGATACGCGATGTTTTTGCGCAGTGTATATTGCAAAGCTCTTCAGTCCGCTTTCAAGCCTAAATTCCCCTCAGGCTTATGGATCCAAAGCCTGAGGGGGAGAGTTAAAAGACCTTGCATACTTTTAAACATTACGAGAACAGTAGCCGGTTTCGTATGGAACATACTTTTTTCTCGTGGCAAGGAATGTTGTATTGTATTTTTCAAAGACTAAATAGTGGTATGCCGACAGAAGTATACCCATCTATTTACGATGCTAGGAACAACCTTTAATAGCTTTTAGTATGGAAGGCGCTTTCCGAATAGTTCATATACGTCTCTCAGTACTTGCATATCGTGAACTTCAGGTATAATCAAGCCTATATTACGTATAATACCACATTCATTGACAACTAATCCATTTGTCGCTAAGCGTGATATTCCTAATTTGAGTCCAAATTTGTAGAAGGTGATCTTTTCTGGATCAATGATTGCTTTTCCGACCCACCCGAATTGTTGTTTTGAGAGTGCTATTAACTCCTGAATACGTACTAGGGTAATGTCGTCTTCGACCCCTTGAACTCCGTATGTTTTTTGTACGGTAATCATCTCTGTTATGCAAATTTAGGGTATATCATATTGAATATTGTTGGATCGTCGGGAACGCTTGGAGTAAAATATCCTTTGTAATCAAGTGACTTACTCCAAAAGGAAAGCGTGTACGCATCGCTGTAATAGTAAACAAGGTTTCCATATTCAAGGTGGAAATTTTGGAATATCATTCCTGATAATCCTTGAAGTTCTGGGTTATAACACCTTCCAAATTCAATCTTATTCTTGCAGATGCGAATGTCTGGATTTTCATTTCCTGAGAGTACAATTCCATTAGCAATTGCACCAGAAAGACACATTGCTGCAACCCTGGTAATGCTTTGGACTGAAGAATCCAGCTGAATGTTTATACTTTGCAAATACATGATGGGGTAGATATGAGATGGTGAATATTAATTAGAGCCCTACGGCCTTGCTTATATATCCCAAAAGATATGCCAAGAGGATCTTACACTTGCAAAAATGGCAATTTATCTTGATACTAGCAAGAAAAAAAAACATTTTTCTCGAATACCCTAAGAACATATTTACCCGATTACCTGACGTAACCGAGGTAGTGCATCTAATCTTAAGCACATAACGAAGTATTCATTGGATCCGATCTTCACTTCGAGCAAAGAGGAAAATGTATGACGAAACTTGATTCAAGATTTCTCTACAAAAAAACAACCACAACAAAGTAAGAAATCAAAGTTTGAACTGATAGAATAACGAATGATTGTCGACACTTCGACTTAAATGTATACAATTACGGGAACGGGGCGCTATGCGTTCCTCTTCTCTCAACTTGTTGTGCCGAACCGACAACCGACAAGCCGAGCGACAACGCATCCATTTTCTGCGATTTCATCGCCTCACCGCAGCAAAAGATTGCCTTCGTGCCGGGGCGGCTCACCAGCCGCCGATGACGCCCCGCCTCCACACGGCGAAGCAGCAAGAACTCAACGGGCAGAAAGCACCGACGAGCACGCCTGCTGGATCACGCACTTGTATTTCCGAAAACCACTCTACTTTCTCGCAAAACACGCCGACTTTTTGCAACTTCTTCTCGAGTGTTCTTTTCTCCTCACGCGCGCGTGTACGCGCACTCAGCGAGTTTGCGTTTTTTGTCTTCACCCTTCACCTCTAAAAATAATCCTCTCATAAACAAATACTTGCGGTGAAGACAAGGGTGAACTTTCGCCTTCACCGAGACAAGAAAAACCTTCACCGAGTGGAGGAGTCTTCCGCGATGGAATCGGCACTTTTTGCGCACCGCCCCACGATGTTTTTACGGGTGAAGGCAAATCGTCTTTTTGCATTCACACTTATCACACTGTCAGACAAACACTTATAACCAAAAGGTGAAGAGGTGAAGGCAAAAATCGAAAAACACCGGACGCGCGGGCGCGCGAGATTTGGCGGAAAAGACATGATTTTTCCGACCGAAAGCGGGGAAAGGAGAAAAAAAACGCCCCACCATTTCGGTCGATACTGACACAAAACCTCGATATGAATATAACATCGCATACACAGCAAGTTTGCAATCGAGCTGCATAAATGACGTTTTCTCGATGAATTGCGAAAGGAACGTAGAGAATACGCCGCAGCGCTTGTGAAAGCGAAAACAAAATCGTAATTTTGTGCAATCTTTGACGGATGACGCCGCAACACAACGGTGACCCCGTTTTACTAATCCTTCACCCCCCTTCATTTCTTGACGATATGCCTGCAGCCGTTCGTTTGTTTTCCGGCCTTTTGCTCTTTCTCCTCTCTTGGGTTTCGCTCTCGGTTTCCGCACAGGAAACAGTGGCTTCGCTCAAAGACGGCTATTACTTCGTGAAAAACGCACGAACGGCCGAAAACGCTCTTTACATCGGGCGCCCGCGCATTCCCCGACAACTGCCGGGGGCGGCGTTCAACAAAGACCCGATGCGCGCCTGCTGGACGTTCAATACGGCGCTGCCCTTTCCTAACGTGTTCGAAGACGATGCGCTGTTCTACCTCTTCAAGGTGACGCGCATCTCGGACGATGGCCTCTACACCTTCCAAAATGTGGGCAGCGAACGCTTCTTGGCTTGCACCGAACGGGAGGGGGCGAGTTTGCCCACCATCCCCTTTGTGTTTGACGATGCGTTTTTCTACGTCGAACGCGACGCCGCCGACCGCAACTATGTGAATTTGGTGTCGTTCAAACTCCTCGACCGCCCCAACAATGCGGTCAGCGCCAGCGAGCACAACAACGGCGTAGTAATGGCGAGCACGGCCGATTGGGGAGCGCGCTGGTTACTCATCCCGGTCGACGACCGCCACGTGCGACGCTGAAGCGCCGCGAACAAAAGCGGAAAAAAGCCGTTTTCCCCTTTGACATTCGAGGAGCAAAGCGTAACTTTGCCGCGAATTTGAAAGATCCACTTTTCAGAATCCGTCCCCTCTCCCACCCGCTTCGTTTTTCTCTACAAGACGATGGGCACGACAAGGGGCTGCGCTGAGAAGAAAAACCCTCTATAACCCTGTAATCTGTTAGGATTTCAATGAAAAAAATTCTGGTCATCGGTGCCACCGG
>ERZ772966.203-NODE-203-length-23839-cov-8.376387_pt1 | contig 23839 bp, 20 predicted proteins | sample MGYA00580680_ERZ772966 | MGnify/ENA primary metagenome ERZ772966 (study PRJEB29015, sample SAMEA2738055) | human oral metagenome | biome: human oral; feature: human-associated habitat; material: saliva | place: China | collected 2225 ...
GAACCCGGATTGCCAGGATGAAAACCTGGTGTCCTAACCGTTAGACGATAAGGCCACGACTTCAGATATCATAACAAATTATCGTCGAATTGTCTATAGCAAATCAGCCACTTCTCCGCCGTTATCTATTAATGTATAATATTTCCATGACAAAGCAGAAGAAAAAGCGCAATAAAAAATATTCTGGAATGGACGCGACATCTCAGCGACCAAAGGTAACAAGGATTACAGCAACGAATCGCTCCAAATTATCTCAATGGTTTTTTGATCGAAAAAAGCTCATTCGCACCATTGGCACGGCGGGACTCGTTGTAGTTGCCTTAATTATCGTTATTTCTGGAATACTGAGTTTATTTCGTTAACGAACTGGCAATTTAAACCCAAAAGTACTACCTTTTCCTTCTTCTGACTCAAAGATCATTTCGCCATCATGCGACAAGATAACTTTCCTCGCCAAAAACAAACCAACGCCAGTGCCGTCTGGTCGCTTTTTTCTGGCATTTGCGCCGCGGAAGAATTTGCCAAACAAATTTGCTTGTTCTGATTTTGGCACACCAATTCCCGAATCTTTCACTGTAAACTCAATCGCGCCATTACTATTTTTCAGAGAAATTATTACCTTTTTATGTGGATTTGAATAGTAAATGGCATTGTCAATCATATTCAGCATAACTTGACGAATCTTCTCAGAGTCAGCCGTAATCAATGGAACTTTTCTATCAATCTTTAGGTCCATTTCGACAGACCTCTGATCAGCCACAACCTTAAGCAAAGCAACTTCATCCCGAAGAATTTGAGCAATGTCTATCTTCTGCTTATCGATATTAAATTTGCCAGTCTGAAGCCTAGAAACATTAAGAAAATCATTAATCAGTCTCACCATACGCTCACTCGAAGAAAACGCTTCTCTAAGAACCGCACGCTGCGTCGGCGTAATCTTCCCCAGATCGCCCTCTAGCATCATATCCAGATAACCCTTAATACTAGTCAACGGCGTTCTTAATTGATGTGAAGCCATAGAAATAAACTCATTCTTCGCCTCGTCCAGTCGCTGAAGTTGTCGATTACTGAACCTCAGCTCTTTAGTCGCCTCGTCAATTTTACGCTGCAGACTCTTATTCAACTCATTAATTTCTTCCAATGACAAAGAATTTCGAATCGACACCGCCAGCTCCCCAGCAATCGATTCCAGCATTTCAATATCGCGAGAACTATAGCCCAGGCTCTTATGCTCGCCCAGAAATAGAATTCCCGTTTCTTGATTTTGATGCAACAGCGGCATAACAATTTTCGTGCGATGAATATCCAAAAGTTTCTTCAGTTCTGGATCTTTTACTTGATTTGCCAAAATAACTTCCGGAAAACTACAATTCTTATAATAGTAATCCATAATCCTGCGAACATCTTCCTCGACAACAGATATTCGTCGCCGACCCGCCCGACCGTATATTCCTTTTTCCGGAATGCAAAACGCCACTTTTTCCGCCTTAAGAGAAGTCGCTATATAATTACCAACACGTCGAGTTAGCAATTGCAGATCCGCCGTATAGGTTAATATTTTACTAATCTCACGCGTAAACGTATCAGCGTCATATTCTCCGTAATAAAAAACTCTATCAGTAAATTTATCAAAGATTTTCTTCACTGGTTGATATACGACCGCCAAAACCATAGCCAAAATCATGTTCATGAGATTTACGTGGCTGTCAACCGTCAGGCTGCGTTGGAAAACCAGAATTGAAATGACATATGCAGAAATTACGTAAACGACAGCTAGTGCAATTAATAGCAACATATACGAAACACTTCGAGCCACCGCCATTTTTACGTCCATCAATCGATATCTGACGATGCTATACATAATTGCAAACAAGAAAATAATCGTAGCAATTGGACCAATCCATATATATCGATAATCACCAAGTGCCGGAAGAAACAGATCCACTACAAAACCAGGAATGCTACATATCAACAAACCAATCATGTAAATCGCGACTTGCTTGCGTCGAACAGGATCTGATTTGCGCCACGCTATATGACCAAAACACATAGAAATTAAGAAGAATACTGAGAAAAAAGTTGCAAAAATAACATAGTTGACTGCATGAATCGGAATTCGAGAAAAATCTACTGGCGTGACGATTTCTGATGTATTAATAATAAATTCAGGCACCAAAATAATATATAGCGAAAAAATCGTTATCAATATACTAGATGCGCATATAAAACTCTTCGTTGATTTTGTCGATGGAAGAAACGACTTTGTAGTGAAAATAGCCAACGCAGGACAAAAAATAGCTGAAGCGACATAAAACCATCTGGATGCAGTGTCCAATGCTACTTCATTGTCCGCCAGAGAAAACACCTCAAGTCCAGCCGACCACACAGCCAAACATAAACAAACCAGAAAAAACCAATGCTTCGCATCATGACGACGCTTCGACTTTTTAAGCACAAGAACGCCTAAAATTAGCGCCATCAACGCAACCAATCCTAGCACTAACGCTCGTATCATCATACTAATGCTTATTATAGCATTTTATTCTACGTTTTAATCGCAAAAACTGTGTAAACGCCGCTTGCGGTAACTGTAGCTTCAATAGATTCTTTTGGTATGCCAGATTTTTGGAGTAATTTAAAGCCTTCTTTAATTGAACGCATCCTAACTTTTGGAACCCACCCCATTAGTCCATGCAAAAATTCTTTTTGTGGGCGATTTACATTCATATTGCCAGTGATCATTAGTCCACCGGTTCGTAGAAACTTCAATGATTCTCGTGTCAATTGTTTATAAACGCCGTCTGGCAGATATTCTCGCAAGCCAGAATCTTCCGCAATATCCAGTTTACGATTGCCCAAAACTCCCTCCAAGCTCAAAGGTTTGCCAAGCTTACTGAATAATCGCTCGCAATGAACTTCAAGCTTATCTTCCAAATTCCATTTCTTCGCCAAGCTCTGCGCCGCTGCTAGAGACAACGGATCTTGGTCTAGCAGGATGACCGTCGGCGCCTCACCCGTTTCGTCCTTAAGTTTTTTCAACATCTTCAAAGTCGCCAATCCCGTTCCGCAACCAAAACTCATCACCAACATATCGTCAATTGAACGATTCTCTTTTTCTGCCACTTTCTTCAAATGATCAATTGATAGACCATTTACTGTTTCCACTCGCTCACGAATACCAAGCGAATCCGCACAATGCCGAATGACGTTAGAAAACTTCTCCGTCACCGGCGCCTGGATAAACTCTCGGACGTCACTAATCCTCTTCTCTACTTCTTCAATAGCCGTCGCTTTATCTACGCCGTTGTTGATCTTTTCTTGAACCATAACTTCCGTCAGCGGCAAGCCATTGATCTTCTCATCAAATACCGACTTACCCAGCGGACCACCCATGCTCGAATATTCACCTTTTGACAATATTTCGCCATTTTCATCAAAAACACTTAAATCCTCAGCTTCAGAAATTGTCAAAAATGTCAGTGCGGAACCTCGCTGATTATGCCACGGCTGCGAATCGGTCTGATCTTTACCATACAATAACTTGTCGCGAAAAACCTCCAGATATGAATCTATTTTTTCGCCCCACTTGCCCATTTTCACAAAAGGAATTTTATCTAAAACATTCGCAATTGCCGCGGTGGCTGGATTTTTATGAATAAAGTGTTTACGAATCTCTTTTAACTTTACATCGCCCTGCTTCAAATAATTGTATACGCTCCGAATTTTATCTGGATTATTATATGCAGGATCGGTCTTTTCCCCAACCTTAACCTTACATCCCTCGCTCCTAAGATCCGCAATTTCCTTATTTAATTTTTCATTAGCTTCATGATCAACTCCATTAAGAAAATCACCCGCTTCTGCAATACACCGTTCGTTACTAAAGTTTTCCATGCCAAAAATTATAACATAGTTTATATGATATACTTAGAGCATGATAAAAATCGCTATCATTGAAGACGACCCAACCATCAGCCAGATGTACCGAATGAAGTTCGAATCAGACGGGTTTGACGTTCGCTTGGCTGCCAACGGACAAATTGGCATAGAAGTAGTCGAAAAGTTTCAGCCAGATATTATTTTGCTAGATTTACAAATGCCGGAAATGGACGGCGCGGAGGCTTTGAAGCGAATTAGGTCTAAAGATTGGGGAAAAACTATTCCCGTTATTGTCCTTACCAACCTCGGCGAAGAAGAAGCTCCGCACGATTTGAAGAAATTAGGAATTCATAGCTACATCGTAAAAGCAAATCTCACACCGCGCCAAGTTGTCGAACAGGTCAAATCCGCCATAAAAGCCGCTTAATTTTTTGATTGATTCGCAATTTTTAGGCAAGCCGTAATTACATTATCAAACAGCGCAGAAACCGTTAACGGACCAACTCCGCCTTTTTTTGGTGTAATAATTACATCATTACGCTGACGCACTTCTTCAGATACGTCGCCAACAATTTTTCCATTTTCCGAAGCAGTTCCCGCGTCAACAACGACCGCCTTAGCCTTGACCATTTGGCTTTTAACCAGCCCCGGAACTCCAGTTGCCGACACGATAATATCGTAATTTATCAATTGAGATAAATCGTCACCTTTTTCAAAAACTGTCACATCGACGTCAGACTTTAGCCACATCTTCTCAAGAGGGGCGCCAACCAAACGACCTCGTCCAACAATTGCAACTTTCTTCCCCTTCAAATCAACGCCATATCCAGCCAACAGCCAGCTAATAGCCGTTGGCGTGGCTGCCTGAAAAATCGCCCTTTTGCGCAGACCGTCAACGTCTTTATCTTCTCGAATACTCTCGAGTAATTCCTCGGTCTGGTCAGGATTGCTAATCGGCAATTGCAGAATTATTCCTTGAACGTCGTCTCGATTGTTCAATTCTTGAATCACCTCCAAAGCACCGCCCGCAGGGACTCGATGAATCTCCACGTCAACCAAAATATCAGCGCCATACCTCTGCTTCAAACGCATATACGTTTCAATGACTGGATTTTCGACATCAGTAACAATTGCCAAACGAGGATTAATATGCCAAGCCTGCCTTAAAGCTCGCACCTGTTTCGCCTGGCGCTCCTTGATAAATCCAGCTAATTCTGAGCCATTTAGTTCTCTCATTGTCATTAAGTATAGCAATTTTACCATCTTGAGTACAGATATAGTATGTGCTATAATTTGAAAAGCTTGGATCATGGCGGATGTAGCTCAGTTTGGTTAGAGCGCTGGATTGTGGCTCCGGAGGCCGTGGGTTCGAACCCCATCATTCGCCCCAAGTTTTACGACAATTTATTCACACCGATAAATTATTTTCAATAAAACGGTAGACATTTTTATTAATTGTTGTATAATGAAATCGTGGGCCAGTAGCTCAGCTGGTTAGAGCACCTGCCTCTTAAGCAGGGTGTCGAGGGTTCGAGCCCCTCCTGGCCCTCCAAAAAATAACCTCACATTGAAGTGAGGATTTTTTATTTATCCAAACGGATTATACCCGCGAGAAGGTGGTTCACGAAAAGTAGTTCGATTAGCGTTAAACGATTGGCGAGAGTTATTCACACCTGACGGAACATTGTTATTTTGTATACTATTGACCCGTCGATTGCCACCAGGCAATCCCGCGTCAGCTACACTACTAGAATTATCAGATTGAACCGATCCACTCACTCCTAAACTAGGCGTACACCCTCTATTATCAGAATTATTCGCCACCATCGAAGATCTATAGCCCTTAATGTATCTACGATCCAGGTTTGATCTACGATTAGGCACCGCAGATAACCCCTCTGTTACACCATACGGACCACGATTACTGCCCTGAGTATTCATGTTACCGTACAATCTTTCCATCATTTCCCGCGTCATTTGCGGCTTCTGATTCGCGTCCATATATCCCCCATTAGTTATATGAAATGGCGCCCCGAGTAGGATTCGAACCTACGACCTTAGGCTTAGAAGTCCTCTGCTCTATCCAACTGAGCTATCAGGGCGTATTCACATTATAACATCTTTCTGCTACAATAGTAAAAGCTTGCGGGTGTAGTACAGCGGTTAGTATGCAAGTTTTCCAAACTTGAGATGGGAGTTCGATTCTCCCCACCCGCACCAAGTTAGACAATTTCAATCCATAAAGGGCATCGATGGATCCATATATTTATACAGAAAAGCCAAAATACCAACCGCATGACATTGAAGATGCGTCCGAATTTTATGACGTAATTGAACGAAGCAGCTTAACACACCAATTGTCTGAAAACCGACCATATGTCTATTGGACGATGGAGATTTATGATAAGTCCAATGGTATTAAAGGTGGCGGCGGACTCGGAGTTCTTGCGGCGGACACGCGACGTGTAGCTGAAAAATTAGAGGTTCCATTCGTAGTAGTAACGCCATTTTATCGTAGCGAATCACACCAGAAAATCACCGACCTCGCGCAAGAAGAGTTTTCGGAATCTGTTTCACCTCAAGATTATGGATTTGAATATATTGACGAAGTTTTTGTAAGTTCAGCCGGTTTTCCAGACGCAAGCTTAAGCATTTTCAAGAAGACGCTCGGTTCAACGCAATTTGTTACAATTTCAGAACCGAACTTTGGACAATTGTACGAAGGCGACGGATCTGGCGATCATAGACTATACCAAGAAGTAGCGCTGGGATTTGGTGGCTATAAAGCATTAAAACTCCTCGGTATTAAGCCGGCTGTTATTCAACTTAATGAAACTGCAACGATTTTTGCTGCATTGGCACGACTAGACGAACTGTGCGCTAACGGAATGAATTTATACGAAGCCATCGTTTACGTTCGCAAGCACACACTTTACACAAACCACACGCTTCTTCAAGCAGCCGAACCAGAGTTTCATCGTTCGCAATTTGAAAAATTAGTTCTGCCAAATATAAAGAGCAATGCCGTGCGCTGCTGGCTTATGGAGCAATTCCGCAATGACAGGCTGAGACCGAATCTTTTGGCAATTGAGCTTACCGAAGCGAAGAATGGCGTAAGTAAACTACACGCCCGTGTAGCAAATTTCCGCGACCGTAACAACGACAAAGTTAAGTTTCAAGCCATTACTAATGGAATAGATTTTGAAACATGGGTGCTACCTGAAACGTTGCAAACATATCGCAATCACGGTGTTATAGATAAATTTGGATTGCCCACAAATGATTTTTCTGAAAAATTAGACTCGTTGAGTAGCACGGATTTGAGGTATTTGAAAAAACTCGGTCGAAAGGAATTGAATCGAGTCCTATTGAATCGCCAAGACCAGTACGGAAAATCCATACAAATCCCAGAAAATGCAATATTATTCGATTTCAAGCGAAGATTCGCCAATTACAAACGACCTTATATGCCGTTTGAAAACCCAGATTCATTGCGCCAAATCCTCATTAGCCACAACGCGCATTATATTCTGACAGGAAAAGTTCACCAAGGCGACGTGACGATGTATCAGAAATTGCTCGAGGTATTAAAATTGATTGACAACGATCCAGTCCTCAAGGAACGTGTTCATTACATACAAGATTACGATGAAGAGTTGGGACGAGCGTTAGCAATCGGTTCAGACGCCGCGATAAATATTCCTATTGTCGGATTAGAAGCATGCGGCACTTCATGGGAGAAAGACATCGCCAATTTGAAACTCCTCATCTCCACTGGCGACGGCGGCGTTGCCGATGTCCAGCCAATCGCTTGCCTCGAGGTTACCGGCAGAAACTACGAAGCCGAAGTTTCATCCCTGTACGTCAACATGCATAAAGCTGCCGCTATTTTGAAAAATGACCAATTGTTAGAAAAACATATCCGCCACCAACTAAGCAACTACTTGCCAATTATTTCTGGCGCCCGAATGATGAAAGATTATCTCAAATTTATTTTTCCAAAACCGCAAATCCAGCCTAAAAAAGAACCACAGATCAAGCGAATTCCTATTCAATAATCACTTCAATATCAGCACCTAGCGAATTTAAGCGCGCCGCCAATTCCTCGTATCCGCGATTAATCGAATATACGTCGCGAAGAATTGATACGCCTGGAGCAGCAAGCATTGCCAAAAGTATCACAACGGACGGACGAAGCGCTGGCGGAGCAACAACGTCGGCCGGCTTCCATCTTGTTGGGCCAGTGATATAAACACGGTGTGGGTCAACCAGCTCAATTTGCGCATTCAGCTTGCTTAGTTCTGTAAAGTAAATTGCTCGGTTTTCGTAACTCCAGTCGTGAACCAACGTGCGCCCCTCAGCCACCGTCGCGATAAGTCCCAAGAACGGCAAGTTGTCCATATTAATTCCAGGGAACGGCAAGGCGTGTAGTTTATCCTTGGCTGCCTGAAGTTTGGAGCGCCGCAATTTAATATCAACCAAACGAGTTTGTCCATTATTAGCAAAATATTCCTTGCTGAGTTCAAACTTAAGACCCATTTCCGCCAATGTCGCTAATTCAATCTCCAAAAATTCAATCGGCGCACGACGAACAGTAATTTCCGAATCCGTCACCGCAGCCGCCGCAATAAAGCTCATCGCTTCAATTGGGTCTTCGCTCGGATAATAATCCAAGTTTTTGCTAATACGCTTACGGCCTGTAATTTTCAGGGTTGTCGTACCAATTCCCTCAATTTTCACACCCAATTTCTTCAAAAAGAAACAAACATCTTGGACCATGTAATTTGGGCTGGCGTTACGAATGATAGTGGTGTTAGGTGACAACGCCGCAGCCATAATGATATTTTCCGTCACTGTATCGCCGCGCTCCGTCAATAAAATCGTTCGATCACCAGAATTGATATCCGTTTTCGCGTGATAATAATCAGTTTCCGCCGTAACGTTCATTCCAAAATGCCTCAAACCACTAAGATGCGGCTCTACCGTGCGCTTCCCTAAATTACAACCACCAGCAAATGGCAATTTGAAATCGTCATATTGATGCAGTAGCGGACCAAGGAACATAATTACCGTCCTAGTTCTCTTCGCCGCAGCAATATCCATATCTTCAAGCTTCAAGCGCGCCGGCGGCACAATCTCAAGGTCACTACCGTCCAACCAGCGAGTTTTAACACCAATCGAATTCAGAACCTCGATAATTCGGTTGACCTCCTCAATTCGCGCCACTTTCCTAAGCGTCGTTTTTCCCTTATTCAACAAACTCGCACAGAGAAGACCCACTGCGGCGTTTTTACTAGTCTTAACTTGTATCTCACCAGACAATTTTTTGCCGCCAGTTACCTTAAAATTCATTTTTCCGGAATGATTTACAGTCACAATATTGTTATTAAGCACTTCACTAATTCGAGCGATCATCTCAATGCTAATGTTCTGACCTCCGTTTTCAATGCGATTAATAGCACTTTGCGACGTACCAATCGCCTCAGCTAATTGCGTCTGAGTCAAACCTTGTTTTTGGCGATTCTCAGCGATTAAATTGCCGATTTTTTGAAGATACTTATCTTTTATCATACGTAAATTATATCACTGATGATATATATAAGCAATGATATAATAAGTATTAATGGAGGTTTAGTCATGAAAGACAAGCAAATTGAAGAACTTATAAAAGCAGAAAAAAAGCGCCAAACGGACGGCCTGGAACTGATTCCTAGCGAGAATTACGTTTCGTCAGACGTGCTTCAGGCGCTCGGTAGTGTTTTCACTAATAAATATTCAGAAGGCTACCCTGGTCGACGTTATTACGGCGGACAAGAAAACACTGATCAAGTCGAGCAGCTGGCAATTGATCGCGCTAAAAAACTTTTCAAAGCCGACCACGCCAACGTCCAGCCACATTCTGGCGCGCAGGCTAATGAGGCGGTGTACTACGCTTGGTGCGAGCCTGGCGACACTATTCTGGCTATGGATTTGGCTCACGGCGGTCATCTTACGCACGGCGCTCCAGTTACTCGTAGCGCCAGAGAATACAACTTCATTCGCTATGGTATAAAAAATATCGACACTGGCGAAATTGACTATGAAGAAATCCGTCAATTGGCACTTAAACACAAACCAAAGATCATTTTGGCGGGATTTTCGGCATATCCACGAGAGCTAGATTACGAAAAATTTGCCGAAATTGGCAATGAGGTCGGCGCCATGCTAATGGCAGATATGAGTCATATTGCGGGGCTAATTGTTAGTGGCGTTGCCAAAAACCCGTTCGACTATGGCTTTCATGTAATTACCACAACAACTCATAAAACTCTGCGTGGACCACGAGGCGGGCTGATTCTTAGTCGAGGAATAGTTGGCAATCCATTGAAAAAACCAGAGAAAACTCTCGAGAATTTACCTACGTTGATTGATCGAGCGGTATTCCCTGGCACGCAAGGCGGACCGCACATGCACACCATCGCTGCAAAAGCCGTAGCGTTCGGTGAAGCTTTACAGCCAGAATTCAAAGATTACGCCGAGCAAATTGTCAAAAATGCGAAAAGATTGGCAGAAGAATTGCAAAAGCGCGGCTTTAAGCTGGTAACTGGCGGCACTAGCAACCATTTAATTCTGGCAGATATTCACAACAGCTTCGGTATTGACGGCAAGGAAGCGGAAATCGCCATGGATAAAATTGGTCTGACATTGAATGCTAATGCGATTCCAGACGACCCTCTGCCAAGATTTAGACCAAGTGGTATTCGCTTAGGCACGCCAGCTGTCACAACACGAGGCGCCAAAGAAGACGACATGGAAAAAATCGCGGAATGGATGAGGCGGTCAATAGACAATCGCGATAATGACGATGAGTTGGCTGAACTACGCAAAGAAGTTGTGGAATTCTGCCATACTCTACGCGATATTTAAGATTAAAGTCGTCACACAAAAAACTCCGGCGTTATGCCGGAGTTTTATTTATGCACTTAGCTAATTAACAGCCAGTACCAATTGTTCGCTCTTCTACTATACTCTTTGAGAAGTTGTAGTACTTAACGTGCGCACCCTTATTACCTGTACATGGAGCATACTCAATAGTGTTAGCCTCTGCAGGAGCAGCAGGAGAAGTAGCAGCAAAAGTACCAGCATTAACTGTTTTTGCGTCCAAATAGTATGGTTCGCCAGAATTAGCAGTGTTTGTTAAGTCTCCCAAACCAGTTGGATAGCTACTCTTAGCTGTGTTGTATAGCTCAGCTTTCTTAGCAACAGCGTCAGCAGCAGATTTAGCAGCAGATGTCTTTGCCTGGTTTTGCAAACCATTGTATGCAACCAAAGAAACAACTGTCAAAATTGCGATGATCACGATAACGATCAAAAGCTCAACTAGTGTAAAACCTTGATTTTTGATATTCTTTGTAGTCACGATAATGTGCCCCCTAAATTGTTAGTTTGATTTGTAACTTGATAATACTACAACGTTTTTAAAAGCGCAAGCATTTTTTAATATATATATCTATTCTGCACTGGACGAAGGAATAATGACTCTGTTGGGCTGAACCTATTCGCTCTAGTGCCATCACCGATCTGACCATCTGTATTTAATCCCCAACAATATGCACGCTTATTTGTCATAATTGCACAACCACGGTTCGCTCCGGCCGCCAAAGTGACTACGTCTTCTGACGGAGGAAGACCATTTGCGCCAACACGCACCGGTCGAGGAGTTCTCGAATATGGCAGATCACTCTTGTTCTTCTCATCACTCTCACCCAACTGACCAGCCTCATTAGCCCCCCAACAATACACTTTATGCTCATCGTCAGAAAGCTCCATTAAGGCACACGAATGACCAATACCTACAGCAATACGCTTCGGCACTCCTGGCAAACCCTTAACTTCTTTAGGAGCTGTATATGTTTTATAGGTGGGGTCGTCGTAAGCACTATCTCCGGACTGTCCATCTTCAGCGCCACCCCAACAATAAACCCTACCTGAAGCAATTGCACATACGTGAGGAGCTCGGGAATAATGAGATGCAAGGTGTGCAGCCCCATACGGATATCCATCTTGAGATATATCAGTAACATTGGATATTCCAGTGACGCGAACAGGTTGACCGTAGTTATAATGAGAATCAAAATCCGTACTTCCAGTCTGCCCAAACCTAGCCTGTCCCCAACAATACGCAATCCCCGTATCCATAATGGCACACATAGTTTGCGACCGACTACCGCTGGTTGATAATTTAACTGCTTTATATCCAGGCTGTAATCTCCAATACGCATCACTTCCGGTAGTACCTCCGGTAGCAACGGGTACTGGATATGAAGATAAAGTCGGATGACGAGGTGCTTTATAGCCTAATTCTCCCTCTTCATTACTTCCCCAACAATAAATTTTACCGTCAGCAATTGCACAGGACACGTCTCCGGTACCGCCAATCGCTGTGACATTTTTACCGACAATATCCCCGCCGACTTTAACTGGAACAGCAGAATACTTACCATTTCCAGACTGTCCATTGCCCAGCTGTCCCTTGTCATTACTTCCCCAGCAATACACTCTCCTTACACCGCTGAGCTCAGTTAAGACACAGCTATGGAATTGTGCTGTAAATATATCAATAATTTTCCCATCTTTCATATCACCTACTTGCCGCACCTTCACTGGAACATTAGCCTCATTTTTCTGCAAACCATCTCCCAACGTTCCCATTTCATTCGAATTCCCCCAACACCAAACATTATTAGACATAAGAGCACAAGTGCGGTATGTGCCACTAACAACACGCGCAGCCTTAAGATCTGCCGGCCAAGTAACAGCCTTCTTAACAATAGCAGTATAAGTTTTTACAATGCTTCCACCACTCATGAGTTCAACTCGACCAGTCGATGAAATCTGAGCAGTGGCAGCCGACAAAGCCACACCAGACGACGCACCTTTAGTTGACGCTTCCAAATTGCCAACTTCAAACGTAGTTCGCAACTTACTATTTTCAAAAACATATTTATTACCATAAAAAGCTGCAGCACCTTTACAGTTAGTGTACGGGCGCAATGGACCAGTTCCACCAGGGACTGATCCCCATGATTGTTCAGTGTTATTTGAATTCAAACAAGCGTTAGCATACGCCGTACCCGCCTCACCCGCTTCTTGGGCTAACTTATAATAATATTCTTCTTGAGAATAAATATACGATTGAGTAACAATTCTCATAGAGCCCGCCAGGACAGCCATAATAAAAGTGCTCATCAAGACAATTAGAACTAGAGAATAGCCGTTTTTTTGTCGAATCATAGGTTATTTATCTTTCGTATCATTAATGTTTGCGAATCAGAAACTTGCCCACTCGGAGATTGAATTTTTAAGGTCACTTTTATACCATTTGCTGCATCTAAAACCCTTAATGACGTCGCAGGCGCACTATATTGATCGGCGACCAAAACATCTCCCTCGTAATAGTCCACCTTAAATTCCGAAACGCCCGTCGCTAAAATTGAATCTTGATGAACTTTCATAGCACGGCTCTTAAACTTGTTGGCATCCGTACTATTCATACAGAAATAATTAGCAGGAGCTCCTGTATACGGATTACCGTAAGTGTCGATCAAATCATTATACACGGTACGACGATGCAATTGACCGTCTTTTACGAAATAAATTACTATCTTCTTATACTTTGGTTGCTGAGTTTTATTCGCCGCACAGTCAAACCTGGGAGTTCTTAAATAGACAATTTCTCGAGTATCGGAACCACGACCCATAGTAGTAGCGTATTGTAACAATATCAAAGTATTCCTATTATACGTCCATACTTGGCTCGCGCCAGAGAAACTCCTGTCTTTAGCAAACGTATCATATCCGTCGTAACCGCTCACCTTAAAACGCGAAGTTTGCCTCACGTCAGTTTCAATTGCATCCATAGAATTGTGAAGGCTACGATTAATATCAACTCTTGCTTTACTTATGGATGCGCTTTGGTTTGCCGAAATTAACATCTGGCTAAATACGCCGACAATCATAGCAATAATCACCATGACCATCGCCAACTCGGTTATAGTAAACCCACTTTCTCTAAAACGCTGCGTATGTCGCATGTGTAACCTTTCTTCCACTGCCGGCACCAGAGCTTGGCAATCCATACTCTACAATAGACTCTACTTTAATTGGCATACCAAAACTTGCCGTGCCACTCTCGCATCCGTATGGAGCTGATACATACACTTCCTGCTTAACCATTCCTGGCAATCCATCAACTCTACCTATACTCTCCATAACCGAATATCTGGAGCCCGGAGTTCTAGTACTCGGAGGAGGTTCTACACACTTAAACCACGTAGGAGGAGAGTCGTTTGCATACTTACGCATATTGCTGTATGCCAAATAGCTGGCCTTCGTATGCTGCACTTCTAAGACAGATATATTGCTAACCTGGGCTTGCATCATTAAAATAACTATCGAAAAAATGCCAATAATAACCAAAGTAACCGCTACTTCAACTATAGTAAAGCCGTCACTATTTTTCATTAATCGCGCCATATACTATCCACCTTTTTTTCTATTCCCGTCAAACGCTCTCTATAAATAATGCTGTATTTAGTGCAAGTTGCCGCCACTGCATCAGCTATAGGGCCAGAAGCTGGCTTCGTACAATCTCCATCATCTATATTAGACGCTTCATATAATAACTCACCATGCTTCCCGCCAGCCCAGTCGCTCCGATTACACTTAACCATTTCTTTTTTCAACGAATCATCACCCACAATAGACGTAAAATTTTTAATCAAGTCTCTGCACGATGGATATTCATGACCAATACGACTGACGCTATTGTACTTATAATATCGTTCCAACTTCAAAGATAACGTAGCAACATTGGCGCGCTGACGCTCATCTCTAGTTCGATTTAAGAACCTATCACCACCAACCAAAGTAATTCCAGCCAAAATAGACACAACTACAACAACTATCATCATCTCCATTAGCGTATAGCCACCCATCCCACGATTCATATCAATATTGTAGCGCAAATCTACAAAAAAGCATATGCTTATTGTCGGGAAAGTTCTAGCGGCTCTTGCTCAATTTTTATACCGAATTTGTCAAAGACAATTTGCACAATTTCCTCACGAATCGCCGCCAAATCATCATATCCCGTTGCCGAATCGTTCACAAGAACCAACGCGTTCTTTTCGTAAACTCGCATGCCGTGACTACGATAGCCCCTCAAGCCAGCCTTATCTATTAGCCAACCTGTCGGGATTTTATATCTTCCGTCAGACATTGCATAATTTGGAATGTCGCTATATTCTCTTTGCAATTCTTCCAATTTCCATTTTTCAACCAGCGCATTTTTGAAAAAAGAACCCGCACTTGGCAATTCCGCTGGGTCTGGCAATTTTTCCGAACGAATATTAAGAACTGCCACGCGAATCACTGACAAATTGACCTCACGAATGTCATTCTCGTCAATATATCTCTGTAAAGAAGCGTAATACGGCGGTTTCGGCTCTGCTTTATTTAGTCGCAAGGTAATATTCAGAATGCAATATCGCCCTTTTTCCTTGTCGCGAAAAATGCTGTTTCGATAAGAAAAATCACATTCGTCAGCGGAAATAGTTACAATTGTGTCGGTTTTTGAATCGTAAGCTTCCAGACTAATCAACGTATCAGCAATTTCTTGACCGTACGCCCCAACGTTCTGGACCGGCGCAGCTCCAGCCGTTCCAGGAATTCCCGACATAGCCTCAATTCCCTGAAGCCCAAGCCCAATAGCCTTCTCAACAACCTCATCCCAGACCTCGCCCGCACCAATTTTTACATCAGTTGTTTCGTCAGTCTCAGAGATAACCTCAAAACCTTTGATCTTATTCAACAGTACGATTCCCTCAAAAACCTCATCATGCGTAATCACATTACTGCCACCACCCAACACAAAAATCGGCAAATTTTCCTTTCGGGCATTACGATATAGCGACACAACATCACTAGCAGAATCCGCTGTCGCCATATAGCGAGCCTCACCTCCCAATTTCATAGTTGTGTATTGTTTCAGTGATATATTAGTCATAACGTCCATGCATATAGTATATCATTTTACTCGGCCGTCATCTATGATATAATAACTTCATACGCACCCGTAGCTCAGCGGATTAGAGTACTTGGCTTCGAACCAAGGGGTCGCAAGTTCGAATCTTGCCGGGTGTACCATTTTATTGCATTAACAAAACACACGCCCCGTTAGCTCAACTGGATAGAGCGTTGGTTTCCGGTACCAAAGGTTGCAGGTTCGATTCCTGTGCGGAGTACCAGATTAACCCGTTATTGTGACGGGTTTTAATTATAACTACTATTTGCTTGCTTTTTATATTAAATAGTGGTATAAATAGGATCATGATGGAGACTAACGAACAAAGGCCTATAAATGACTTCCCTAGCGTAATGGAAGCCGTTCTAAAAGCAATACGCGAGAAAGATTTCGAGCAGGCGGCCATATTAGCCTCCCTGGCTTATAATTTGGCGCCAAACTTATCCGAACAAGCCCGTGCTGCTCGTGATTTAAGTGCCGCCTACCGCCATCAAGGCGACTACGATGAATCCGAAAAATGGGCTACTGAAGCAGTGGAGCAACACAAAGCTTTGGTCGAAGAAGAAGAGAATCGCAGTACACTACGTGAACTGGGCGCGAGCGTCGCAACTCTCGGAACCCTGCAGCTGCAGCGTATCGTAACAGACCCTTCTTATGATAATCAGGAAAACTCTCAACGGGCAGCAGAAAATCTAAGCAAAGGCCTGCGCTATATTGAAGAGTCTCGCAAGCATGCTACCGACAAGGACCGCAAGATTGACCAATACGACATTAACTTTACTGCTCGTACAGGCTTCGCTGAAGCGCTGGCTGGCGATACAAAGAGGAGTCTGGCACTGGGCGCAAGAGCTGTGCGGTTGGCATTTTTGTCTGAATCACCAAAGATTGACACTTCAAATCCAAATATGGCAGTCGAAGAACGCTTCAAAGCTAAGGCTCGCGCGCTTACGAGAGGTGTTGGCGCGGTAGCTGTGGCGGCAGTGGCGCCATTTAATAGGGAGTTGGCTAAATCTATCGTCAAGAAACTCAACTAACTGTTTGGGGTAATCACTGACACTTGAGGAGCTTGGCTGCTTAAGATCTGGCGGATTTGTTCGGTGGTAATAATTGTAGTTGATCCAGGCGCAATTGTGCCAGCTAGCATTTGCTTGGCGACAGTATTCTCGACAGCACGCTGGACGACGCGACGCATCGGACGAGCTCCTAATCTTGGATCATAGCCAGCCTCGACCAGCAATTTCTTACCTTCTTCCTCGACCGCAACTTGAATTTTTTGCGGCGCCAAGGTCTTATTAACTCCCGCCAAAATCAAATCAACAACCTGCAGTAACTCCTCTTTTCCTAGCGGACGGAACAAAACGATTTCATCAAAACGGTTCAAAAACTCTGGGCGGAATAAATTGGCATTAATCAACTCGTTAATAAATGCCTGCTCGAATTGCTCCAATTGATAGCCCCGCTCAATATATTCACGAATTCTATCCGCGCCAGCATTTGACGTCGCAATTACAATCGTATCGCGAAAACTAATCTCTCGGTTATTTTCATCGCGAAGTATTCCTTCATCCAAAAGCTGCAAAAGCGTCGTCAGGACCTGAGGATGAGCCTTTTCAATTTCGTCCAAAAGCACGACAGAGAACGGGCGCTTCTGAACTTGAGCCGTCAAACTCCCTGGATCTCGCGCGCCATCCGCAATTAATCTAGCCACGTCATCCGGCCTGACAAATTCGTTCAAATCCAAGCGAATCATATTGCCTTCACCGCCAAAATAAACATCCGCCAAAGCTTTAGAAAGCTCCGTTTTACCAACACCAGTCGGACCAAGAAATAGGAATGCGCCAATCGGTCGATTCTGATTTCTAACACCTGTGCGCGCGCGGCGAATAGCGTCAGAAACAACTGTCACGGCTCGCGTTTGATTGATCATTCGCTGATGAATTAACGACTCCAAGTTTAACAATTTTTCCTTTTCATCACTCAAAGATGCTACCGAAATTTTTATACCAAGAGTCTTTTCGATCGCGTCATCCACAGATTGCGCGGTCACCAGCCCGCCACTCGCATAACTTGCCGCTGCTTCCAAAATTTTCAACGCCTTACCTGGCATCACCAAATCTTGAACGTAGCGATCGCCAACACGATACGCCTCCGCCAGCGCCTGGTACATATATGTCACTTTGTGTTGCGCCTCAAATAAAACCAATTGATCGCGCATAATTTTCATAGTTTCGGGTTCATTTGATGGCTGAATTGCAATTGTATTCAAAGCGTGAGCGAGCTGCGGCTTAGTCTGGGAAATTTGCAAAAATCGCTGATCGTCCATCGTTAAAATTGTCCTAAGCCTGCCCGCCTCCAGAATTGGCAATAGCACATTACTAAGGTCAACCGAACCAACGCCTTCTTCGAAGAATAATTGCGCATTGTCCAGACATAAAATCACGTTTTTCGACAGAAAAGCTTCGTTCAAAATCATCGTTACTAGATTTTCCAATTCCCCGCGACCCGACGCTACACTAATCAACGACGACGCGTCAAGCATAAAAACTTGTTGATACATCAGCGAACCAGGAACACCTCGATGCCCATCAATCAACATTTCCGCAAACGCCGACACGACAGTACTTTTTCCCGCGCCGTCAGCACCAACCAACGTAATATTCTGCCGACCGCCAGAACTAAACGTTTTAAGCATCTGCCCCAGCGCCTCCTCGTGCGTAGCCAACTTAGTTGTAAACGCGCCGCCAGATACACTGACGCTAATATTCTGAGCAAATCGACTCAGCAGTGGCGTATAACCAAAAGACCAATCCCTAGCAATTCCGCCCGTATTTAGCGGCTTCTCTTTATATTGATCAATCAGCGCCTTTATTCGCTCGTACCATCGAATAGCCTCCTCGATATCATGAAAATCAATCTTCATATTCGCCAGCAAAGAATCGTGCTGTGGCAATTGCTTTACTATCGCCGCCGCCAAAACCGCGCTAGTAATCTTCGGACTTTCCGTACTCTGCCAAATTTCAATCGCCGCTTTCCAAATCTGCTCCGTTCGATCCGGATCGTCGACGGAAATATTGCGCAAGAAATTCGGCGTCAAACCCAGCCGCACTGCCAAAAATTGCCCAGCTCGCGTGCCTGTAATCGCCTCAGCAATATCAATCGGCGTCGGTCTGCGCGGCAATTTACCCAAAACGTCCGCCGCCATCACATCGTCAATTGCCTTAGGATTTTTACTAATCTCCGCCGTCTTAAGATCTTTTTCCCACCAAATTGACACCATAATCATTGGACCGCTCAGACCAAATAATAGCCAGCCAATTGCCCCATGTTCAATTAACGACCACAGGCCAAGCAGCACCATCATAATGCCGACAGCTATCGCCACAATATGCCAAGCATTGCCGAACCTTACGGAGAATCGTGCCTTCTGAGCTCGCAAACTGTCGTAATTAAATCTCGGCTCTATTTCCATACAGAAACTCCCAATTGCCATAAAATAATTCCGATAAACGGCATCAGCGGCAGCGCCAGCCACATAATAATTCCTACAATCATCCACAAAAATCGTAGCAATATCATCAATATTCCAATAATTATCACCATAGAGCGCACCACCGCGCCAATTACTCGCGAGAACATCTTGTCAAAAAACGCAGATAGCTGCACGGATAAGTCGCCGCCAACCGGAGCGGCTGAAATCTGGCGAAACGGATTAAATAAGGTTTTCAAAAGTAGTCCGACTGAGAAAAAATCCGCGGTTCGTAAAACACCCAGAAAACTTTGTCGGACATATTGCAACAAGCCATTGCCATACCACCACTGAAAGATACCCACCAAAAACATATTGATATTGTAGCACATCGACCCGGCAGAGTATAATAGACAATATGGCAAGACAGATGATTAGTACTATTATTGGCAAAAGCGTCAAGAAAGTCGCTAAATTACGCGGTGGTGGTTCAGCCTTGCCGGGTTTGGTGATTGAAAAAATTGACCCAAAATTTATTCAGAGAACGTTGGCGGATTTACCGCAAGGCGTGGTGATTATCAGCGGAACGAATGGGAAAACGACGACGACAAAAATTGTTGTAGAATTGTTGGAATCAGTCGGGCTGAAAGTTTTCACCAATCGCACTGGTAGCAATTTTTCCCGAGGCGTGGCAGCAGCGCTACTTGATGAGGTCAATATCCGCGGCAAACTGGACGCCGATATTGCGGTTCTGGAGCTGGACGAGGCTTGGGCGGTTAAGTTTGTGCAAATTGTTCGTCCGCGCTTTTCCCTACTTCTGAATGTTATGCGCGATCAATTGGACAGATTTGGAGAAATTGACAATACAGCCGCATTGCTTCAAAAAATAGCTGAAGCCACCAGCGACACTGTCGTTCTCAACCGCGACGATCCACGAATTTTTAAGATTAGCGAACATATTCAGGCTAAAAAAGTTTTCTTCGGTACAACCAGCGAATTACTTCAATTGATGCCAACGGACGACACTCTAAAATACGGAACCGCAGTCGCAAATCAAAGCGTGGCGGCTGATGTTTTATTGAAAAAGATTAACGCTCAACAGGCAACTTTTCAAATTGACAATAAAGAAATTGACGTAGATCTGCAGCTCACTGGAGTTTACAATCTTCTCAATGCGGCGGCGGCGGTTGCCCTGGCTCGACAAATCGCGGGACCGGAAATTACCGATACGATTTTATCTGCGCTGGAAAGCATAAAGCCAGCGTTTGGTCGTGGCGAAACGATTTACTTAAACGGCACGCCAATTGAGCTTATTTTGGTGAAAAATCCGAGCGGCTTTCGGTTGGCACTTCTGTCGTTCGCCAAAAACAATAGCACCACGATGATCGCCGTTAATGACAATTACGCCGACGGACGAGATGTAAGTTGGTTCTGGGACGTCGATTTTTCGCTATTAAAAAACGTAGCGATTATCAGCGGCGTGCGCGCTTACGATATGGCTTTGCGACTTCAATATGACGACATTTCAATTGGGAAAATTGACACCAATATTTCGAAGGCCTTGGAAGATTTTATCAATACTGATCCCGATGAGCCAAAACAGATTTTTTGTAGCTACACAGCCATGACTACAATTCGTCGCTTGCTGGGCGAAAAAACCGACGTGGAGGAAATATCATAATGAAAATAACAATTGCGCAACTCTATCCGCGAGATATGAATCTTTATGGCGACTGGGGCAATACTCTAGTCCTGAAAAAACGACTAGAACGACGCGGCTTTGAAGTTGAGATTATCGATCACAATCCAGGCGATTCAACGGATTTTTCTAAAATTGATATTTTTGTTGGCGGCGGCGGACAAGATTCTGGGCAGACGATTATTCAAAATGATCTTCTGGCGAGAGCTGATGAACTGCGACAACTAGCAAAAGACGGTGTGCCGATGTTGATGATTTGCGGAATGTACCAATTATTTGGTCGATTTTTCCGAACACTCAAGGGCGAGGAAATTGTTGGCGCTAATATTCTGCCAATTGAAACAATTGCTGGCGATGAGCGGATGATTGGTAATATTGTCATCAAAAGTCAGGAATTTGGCGATATCGTTGGCTATGAAAATCACAGCGGACAAACTTTCTTAGATAAGACCGCCAAACCTCTTGGGCAAGTTATTAAAGGCGCCGGTAACAACATGACCGACGCAAACGAAGGTGTTCGGTACAACAATATTATTGCCACTTATCTCCATGGTCCGATTCTACCCAAAAACCCGCAAATTGCAGACTTTCTTATTGGCGAGGCACTAGAGCGACGCGGCGTAAGTTCAAACTCGGGATTGGGAAAAATTGACGATACTTTAGCGAATAAAGCGAGAGAGATAGCGTTAAAATTATCCAGATAATTCATGAAAAAAATCCGTATATATCTTAAAAAGCTATATGCATTTCTTTATAAAATGCCCGGTTGGATTTGGCTAATTCCAATCTTAATCTTAGCCATCAACGTTCGACTTACCTATTTAACAAAAGCCGATATTTGGCACGATGAAGGGTATACGGCAGCCATCATTCAGCAGCCAATCAGAGAAATTATTACCATCACAACCACAGATGTTCACCCGCCGCTTTATTACGATATTATGCACGTTTGGCAATTGATTTTCGGCAATTCCGTAGCTTCGCTCAGAGGATTTAGTGTTACGTGCGGAGTTCTGACGATTGCCCTATTGTTTCTATTACTCCAAAAACTTTTCTCTAAAAGAATTGCCGTATTCGGAAGTTTTTTAGCAGCGCTAGGACCATTCTTAATTCGCTATAGCGACGAATCCCGAATGTACGCACTGGCGGCACTTTTGGCTGTAGCAATGACTTATACATTCATCGTGGCGGTCGAGCGTAAAAATAAGAAGTTCTGGTGGGCACTATATGGAATTTTAGTAGCACTCGGTCTTTATACTCAGTATTTTCTAGCGTTAATACTGCCCGCACATTTCGCATATATTTGGCTAAAACTTGGCGGAAATCGCACTGCCATAAAAAATATATTTAAGGACAAAAACGTTTGGCTTGCCGCAGGAACATGCTTTTTGCTATTCCTTCCCTGGCTACCAGTTATGATCTCCCAAACCAGCCGAGTAAGCGGCGGCTTCTGGATCCCCGAAGTCACTAAATTTACCATCCCAACAACACTATCAATGTTCTTAACTTATGACGACAGAATTGTCCGCTATTTTGGGTTGCTACTGCCGCCAATTATAGTCGCAATTTCATTCATTCTAGCCAAAAAACTCCCAAAATACCAAGCAGCAATTTGGATTTTAACAATTTGGCTACTGCTGCCGATGATCATCGTTTACATGCTCAGCCAAGGTCGACCAGTTTACTTAGATCGATACTTCACTTATTCAGCGCCAGCATTTTACGGCTTGATTGCGGTATTCATCGGGCTTATTTTTTCTAATAAAAAATGGTGGTCTATTGGAATATCTATTGTCCTGACATTATTTATCGGTCATTACATGTGGCATATCGGCGGTAAAAACATTGCAGAATCGTCTTGGAATAACACCAATGCAGCCATGAATCATATAAATGGGAATATCCAGAGTAGTGATGTCATTATTTCTGGCGAGATCTACACTTATTTTCACACTTCCTATTACAACCGCACAAATAAAGAAATTATACTTCTGAAGCCGAAAGAAGAGCTGGGCTGGGTTGGCGAATGGGGATTAATTAAAAAATTGAATACTCCAGAAATTAGCTCTTTAGAGTCAGTAAAATCTCCAAGAATCTGGCTTATTCTCCGCGAAAAAACATATGACGAATATAAAAAACAAGTTCCACCCTATTGGCAATTAAAGCAAGAATTCCATGATGGCGACTTGATTATTGGACTATACGAAAATAAAAAATAACTGGTCGAATGCCAGTTATTTTAATACGCTGAATGATTTCAATTGGTCGGGGTGAAAGGACTCGAACCTTCGACCTCACGGTCCCAAACCGCGCGCGCTAGCCAACTGCGCCACACCCCGAAGATATCTCTATCATTCGTTCTGATCTATCTTAACATATATCACTAAATAAGTACAGGAAAATCCCATAAAACTTAAAAGAGATCACTAAAAATACAACAGCTAAGCATTCACGGCTTCAATCTCAACTGACAGCACTTCTTTTTTGATTGGCAAAGATTGACCGGGCTCGAACGTATAAACCAGCAATTGACCAAACGGCATTTCTACATTCGCCATCTCAGCCTCTGGAACTTGGTCGAGGTGTTTAATTAAAGCCCGAATAGAATTGCCGTGAGCCACCAATAAAATATTTTCACCATTCTGCAATTTCGGCAAAATCTCTTGCTCAAAATACGGAACAACCCGCGCATAAACATCTTTCAAAGTTTCGCCGCCCGGCACTGGATAAT
>ERZ772966.205-NODE-205-length-23759-cov-18.229919_pt1 | contig 23759 bp, 21 predicted proteins | sample MGYA00580680_ERZ772966 | MGnify/ENA primary metagenome ERZ772966 (study PRJEB29015, sample SAMEA2738055) | human oral metagenome | biome: human oral; feature: human-associated habitat; material: saliva | place: China | collected 2225 ...
TCAGGCATGCCGGGCACTCGCCGCAGGTCAGAAAATACGGGATGCGCTCGGCAAGTTCCGCCGGTTCCACACCCTCGTTCAGCGCTTCGGTGAGCGAGAGGAGGCGCTGCTCCTGTAGGCGGATGAGCGGCAGAATACGCGCCGAATCAACCCGGTGAGGTTGACCGGCGGGGGAGGGGTGCTCAGTATGCTCCGATTCGGGTTCCGCGCCGTGCTCCAGGCAGAGGTCGAGGCGCACCGCATTCTTGGCACTCTCGGTGGCGCTCTCGATGGCAGTCTCGGCGGCACCGGCGGTCAGCAGATGCGCCGCCAGGGCACCGCGCAACAGTGCCCGATGCGCCGCCTCACCCAGGTGCGGGGTGCAGACGATGCGCGCGACGCTGTTTGCAGTCGGGCGCTCTAGACGGTCAAGCTCCACCGTGTAGGTCAGCCCCGCCGCGGAGGTCGCCACCAGGGGTACCGGGCGCGCTGTGCCGCCCGCGTGCTCACCACCAACCACTCCACTGCCGACCACTCCAGCACCGCCCGCTCCACTGCCGACCATGCCACCTTCGGTCAGCACTCGCAGGCACTCGCGGTACACCTCGCGGGCGCGCTCGGACTTCTCGGGGGTCAGGTGTGCAGACTGCTTCTGTGCACGCTCCCGAAGCTCGGTGTAGAGCCGCAGCTCGCAGGCGGAGGTAGCGGTCAGATCAGCGAGGGTGAAGGTAAGGTCCATGGTGACTTTTCTGCTGGAGGAGAGAGAAACAAGACGGGCGTGAAACCCCGCCGGGTAAATGGGCATGTGTCCCGGTTAAGGAGCCTATTGGCACCTGCCGCCGCCCTCATCCGAGAGGTTGATTTTCAGGTTTCACGTGAAACATTACAGAAAATCAACCTACGCGGGATGATTTAGGGGGCTTTCGGGGCTATCCGGGCGCACACGCTAGGAGGCTTCACCCGCAGCAGCCGCGGTAGAAACTGCCGCCGAAGCCGCTTCCGAAGCGGGTGCCGAAGCACTCGCTGCTACCGCAGAGGGAGCAACAGAAGCACTCGGCGCAGTCGAACGGTTCGCAATCGCCGCCGCGGCAGCGTCCACGCGTTCCTTCGCGGCGGGCAACGCATCCGCACCGCCCAGGTCGTTCAGAATAATCGCGAAAATCAGGTGGGTGCCGTCGGGTCGGGTCGCCACACCGCACAGCGAAGACACCGTGTACAGGGTGCCGGTCTTCGCCTGCACAAAAGTGCGCGCGTGCACGGCGTTCGCCGCGCCAAAACGACCAGACAGGGTGCCGCTCACGCCCGCGACCGGGAACGTGCTCATCAGCTGCTCCGCATGCTCATCAGCATTCAGCAGAGCCATAACCTGCACGAGGGTTCGGGCAGTCACGCGGTCCGTCAGGGACATGCCGCACACGTCCGCCTGCACCAGGTTTTCAATGTTCACGCCGGCATCCACGAGTGCCTGGCGCACGGTCTGCTGTGCTGCTTCGCCGCTGCCTTCCTTACCGGCGGCGATGGCGGCGCAACGGCCGAGCACCTCAGCGAGGGCGTTGTCGGATTCGAGCATCATGTGCTGCGCCTGCTCCAGCAGGGTTGCCGATTCGACCGCGGCGATTTCAACCGCTTCCGCAGGGGCAGTGCGGCGCTCCGCGAGGGTGAAGCTCAGCCCGGACTCCTTACCGGCGGTGTTGAGCGCATCCACGTACGCCTGCTGGGCGGCAACCGCCGCATCATCCGGGCGTACCGGGTTGCTTGCGGTCGATTTGCCCGGCACCGTGTGCGATTCGAGCGCAATCGGGTGAATGGGCGTGATCTGGCCGGACGCCACGTCGGCAGCATCCCAGCCGGGGTTCACGCCGGGGCCACTGAAGAAGGTGCCGTCCAGGTAGACGGGCAGCGCCGCGGCAGGCTTCTCACCCTGAAGAAGCGCCTTCACGGTCAGCTCAGCGAGGGTACCCAGGCCTGCGCGTCCCACAATCTGCTTCGGGTTGGAGGCGCCCGCACCGAGCAGGGTGTCGCCGCCCGCCATGAGGTACAGTCCGGCGGCGTCGCGGGTGACGCGGGTGCGCAGGCGCGCCTGCAGGTTCGCGTAGTGGTTGAGCGCGAACAGGGTCAGCACCTTAAAGGTGGAGGCGGGCACGCGCGCGGTGTCGGCGTTGGCGGCGTACAGGTCGGCGGGTGCGGTGGCCGCCTTGATGCTGGGCAGGTTGCCGTCCATGCCGGTGACAAGCAGGCTGTACTGCGGGTAGGTGCCGTCCGCGAAGAGCGCGGTGAGGGCGTTGCGTAGCTGCTCCTGTTCCGCTTCGGGCAGTGCGGGGGCGAGGGTCGGGCTCGGGGTAGCGCTCGGGGTTGCGGAGGCGGTCGCCTCGGCGGTGCCGGACGGACTGCCGGTGGGGCTTGCGGAGCCTTCGGGGCGTTTCTGTTCGGTTGCGGCGGATCCGCAGGCGGTGAGGAGGAACATGCCGCCGAGGGTGAGGGCGGCGCGGCGGGTGAGGGTGGTGGTCTGGGTGTTGTGCTTGTTGGAAGGCATCTTTTGAGCATAGCGGGCGGATGGGGTGCCTATCGAATTTACGCGCCGGTGCTGGGATGCTCATGTCGCGCTCCTGCTGCCCCTCACGAACCCTATCTGGGCTGCCCGGCATGGTGGCGGGGTGTGCTCGCGGGCGCGTGACTAGGCGGAACGTTAACGGTGGTGTGAGCGTGGTAATTTACGCTGGTTTTGGCGCCGAATACGCGGTTTCGGTGTGCGTGAACGGGTTACAATGGGTGAGTTCAACACCTAACTTTCGCACCTTGCGCGCCGAAGTCGCCGCGAAAGTGACTCTAACTCACGAGAAAGAAGGTTCCGATGGAACTCGACGTCACTATTGAAATTCCCCGCGGTTCCCGCGTGAAGTACGAAGTGGACCACGAGACCGGCCGCCTGCGCCTGGACCGCGTGCTGTTCACCTCCATGCAGTACCCCACCGCTTACGGCTACTTCGAGAACACCCTGGGTGAGGACGGCGACCCGCTGGACGCAATGCTGATCCTGGACGTTGACGTTGTTCCCGGCGTGCTGGTTGAGTCCCGCCCGGTCGCAGTGTTCAACATGACCGATGAGGCTGGCGGCGACGCTAAGGTTCTGTGCGTTCCCACCGACAAGCGTTACGACCACATCAAGTCCCTGGCTGATGTTCCCGAGCAGCTGAAGGCTGAGATTCAGCACTTCTTCGAGCGTTACAAGGACCTGGAGCCCGGCAAGTGGGTTAAGGGCGAGGGCTGGGAAGACCTGGCTGCTGCTGAGAAGATGGTCCAGGAGGCTATCGACCGTTTCGCAGCTGAGGGTCACTAAGTTGCCGCACCGTTAGGTGCACCCGGTTTTTAGGGGGCGTGTTCCCTGCATCTGGTTCGTGCGAGTTTTCGTGCGTGCTGGAGGCGGCGGGCACGCCCCCTTTTGTTGTGCTCGGAGCTGTTGTCCAGGGCTTTGTAGAAGTCGATTTCAGCAAGTACTTTGTGCGGTGGGGCTTGTAATATTTCTGAAAGTTCAGATTTTTAAAGATATTTCTAAAGTTCTAGTTGCATAAATATTCAAGTTTAAAGTGAGATTTTAATAAACTTCAGGTTTACATTGATATATATTTTTTCACGAGAATGAAATATTTGCTTGTGAATACTCGAAACGGTGAATTTTCAGAGTAGGGTTGAAGGAGTGCGGTGTAAGAGCGTCGACGAAGCGTAAACGCCACACACTATTGTCATCACTCAACTCAATTTAAGGACTATCATGTCTGAAATTTCACGCCGGCATGTGTGCCGGCTTTCGTCATTTGCCCTGGCAAGTTTCTTCGTAACATCTCAGAACACGGCATGGGGTATTCAGAGCTCTGTTGGGTCTCCCCAGCAAATAGATGGATGCACTGTTGCCCCGCTTCGTGAAGCATGGTTGCCGACTAATGGTGCAGATAATGTCATTCTGTGGTTTCAGCTCCTTCCCTTTTCGGGCCCCTATGCTGGGGTGCATGCGCTTCCGTCGGTAGAACTGATGGGGAATCAAGGAGAGCGATTCTTGCATGAGGTAATTCGCCCCCATATTCGCCGTGATACAGGGCAGTGGCTGTCTAAAATTCCTTCGGGTCAGCAGATTGTGGTTGAGCTTGAACAGCTGAGTGGATCGCAAGAATACATGGTGCAGATGAGCCGTTGGCAGCCGGGTTCTATGGGATTGACAAGCCATTCTCCTGAGGGGTACCCGGCTGCACCATCACTGACAGTGCGTGAGGACTCGGGTCTGAAGGTGGTTCGTGCGCGTGGTGCCTCAATGGAGAGCACTGAGTATTTTTGTGGTGTCTACCAAGGGGAGATGAAGGGAAACGCATCCCTTGGAGAAGATGACGGTGCGTTTATTCAAGCTCAGCGCTGGGAATGGGGTCTTGAGGTTGATAAGGATATTTCTCAGCCGGAAGAGTTGTTTCAACGAGGGTGCTTTGGCGTGTATTTCCCGGGTCGTAGCGAATACGGCGGATCTACTGTGTCGGCTTCCTATCGGATTAGTGTTAGGACGCCGGGAGGCGTGTTGACATGTACCACAATAGCTGCCCCATAAAACAATTATGGGGGTAATCGCAGGGTTGTGGATTCGGGAAATCTTGCTCTGCAAAAGAGATGATTGATAGGGGGTTGGTACAGATTTAATAGAATTAAACATCAAATCATCTTTATGTATAGATATTCAGGAAAAATTGGTGGGTTGGCATTCAAACTATTTGAATGCGTTTGAACTACATGGCTTAAGAAAGGAATACAATATGGTTGATTATAGTAAATCAAAGCATGTGAACGTTTTGGATTTTGGCGCAGACCCAACCGGTACGAAGGATTCCGCACCAGCAATTCAAAATGCCATTAACTCGGTGGCCGCTGTTCCCGGTGGTGGTTCTGTCGAGATTCCTTCGGGAATCTATCTTGTGAGTAATGATTTTATTAATCTCAGGGATAGGGTAGAGGTGTATGGTCATGGATTCTCAACACAAATTATTGGGTTTAATAAAAACCCGAAGATTTTAAGAGATGTTGATGGTGACGATATGGAGTGTCAGGGGGTATTTCATATGGGGTCATACAATACCTTTGTGGGTGATATGGGAACAAATATACCAATGCGTTTTGGGGTACGGGATATGTTTATTCGTGCCGCCAATCTTAATCTTTTGAATCCTAATATTCGTAAAGGATTTTTTGAGTATCAAATTGCTCAGGGTAAGCACGTTGCTGATAATTATATACCGGATAATATTGCGGGTATTATTGTTCATACAAGATATGATATTTTTAATGAACCTGAAGCTGCCCCTATTATTTCAAATATTGAAATCTGGGATACGGCAATCGGAATTGCCATCCTGGGTGAACATGATCGTGCTATGAAGGTTGATAAGGTCCGCATTCGTAAAACTCGCAGACAAGGGCTCTTGGTGGGAAAGCCGGTGGGTCATGTTCAGCGTAGAACAGAGAGTTTGAACTCTGGAGCTGCGGATAATAAGTTTGTGATGGTTGAGGTCTCTGATGCCAATCTTGGTGGCGGATATCATGGGGCAATTGAGGTGTATGGGGCTCAATGTAAATTTGTGGCATGTACCGCCTGGTTTGCTATTCGTAATAAGCCAAATTCCGACCTTTATCACGATAGAGATCAGTACCGCAGAAAGTCTGGTGCCGGGTGGGCGGTTTTTGGCGAACGGAATATGTTCATCGGATGTACCGCTCAGGAGAATGGCGGGCACGGGTGGGTCGTAGGTTTCAAGGATAATCAGTTTATGAATTGTCTAGGTGAGTCCTCGAGTCTCGAGAATTCACTTATTCTTAAGGGAACTGCACGCACTGATGAAGCAGCTAATTGGTATATTGGACGAAATGCTTCTGGAGCACGCCTAGTATCGCCGCGTTCGGCTAATCCGAAAGTTGGCCAGCGTTCCTCGCGTTACGGGTTTTATTTGGAGAATAAGCTGGATGATATTAGTATTGTGGCCGGTTCATCGCGTAATGCCCGTGATGGTAATAAATTGACTTCGAATGACGGTCGGCACCTTTTCTTTAGGAGAGATCGCAGTGTCCCCTGGGGCAATTTCTATATTGATATTAATTTTGTGGTCTATAGGACCTCGCAAGATAATGAGATTAATCGGAATAGTCAAAATGACGTAAAAGTTTAATTATTCTGAAATAATTGCGCGGAGAGTGAATCCCGAGTATGTTCAAAGGGATTCACTCTTCTTTTACTCTCACACCTTTCACCGAGGATAGAAAATGAAGAAAAACCTTTCGACCCGTGGTGCGGCGGCACTGTTGGCACTAGCTATGGGGTGCATGGGTCAGGGCGCGGCCCAGGCGGCATACATTCAGCCGAAATCTGCACAGCCTGTAGAAGAGCTGGAATTTGATGTTAATTGTTTTGACATGCACTTCTATTACGGCAAGAACGTTATAACCAATTTGCACTGGGCGGAGTGTATCGGCCTGATTACGAAGAAGCAGGTTGTCGGGCTGGCTACAACCGATGAAGATAAGTTGCCGAGCGGGGTCATGACTATCTCGCGTGGCCGCTTGCTGGAGTACCTGTACCATCTGGCAGGTTCACCCGAGGTGAAGAACCTGCCGGAGAAGTCCCCGTACACCGATCTAACTCCGGGCGATGCACGCTATAAGGTTGCTATTTGGGCGACCCGCGTGGGTTTGACCGCCGGTTGGTCTGATGGTTCCTTCCACTACGATACTCCGGCAAGCCGTGGCGCCTACTTCACCTTCCTCTATCGTGCTGCGGGTAGCCCCAAGGTGACTTTGGAATCCCTGGATGCGGCGAATGCTGTGCGTACGGAGAAGGGTGCTGCCCCCATTAAGGAGGGTAGTGAGTTGCATCGAGCAATGAGCTGGGTGTACCAGCATGCGCTGGCGAAGGGGGAAGATGTCCGGGCGTATGACACTAGATTCCTCACTGACGGGTACACGCCGGGGGATTTCAATGAAACACCGGATTTCTATTACGTTTCGTACCGCACTATTTTCACCCCTCTCATGGTTCTTGATTACCACGAGGAGTTGGCGCCCATTGTGGCTCGTCTGCAGTCGCGGTCCTAACGGCAGGTGAGCGGGAGGGCTTGCTGGGGGCGTGTTCCCCGTGTCTGGTTCGTACGAGTTTTCGTGCGTGCTGGAGGCGGTGGGCACGCCCCCTTTTGCTGCATCTTTCGCCTTTGTTGTGTCTTTCGCCGCATCCGCCTGCACACCGGGTGTAGTTGATTGCGCGAGGTGCAGATTCCGAGTATGTTCAAAGAAATTCACTCTTCTTCCGTTCTCACACCTTTCACCGAGGATAGAAAATGAAGAAAACCCTTTCGACCCGTGGCGCGGCGGCACTGTTGGCACTGACTATGGGCTTCATGGGTCAGGGCGTGGCCCAGGCTGCGCATATTGATCCGAAACCTGCACAGCCTACTGAAGAATCCAAGGCTAATGTCAACTGTTTCGAAATGTACGGCGAATACGGCAGGAACGCTATGAACAGTTGGCAGTGGGCGGAGTGCACCGGCCTGATTACGAAGGAGCAGGCTGTTGAGCTGGACAACATCGATGAGTGGTCCCTGCCGAATGAGGTCATGACCATTTCGCGCGGCCGCTTGCTGGAGTACCTGTACCATCTGGCTGGCTCACCCGAGGTGAAGAACCTGCCGGAGAAATCTCCGTACACCGACCTGACCCCGGGCGATGCACGCTATAAGGTTGCTATTTGGGCGACCCGCGTGGGTTTGACCGCCGGTTGGTCTGATGGTTCCTTCCACTACGACACTCCGGCGAGTCGTGGCGCCTACTTTACTTTCCTCTATCGTGCCGCGGGTAGCCCTCAGGTAACTCTGGAACCCCTGGGTAAGGCGAATGCTGCACGATATAAGAAGCGTTTTGCCCCCATTAAGCGGGGAAGTGAGTTGCACCGAGCAATGAGCTGGGCGTACCAGCATGCAATGGCGAAGCGGGAGGATTATGACCTGCCTATGAACTTCAACTACCCCAGCGCCGATTACGTGACATGGGACGCCTACAGGGTGCCGGACTACTACTTCGCTTCGCACCGCACTATTTTTATTCCTCTTATGATTCTGGACAGTCATGAGGAGCTGGCACCGATTGTGGCTCGTCTGCAGTCGCTGTCATAGCGGTAGGTGAGCGGGAGGGCTTGCTGGGGGCGTGTTCTCCGCGTCTGGTTCGTGCGAGTTTTCGTGCGTGCTGGAGGCGGTGGGCACGCCCCCTTTTGCTGTGCTCCTTGATTGTGTTCGGAGGTTCCGCGGAAGGGTATGTAACCGAACTATTCTTCGGAAAACAGCCTCAGAGCACCCCTGGGAGTGCTATTATGGGCATATTACGAAGAATAGTTCGTATAACCTGAGGTTCTGTAGCGGTGAGGAGGAAACCCCCATGGCATTCGACGCAACAGGGTTCGCGCAAGAATTTGGTGCGCAGGTTCGCGCCGTCCGCAAGTACGAAAAAATCACCCAAATGGAGTTGGCGTGGATGGTCGGGCTCAGCGATAAAACAATCCGCGATATTGAGCGTGGGTTGCCCGGCCCGTCAATTGGTGCGGTCCTCAAAGTCGCCCAAGAGCTCGGCATCGAGCTGGCCATCACCAACCCCCTCACCTAACCCCTCCCGCAGACTGCGATAGAAAACAGAACCTGGAGAAAAGCCATGACAGATGAACTTATGGCAGATGTCTATAAAGATGGTGTTCTCGCCGCATATTTGAGGCGAGACGCCAACGGGCTGATTCATTTCACCTACCGGGCAGATTATAAAGGCCCGGCAATTGCCACGAGCCTGCCTTTGGGTACGGAATATACTGCAGAATCAATTCCTCCTTTCTTTCAGAATCTTCTGCCCGAAGGCTATAGGCTTGACGTCGTTAGCTCCGAGAAAAAAATCAGCAAAAATAACACCCTGGGCTTATTGCTGGTGATTGGTTCTGACGTTCCAGGCGATGTGCAAATTATTGAGCACGGGCGGGAACTGTACACCGCTCCTGCCGCATTGGTGAACAACCCTGAGGTCGTTTCCTTTGCGGAACTTATGGGCACGGTTGACCGCCGAGGACTGCCTGGCGTTCAAGAAAAGCTGAGCGCCGTCATGAAAACCCTGCCCGTGCATTGGACGGGCGCTGGCTACGATGCTCTTCTGAAAATCAGCCCGCAACGAATGCCTGGGCTTGTGGAGAATGAAGCTGCGCATCTCGCGGCGGCTGCACTCATGGGGATTCCTGTAGCTCAGCATGAGCTTGTCTATGATCGGGACGGCGTATCGGGTTTGATGGTTTCTCGATTCGACAGAACACCCTCTGGGGGACGCATCGCCATGGAAGATGGTGCCCAAATTTTGGGTATTCCTTCAGGTGAGAAATACACGGAAGACAACCATGCCGTGACAACAGAGAGCGTCATTCAAGCAATGGTGAAGCTTGCTGCTTCCCCGGCTATTGCCCGAAGGAATCTTTACCTGCATTTTCTCTACGCCTGGCTGACAGGCAATGGGGACCTGCACGCAAAAAATATTTCGCTCCTCAAGGGACGCCGTGGATGGGAAGTAGCTCCTATCTATGACATCCCCTGTTCGCTTGTACACATTAAATCCCTGTCTATGGCGCTTAGCGTGAACGGAAAAGATAACTCGAATCCCGGTGACGGTTCACCACCCGAAGACTGGAAGATTACTGTTGACGATTGGCTTGCTCTTGCCGATACCATCGGTCTTCCACCCAAGGTGCAGAAAGACGCCCTAAAGCGTGCTCTCAAAGCGGCTCGAGTAGTTCGCTGGCCCACAGACCGAGCCGCCCCGGGATATGTTTTCAACTCAAATGCCTCACCGTTTAAGGCCATGCAGAAAGAGTTGGAACGCCGCCAGGACGAGTTTGAAGAATACCTTCATCCGCGCTCCTAAGGCTCCTGACTTCTTGAGCCTTCGTTATTTCTAAATTCTCCTCGTGAAGTATCTATATACATAGACACTTCGTATCTCTACAGAGGAACTTTCTACAAAGGAACCACCATGCAGAATGGACGCGCAGGACGCCTGCACCCCGCCGTCGGCACTGCCCGCCGCCACCTCGCCGCCGCTCTCGAAAAGCTCCTCGGCGCCGGAAGTATCAAAGCCACCGGACGCTCCCGCACCGCCTCCACCGCCTCCACCCCGGACACCGCCGACCTGCCCCTGCTCCTGGTCGCCTGCAGCGGCGGCCCCGACTCCCTCGCGCTGGCGGCAATTGCCGCGCACTTCGCCCGCCGCGGCGACGTACGCGTAGGCGCCATCATCGTCGACCACGACCTACAAGAAAACTCCGCCGCAGTCGCCGCGCAGACCGCGCAGACCCTCACCGACCTGGGGCTTCACCCCGTCATCACCGAAAAAGTGCAGGTTCCCGTCGGCAACATGGGCCCCGAAATGGCGGCACGCACCGCCCGCTACAGCGCCTTCACCCAAGCCGTCGAGGCGACCGGCGCCCGCGCCGTGCTACTCGGCCACACCCTCGACGACCAGGCAGAAACCGTGCTGCTCGGCCTAAGCCGCGGCTCCGGCACGCGCTCCCTGGCGGGCATGCCGCCCGTGCGCGTCGAAGAGGGTGTCACCTACCTGCGTCCCTTCCTTGGCCTGCGCCGCACCGACATGCTCGACATCTGCAACGCTGAAACCCTCACCCCCTGGATCGACCCGACCAACACCGACCAAACCCTCATGCGTGCCCGCATCCGCCACAGCGTGCTGCCCTACCTGGAGGAGCACCTCGGCGGGGACGTTGCCCGCTCCCTGGCGCGCACCGCCTCCGTAGCTGGCCCCGATGCCGAATACCTCGACGAACAGGCACAGGCAGCCTACAAGCAGGCGCTCCTACCCGCCGGAACCGCCGTGCGCGGCATCGAACGTGAAGACGCCGTGCTGCTGGACCGTGCGCAGGTGGCGGCGCTGCACCCGGCGCTTCGTTTGCGTGTGCTTGCCACCGCCTGCAAAGCCGCCGGGGGAGAGAACCCGGGCTTCGAACGACTGCAGGCGCTGGACTCTTTCACCGCCGAATACGCGGTAGCTGGGCCCGTTCAGATGCCCGGTCACGTGAGCGCGTACCGCCGCCGCAAAATTGTGCACCCGGCAACCGGTGAACGCCTGGACGTGCTCGTATTAGTGCCAACTCGACCCTAACTAGGTGCCCAGCTAGGTGCCCGCGGAGCCCCCTCAGCACACACTATCTGCGTGGTGAGGTGCGCCGCGGCGCCGTTTTAAGCCATACTTAAGGCGAACACCATCCACATTATCCGCCGTGGGAAGGCATGAAACCCCTCACCCGGGGCCCCCGGCGGAGGCGCAGAGCGTCTAAAGATACGAAGGAATACATCGTGCAGGCTATCGACGTGCAGGACGATATCAAGAACGTTCTCTTCAGCAAGGAAGAGATTAACGCGAAGGTCGCCGAACTGGCGGCACGCATCGACGAAGACTACGCCGGTAAGGACGTGCTGTTGGTGGGTGTTCTCAAGGGCGCCATCATGATCATGGCTGACCTTTCCCGCGCTCTCAAGGGTCACTACACCATGGACTGGATGGCTGTTTCTTCTTACGGTTCCGGCACCAAGTCCTCCGGCGTTGTGCGTATCCTCAAGGACCTGGACACCGACCTGGTGGGCCGCAACGTCCTGATCGTTGAAGACATCATTGACTCCGGCCTGACCCTGGCATGGCTGCAGCAGAACCTGATTTCTCGCGGTGCAGCTTCCGTTGAGATTTGCACCCTGCTGCGCAAGCCCAAGGTCGTCAAGGCTGACGTTGAGGTCAAGTACGTCGGCTGGGACATCGAGCCCGAGTTCGTTGTTGGTTACGGCCTGGACTTCGCTGAGAAGTACCGCAACCTGGACTGCGTCGCAACCCTGCACCCGCACGTTTACTCCTAAGCCTTCACCTCAGCAACCATGCTGTAGGTGTTACGCCCCGCCTCCTCACGCTTGTGGGGGAGCGGGGCGTTGCTGTACTCGGTGGTGGACGCGGGAGGCGCAACCGCCAAGATGCGCCGCCGCCGCGGATACCCGGCAAAGAAAATGCACTTTCAGCCCCGCCGAGTGCTACAACCCTTTAGCCCGCAGGTGAAATAGAGAAGCCCGGTACCTAGCCGCTCGCCGGGGTAGGGTACATTTAAGGTTGCATCGTTGGGTGTTCCGGCTAGCATGCCGCACCCCAACGAGTTACAGCCGCAACGTAAGGACAAAGCATTGGCGCAAAACCCCAATACTCCGCAGAAAGGCTCGGAGGGATTCCTGAAGAAGCTGATTAACGGCCCCTGGTTCTGGCCGGGCGCAGCTCTCGTGATCATGCTGGCTTTCCTCATGACCTCCTTCTTCACTCAGCCCTCGCGTCAGGTGGACACCAACGTGGGTCTTCAGATGCTCAAGGACCACCAGGTCAAGAGCGCAAAGATCTACGACGGCGACCAGCGCGTCGAGCTGCAGCTTAAGGACGACTACAAGAAGGGCAACGACAACTACGGTAAGTCGGTGCGCTTCTACTACGTGCAGCCCCGCGGCGAAGAAGTTGCTAAGGCAATGGAATCCGCCGAGCTGGAAAGCTACACGGACCAGCCGGTTGAGCACAGCTTCCTGGGCTCCCTGGTGTCCCTGCTCCTGCCGATTCTGCTCTTTGGTGTGCTCTTCTGGTTCCTGATGGGACGCGTCGGAGGCGGCTCCTCCGTGATGAGCTTCTCCAAGTCCCGCGCGAAGAAGTTCACCAAGGACAAGCCGGAAGTCCGCTTCAGCGACGTCGCCGGCGTGGACGAGGCGCTCGCCGAACTGGAAGAAGTCCGCGAGTTCCTGGCTGAACCCGAAAAGTTCACCCGCCTAGGTGCAAAGATCCCCAAGGGTGTTCTGCTGTACGGCCCTCCCGGCACCGGTAAGACCCTGCTCGCCAAGGCTGTGGCGGGCGAGGCTGGCGTGCCGTTCTACTCGATTTCTGGCTCTGACTTCGTTGAAATGTTCGTGGGTGTGGGTGCTTCCCGCGTGCGCGACCTGTTCAAGGAAGCGAAGAGCGACCCCGCCGCCATCGTCTTCGTCGACGAGATTGACGCTGTTGGCCGCCGCCGCGGCGTCGGCATGGGCGGCGGTAATGACGAGCGTGAGCAGACCCTGAACCAGCTGCTGGTTGAGATGGACGGCTTCGACGGCAACTCGAACGTCATCGTCATTGCGGCAACGAACCGACCCGACGTTCTGGACCCGGCGCTGCTGCGTCCCGGCCGTTTTGACCGCCAGATTGGTGTGGACGCCCCCGACATGCAGGGCCGCGAACACATCCTGCGCGTTCACGCGGCAGGCAAGCCGATCGCTAACACTGTTGACCTGGCTCAGGTCGCTAAGCGTACCCCCGGCTTCACTGGTGCTGACCTGGCGAACGTCATGAACGAGGCGGCTCTGCTGACCGCCCGCGATAACGGCAACGTGATTGACGACCGCGCTATCGACGAGGCAATCGACCGCGTCATGGCTGGTCCGCAGCGTTCCTCGCGCATCATGAACGAGCACGAACGTAAGGTCACCGCATATCACGAGGGTGGTCACGCCCTGGTTGCGGCGGCACTGCGTAACTCCGCGCCGGTCACCAAGATTACGATTCTTCCGCGCGGTCGCGCCCTGGGTTACACCATGGTCATGCCGCAGGACGACAAGTACTCCACGACCCGCCACGAACTGCTCGACCAGATGGCGTACGCGATGGGTGGCCGTGCGGCTGAGGAAATTGTCTTCCACGACCCGTCCACCGGTGCGTCGAACGACATTCAGAAGGCGACCGACACCGCCCGCAAGATGGTCACCGACTACGGCATGAGCGCCGTGATCGGTTCCGTGAAGCTCGGCGGCGAAGACACCGAACCGTTCCTCGGTGGCGGCGGCGCTTCGGCACGCAACTACTCCGACGCAACCGCGGCAAAGGTCGACGCTGAAATCCGCGCCCTGCTGGATCAGGCACACGACGAGGCATTCCAGATTCTGCTGGAAAACCGCGACATTCTGGACCGCCTGGCGTACGCCCTGCTCGAGAAGGAAACCCTGCTCGAGAACGAGATTGCCGAAATCTTCAAGGATGTTCGCAAGCGCCCCGAGCGTGAGTACTGGTACTCCAAGCCGACCCGCGAGCGCACCAACATCCCGCCGGTGAAGGCACCGAGCGAGCTGGCTAAGGAAGCCGAAAAGGTTGAGGATGCACCTGCCGTTGCAGCGGTAGCTCCCGCTACGGCACCTACTGTTCCGGTGGCACCAGCTGCACCCGCACAGCAGGTCCCGACTCAGCAGGCACCCGCACAGCCGGAGGCGCCGCTCACCAACCCGGACGCCGACCCGACCGTCGCAATGCCCACCCAGCAGTACCCGAACTACCCCGCCCCTCCGGCGCAGCGCCCGGAGAACGGCACCCCGAACCAGAATGGAGCAGAGAATGAGCGAGGTTAAGAACGCCGTCGACCAGCCGCGTATTGAGGCTGCCGTCCGCGAGATTCTGCTCGCGATCGGTGAGGACCCGGACCGTGACGGTCTGCAGCAGACCCCGGCTCGTGTGGCGCGTGCCTACGCGGAGTTCTTCTCGGGCCTGCACCAGGATGCCGGCGAGATTCTGGGTACGACCTTCGACATCGCCCACTCTGAGATGGTGCTGGTGAAGGACATCCCGTTCTACTCCACCTGTGAGCACCACCTGGTGCCTTTCCACGGTGTGGCGCATGTGGGTTACATTCCCGGCCCGGACGGTAAGGTGACCGGCCTGAGCAAGCTCGCCCGCGTGGTGGATATGTACGCTCGCCGCCCGCAGGTGCAGGAGCGTCTGACTACGCAGGTGGTGGAGGCTCTGGAGGAGCACCTGAACCCGCGCGGCGCGATTGTGGTGATTGAGGCTGAGCACATGTGCATGTCGATGCGCGGTGTGCGTAAGCCGGGCGCGAAGACCGTGACCAGCGCGGTGCGCGGTGCGCTGATGAACGGCGCAACCCGTGCGGAGGCGATGAGCCTAATCTTCTCGCAGCGCTAAGCATTCGGGATGATCATATAGCTATACGACAGGGGGCAGGATTCTAAGGAATCCTGCCCCCTGCGCTGTGCGGTCGCATGTGTTGGGCTGTATGACGAGAGCCCTTGCGCAAAGGGCGATAAAGAATGTAAAGTTGGTACTACTAGAACCGGCACCACTGCCTGATGAATGATTGAGAATTCTGAAGGAGTACAGGACCGGTCTTCTTTTTTAAGTGATTGACGCTCATCCCTCATTTGGGGGTAGACGCACTTTAGACACGACGAAAGGGGCGGAGGTGAAAACCTCCGCCCCTTTTCACATCGCCAAAGCGCTCTGAGAGTGTGTTCTGAGCCGGTACCTTCCGCAGCCGCGGCAACGTCAGCAGTGCCGCACCGCAGAAGCTAGAAGAGCCCCGCCACTAACGCTGCAGGTTACCCTTCGCCTCGCTCGGATTATCCCAACCCAGGGCAAGAGTCACGATCAAGCCCACGGCAATGAAACCGCAACCGGTCGCAGTGCCAAAAGCAATCCAGCGCACGGCAGGAGCGCCTTCAGCGAGCACAATAGTCACCAGCGCGGCAAGAGCTACCAGGGAGAGGATCCAAGCTCCAGTCTTCATATTCACAACGAGTCACTTCCTAGAGTATGTATGTGTGGGTGCGCACCGCCGACCGGGAACACCCCCGGCGCGGTATGCGTGCCCTCCCAGCATACCCTTAAATAAGTATCTTCAATGCAAATATTGCATGTTGTGTCACCAGAATCGCCCCCGCCGCTGTCTCAACCCCCGCCCCGATCGCTCTTCCAATCACAGCGGCAAACATGGGAGCACCGCAGATTCGGTACGATAAATTTATGACTGAATCCACACACACCACCCGTGTAGCCCCCCTGCCCTGCGACGCGCTCGCCGCCGAACGCACCCTCGTGATGGGCATTCTCAACGTCACCCCCGACTCCTTCAGCGACGGCGGACAGCACTACGCCGCCACCGACGCTATCGCCCGCGCCGCCCGCATGATCGCCGAGGGCGCCTCCATTATCGACATTGGCGGTGAGTCCACCGGCCCCGGTGCCGTGCGCATCAGCGTGGAGGAGGAGCAGCGCCGCATCCTGCCCGTCATCGAGGCAGTCGCGCAGATGGGCACTACCATCAGCGTGGACACCATGAACCCGCAGACCGCCCGCGCCGCCATCGCCGCGGGTGCGCACATCATCAACGACGTGTCCGGCCTGAACGTGAGCGATGAAATGATTGAAACCGCCGCCGAACTGCAAGTGCCGTATATCCTCATGCACGCCCGCGGCACCTCCCAGACCATGGACAGCCTGGCGGAGTACCCGCGCGGCGTGGTCACCGAGGTTGTGGAGGAGCTGACCGGCCTGCGTGAGCGTTTCCTCGCCGCCGGTGTGCTGCCGCAGAACCTGATTCTTGACCCGGGTCTGGGCTTCGCGAAGGGCGGTATGCAGGACTGGGAGCTGCTCGCCGCCATTGACGAGCTGCAGGGCCTGGGGCACCGCCTGCTTATTGCCGGTTCCCGCAAGCGTTTTATTGCCAACGCCCTGACCGCGGCGGATATGGCGCTGGCTGAGCGCCTGAACGCGAGCGGCTTCACCGCAACCGATGCCGGTGAGGCTGAACGCGAACTGTGGCAGTCGCTGTCAGAGCCGCGCCCGGCTCAGCATCGTGCGGCAGCTTCTGCGGCGGTGACTGCCCTGGTGGCGGCGCGCGGCGTGTGGGCGGTGCGCGTGCACGATGTGCCCGCCAGCGTGGATGCGGTGACGGTCGCCTCCGCGCTGCGCTCTGTTAGCTAAGACGCTGTTAGCTAGGGCCCTGCCAGCTAAACCCCGCCCGCAACCGCCAACTACCCGAATACCCTCTAGGAGACCCCCAATGACCCAGGCAGACTACGCACGCCACGACCGCATCACCCTCACCGGCATTACCGCCAAGGGCTACCACGGCGTGCTCGATTTTGAGAAGCGCGACGGCCAGCCCTTCGTCGTGGACGCGACCCTGTACAGCGACTTTTCCGCTGCGGCCGCTACCGATGACCTGACGAAGACCACGAACTACGCGCTCGTGGTGGACCTGATTCACCGCCACGTGACGAACGGTTCGCTGGATTTGATTGAGACCCTTGCCGTGAATATTGCCGAGGGCATTCTCGCCATGTTTGAGCTGGTGGACGCGGTGGAGATTACCGTGTCGAAGCCGCAGGCACCGATTGAGCTGCCGTTCGGTAACGTTGCGGTGAGCGTGTTCCGCGAACGCGCCGCTGAGGGCGGCCGCTAGTGGCGGGTACGGCAAAGTATGCGCACCGCGCGGTGTTGGCGTTGGGCTCGAACCTGGGCGAAAGCGAAGATACCCTGGAGCGTGCCGTCGCCGACCTGGTGGCGGGCGGCGTGCAGCTGGTGCGCGCCTCCGGGTTGTACCGTACTGCCCCGGTGGGTGGCCCGGCAGGTCAGCCGGATTTCGTGAACGCGGTCATTGAGGTGACCACTGACCTGGGTGCTTACGAGCTGCTGAAGCTGTGTAACGCGGTGGAGGCGGCGCATCACCGTGAGCGCCTGGTGCGTTGGGGCCCGCGCACCCTCGATATTGACGTGATTGACTATGACGGCGTGATCTCTGAGGATCCGGTGCTGACTCTGCCGCATCCGCGGGCGCAGGAGCGTGCTTTTGTGTTGGTGCCGTGGGCGCAGATGGACCCGCAGGCGCTCCTGACGGTGACCCGGCGTGCGGAGCCTTCGGGGGAGCGGCCGGATGAGGTTCCCGCACCCCTGAGCCGCGAGGTCGTGAACGTTGCGGAGCTGTCCCGCACGCTGGTTGAGGCGGATGAAGACGCTATTAGCTATATGCGTGAGATGAAGGTACCTGATTAGCCTTAAATGTGGCACTCTGGAAGGTAGAGGAACCTACCGAAAGGAAACACCATGAAGCCCCTGAGCTATCGGGCGATTATTGTGGCGGCGGTGTGCGCTGCCGCTGTCGCTCTTATGGTGAATTCCGTGATGATTCGCGCCGGTTTTGGCGAGCTGAATTTTTCGTGGATGCTCGGCGCGGTGTGCCTGCTGGTTGCGGCGGGTGCCGTGTGGCTGGGCGTGCAGGTGGCTCGTTATCGTCGTATTCAGACGCGTGAGAAGGTGCCGCATATGGGCCCGATTCTTGCGGCGCGTGCGGTGGCGTATGCGCAGGGGGCCATCATGACCGGTGCCCTGTTGACGGGCTGGTGCGGTGCGATTCTTGGCTACCATGTGGCGATGGTGTCTACGCGCGGTTTTTCGGTGGTCTTTTGGGAGGTTCTTGTTAATTGTGTGGGCAGTGTTGCCCTGCTGATTGCTGGCCTGTGGGCGCAGCATTGTTGTCGTATTCCGCCGGAGGATGATGAGGATGCGGCCTCCTCTTCCGGTGCTGTCAAGCCGCGAGAGGGAGGAACCTATGTCGGCTCCTAACCAGAATAGTTATTCGCCGAATGGTCGGTACGGGCAGGATGCCCAGCAGGGTCAGTATGGTCAGTACGGTCAGGGGCAGCCTGTTCAGCAGAACCAGTACGGGCAGTACCAGCAGCCTTACGGTCAGCCTGGTGCCCAGTATGACCAGCAAGCCCAGTACGGTCAGCAGGTTCCGCCCGCTACCGCATACCCGAACGCGCCGCAGCCGGTAAGCTCCCAGCCGATGCCCCCGCAATCCGTGCCGGAGCCGCAGTGGGTGCCCGCCGCCTCCGGCTACCTGACGGTTCGTTTTGTGCACACTATTTCTGCCTTGGCGTTCCCGATTCTTGCGGGTGTTGCCCTGTATTGTGCGGGTGCGTTCTTCGGCGGCCCGGAGGCGCTACGCATCGTCGGTCTGGCGGTAATCGCGGTGTTTGGTCTGTGGGGTCTGTGGTGGATTCTGACCACTCCGCGCCGCACTCGCGCACTCGGCTACGCGCTGGAGTCGAATCACCTGATGGCTCGCCGTGGCATCGTGTTCCGTTCCATGAGCTCCATGCCGTACGGTCGTATCCAGTATGTTGATGTGGATTCGGGCCCGCTCGAGCGCATGTGCGGTGTTGCCCGCCTGACGGTGCGCACCGCGGGCACGACGACCGGCACGATGGTGCTGTTCGGTATTCCGCTGAACGTGGCGGAGGAGCTGCGCGCGGATCTGGTGCGTCGCGCCGATGAGCGAATGGCGGCACTCTAATGAGTACCCCGGTTCCGCCCACCCCCGCGCCGCAGGCGCCGCAGCCACCTGTATCTCAGGTGCCGCAGGAGCAGAAGTGGTGGCGTGCCGATATCCGCACGTTCATCATGAACCTCTGGTTCATTATTCTGCTGGCGTTCGGCTTCTTCCAGAGCATTATCCTGAATATTCTGACCACCCCGCCGAATGAGTGGGGTGCGCGCCTGACGCAGGCATTCGACGAGAATAGCAGCTACCTCAGCGCGACGTACTCGCAGCTCATCGGCTTCGCCGTGCTCATACTGATTCTGGTTGGCGGCTCGATTGACTGGTGGTTTACCCGCTACAGCCTGGACGATTTGGCGATTCACCGCCGCAGCGGTTTTCTGTTCAAGAAGAACCGCACGATTCGTCTGGAGAGCGTGCAGAGCGTGGACATTTCGCGTCCTCTGGTGGCGCGTCTGCTGGGTCTGTCGGAGCTTCGTTTTGAGGTGGCTGACGGCTCTTCGGAGGCGCTGCACATCAAGTACGTTTCTGCCCGCAAGGCGGAGGTTCTGCGCCGCACCGCGATGGCGAGTATTAACCTGCTGCGCTCGGAGGCGGCTGGCCGCCCGGTTGACGTGCTGCCCGATAGCATGCAGATTTCTGCGGAGCGCATGCCGGATGCGGATCAGCTGCACCAGCCGTTTGAGGCCTCCTACGGTGCGCCGATGCAGGACGGTACTCAGCAGGACGGCACCCAGCAGCCTGCACCCCAGCAGCCCGCAGCATCCCGCCGCGGCGCTCGCGGCCGTATGCCGATGCCGGTCGCGGCAGACCCCTCGCAGCCGCCGATTTTCCGCATCTCGAATGTGCGTCTGATTGCCTCCATCATGCTGGAGCACCTGGTGTGGCTGGTGCCCGCCGTAGCCCTCATGGTCGGTGCCGCCGTCTTCGCCGCGATCTTGGCTGGTGAGAGCCCGTTCCTCATTTTCATGGCGATACTGCCCGGCACTTTCGCGCCTATGGTTGGTTACGTGGTTGCCCTCTGGACACGTTTTGATGGTGCCGCGAACTTCAAAATCACCCCCAGCGGTCAGGGCGGCGTGACCCTGCGGTACGGTTTCACCGGCACGCACACGCAGAACGTGATGGTTGAGCGTATTCAGGCACTCGCCGTGGAGCAGTCCATTCTGTGGCGTGCGTTCGGCTGGTACCGCATCAAGATGACCATTGCCGGTATTGGTATTGAGAAGAACGACAACCAGAAGCTGGTGACCCGCAATGTTGCCCTGCCGGTTGGCAATAAGCAGGAGACGCTGATGGTGTTGCGTCTGCTCCTACCCGCGCTGGATGAGGCGCAGGCGCAGGTGCTGCTGGATACCGCCAACGGTTCGCTGAAGAGCCAGAAGCCGCAGGTTCCGGCAATGATTGTGACGCCCTCTTCGGCGCGCTGGATGGACCTGCTCACCTGGAAGCGTAACGGCGTGACCACAGTTGGGTACACTGCCGGTTCGGTGCAGGCGACCACCCGCATTGATTCTGATGCGGCACGTTCGAGCGTTGGCGAGCATACGCGAGGTGACCTGCTGCTGATTCGTGGCGGCTACTTTATCCGTACCCTGTCGATTGTTCCGGTCAGCCGTGTGCTGAGCGTGAGCCGAGGTCAGGGCCCGCTGCAGCGTGCCTTCGGATGCGCGAGCGTGCATTTCGGTACGGTGCCCGGCCCGGTGCGCACGCTCATGATGCACCTACCGCCGCGTGTCTGCGAGGACCTGGTGTGGTTGATGACGGTTCGGCTGGAGGGTATTGAGCGCTACTATCGTGTGCCGGAACCCGCGCTGGGTTCTGCGCCTGCGGCGAATGGGTACAGCGCGAATGGGTACAGCGCACGCTAACCCGCCAGTAAAACTACAGAACGCGCCCTGCCGCCGGTGTTCTTCATAACACTGACGGCAGGGCCGGCGTGAAAGGGAGAATATACTTAAAGCCGTGATACAGCATTCAAAACCTGCGCGTTTGGGCATTGGAATTATTTCAGCCGGGAGGGTCGGATCCGTCCTCGGTGCGGCTTTGCGTGCCTGCGAGCACACTATTGTGGGTGTTCACGCGGTGTCTGAGGCTTCTCAGGAGCGCGCCGCGATGCTGCTTCCCGATGTGCCGCTGCTGCCGGTGGAGCAGATTGCTGAGCGTAGTGAATTGCTGATTCTTGCGGTTCCCGATGATGAGTTGCCGGGTCTTATCACCTACCTGGCGTCTTCGGGAAGTATTACCGCCGGTCAGATTCTGGTGCACACCTCCGGCCGTCACGGCACCGAGGTTCTCGCACCGGCGACTGCGCTGGGTGCTATCGGTTTGGCGATTCACCCCGCCATGACGTTTACCGGCATGTCCGTGGACCTGCAGCGCCTGAATGGCACCTGCTTCGCCGTGACCGGGCCCGCGCCGTTCATCCCGATTGCTCAGGTACTCGTGGTGGAAATGGGCGGCGAACCCGTGCACGTTGCCGAGGCTGACCGGGCGCTCTACCACGCAGCCCTGGCGCACGCCGCGAACCACCTCGTGACCATCCTGGGTCAGTCCCAGCAGATGCTCGCCTCCATCGGTATTGAGGACCCTGCACGCTATATGGGGCCGCTCGTGCGAGCCGCCGTGGACAATGCGCTCGCCAGCGGCGAAGGGGCGCTCACCGGGCCCGTGGCACGTGGAGACGCAGGCACCGTGAAGGCTCACCTTCAGGCTCTGAATGAGTACTCAGAGCATGAGAAAACAGGTGATATTACAGACTCTTATGCCGCTCTGGCACACGCAACCGCAAAAAGAGCGCATAATAGAGGTTTGTTAAACGATGAACAACTGGGACGAATTGAGAATCTGCTGGGTGAGTCTTCGGACCGCAACCACCCCGGCGATATTGATGATTCAGCCCCCGAAAACAAGGAGTTCTCGTCATGACTGAGACTTCGATGCCCCGAGTCGTGACCACCATTGCGGATTTCCGCACGGCAATCACCGAATCCCTTGCCGCAGCGCAGGAGGAACTGGACCGAGCAGCCCGCCAGGAGGCGGAGCAGAACGGCACCGCAGTTCAGTATCAGAACGCATCCCTGGGCTACGTGCCCACCATGGGCGCCCTGCACGACGGCCACGCAACCCTGTTGCGCCGCGCCGCTGAACAGAATGATGTAGTGGTCGCCTCCATTTTCGTGAACCCGCTGCAGTTTGGCCCCGGCGAGGATTACGAAGCATACCCGCGTACCCTGGAGGCAGACGCTGCCCTGGCCGGTGCCGCCGGTGTTGACATTATTTTTGCCCCCGAGGTTGAAGAAATGTACCCCGACGGCGACCCGCTCATCCGCATTTCGAGCGGCGAGCTGGGCACCAAGTTTGAGGGTGCGACCCGTCCGGGCCACTTTGATGGCGTGCTGACCGTGGTCAATAAGTTCTTCAACATTATTCGCCCCGCAGCCGGTAACCACCCGGTGAATGCGTACTTCGGTCAGAAGGACGCTCAGCAGTACATCCTGATTCAGCGTATGGTGCGCGATTTCAACCACGACGTGACCATGCGCCCTGTGTCGATCGTTCGCGACGATAACGGTTTGGCGCTGTCTTCGCGTAATGGCTACCTGTCGGATGAGGATCGCGAGTCTGCTCTGGTGCTCTCCCGCACCCTGGCGATGCTGCGTGAGAATTCGCTGAACCGTGGCTTCCACGAGATTGATTTGGACGGTGCGCGTGAGCGTATCAACTCCACTCCGGGTGTACGCCTTGACTACCTGGAACTGGTCGACCCGATGACTTTCGGTGAGCCGACTGAGGAGTCGGAGCGAGTGCTGGCACTGGTTGCTGCGTTCGTAGGCCCGACCCGCCTGATTGACAACATGGACCTGCGCTAAGCGTTTGTTCGTTTAGAAGAGTCCCCAACACACTACACAGATAGGTATCACTGTGAGCACTGAGCACACTGCCGCACCGGCGATTGCTGATATGTCCGAGCAGATGCAGATTCGCCTGGAGAAGCGTGCGAAGCTGATCGAGTCGGGTCGCGAGGCATACCCGGTGGGTCTGCTGGATTCTGAGGGTAACCGCGTGGAGCCCAACCACATTGAGGATTTGCGCGCCGAGTACGATCCGAAGCTGGCTGCTGAGGAGCTGAAGGCTGGCGACGAGACTGACCGTGTGGTGCATGTTGGCGGTCGCGTGGTGTTCGTCCGTAACACCGGTAAGCTGTGCTTTGCGACCCTGCAGGGTGGTACCGAGGGTAAGCGCATCCAGGCGATGCTGTCGCTGGCTGAGGTTGGCGAGGAGTCCCTGGCTGAGTGGAAGTCCCTGGTTGACCTGGGCGACCACGTGTTCGTGACCGGCCGCGTGATTGTTTCTCGCCGCGGTGAGCTGTCCATTATGGTGACCGACTGGAAGATGGCGTCGAAGGCGCTGCGTCCCATGCCGGTTCTGCACAAGGACCTCAACGAGGAAACCCGCGTTCGCCAGCGTTACCTGGACCTGATGGTTCGCGATGAGGCTCGCGAGCTGGTGAAGAAGCGCGCCCTGATTACCCGCACCGTCCGCCGCGTGCTGGAAG
>ERZ772966.213-NODE-213-length-23238-cov-17.664711_pt1 | contig 23238 bp, 16 predicted proteins | sample MGYA00580680_ERZ772966 | MGnify/ENA primary metagenome ERZ772966 (study PRJEB29015, sample SAMEA2738055) | human oral metagenome | biome: human oral; feature: human-associated habitat; material: saliva | place: China | collected 2225 ...
ACTCGAGCTTAGTTACGGACTCGAGCTTAGTTACGGACTCGAGCTTAGTTACGGAAACCGTGAACCGGCGACGGAATACGACCGCAGCGGGCGATGAACGCCTCCGCGCTGGGGGTGTGGGTGGGCATAACGGGTGCGCGACCGAGCAGGCCACCGAATTCGACCATGTCGCCTACGCCCAGGCCGACCGCCGGGATGACGCGGACCGCGGTGGTCTTGTGGTTCATCACGCCGATTGCTGCCTCGTCGGCAATCATTGCGGCGAGGGTGGCGGCGGGGGTGTCGCCGGGAACCGCAACCATGTCCAGGCCGACGGAGCAGATGGCGGTCATTGCTTCGAGCTTGTCCAGGGTGATATGTCCGGCTGCTGCGGATTCAATCATGCCGATATCCTCAGAGATTGGAATGAAGGAGCCGGAGAGGCCACCGACGTTCGAGCATGCCATGAGGCCGCCCTTCTTCACCGCATCATTGAGCAGCGCGAGGGCCGCAACGGTGCCGTGGGTACCAACGGTTTCCAGACCCATCTCTTCGAGGATGTGCGCGACCGAGTCGCCGATCTCTGCGGTGGGTGCCAGGGAGAGGTCAATAATGTTGAAGGGTACGCCCAGACGCTCGGAGGCGAGGGTACCGACCAGCTGACCGACGCGGGTAATCTTGAAGGCTGCCTTCTTGATTTCTTCGGCGCAGGTGTCGAAGGATTCGCCGCGGACCTTCTGCAGGGCGCGGTGTACCACGCCGGGGCCGGAGACACCCACGGAGATGGTGGTGTCTGCCTCCTGCACGCCATGGAATGCGCCCGCCATGAAGGGGTTGTCGCTGACGGCGTTCGCGAAGACGACGAGCTTGGCGCAGCCGAAGCCGTGTGCATCCGCGGTCAGGTCTGCGGTGGTGCGGATGGTTTCACCCATGAGCTTGACGGCGCTCATATTAATGCCGGCGCGGGAGGATCCGATGTCTACGGAGGAGCAGACCACGTCGGTTTCTGCGAGCGCACGCGGGATGGAGCGGATCAGTTTTTCGTCGGCGGGGGTCATGCCCTTGTCGACGAGGGCACTGAAGCCACCGACAAAGTTCACGCCAACTGCCTTAGCTGCCGCGTCGAGGGTGCGGGCGAATTCTATGTAGTCCTCATCGCCGGAGGCGCCTGCCACCAGTGCGATGGGGGTGACGGCGATGCGCTTGTTGACGATTGGGATGCCGAGCTCAGCTTCGATACCTTCGCAGACACTTACGAGGTTTGCGGCGCGGCTGGTGATCTTGTCGTAGATTTTGCGGCGGGCTACTTCGCCGTCGGAGTCGGCGCAGTCGAGCAGGGAGATGCCCATGGTGACGGTGCGAATGTCGAGCTTCTGCTCCTCGATCATTCGGATGGTTTCTAGAATGTTGGTGTTGCGCATCAGTGGATCCCTAGATGGCGTGCATTGCCTTGAAGATGGATTCTGCCTGGATGCGAATCTGCACCTTCTGTTCGTGTTCGACACCAATCATGGCTTCCTGCAGGTCAATGAGGTTCTGCTGCTTTTCGTCGAAGGAGCAGTGCATGATCATGGTGAAGTATTCACCCATGATGGTCTGGGAGACGTCGAGAACGTTGACCTTGCGCTCGGCGAGGGTTGCGGTCACGGCGGCGATGATGCCTTCGTGGTCGATGCCTGTGACGGTGAGAATAATCTTCACGGTGTTCTCCTAGTGGGTTGGGGCTGCGTACCTAAGGAAGAGGTGCATAAAAGCGCACGTATACGCATATTTATAAGACCAATTATAGGTTACTCAGAACACATTCTGTAGAGTCAACAGCAGGGTCAACACAAAAAGCCCCTCCCACCACACACCGGGAGAATAAAAAATCCACGTCCCCTCACCTTATTCAAAGGCAAGAAAGAACGTGGATTCTTTATGCGCGTCATGAGCGGGGCATTCTCTTTTGAATGCTCCATTTATCTGTCTGGATTTGAGTGCCCAGAGACGCTAGTACCCAGAGACATTTCCCAGACAAAACGCCTAAAAGTAAGGCCTAGACGTAAGAAGCGATGTACAGCTCACCGCTACCGCTCAGGGTTGCCGCCGAGGGCTCGCCCACATGCAGTACCGACTCGGTGGCACCCAGTACGAACTCTTCGGTGCCGTTGCCGTCTGCCGCGTGAATGGTGATTTCGCCAGATACGCTCAGTGCGGCACTAATGCCCTCGAAGGTGTATTCCTGGGGCTTGCCCTCTTCAACGCGGATGCGGGTCACACTCATGCGTTCATCCCACATGGCGTAGGTGCCCACGGGCGCATTCTCGGGGGTGGGGCGCTGAATAACCGGGGCGTCCTGGCTTTCACCGAGAACCTTAATGAGCTCCTCAGTATCGATGTGCTTTGCGGTCAGACCGGCACGCATCACGTTATCGGAGGGGTTCATCAGCTCGATAGCGGTACCGGAGACGTAGGCGTGCACCTGACCGTCGGGGGTGAAGGCGGATTCGCCCGGTGCCAGGTGTACCAGGTTCATGACGAAAGCGACGAGCAGACCGCGGTCGCCGGGGTACTTGCCGACAACAATCTGCACGAGCTCAGCGGCGTCAGCAATGACAGGGTTGTTGGAGCCGGTCAGCTGTGCTGCTGCCTCGACAAGCTGCTCAACAGCCGCGGTGGCGGCCTCTTCGGGCATGCGAATAATCTCAGTCAGCAGCTGCTTGGGGGTAAGCTCCACACGCTCTGCCAGCCAGTCGGCCTTGAACGCCTCGGCAAGCTCTGCCAGCTGCGCGGAGGTGCGTACACCGGTGAGCACGCGCATCTGGGTCAGCGCAATGACGGTTTCAGGCTTGGAGTAGCGGTCCTTGTAGTTGCGGTGCGGCGCGTCGATCGCGATGCCGCGTGCCTGCTCATCCTCGAAACCTGCAATCGCCTGCTCGGGGGTGGGGTGCACCTGAATGGACAGGGGCGCATCAATCGCAAGGATCTTAAAGAGGAAGGGGAACCAATCGGAGGTGCGGTCCGGGCGCAGGAAGCGGGAGGGGTTCTCCACAATCAGCTCATTGAGCGGGGACTCGGTACCATCAACGGTTGCACGGGAGGGCGCAGCCGGATGCGCGCCAACCCACACCTCAGCCTCGGGCTGTTCGGTGGGCACGGGCACGCCGCGCATGCGTCCAAGAATTTCGCGGGAACCCCACGCATAATTCTGAATCTGGTTTTTTAGGGAAAAAATCTCACCCATGGGGGAAAATACCTCTCGACGTGAGTTGTTTGAAGTAAGTGACGTGATAAAAAACCCATACATTCAGCGGAATTTATAAGGTTTTACCTGCCCATTATAGAGGCTAGTTACACTTCTTTACCGCTAAAATAAAAGGCGTGACTACTATTAATCTACATGACTCATTCAAAGCGTACGACGTGCGTGGCATCGTCGGCGAGACCATTACCGCAGAGACTGTTCGCGCAACTGGCGCGGCTTTCGTAGACGTTCTGGGCCTGGAGGGCCAGACCATTCTGGTCGGTGGCGACATGCGCCCCTCCTCCCCCGAATTCATGGATGCATTCGCCCAGGGTGCAACCGCTCGCGGTGCAAATGTTGAGAAGATCGGTCTGATCTCCACTGACGTTCTGTACTTCGCATGTGGCGTTGAGAACGCTGCCGGTGTTACCTTCACCGCTAGCCACAACCCCGCAGAGTACAACGGCATGAAGATGGCTAAGGCTGGCGCTGTTCCGCTGTCCTCCGAGTCCGGTCTGTTCGATATCCGTGACCTGGCTCAGAAGTACCTGGACGCCGGCGAGATTCCTTCGGTCGAGAAGGTCGGCACCGTTTCTGAGAAGGACATCCTCAAGCCCTACGCAGAGTACCTGCGCAAGCTGGTGGACCTGTCTTCCATCCGCCCCCTGAAGGTTGTTGTTGACGCTGGTAACGGCATGGGTGGTATGACCACTCCCGCTGTTCTGGGCGACACCATCCTGCCGGGCCTGCCCCTGGAAATCGTTCCCCTGTACTTCGAGCTGGACGGCACCTTCCCGAACCACCCGGCTAACCCGCTGGAGCCGGCTAACCTGGTTGACCTGCAGAAGGCTGTTGTTGAGCACGGTGCTGACATTGGTCTGGCATTTGACGGTGACGCTGACCGTTGCTTCGTCATCGATGAGAAGGGTGAACCCGTCACTCCTTCGGCTGTGACCGCTCTGGTTGCTGAGCGCGAGATTGCTCGTGCGAAGGCAGAGGGTAACGAAGAGCCCGTCATCATCTACAACCTGATCACCTCGAAGGCTGTTCCTGAGCTGGTTGAGAAGCTGGGCGGCCGCGCAGTGAAGACCCGCGTGGGCCACTCCTTCATCAAGGCTGTTATGGCTAAGGAGAACGGTGTGTTCGGTGGCGAGCACTCCGCTCACTACTACTTCAAGGACTTCTTCAACGCCGATACCGGTATGCTGGCCGCTATGCACGTGCTGGCAGCCCTGGGCGGCGGCGACGAGCCCCTCTCCGAGATCAGCGCAAAGTACTCCCCGTACGTTGCTTCCGGCGAGATCAACTCCGAGCTGGAAGACAAGGCTGCCGCTGTGGACCGCGTGCGTGCACACTACGCTAACGCTCCCGTGGTTGTTGAGGACTCCGACGGCACCACCTTCACCAACACCGAAGAGGGTTGGTGGGTTAACCTGCGTCCTTCGAACACTGAGCCTTTCCTGCGCCTGAACCTTGAGGCACCGGATGTTGAGACCATGGAGCGCGTCCGCGATGAGGTTCTGGCTCTGGTTCGCCAGGGCTAAGCACTAGCTAGCTACTAAAAATCCCGCCTGCAGATTACTTCTGCGGGCGGGATATTTTTCTTAAGTTCTAAACCCGGCTAGGTTCTTCTGTCTGTCAGGAAGAACCTAGCCGGGTTTAAGAAACCTAGCGGACGAGCCGGCTTACGGAGTTTTTACGCCTCGCGTGCCTGGTCGTGGAGCATCCACTGGTCGGGGCCGAAGATCTCGTAGTTGATGTTCTTGCCGGGAACACCTGCCTCCACCAGTGCGGAGCGTACGCCCTGCATGAAGGGCAGCGGGCCGCAGAGGTAAACGTTAGCGTTGGCGGGAACATCCAGCTTGGATACGTCGACGAGGCCGGTGAAGTCGCCGCCTTCGCCCTCGATGAAGGATACGAGGCGTGCGTTGGGCAGCTTGCCGACGAGCTCGGTGAGCTCTTCGCGCAGGGGCCAGGTGTCCAGGCGGCGGTCTGCGTGGACCACGGTCACGGGACGCTCGGAGCCCTTCTCAACCAGCTCGGAGAGGAAGCTGAGCATGGGGGTGGTGCCGATGCCTGCAGAGAAGAGGTACAGGGGCGCCTCGGGGTCGCCAAAGCCTTCCAGAGTCAGGTCACCGTAGGGGTTGGAGATCTCGACGACTGCACCGACTTCCAGCTCGTGCAGGATGGAGGTCATCTCGCCGTTGGGGTCGAGCTTCACAGCGATGCGGCGCTGGTTCTTTTCGCTGGGTAGCAGGGTGTACTGGCGTGCCTGGCGCAGGCCGTCACGTGCGGGAACGACGATGGAGATGTACTGGCCGCCCTTGGACTCGGTCATGGGGGTCTCGTCGGCGGGCTCGAAGGTCAGAACTACGACGTTCTCACCGGTCTCCTTGCGGTCAACGAGCTTGAAGGGTGCGAACATGACGTCGTTTGCCTGGGAGGCGTACAGGCCCTTCTCCAGCTTGATGAGGGCGTTGCCCATGAGCCAGTAGACCTCGGTCCATGCCTCAACGATTTCGGGGGTAGCCAGGTCGCCCAGGTTAGCGGCGATTGCCTCGAAGAGGTACTTGTAGACGGTGGGGTACTCTTCTTCCTTCAGGCCCAGGGATGCGTGCTTGTGTGCAACGCGGGAGAGGACCTCGTCCGGGTAGGAGTCCGGGTGCTCGACAATGTAGGAAGCGAATACTGCGATGGAGCCAGCCAGTGCGCGAGGCTGAGTGCCTTCAAGCTGGGAGGAGCGAGAGAACATGCCGTCCATCAGGTCGGGGCGGGCGGCGAACATTCGACGGTAGAAGTCGGGGGTGATGTCGTTAATGCGCTCAGCAATGATGGGCAGCGTTGCCTCAATAATGGGGCGGGACTTTTCGGAGAGCATCGGTGCGTGCCTTCTTCCTGTGTGGTCACCTCGGTCATTGTGGCGAGGCCCCTCAAGATCGGTGTTGCGGGGCATTCACTCAGACAGCTTAGTTGGTGACAGAGTGTTTATAAAGCACCCTTACCGTAGCATTTTGCGGGGTGCTTGCGCTGAGTGCAGGTCACTTTCTGAGGGATATTGAGGGGTCTAGGTGAGACTTATGGTTCAGCTTGACTCAAAGAGAGAGCCGAGCGTCACACTATATATTTTCAGCACTGTTTTTGAGTTCACCGCGTGACTAGCCCCGGAGTGTGCATAAAAATTCTGACCTGAAAATATATTTACTACGGAAAGTATGCAGTACAGTGCAAAAATGAATATGGTCACATTTTCTGCATTTGAGAAGCAAATTTGCAATATTCTGCACTTACTGCACAATTTTCGGATTCATGCAGGCGCCGACAACCGCGCACGCAGAGTCAAAAATACCCCCGCGCGGCCCTCAAAGCCCCCACGAAACACCCCCCCCGTGCGAACTGCCTAGCAACCCCGGCATCAAGCGCAGAAACGCCCTAAACTCCGCGTTAAAAACTCTATGGAGCCTCCCACCGGAAAGCTCCACAGATATCACGTATCTCTTGAATACTTACGACTAGCGCGCAGGCAACGCATTCTCCGGAGGCCCAAAGCCCAGCTCGACAAACACCGGGCCAACGGGGCGCGCACCGGCAGTCAACTCGCTAATAATCACCGAATCAACCGATGCATAGAATGCCTCACGCGCCTTCGCCAGCACATTGCGCAGGCGACAGAACTTATCGAGGGGGCAGTGGCCGTTCTCATCCTCGCACTCAATCATGGGGATATCGCCCTCAGTAGCGCGAAGAATAGTGCCGACGGTCGCAGAACGACCCGCATCGGAAAGCATGACGCCACCGGCACGACCACGAGTCGAGTCCAGATAACCCATGTTCACGAGAAAAGCTACAGCCTTCGCCACGTGGTTGTAGGGGGTGTCCACACCTTCAGAGATCTTCTGGGTGGAAAGCTTCTGACCGGGCTCCAGGGCAGACAGGAGCATCAGAACGCGGAGCGAGACATCCGAGAATGCTGTCAAACGCATGGATACTCCTTCTATCCTTCTCGTGCTACCGCCCCCTCCACGGAGGCGGCAACGGATGCGTGAACCGGGCGGGGTTCGACGCGTTCAAAAATCTTACATTGGCATTGTATAGGGGCGGCAAGAGGGCAAGAAATTATGAGCAGCTACTATTGCCCCCAAACCACCCCGGCGGGGGTTTTAAAGTATTTCTCAAGAGCAAGTGGATTGCATAGCCTTACACTCACACCACTGCAAGAAAACTTGCCGTCCCCCAGGTGATAGGGATTCAAATTCCCCCTCAACGGAAGGAAGGAGCGGAATCTCACCGGGAGATTCCGCTCCTTCAACGCGCTATACCGTAGGTATTAGCTGGAGTGTCTTAGTCCTCCAGAGCCTTTGCCAGAGCGTCGCGCTGTTCGCGAACCTCAGCAGGCAGCTTGTCGCCGAACTTCTCCAGCCACTCATCGATGCCGGGCAGTTCAGCAGCCCATTCTTCCTTCGAGACAGCCAGAGCAGCCTTCAGCTCTTCCTCGGAGATTTCCAGACCGGTCAGGTCCAGGTCTTCCTTGGTGGGAACGGTGCCCAGGAAGGTCTCCTGACCGCCAGCCTTGCCGTCAAGGCGGTCGAAGATCCACTTCACAACGCGAGAGTTCTCGCCGAAGCCGGGCCATGCGAAGCCGCCGTCAGGGGTGCGGCGGAACCAGTTGACGTAGTAGACCTTCGGCATGTTCTCTGCGCCGTGCTTCTTGCCCAGATCCAGCCAGTGCTTGAAGTAGTCACCAGCGTTGTAACCGATGAAGGGCAGCATAGCCATCGGGTCGCGGCGAATCACGCCGACAGCGCCCTTAGCAGCCGCGGTGGTCTCGGAGGAGAGGGTAACTGCGCGGAACACGCCCTGCTCCCAGCTCTCGGACTCAGAAACCAGGGGGATGGTGGTCTTGCGGCGACCACCCAGAACGATAGCGCTCAGCGGCACACCCTCGGGGTCGTAGTACTCGGGAGCGAGCATGTCGACCTGGGATGCGGGGGTGCAGAAGCGGGAGTTCGGGTGAGCTGCCGGGCGGCCGGACTCGGGGGTCCAGTCCTTACCGGTCCAGTCAATCAGGTGCGCGGGAGCCTCGTCGGTCTTGCCCTCCCACCAGACGGAGCCGTCGTCGGTCAGTGCAACGTTGGTGAAGATGGTGTTGCCCTTGGCGATAGCCTTCATAGCGTTCGGGTTGGTGGAGTAACCGGTACCCGGTGCCACGCCGAACAGGCCAGCCTCGGGGTTGACCACGCGTGCCTGGTGGTTCTCGTCGAACTCGATCCATGCGATGTCGTCGCCGACCATCTCAGCCTTCCAGCCGTCAATAGTGGGTTCCATCATTGCGAAGTTGGTCTTGCCACATGCGGAGGGGAACGCTGCGGAGATGTAGCGAACCTTGCCCTCGGGGTTGGTGACCTTCAGGATGAGCATGTGCTCTGCCATCCAGCCCTCATCGCGACCGATAACGGATGCGATACGCAGTGCGTAGCACTTCTTACCGAGCAGTGCGTTACCGCCGTAGCCGGAGCCGAAGGACCAGATTTCGCGGGTCTCGGGGAACTGGACGATGTACTTCTCGGGGTTGCAGGGCCAGGGAACGTCTTCCTGACCGGGCTCCAGGGGTGCGCCGACAGAGTGCAGGGCCTTAACGAAGAAGCCGTTGGTCTCGTTCAGCTTGGCAAGAACGTCCTTACCAATGGTTGCCATGATGCGCATGGAGCAGACAACGTATGCGGAGTCGCTGAGCTCAACAGCAATCTTGGGGTTCTTAGCCTTCAGGGAGCCCATGACGAAGGGAATAACGTACATGGTGCGGCCGCGCATGGAGCCCTCGAACAGACCGGTCAGGGTCTGCTTCATTTCGACGGGGTCGCGCCAGTTGTTGGTCGGGCCTGCGCCTTCTTCAGTCTCGGAGCAGATGAAGGTGCGCTCCTCGACACGTGCAACGTCATCGGGATCGGAGAAAGCTGCGTAAGAGTTCGGGAATTCGTGATCGCTGAGGCGAACAAAGGTACCGGCGTCAACCAGTTCCTGTGCCAGGCGGTCGTATTCTTCCTGGGAGCCATCGACCCAGTAGATGTGTGCGGGCTGGGTCAGGGCCGCAACTTCGCGAACCCAATCCAGAAGGCCCTGGTGGGTAGTGGGTGCACTCTGCAGCTCCTTTTCGAGCTCAGCAGAGAGAGTACGAGTTGAGGTGTCAGCCATTGACGTTTTCCCCTTCAATCGGTGGCCCGGATACTACGTTGATCCGGATAGGTCTGAGGTAACAAAGAAGCAGTTAAACACTACAAGCGTGCAAATAATCGCGAATATGCACGCTTGGACAGTCTCCACTTCCTCGTGATGCTTACAGAATAACGCATTAATGGTCTGCAGAGCTTTCTATGACACCATTTCTTAAGTTCTGCGCATCACATTCCTAGAGCGCGAGAAGATTTCTGCAAAGAATTTTTAGGACTTATGGCGGGATTCTCCGTGGATTTCAGGGATCTGCGGCGCCGATTTTAGGGTGCTGAGAAAATATTTTGAAAAAATTTTCCGACACCAAAAACCCCGGAATCATGCGGCAAAGCAGGGCATTATCGAGTCTTTCGGAGGGGATTTTAGGCAAATTTCGAGTTTTTCGGCTTGCGTGCCCCCGGGGACATCCGTATAGTAGTACCTGTTGCCGCGACGGGTTGAAGAAATCCGAAGCGAGGAACATGCGCCTGTAGCTCAACGGATAGAGCATCTGACTACGGATCAGAAGGTTGGGGGTTCGAATCCCTTCGGGCGCACCACCGATCCCCGGTTCTTCGGAACCGGGGATTTTTTGTATGCCCAAAAGATCTACCTCAGAAGATATACCCCGGAGGACACGCCCGGGAAGATCTCTTTGGGCAAGAAGCACGCAGAAAACGCCCTGCCACAAGCTCCGGGCAGGGCTCAAGCCACCGCGCAGTACAAAACGTTGCAGCATGACACGTTGCAGGCTCTAGCTAGGTGTAGCAAGGACGCTCCAGCAGCTGACGCTACCCCATCCATACCAAAAACGGCGCCCAAAAGCGTCCCAACCTGTGAATCCACAGATTTACGCGCCCCAGATGACGTGCTCCGGGGCACACCCGCCAAAAAACGCCTAGGATGGAAAGAGGACCCTCCACGCATAGGTTGGAGAGTAGACAACGCAAAGGAGCACTATGGCACAGCTATCCATTCCGCAGTCCCTGATAGGTGCGCTCATCGATATTGCTGATTTGGGAACCCTCGATTACTTCCCGCCCACCGGACGATGCGCGCACTGGTCCCTTTATGACGCGCAGCGCCAAGAGCTCCTCTGCCCTTGCGCACCCGCCGCCAACACCACCACAGAAAAGCTCTTTGAGGCCGCGGCAAAGATTCTCTATGAGAATTTCCCCCGATACATCGACTCACCCGAGGAAATTATTCCTTATACTTCCCGCCAGGAACTCGTTGCCGCCCTACGCCGCGGCGATGAGGAACCCAGCAACAGTACGCCTCGTGAAGAGGACCAGAACGACCTGCAGGCGGCCGAAGCTACCGCAGAGTCCACGGCTGAGACTCCCGTTGCAGAGGCTAACGAGGGTGCAGTTAGCGAGGATGCCGCGGTGAGCACAACCGACGCTCCCAAACCCGCAGCGCCGAAGCCTGTAGCGCCGAAGCCCGCGCCTTCTCCCGCACTCTTTGCCGCCCGCGCGGCACAGGCACCCGCTCCGACTCCCAGCCCGGCTCCCAGCGTGCCGGCAGAAGCCCCTGTGGAAGCACCCGCAGAGGCAACAGCAGAAAAGACGGTTCCTGTACCTACCCCCGCCACGGTTGCCCCCGCGGCGCCGAAGCCCGCAGCTCCTACATCTGTAGCACCCAAGCCAGCAGTGCCGACTCCCGGTGCGCCCTCCCCCGGCATGTTCCGCAAGTCCACGCTGACCTACCGCCCGCCGCGCATCGAAGAGTACCTGGAGGGTCTGCGTGTCCGGCAGCAGGTAGCCGAAGAAGCCGCGCAGTCGGCAGCAGCTACCGAGCAGGCACCTGTTGACGAGTTGCCCGTGCTCAGCCAGTCGTTGCCGAGCGCGCCCGTAGCCGAGCCGACCGCTCCAAAGCCTGCCGCGCCGAAACCCGGTGCACCGATGCCTGCCGCGTCCACCCCGAGCGCGCCCGCAGCAGAACCGGTAGCCGCCGCACCTCGCGCCATTACCGCCGAGGACCGCGAACGCAGCTACCGACTGCGCCCGAGCCTGCGCGCCCGCCTCGAACGCGAAAACATCAGCGAAGAACTCGTGCGCACCATCCTGCGCGAAGGTGAAGCCGAACGCATCAACGACTGGACGATTCGCTTCACGCACGACGACTACCGCGTTGACGTGAACACCGCCTCCGCAGAAGTCATCACCGTCATCGACGAATACGATGCCGACTACAACGAGGCGGCACAAACCTCCCTGGCTCAGGGCAAATATAACTCGCTCAACGCCCTGGAACTCGAATTCAGCGAGCGCGCCCGCATCTTCTTGAAGAAGAACCCGCCGTTCGTTTTCGATCTGATGCTTCAGGCGCTGAGCAGCCCCGAAAGCGTGCGCATGGCTGAAGGCTGGACCCGCATCTACGCGGCGCAGGGTCTGGAAATTGCGATTTCACCCGATGAGCGGACCGTTCTGGCTCTGGCGAAGACCCCGGATTTCCATGTTCTGCACGCGGAGAACCTGCGCAAGGCACAGCTGGAAGAGCTCAGTAATACCCTGGCGAAGCAGGCAGAACATCAAGTAGCCCAGGCAGAAAACATCACCGAGGAGGAGAAATAATGTCCGCTAAGCAGATTACCGTTCCTCTTGAGGTGTACGTTCGCCTGCAGGAGCTTGCCTCCCTCGCCGCCTATAGTTACCGCGATGAGCAGGGCACCGAAGAGAGCCCTGCACACGATAAGCCGTGGGATTTGCTCTCCAAGGACGGCGCCTCCCTGCTCGATGAGAACGGCGCGCTCAAGACCGAAGCAGCAGAGCTCTACTTCACCCTCCTACCGCTCATCGCCCAGGAATTCGTGGAGCAGCAGCAGGCACTCGTAGACGCGTACCGTCAGGCACCCAAGCCCGCCGCCGCACGCGCCAAGATTCGCCCCTCCAACCAGCGCCTCATTCCGCTGACCGAGGTGCCGCTGGAGAACCAGCGTATTGCCGCGCGCATCGAGAAGGAATTCTACGGTGACGTGCCGCCGCGCCGCCGCATCTACGGTGTGCTCCCCGGCGTGATGGATTACATGATGCGCCACGGGCTCACCTACGAGCTGCTGCTGGATATTATCGAATCCCCCGCAAGCACGGTGGTTCAAGAAAGCGCGCAAGAGAACCGCTACGGCCGCGAAGTCACCCTCTACACGCATGAAGAGGAAGGCTACCAGGTGGTGCTCAACCCCCTGACCGCCGAAGTGCTCGCGCTACGCCCGCTACAGGCTCTCGCCGGAGGCTACCAGCTCTCCCCCGAGGCTCAGGCTCAGCTCAAGTCGCTCGGACTGACCGGCGAGTACATTGCCCGCATCCTTGATGAAGCCGAGGACCGCCGTCCGATTCCCGGTAGTAGCCGCACCGTGTACTCGCTCAATGGCTACCAGGTGGAGTTCTCGCACTCGGACCAGCAGGTCATTCGTATTAGTCGCGGCACCGCGCCCAACCGCAACCCCTTCGAGTCGCAGCCGAGGATGAGCGGCACGAAGAGGCAGCGCGGCCGCAAGATCCCGCACGATGTGGATGCGTTCGTGCAGCTGTTGCAGGAGCACGGCTTCACCATCACCATGGGCGGTAAGCACTACGATATTCGCCACGAGAAGCTGGCTCCGGGTCAGAAGGCGGTCACCTCCGTGACCCCCTCGGATTCGCAGCGTTGGCACCTGAACTCGGCACGCCAGATCCGCAATACCTTCGGTATCGACCTGCGCTACGCCGATCCGCGCGATAGCGTGCGCGGTATTGTGCGCGGCCCCGGAGGAAGCATCCAGAATGCCGATCACCGCAACGCTGAAAAGCAGGAGGCCGAGAAGGCTACGGAGAAGGAATCAGAGTAGGTCTTCGTCACCGTTAGAGCGCGCCTGCGCGCCGGTTCTTTATACTGCCCCCAGCATGTCTTTGCATCTGGGGGCAGTATTCATATATGCCTATATCCCGCGTTGTCAGGGCAATACGGGGTAGACTGGGGGCAATACAGACATGCTACTCAGCATAAAAATTAATATGCGTTCCCGTGATATGCGTGACGGTAGGGTTGGGGATGCGCCACAAAGTACGGTGAATAACAGCCCCTACCTCTACAATAGAAACGCATCACTACAGAAGAAGGAGAACGCATGGGCGTAACGATTAAGGTCACTGACGAAGCAGGCGTAAACTACGACATTCAGTGGGAAGACCACCACACCCTCCTGGAAGCCCTCCAGGCTAACGGCGTGCCGGTCCTCGCAACCTGCGGTGGTAACGCATCCTGCGCTACCTGCCACGGCTTCATCGACCCCGAGCACTTCGAAGCTTCCGGTGAACGCACCGAAGCTGAGCAGGACCTGCTCGACATGGTCGACGATGTCGCCAACGAATACTCTCGTCTGTGCTGCCAGGTCGAGTACGCCCCCGGTATGGACGGAGCAGAAATCCAAATGCAGGCGGCGATGTAATCATGTTTAAATCGGCTCAGGTACTCGCATCAACCACCCTCCTCTGTTGCGTGCTCGCGCTCAGTGGATGCGGCGCGTCCCAGGCCGGTCAGGAAGCTGAAGGCACCTCGGCTCAGCCGAGTGCTTCGGCTTCGGTCAAGCCCGGTACGATTCGAGTAGCCTCCGACGGGGCTACCCCTTCTGTGTCTCCGGGCTCCATTACCGTGGTGAATTCCCCTGACGCGGAGCACCGCGAATCTTCCTCTGAGCACTCCGAGTCTTCTTCCCACACCGAGACTCACGAGTCGAAGCAGAACTCTGACTCTCATTCTTCTGATTCCTCCCGCGAGGGTTCCGATCAGAACAAGTCAGACGACTCTGCAGATTCTCAGCAGGATTCCCAGAAGAGCTCAAACTCGTCGTCACAGTCGGGTTCTAACTCTTCGGGTAACTCGTCGAAATCCTCCGGTTCTTCGGGTTCGTCGAATTCTTCCAATTCCTCGAACTCTTCGGAGAAGTCCTCTAGTTCCTCCAGCAATACTGTTGCTGAGGGCCCGACCCAGTGCGATCTGGATGACCTGAACATTTCGGTTGCTGTGGGAGAAGGCTCCCCCGGCGCCCGAAACTACACCCTGTACTTCCAGAACTCCTCAAACTCCTCCTGTACCCTGCGCGGCTACCCGCGTGTGGTGCATGCGGGTCCTTCGGGAACCTGGGTTGGTCGTGAGGCTTCCACCTCCGATGAGTACATGAACTCTGCGGGCGTGACCCTTAACCCCGGCGATAGCACCACCGCGGTACTGCGTTCGGTGTATCCGGCACGCTTCGGTGATGATTGCGGTAGCCGACCGGTTCAGGGCTTCCTGGTGGGTCTGCCCTCTGGTTCCGGCGGCGTAATTGTTCCGCTGGATACGACCGCTTGTTCCTCCTCTGTTCCGCAGCTGTCGGTGGGTCAGTTTGGTGCCCGCTAAAGTAGCGTTGCAGATGTGAATACTCTGGCGCCTCTGTGCACCTATAGTTCACGCTTATAGTTCACTGGTGCACCTATAGTTCAAGGGCGGTTCCCCGTGATGGGGAACCGCCCTTGAACTATTTTTAAGCCTAGTGTTTAGCAATGCCGTATCCGCTTGCTCTTAGAGGGAGCGGGTGACGTCCTCATGGCTGAAGCGTGCACCGCGCGGGTATGCGGGAGCCTCGCCGTGGCCGAGGTTGACGACCAGGAAGGGGATCTCTGCGTTGTCCGCGAAGAATTCCTTCTTGATGCCGGCGAAGTCTGCGCCGGTCATGGGGCCGGCGTCCAGGCCGAGGGCACGGATTGCGGTGATGAAGTAGCCTGCCTGCAGGTGGGCGCTCAGCTCAGCGGCGGGGGTGGCAAGCTCCTCGGTAGTGTAGTAGCCCTTGATGAAGCCGGCAGCGTTGGGGTTGAAAGTGTCAGCGTGCTCTACCCAGTTTGCGTCCGCGGAGAGAATCGCGGTCACCGGTGCCGCCTGGGTCTTTGCCTTGTTGCCGTCTGCCAGGTGCGCGACGAGGCGCTCGCGTGCCTCGGGGCTCTTGACCCAGGTGATGCGCAGGGGCTGGCTGTTGAAGGCGGTGGGGCCGTAGAAGGTCAGCTCCTGGATGCGGCGCAGCTGCTCGTCGGTGACGGGTTCCTTGGTAAAGGAGGAGGCGGTGCGCGGCTCGTGGAAGAGGTTGATGAGCTGTTCTTCGTTCAGGCGGGTCATGGTGAGGCTCCTTTGGGTTGTTCCCTCAGTCGTTTACTTTACAGGGAAAACATTACATGCTCTGCAGAAACCCTGTCAAGCACATCTTCCTCCCCCCACCCCCGACAATTCAAGAGGCTCACACCATAAACCCCGCCATAATAGATACATGACCGACGCACTCTCCCACTTCTCCACCCCCGTACGCGACTGGTTCCGCGCCACCTTCAGCGCACCCACCGCCGCTCAAGAAGGCGCCTGGGAGAGCATCCGCAACGGCAACAACACCCTCATTATCGCCCCCACCGGCTCCGGTAAAACCCTCGCCGCCTTCCTCTGGGCACTCGACGCCCTGCACCGCGAACACGAAGCCGGAACCGCAGGCGGCACGCGCATCCTCTACATCTCACCCCTCAAAGCACTCGGAGCCGACGTCGAACGCAACCTACGCGCACCACTGACCGGAATCACGCGCCTGAGCGGAAACAACACGGGCGAACCGAGCATCAGCGTGGGCGTGCGCAGCGGCGATACCCCCGCACGCGAACGCCGCCAGCTCATCAGCAACCCGCCCGACATTCTCATCACCACCCCCGAATCCCTCTACCTCATGCTCACCAGCGCCGCCCGCAATACCCTCACGGGCGTGACCACCGTGATCGTGGACGAGATTCACAACCTTGCCGCCACCAAGCGCGGCGCGCACCTGGCGGTCTCCCTCGAACGCCTCGACGCGCTCCTCGAAAAGCCCGCACAGCGTATTGGCCTCTCCGCAACCGTCGAAAACCCGGAGGCGGTCGCCCGGTTCCTTGGCGGCATTCAGCCGGTAACCATCATGAGCCGTCCGGTCGCCAAAGAATGGGACCTGCGCCTGAGCGTGCCCGTACCCGATATGGCGGCACTCGGAGGCGCCAACGACTACGGGCAGGGACTTTACGCACCCTCGGAATATGCGCCTTCGGAGGTGCCGGGCGGCGGGGGCTCGGTTTCTGCCGGTTCGCCGCAGGGCACGGCACAGCCTGCCTCCAGTGCCGTAAATACCCCGGCGAACGCGCCCTACACGCTGGAAGATGCCATTGGCGTATTCCCCGGGCAAGAAGCTGGGCTAGAAACCCGACAAGAAGCCGGGCTAGGACCTGGGCAAGAAATTGGGCAAGCAGACCCGGCGCGACAGGACGATAACGCCGCGCCCAAAAATACGCTCACGATCCCGGAAGATGCATTGCGAGACGCCCCCGATAGAGAGCGTCCCGAGACTTCCATCTGGCCGCGCGTGCAGGAGCGCATCGTCGACCATATTGAGAACAACCGTTCTACAATTGTTTTCGTTAACTCGCGCGGACTAGCAGAAAAGCTCACCGCGGCGCTCAACGATATTCACCTGCGCCGCGTCCTCGCGAAGCAGGGAATCGATCCCGAAGACTACGCGGCAGGCATCTGCGATATCTCCGAGGTGCCGCCGCTCGCCCGCGCGCACCACGGCTCCGTATCCAAGGAACAGCGCGCCCTCACCGAGGAGGCACTCAAGGGCGGAACCCTGCGCTGCGTGGTCGCCACCAGCTCCCTGGAACTGGGCATCGACATGGGCCACGTGGACCTCGTGATCCAGGTGGCAGCCCCGCCCTCGGTCGCCTCCGCGCTACAGCGCGTGGGTCGCGCAGGACACCGCGTGGGCGAAATTTCGCGCGGATTCTTCTACCCCAAGCACCGCGGCGACCTGCTCGGTGCAACCGTCACCCTCGCCGGAATGCGCAACGGCACCCTCGAGCCGCTCACCATCCCCACCAACCCCCTAGACGTGCTCGCGCAGCAGACCGTCGCCGCCTGCGCATTGGGCCCCATCAGCGTGGACTCCTGGTACGAGGCGCTACGCCGCAGTGCGCCCTACGCCGAACTGCCGCGCGCCCTCTTCGACTCCGTGCTCGAAATGCTTGCCGGACGCTACCCCTCCGACGAGTTCGCCGAACTGCGCCCGCGCATCATCTGGGACCGCACCCCCACCGAGGAGGCACCCTCCGGCAGTATTGAGGGCCGCCCGGGTGCGCAGCGCCTCGCCGTCACCAGCGGCGGCACGATTCCCGACCGCGGGCTCTTCCCCGTCTACCTGGTCAGCGGCGATGAGGAGCGTGGCCCCAAGCGTGTGGGTGAGCTCGACGAGGAAATGGTGTACGAATCCCGCGCTGGCGAGGTCATCACCCTCGGCGCGAGCAGTTGGCGTATTGAAGAAATTACGCACGACGCGGTGCGGGTCTCCCCCGCGCCCGGCCAGCCCGCGCGCCTACCCTTCTGGCACGGCGACCGCATGGGCCGCCCCTATGCCCTGGGCGTGCAGACGGGTGCGTTCACGCGCGCCCTCTCCAGCCTGGATGCCACCGATAGCGCCACCGCCCGCCAGCAGCTCGAACAGCTCGGACTGGACACCTGGGCGGTCGATAACCTGCTCGCCTACCTGCGTGAGCAGCGCGAATCCACCGGGGCGGTTCCCTCCGACACCCGCATGATTGTGGAGCGGCATCGCGACGAACTGGGTGATTGGCGCGTGGTTCTGCACTCGCCGCTCGGCTACGGAGTGCACGCACCCTGGGCGCTGGCGGTGCGCGCCCGCATCGAGGAGCGGTACGGGGTGGACGCCTCCGTCATGGCGAGTGATGACGGCTTGATTCTGCGTCTGCCCGCTATGGAGGATGTGCCGCCCGGCGCTGACCTGTTCCTTTTCGACCCGGACGAGCTGGAGGCGATTGTCACCGAACGCGTGGGCGATTCGGCGCTTTTTGCGTCTCGGTTCCGTGAGAATGCGGCGCGTGCCCTGCTGTTGCCGCGCCGTGATCCGGGTAAGCGCACCCCGCTGTGGCAGCAGCGTCAGCGTGCGGCTCAGCTGCTGGATGTGGCGCGTAAGTACCCTGATTTTCCGGTGCTTTTGGAGACGGCGCGCGAGTGTCTGCAGGATGTGTACGATGTTCCGGCGCTGGTTCAGGTGCACCGTTCCCTGCAGTCTCGGGCGGTGTCCATGCTGGAAGTTGAGACGAACGACCCTTCGCCTTTTGCGCGCACCCTGCTCTTTGAGTACGTTGCCGAGCACCTCTACGATGGCGATGCGCCCGCCGCCGAACGCCGCGCCGCCGCGCTGTCGCTGGACCCGGCACTGCTGGCTGAGCTTCTAGGTTCGAGCGGTCTGCGCGACCTGCTGGATCCGGCGGTTCTGGTGCAGACTCAGCAGCGTCTGCAGCGCACGGGTGAGCGTTACCGCGCCTGCGGTGTGGAGGGCGTGGCGGATCTGTTGCGCCAGCTGGGGCCGTTGAGCGCGCAGGAGTTGAGTCTGCGTTTGCGGGCTGACAGCCTGCAGACTGCGGCGCACGGTTCTCAAGATTTCGGCGAGTCCGAGGATGCTGAAAACTACGGCGAGGAGTCCGGCGCGCACGCCAGCACGGCTGAGGCTTGCGCCCTGGCGGAGGAGCTGGTGCGCTCGCGCCGCGCGTTCTCGTTCATGGGAGCTGCCGATGGTTCCGCCGAGCCGCAGCTGTACTATGCGGCGGTTGAGGATGCCGCGCGTCTGCGCGATGGACTGGGCATTATGCCCGCCGCGGCGCTTCCTACTGCCCTCCTGCAGCCGGTCGCGGAGCCTTTAGAGGATTTGGTTTCTCGCTATGCGCGCACCCATATTCCCTTTACGGCGCAGCAGGTGGCGGAGCATTTTTCGCGCCTGACCCCGGTGGGTGTGGGCGTGCTGACTCCGGTGTTGCAGCGTCTTCAGCAGCAGCGCCGCCTGAGCTCTGGCGAGTTCCTGCCCGAGGTGCTGCGCGCCTCCGGGGCGGTCGGCGTTGAGTGGGTGGATGCGCAGGTTTTGCGCACGATTCGCGCCCGTTCCCTGGCGGCGTTGCGTGAGGAGATTGAGCCGGTATCGGCGCAGGTCTATGGCGTTTTCCTGCCCTCATGGCAGAACGTTCGTTCTTTATCCGTGCGGGTTGCGCAGACCCTGCCGGAGGCGAGCGCCTACGGTGCGTTCATGCCCTCCCGCCGCGCCGCCACGGTGGTGGGCGAGAGGGTCGCGCCCCTCGGCACAGCGGAACCCAACCCGATGGCACTCAACCCGATGGCTGAGAACGGCGCAGAAAACGGCACCACTCATGCGGGTCAGGACTCCGCCTCCTCCACGGAGGATCTGCTCACCGCCATCGACCAGCTGGCGGGTGTGCGCGTACCGGCTTCCGCGCTGGAGACGCTGATTCTTCCGGCGCGTGTGCCCGGCTACCAGCCGCACATGCTGGACGAGCTCATGGCGAGCGGCAGGGTGTTCTTCACCGGTGCCGGCCAGCTCGGTGGCGGTAGCGCGCAGAAGTCTGACGGTTGGATTCGCTTGCATTTGAGCGAGAGTTCTTCGCTGACTGTGGGCGAGGCATACCCGGAGCAGCTGGTGCGCGCGGAGAACCCGGAGCTCTGGGAGGCGTTGCAGGCTCCGGGCACGCTCGAGCACGCCATCTATGAGGCGCTGGCTCACGGCGGCCTGTTCGTGCCAGCGCTACGTGAGCGGGTGGCGCAGCTGATGAGCGCGGCGGCGCCTTCCGGTCAGGTGGTGACTTTCCCGGATGCTGCGCAAGTTTCGGCGGCGCTGTGGCGCCTGGTGTGGGCTGGCGCGGTGACGAACGATAGTTTCGCGCCGGTTCGGGCGATGCTTGCCGGTGTCCACAGTGCGCATCCAACCCCGGCTGCCCCTGCGCGCCTGTCGCGGGTGGGTCGCCGCGGGGCGGGTCGTATTGCGGCGGCGCGCGCTTCCATGGGTAACGGTATGGCGGGCGGTTTCGGTGCTGACGGCTATGGTTCCGGCGGCTACTCTGCGCCTGCCGCCGGGCGGGGCTTGCGTTCCCTGCGCGGTAGTTCCCTCCGCGGCGGGATCCCGACCACTCCCGTTGTTGCCCCGCAGGATAGCGGCCGCTTCTCGCGCGTGGACACCCTGCTGCAGGAGCCGGTGGAGGCGACCGTTGCGGCGCTCGCACGCGCCGACCTGCTGCTGGACCGCTACGGTGTGCTGACTCGCGGGTGCCTGCAGGTGGAGGATTCTGCCGGCGGGTTCTCGCAACTGTACCGGATTTATTCGGCGGCTGAGGATCGTGCGCTGGTGCGTCGCGGCTACTTTATTGAGGGTTTGGGTGCGGCGCAGTTCGCTGCTCCCGCGACCGTGGACCTGCTGCGTTCTACCGCCGATAACCTCAGTATTCCCGCAGGTCCACAGAATTTTAGTGCGACACAGGGTTTTGGTGCGAGCGCCTACACCCCGCAACGTACCGATACGGAACAGGTGTACGGCACGTTCACGGTGACCCTGTTGGCGGCGACCGACCCGGCGAACCCGTACGGTGCGGCGCTGAGCTGGCCCGCGATTCCGTCCTTTGCGGGCGAGGGAGTGGGAGTGGTCAAGCACCGCCCGGCACGCAAGGCGGGCGCCTGCGTGGTGCTGGTGGACGGCGCACCGGTGCTGTACGTGGAGCGTGGCGCGAAGACCCTGCTGGCTTTCACCACCGACCCGGTACTTCTGGAGGCGGCAGCCCCCGCCCTGGCGCGCCTGGTATCCGCCGGTGGTGCGGAGAAGATTTCGGTGGAGAAGGTCAACGATGTGGAGCTTTTGAACACCCACACGCTGAGCACCCACACGCTGAATCCCTCCGGCGGCGAGGCTGTGGAGCATCCGGTGGAGGCGCTACGTGCCGCGCTGCAGGCGCAGGGTTTCTACGCGACGGTTCGTGGCCTGTCACTACGCCGTTCCATTTAGTGGGGACTAGGACCTCTTAGAGTAGGTAGAACCTCTTAGGCTGGACAGAACCTCAAGCTTAGCCTCAGATTAAATTATTTCTCTCCACCTCAACTTGAGCAACATAATGCCCCGTACCCTCAAGGAAGGGGGTACGGGGCATTATGTTTCCCTACTCACGAACCGGGTGGTGTTCCCGGAGTCCGCCACGTCGCAAGCGGCGCGACGGAGGAATAACCGCCCGGATGTCCACGTCGCCTTTGCCGTGGAGCACATAACCAAACATCGGAGCGGGAAGTCCTACGTTGACCTGTCACCTCTTAGGGCGGCTAGTAGCCGCCGGTGAGGGTGTCCACGGCACCCAGGCACAGGTCAATGGCTTCTTCGAGCCCGAGCCCGCGGGAGCGAACGGTGCGCTGATCGCGGGGGTTGAGCTGCACGACGTGCAGGGCGAAGTAGTCGACGAGCTGCAACCAGCCTCCGAGAATGACGCGAGTGCGGTCATTAATCGGCATGCCGGTGCGCTGAAGCATCCATTCGAGGTAGTCGGTGGGGTTGTTCGGGAAGTCCTCCCCACCGGGGGTGGGGACACCGGCTACGACGAGGAAGTAGGTGCGCAACTCCCTGCGGAGTGCTTCCTCGGGGTTTTCGTGGTGCTCGCCGAGCGCTTCGAGGACTGCGTTGGCTTCGCGTCGGGTGACGGCTGCCGCCAGGGAGTCCTTGCCGGGGAAGTAGTGGTAGAGCAGGGCGCGGGTAATGCCTGCATCGCGGGCGATAGCGCTCATGGAGGCGCCGAGCACGCCGCGACGAGTGAAATGTTCTGCAGCAATTTTCAGAATTTGCTCTTCGCGTTCGTGCGGTTCCATGCGCAGGGCACCGGTGCGAGGCTCCGCATTCTTTTGTGAATGTTCCATAACCTCTCCTATCGCATTTTCCGGTGCTTTGGAATTGTCCGATTGCACCGCCGTCATTGGGGGTTTTCCTTTAATCTCTGCGCCCTTGCGCTGTTTCTGTCCCATTTCGACCCCTTCGTTCGAAATATCGAACTTCTGTGTCTTAATCGTACCGCTTTAAGGCTACTTTCAGCCTTTATTAAGGCGTTTATGACGTAGGATGCTCAGGTTAGCAGGTATTTATTTGCTTCACATCTTTTATACTTAGAAAAACCACAGGGGCTAAATTGAGGGTTATTAGTTTCTGATTTGACAGAACTTTCGAAAATACCGCACATAAACGCTGTTTTTTGTAAAATTAATGCAGTTTTTTTAAATTAAATGTCCAATAATTTCAAAAATTTGTGAAGTTTTCGTTTTTTGTTCCACGCATTCACACAAACATTCATGAGTGTCAGACAAAACTGCATTCCGCAGCCCGAAACCCAACCCCGCGGCAATGTGTCTAGCTACCTCATCGGTAGGCAGTCCGGCTCAGCTTACCTCGGTCCTAGCCCCGCTCAGGCGATAGGGCTCAGGCGGTAGAGTAGAGCCATGCCCGCACAGAACACCGCACGCCCGCAGTCCAGCTCACAGCCCAGCACTCAGCACAGCCAGCTGCCCAATTCCCAGCCCGATACGCAGCAGGGAATGCAGTCCGGCGCCGTCTATCAGGCGAAACCGGCACGCCGCACGCATCGGCGCCTGCTGACCCCTCCGCTGGCTCAGAAGAACGGTATTGACCCGATTCAGCTGGTCCTGCCGCTTGTGGAGGAGCTCCCCGCCGAACTCACCCCGAACAGCGCCGCCCCGGCAACCATTGCGGATTACCTGATTGTGCGCTTCTACCCGAACGACCCGCAGATTATTCACGCCCGCTTTAATACCGGTGAGGTGCGCCTGGATGACGGCACGATTCTGACTAGCGACAGCCCGTATATGCCGGGTGAGCGCATCTGGTACTTCCGTGAGCTTGCCGATGAGCCGCAGCTACCCTCCGACATGCCGGTGCTCTACGAGGATGAGCACGTGCTGGCGATTGATAA